>ERZ1645192.5253-NODE-5253-length-10061-cov-6.236458_pt1 | contig 10061 bp, 3 predicted proteins | sample MGYA00575354_ERZ1645192 | MGnify/ENA primary metagenome ERZ1645192 (study PRJEB40844, sample SAMN11349763) | freshwater sediment metagenome | isolation source: river sediment | host: Sediment | place: India: Faizupur Khadar , New Delhi | collected 2017-02-21 ...
GCTGTTCGACACGCATGGGGTTCCAGGGCATGTCGTAGTTAATCAGGGCGCCACAGAACTGGAAATTGAGCCCCTCGGCGGCGGCGTCGGTGCAGACCATGATCTCGGCCAGGCCATCGCGAAAGCGCTGTTTGGTCACCTCGCGGTTGATGAGTTGCCAGTCGCCGGCGGGGGTGCGGACCTCGCCACCCCGGCCGGAGAAACAAATGATCCCGGTGCCGAAGGTAGCGGCCAGCCGGGCGCGCAGAAAGTCCATGGTGTCGGTGAACTGGGTGAAGACCATGGCCTGGCGATAACCCTGCTCGCGCAACTCGGTGAGCACTGCCACCAGGACCTCGACCTTGCTGTCGGGCGGCAAACGGCGGGCGGCGTCCAGTAGGGCGCGGATCGAGCCCAGTTCCTCGCGGTTCAGGGCCTGCTGCTCCAGGTTGAATGCCTCGTCGGCATCCAGGATGTCGTCGGTCAGTTCGTCATCGGGGACATCTTCTTCCAGGGCCAGGGCTTGGGTCTGGGTCAGGGCGTTCATCTGGTTGCAGACCGTGGTCAGGCGCCCCTCCAGGGTGCGGATGAGGGCGTAGAAGCTGCTGGCCAGCCGGCGGCGGTAGATGGTCATGACAAAGCCGACTGCCGTGCGCTCGTCGGCGGAGGCGTTGTCGTAGGTGCTGCCGATGTAATCCTCGACCTGGTCGTAGACCAGGCGTTCGTCCGGGGTCAGGGTGACGAAACGGTCTTCCACCTGACGGGTGGCGATGGGGGTGGAGAGCTTGCCGGCCTGGTGGTAACGGCGCAGCAATTCGCGGGTATGGCGGGAGATGAGGGCACGCAGGGGGCTATAGCCCTTCATCAACTGCACCGCCGCCTGACGCTCCAGGGTTTCGAGTTGCTTAAGGGGGATGGAGGCGGTGTCACGCAGGGCCTTGAGGATTTTGCGCACCTTAAGCCGGCTCAGATGGGGCAGGCGGCGCTGGGCTTCGTCTTCCGGCACGGGACCATAGTCCTGTTCAGCGGCGCGGAACAGGCTGGCCATCTGGCGCAATTGCTCATGGGAGGGACTGGGGCGGGCGGCGTAATCGAAGAAGTCCAGAAAGGCTTGAGGATGCCAGGCGGGGGGCAGGCCGAGCAAGGCCAGCAGGTCCCAGACCTCCAGCGGGCTAACCTGCATGGGCGTGGCGGTGAGCAGGACCAGGCCCTGGGTGCGCGTCCGCAGTTCCCGCATCAGGCGCAGGAGTTGGTTGGGGCGCTGGTCGGTGCCAAGACCCCCGCTGGCGCGCCGGGCGTGATGGGCCTCGTCCAGGATCACCAGGTCCCAGGGTTGGGCGGTCGTCAGCAGTTCCGTCGCCCGGTCCCGGCGGCGCATGAGGTGGCTGGAGGCGAGGACGCAGGGTTCCTGGTGCCACTGGTGGACGCTGACGGCGCGGGAGGTGGCGCCCTGTAATCCGGGGGAGGGGTACCAGACCAGGCGCTGGCCGTCGTAGATGGGCCAGTTGAGGTTGAACTTCTCGCGCAGTTCGATCTGCCATTGGCGCAACACGGCCTTGGGCGCCAGCACCAGGATGCGCTGGGCGCGGCCGGAGAGCCAGGCTTGGCGCAGCAGCAGGCCGGCCTGGATGGTCTTGCCCAGGCCCACCTCGTCGGCGATCAGCAGGTGGGGTGGCCAGTGGTCATAGAGACGGTGGAAGGCGCGGATCTGGTGGGGCCAAGGGGTCACGGCGCTGGTGGCTTCGCCGACCCGTTCCCCGCCCGCCGGAAAGGCCGGGGCATGGTGGATATAACCCCAGACCAGCCGACGCGGATCGGCCAGGGAGGGGGGCGGTAAGGTGGGGAGCGGCACAGGTGGGGGATCAGTCGCGGGCTCAGCGGTGTCCAGGAGGCGACGCAGCCGGCTGGGTGGGTCCTCCACCGGCAGGAATTGCAGCAGGTGCTGACGCACGGCGGCCGGTACGTCCAGGACGATGGCGCGCGTGGCGCGGTCGGCCCAGAGGCGCTGGAAGCTATCCTCCTCCGCCTGGACATGGGCGGAGCCGCCGCCCCAGGTGGTGAAGACGTGGAAGCTGTCCCAGTTGTAGCGCCAGCCCAGGGCGGTCTCGTTGATGCTGCCGCTGAAGGCGAGGCAGTTGCCGGCGCCGTCCTCGATAATGCCAGCCTTTTCATGGAAGAGCCCCAAGCCGGCGATGGGCCGACGCTGGGCATCACAGGGCACGGCCACCTTCACGTCCAGGTGGCCTTGGGCGACCATCCAGGCCAGGAGGGCCAGGGCGTCGACGGTGCTAGGGTCGTCCACCGCCAGAGGTTGGGCCAGCAGCGAGGCGGCCAGGGTGTCGCGTAGATCAGCGCCCTGTTGAATGGCAGTCACTTCGGCGGCTTCCAGGGTGCAGCCCACCAAGAGGCGCATCCGCCCCCCGTTACGGACCAGACCCTCGATGCCCCGGGCGGCCAAGGCCAGGGCAAAGGCGGAGAAGTAGCCCGTGGTGCGGTCGTAACGCACCGCCGTCGCCAGGGCGGGCACATAAAAATCGGCGAGCAGATCGACCTGATCGGGCGTGTACTTGGTCAGCCAGTCCCGGGCCGTGAGCAGATTCATGGTCAGCCGTCCTGCCAGAGGCCCAACTGGGTCGGCGCGTCGACCTTGTCGGCGAAGGCCAGGCGGCGGAGGTTTTCCAGCACCTCGAAGTCGCTGGCGGAGGGCAGTACCGCATCGGCCGGGTCAAAGCCGGTAAAGGCGCGGGACGGGGGCAGGACCTCCAGCACCGCCTCCAGGGCGGAGAGGAAGAGGGGTTCGCTGGCGACGCCGTTACGTTCCAGCAGTTCCTGGGCGGCGTGCAGGGTCCGTCCCCGGCCGAGATGAGCGGCGTGGTGCAGGGCATCGAGCCAGGCCCGGGAGCCATCCGGTGGCCCCAGGGCGCCCTTGGCGGCGCGCATACCGCTGTCCCAGAGAATGACATTGCTGCCCTTCTTTTCTGCTACCCGGCCGATGATCTCGCGGTCCATGTCCAGGCCCACCACCCGTGCCAGGCGCAGCCCTTCGTCGTAGGGGAACTGGGGGGCCTGGAAGGCGTCCCAGGCGAGCACGAACCATTCGGTCAGGGGGTCCAGGTCGGTCTGGCGTTGCAGGTGGGTCAGGCTCTCGATCCGCCAGCGTTTCACCTCGCGGCGGGCGGCGTCCAGGGCGTCCTCGGGGGTGGCCAGGTAGGGGTCCCAGTCATCGGGGAAGAGTTCCCGTTGCCGCTGGCGGCGCCGGGCCTCGGGCTGGGGGCGGGGCGTGCCGCGCTTGACCGGCCAATGACGGGAGAACTCCTCCAGGGCCGGGCCGAAGCAGGAGAGGTAGAGGTCGACGCCCCGGATACCGGCGTCCTGGAATTCCTTGACGCGGCGACGTACGGCGGCGCGCACGCGCGGTTCCAGGTCCTCCCAGTAGAGGGTTTCTTCCGCCGCGCCCTGCTGGCTGCGCGGGCGGCAGACGAGGAAGATGGTACTGTTGGCGGCGGATTTATCCTTGATGTGCAGGGAGCCTTCCGCCTCGGTGTTCACCGGCCAGGAGGCGGTGATAACGAAACCCGACTCCATCAGGCCCTTGGTCAGGGCATCCCAGGCGCCGGTGGCCTTGTGGGTGAACATCAGGGTCATGAGCCCGTCCGGCGTCAGCACCCGGCGGCATTCGGCGAAGATGGCGGCCATGCGCAGTTGGTAGTCCTGGCTCGCCAGGTCCCGGGCGCCCTGCTGGTCCTTGAACTTGGCCGGGTTGGCGACGGCCTCGTGCTCCTTGTCGGTGAGGGCGCGGCGGAAGAGTTCGGGGTAAACATAGCCGGCGGTGCGCTTGAGCCAGACATAGAAGAAGTCCGACAGTTCGGCGTACATGACGTTGTCATAGTAGGGCGGGTCCATCACCACCAGGTCGATGCTGCCGTCATCCATGTGATCCAGGCTGTCGCCAGATTGGCAGGTAATGGTCACTGGCGGAGGAGTGAACGGAGGGGGCGCGAAGAAGTCGGCGTGTCGGCTGGTGTTCCTGGCGGCCTTCACGTCGATATCCGGGCGGGTCAGGTCGACCAGTTCGCCGATGCACTTGGCGGTCTGTTCAATGGCCCAGTCGTAGCCGAGGCCGACGATGAGGGGGGCCATTTCCGCGTGGGACCAGGCAAAGGCAAAGTCATGGCGATTGAATGTATTAGCCACCACCTCGCGGGTCGACATCCAGACGGACATGCGGGAGTTGTAGTTGAGCAATTTGTCCAGAGACAACGCCAGATATGCAAATGCGGCCTTGGTAGTCTCACTGAGCGTCACTTTTGATTCTTCAGATGCGAGCAATTCCCGGAATACTTCGACACTGGTGGCGTGGCAGTAAATCTGGCGGGGGGAGAACATCTTCGTCCAATGAGTATCCCCGCGCTTCAACGGTAGATCAGTGCCGGCGCCCGTCCCGTCGCCTGTCTTGTGACCAACGGGGACCCTTTCGGAAGGGACGATGTCGAGCGCCTCCCACTCCGGCAATTTCTCCGTCAGTCGCTTAGCGATCAGGTCAGAGACATCGTCTTCAGGTCGTGGGGCACGATAGCCACGCACCCACTTGATGCGCTCCTTGCCCGTCTTGGTTTTCGTAATCGTTCGGCGTTTGAACACCACGGCGTAAAGTTGTTCGCCCATTTGGCCAGCCTGGGCCTGGCGCTTGACTTCATCGCCATCTACTGTTCGCTCACAATCGGAATAGGGACATTGGGCATCCCCCCCGATAACGGTTCCCTTCGAGTGGTGATGAGCGCGGCTGACGATCTCAAAATCACAGAGCCGACCGGCGGTATTGGGACCTTGCGCCAGATTGGGCTTGAGGCGTACTCCCGTGCCATCCGGGGCCAGGCGCCAGTTGGGGGAGAGCGGGATCAGACCGTCGCAGTATGGGCAGGTGATGGTGCGCGCCCAGAGATAGCCATCTGGTCGACACTCCTGGTCAGGTTCTGGCGGAAAAGCCCAAGCAAGACGGTCACGGATACGAACAGCTAATTCAGTTCCAAGCCGTTCAAAGGTTTCCTTGACATCTAAACCCAAGTTGACCGGCCACTCCACTGTCGCACGGAGTATCAAACTGGCGACGGGATTGATGTCGTTGGCGAACGTTGTCAAACCAAGCCGGGTCGCTTCATAAGGGATACTCCCGCCGCCCGCAGTCGGGTCAAGGAGTCTGGGCGCTTTTAACCCGATCCGGCGTGCTTCGTAACGAAGCCATTCCAGATCATCGGCTGTCGGTAAGTAGGTGAAGGCACGGAGGTAGCCATAAGCATCAGCGCCAAGACGCTCACCCGTGCGGTTTGCCTTGGCAATTCTGACCTTGGCTGCGATGGGGTCCCCATGAATTCCCAGCGCTCGCATAAACCGCTCGCGATCCGCGTCCGCTGGCAGCAGGGCCGCCAGGATGGCGGCACGGGAGGCAACCAAGGGCCGGCGCGCCCACCAGACATGGAGATAGTAGGTCGGCGGCAGGGCGGTCATGGAGCGCCGCTCGCGGACACTTTCTTCGCCAAGGGCGGCAATGGGGAGCCAGGATTCAATGAGGCGGGTGGTCATGGGTTAGTCATCCATTTACGGGGCTGGGCTCGCTGGTCGGGTTGAACCGCTTTTCTGCCCCTTGGCATTGTCAGCAGGAGCCTGCCGCCAGGCTGGGAGACGCGACCATCAGGGTCAGAACCGCTGGCCCCAGGCTCAGGCTTTGGGGTCGATCAGCAGAAAGCGCAGGGCCATGAGCACCCGGCGCGGGTGCTTGCGGTGCATGGCCATGCCAAGCCAGTAGGCGGCTTCCTCCCGCCCCATCTCCTCGATGCCTTCGGTGCAGGCGCGCATGTACTCGCGGTTGCGCATGGGGGCGAGGATGCGGAACAGGAGGCCCAGGTTGAGGGCCAGGTCTTCATCGAGGGCGAAGGTTTGGCGGGGACCACCCACGGGGGTACTGAGATGGATACGGGCCTTGGCCAGGCGCCGGAGGACCCGGTGCTCGATCAGGGCCAGGTTGCGGCCGCGCAGCCCGGCAATGCGCAGGGGGGCCTTGATGTGGGGGGTGGCGGCAGCGGGGACCTGCCAGACTTCCAGTTCCAGATCGTCGGACTGATGGGCACGGACCCAGAGTTCGTAGCGGGGTGTGGCGCCGGTGGCGGCGGGTGCCGGCGGCGGGGGGTTGGGTTGGCTCATGCCGTGCCCTCGGCGGTGATGGCGACATAGGCAGCGCCGGTGCCAAAACGGGTCAGGCGCTCGGTGAGTTGTTCGGGGGCGTTACCGCTCAAGGACAGGCCGGCCTCCTCGAACTGGATGGCGAATCGGGCACTGATGTCCTGGTCCTTGGCGGCGCGCAGTTGGGGTTCGAGGAATTCCTTGATGGGCTGGGCGTCCGATGGGGGGCCAGTAAATTCGAGCTGGAGGCTGCCGCCAGCGGTGGTCTCGTAGCCGCCGCTCAGAACGACCTGCTTGGTGGCGCCCTGGAGGGCGGCGACCAGTCCCAGGAGGCGGAAGGCGTCGGTGGCGACGAAGAGGCGCAGTTCCAGGGTGCGGATGTGGCTGAATTTGCGGGCGCGGGCACGCTCCCAGAGTTTGATCAGGGCCTCCTTGAGCACGCCTTCCTCGCTGAGGGTGGTAGGGCCGGGTGGCGGCGGGGGTGGTGTGGTGGTCCCCGTGCCGGTGCCAAACGGGGATGGGGACGTGGCGCCGGGAGCCGTACCCGGGGGAGTACCGCCGGACTGACCGGGGGTTGGGTCAGGGGTGACACCTGGAGAGCCTCCAGGACCACTACCTGGGTAAGTTATGCCAGTGGCGCCGCCGCCCGCACCGGGGGATGGGCTGGGGGGCGGTTCCGCGACCTTGGGCCAGAGGGCGTGCTCGCGGGCGTAGGTGGTGGTATAGACGAAGGATTGTTCGTCGAGGTGGATGTTGGCCCAGGGGTCGCCCTGGCCGCAGGTGAGGTCGCCGCTCTGGTAGACATACTCACCCAGTTCGATGCCCCGGCGGATGCCTTTGACGAAGCAGTCGTTGCCGACCAGGATGGGCAGCGCGGGGTCGCGGCGGAACTCGGCGCGCAGGGCGGCGGTGGTGATGCTGCCCTTTTTCAGCGGCGTGCGATCGCGGATGTAGGTCGGGGAGTCGGGCTCGTCTTCCGGCAGGCGCAGTTTGTTGTTGGCGCGGAGGATCTCGATGACGGGTTTCTGGCCCTGGCCGGGCTGGTGGGAGGCGGACTGGACCTCGATGGCGGTGTGGGCCAGGTCAAGGTTGGCGCCGTCGATGCGCAACTTGGAGGCGTAGAGGACGTGGCGGTAGCACTGCTGAATGGCGAGGGCCAGTTCCTGCTCCGAGCGCTGATACCACTCCTTGATCTTGTCCTGCTGGTGGTCGGGGAATTCGGCGAGCCGTTCCGGCCGGCGCAGTTCGTTGAGGGCCAGGCGACGGGCCATGCGCTGCTTCATCTCCGGCTTGCGGATCTGGTCGGCCAGGAGGAAGACGAGGTTGTTGCGGTTGAGGCGCAGGCCGCCGCTGGCGTCCTTTTCGGTGTAGATCCGGCTGACCAGGTCGGGGACGGTGACGTTGTCGGCGGCGACCTCGACGGCGTCGTAACCCATGAGGACCAGGGCGGGCTTGCCGTCGCCGGCATCGTCCGGGACTTCGTAGGGGCCACCGGGGAAGGGGTGGAGGTTGAAGACGGTGCCGCTGAAGATGCCCTTGATGCGGTCGTTGAGTTGGGCACGGGACTCCTCGGGGTCGACACGCTGCTCCTCACGGCGCAGGATCAGGGTGAGGTTGGCCTCGGCGCTGAAGCGTAGGGGCACATTGGGGCGGTCGTCGAGGTAGGCGGACTCCTGCACGAAGCGGCGGCGGGCGTCGTCGATGAAGCTCAGGTCGGTGCCGGGAGAGAGGATGGCGTAGCGCAAGTCCTCGGGGGTGGCGCCTTTGAGGGCGTCGTTGAAGGCCAGGGTATGGAAGAGGATGGCGCGGCCGACATAGGAGCCGTAGGGGGGCAGCCCTTGATACTGATCGGCGTCGAGTTGCTGGGCCAGGGCGGTCTGATCGCCCGCCGTGGCGGCGACATCGGACTTGAGGGCGGGGACGAACTGACGCTGGCCCAGGCGGGTGACGATCTCCTGGCGGATGGGCTCGAAGGCCAGGTCCAGGTGATGCAGGTGGATGGCGTAGGCGTCCGGGGGGCGCTGCTGCCAGACGCGGCCGACGGTGCGGGCCAGAAGGCGCAACATGCCGCGCACGCGCTGGAAGTTGCCCAGGGTGGAGGTTTTCTCCCGCAGGGTGTCGATGAGTTCCGGGTGCAGGGGGTAGCCGGCGGTGAAGGCTTCCAGGCGGTTATCGCTGTGGCCGTAGTGGGGTAACTGCTCTTTATACTGGGACCAGAGTTGACGGTAGGCGTCGAGGACGCTGGCGGCGCGCGGGTCGTCGATGTGGCTGAATAGGCGACGGCGCAGAATCTTGACCGTTTCGTCCTCTTCGGTGGGGTCGAGGAGGGTGGCCTTGCGGGCGGAGACGCTCTCGGCCTCTTCCATCTTGTCGGCGATGAACTGATTTTCGTCGCTGTAGGCGTCGGTGGCCTGGCCACCCTTGCCAATGGCCAGGGTGTAGACGACGGCGGCGTTGGGGGTGCTCTCGACGGCCTTGAAGAGGGAGGAGAGGAAGGCGGTGAGCTGACCGCCGGCGGTGGCGCGGTCGCTGGCCTTAAGCTTGCGCAGGTAGATGGACAGTTCGTCCATGAGGATGAGGGCGGGTTCACCACCGAAGAGTTCGCGGATGGTGTCGGCACCGGGGGCGGCGCCCGCCTCGTCACTGCGGCTAACCAGGGCGTATCCGGCGGGGCCAGCCAGGGCATAGGCGATCTCGCCCCAGGGGGTGTAGGCACGCAGGTCGGCCTCCAGGAGGCGGCCATTGTTCGGGTCGGCGTTTTCACCGTCGAAGGCGGCGATGCGGACCTTGCCCTGGGGTAGGAGGGCGGGGTCGATGAACTCGGCGATATTGGGGATCTGGTGCCCATGCCGCAGGGCGTGGGTGAGGGCGATGAGACCGTGGGTTTTGCCGCCACCATATTTGGTGTTCATGCGGAAGATGGCGGCAAGCTGCTGAGGGCTGGCCATGAGGCGCAGGCAGACACTGCGCATCAACTCCTTGAGGCCGCGCGTGGGGTGGGTGTTGGCGAAGAATTTGACGGGGTCCCGGTATTCTTCGGGGGCGTCACCACGCAGGACCTGAGCCAGGTCGGCGGCAAAGTCGGCTTCCGACAGGGTGCCGAGGAGGACATCCTGGCGGGGTTCGCAGAGGTCAAAAATGTTCGGCAGCATCATGGTCCATCAGCCCTTGGGTCAGGTTCAGAATCCGCAAGCGATCAGGTTGCCGGCCGTTGTGGCCTCCGGGCCGAAGTACCGCTGGTGCCGGAGTTGTCTGAATGCAGACCCCATCTCAACATCTCTTGGTCCATCGAGCTTACCGGTACCCACGCCCCATAAAGATCTCTACCCGGGGATGACGTGACGCCAGGCAGGGAACGGGGGTGTGGGCACGGTGCAGCCATGTCTGCACAATTATTAGCGGCCGACGATTGAGCTTAGCATTTTGTCGGGCGAGGGTGCCAGCCTCGTGCGGCTCTCGGACATGGGTTGGGTTGCACTGACCAGGTGATCGGCTGCCAGCGCGATCCGGTCCAGGGCGCCCACGATACCCTGGGGAGGTGGACGGCGGTGGCGGGCGTGGGGTAAGGCCCGAGAGCGGGGTGGGAAAACCCCATCGCGGTTGCCCGCGACGGGGGCCGGTCGTTGCGGCGCCTTGCCGGCGGGGTGGTTGCAGCAGTTTTACCGTGTTGAGTGGCGAATCCGGTACTGGCCTAACTATCACTCGACGCATGCCCATGCCACCAGGCCCAGCCTATACCTAGCCGTGCACCATCTCGCCAGAGGGTCTAGGAGGCAAGTGGAGGCGCCGGTCGTGTAGCCCATGCAGATGTTGGATCGGGGTCTACTGGCGACACTTGGTGGCGCATAGTCGCCAAGGCCCGGCTGCGGTGCGAGGACCCGGCCTGCGGCATCAAAGGGGAAAAC
>ERZ1645192.5254-NODE-5254-length-10061-cov-4.389366_pt1 | contig 10061 bp, 10 predicted proteins | sample MGYA00575354_ERZ1645192 | MGnify/ENA primary metagenome ERZ1645192 (study PRJEB40844, sample SAMN11349763) | freshwater sediment metagenome | isolation source: river sediment | host: Sediment | place: India: Faizupur Khadar , New Delhi | collected 2017-02-21 ...
GCCGTCCCGGATCACCTCGGCCGTGGCTTCCGGGTTGTTGTAATAGCCCAGCATGACCATGGGGCCGCGGACGCAGATTTCGCCGTTTTCGATCTTGAATTCGGCGTCGGGAATGGGCAGCCCGGCGGCGTCGTCGTTAAAGGAGTCCAGCAGGTTCAGGGTGATGACCGGAGAAGTTTCCGTCAGCCCGTACCCCTGCAGCAGCAACAGGCCGAGTTCCCGGAACCCCCTCGAGACGTCCGGCGAGATGGCGGCGCCGCCGCTGATGAGCAGTTTGAGGCGTCCGCCGAATTTCTCGTGCAACGGCCGGAAGACTTTCCGGCGGATGTTGAGGTGCAGCAGCTTCTCGCTCAGAGAGGCGATCCCGATGCCGAGCTTGAACTTGAAGGTGCCTTTCTCGGCGATCCGGTCCATGATCTTCTTGTAAATGGCCTCGAACAGCAGCGGCACGCCGAGCATGGAGGTGGCCTGGACTTCCAGCAGGTTGTCCGGGATGCGCTTGAGGTTCTCGGCGAAGGCGATGGTCATGCCATGGCTGATGGGCGCCAGGAAACCGCCCGTGCACTCGTAGGTGTGGTGCAGCGGCAGCACGCTCAGGAAGGTCTCCGGGTGGCGCAACGGGATGACTCGCAGGATGGACCTTATGTCGGCAATGATGTTGTTCTGGCTGAGCATCACCCCCTTGGAAGTGCCGGTAGTGCCGGATGTGAACAGGATCGCCAGGGGCTGAGCGGGATCGATGGCCCAGAAAGGATAGCTGGAGTCATTTTTCTCGAACAGGGCGGTCCCTTCCTTGAGGAGGTCGGAAAATGGTTTGACGAGGGAATTCTCCGCCCGGTCGTCCATGTTGACGATCAGGTGCAGGGAGGGCAGGTCGCCGCTCATTTCCAGGACCATGTCCACGTACTTCTGGGAGCCGATGAAAATTTCGCACTCGGTGGTGTATAGGATGTGAAAAAATTCCTGGCTCTTGAGTTCCTTGTCGATGGGAACGCAGACGGCGTTGCCGCAGCCGACGGCCAGGTAGCTGATGCACCAGCGGAGCCTGTTTTCGGAAGCGAAAGCGACCTTGGACTGGGGCCTCATGCCCATCTGGTGCAGGGCGCAACCGAACGACATGACGTCGTAAAACAGCGAGTTGTAAGAGGTGGTGATCCATCGCCCGTCCACCTTCTCCATGAAGGCCGTCTCGGGACCCCACTTGGCGCGGGCGTTGATCAGCATTTCCCGGAGGTCCCTGAACCGTTCGACGGGGTAAAGCGTTCTCTTTCCCTTGCTCAAGTGGTACCTCCTGTCACCCGGCGCTCCAGACCGCACGACTCCTGCTTCGATTGGACGAGGCATTGCCGCGGGCGGATGGATGTCAGGGGAATGATATACGGTCCGGAGCTTTAATTCAACAAATTCTCGGCAGTTGTTCCCCGCTCAGCAGGTCGAGGATCCGGGCGCCCCCAATACCCGTGTTCAACTTGACCAGCGGTCTCGGGGCAGAGCGCACCTGGCCGATGCGGGCGGCCTCGCGGCCGTGGGGATGCCGGCGCATGGCGGACAGGGCCGCTTCCGCCTGCCCGCCGGGGACGAAGCAGACCACCTTGCCCTCGTTGGCCACGTAGAGCGGATCGAGTCCCAGGATTTCGCAGGCGGCCTGGACAGACTCGCGGACGGGGACGAGCGGCTCTTCGATTTCGATCAACACTCCAGCGGCGGCCGCCAGCTCGTTCAGAGTCGTGGCCAGGCCTCCCCGGGTGGGATCGCGCATGGCGTGGAGCGTGATCCCGGCAGCGCGCACGGCGTCGATCAGGCCGAACAACGGAGCGCAGTCGGACCGCAGGTCTCCGCCCAGGGCCAGCCCCTCCCGGGCGGCCATGACCGCCATGCCGTGATCGCCGATCGGGCCGTTGATCAACACGGCGTCGCCGGCCTGGATCCGGGCGGCGCCCGGCGGCTCGGCCGTTTCCACGAGCCCCACGCCGGCGGTGTTGATGAAGATCCGGTCGGCCTTGCCCCGGGGGACCACCTTGGTGTCGCCCGCGACGATGGCGACGCCGGCCTCGGCGGCGGCAGCCCGCATCGATTCGAGCACCCGGCGCAGCAGTTCCAGTTCGAGTCCTTCCTCCAGGATAAACCCGGCGGTCAGGCAGAGCGGCCGGGCCCCCGAAACGGCCAGGTCGTTGACCGTGCCGCAGATGGCCAGCCGGCCGATGTCTCCCCCGGCGAAGAAGGGCGGGTCGACCACGTAGGAATCCGTCGTCGCCACCAGATGGTGGCCGCCGCCCATGAACGGGCCGCTGTCCTCCATCAGTTGCAGCGCCGGGTTCCGGAAAGCGGGCAGGAACAGTTCCTCCACGAGACGGTGGCTGAGCGACCCGCCGCTGCCGTGGGCCAACAGGATTCGAGCTTGCGTTTCCAGGCCGGCCATGGCTGATCAAGGCTCCCCGGCCATGATTTCGCCCAACTGGCGGAACAGCTCCAGAGTCTTCAGGGCTTCCGCCTCGTCGAGGCGTTCAATGGCGTAGCCGGCATGGACGATGACATAGTCGCCCACCCGGGCTTCCGGCAACAGGGCCAGACTGATCCGCCGATTGACGCCGGCCATCTCCGCCTGTCCCAGGTCGCCCTCGATGGTCTGAATCTTCATGGGGACCGCGACGCACATCATTCCTCCCATCCGTTCAAGTATCGCTCGGCGGCGACCGCCAACTGCCCCAGGGCGATCCCGCCGTCGTTGGCCGGCACCAGGTGGTGGGTCAAGACCCGGAATCCCTTGTCCTCCAGGGCGCGGTGCAGGTGATCGAGCAGCCAGCGGTTCTGGAAAACGCCACCGGAAAGTGCCACGGCGCCGAGACCGCGCTCATCCCGGAGTTGTTCGCAAATCTTCAGGAACACTGAAACCAGGCCCCGGTGGAACCGCGCGCTGACCGCTCCCGGGGTCTGGCCGGCCAGGAGGTCCCCGACTACGGCCCGGATCAGATCCGCCACGACGATCCGGCCGTCCCCGAAAGCCAGTTCATAGCTTCCCGCGGCCGACTCGTCCAGGCACATCTGGAACTCCATGGCCGCCTGTCCTTCGAAAGACACTTTCTGGCGCAGCCCGGAGAGCGCGGCCAAACCGTCGAAAAGACGGCCGAGGCTGGATGTCTCCGGCGAGTTGAGGCGACGGTCGATCATCTTGAGCAGAAGGTCCAGGTTCTGTCCGGCCAGGTTCCGGACGAAGGGCAGGGGAAGATCGGTAAAGGCCGCCCCGTAGGCCTGATGGAGATAGCTCACGGCCATCCGCCACGGTTCCTTGATGGCCCGTTCGCCGCCCGGCATCAACACGTTTTCGAAGTGGTACCGCCGCGCGAAATCGGTCAATGTCGCCGTCAGCACCTCGCCGCCCCAGATCCGTCCGTCCGTCCCATAGCCGGTTCCGTCCAGGGCCAGGCCGATCGCTTCATCATAGAACTGGTTATCGACCAGGCACGAGGCGATGTGGGCGTGGTGGTGCTGCACCCCGAAGACCGGAAGTTCCGCCCGCCGGGACAACGCGTACTTGGTCGTCAGGTACTCCGGGTGCAGATCGTGGGCCAGCAGTTCGGGGCGGATCTCCAGGAGCGCTTCGAGATGCCGGATGGTCTGTTCGAAGCTGGAGAAAACTTCGTAGTTCTCCATGTCGCCGATATGCTGGCTGAGAAACACATATTCGCCCCGGCCGAGGGCGAAGGTGTTCTTCAGCTCCGCCCCCACGGCCAGCACCCTGGGGTAGGAGCGGGCCATCCGGACCGGAGCCGGGGCGAAACCGCGGGACCGGCGCTGCAGGAAGACCCGGTCACGGTAGGCCAGGCAGATCGAATCGTCGTTGCGGACGAGGATGTCGCGGTTGTGCAGCAGGAAGTAGTCGGCGATGCCCGACAGGATTTCCACCGCCGTCCGGTTGTCGGTGATGATGGGCTCCTCGGAAAAATTGCCGCTGGTCATGACCAGGCAGTCCAGGCCGCTCTCCTGAAACAGCAGGTGATGCAGCGGCGTATAGGGGAGCATCATGCCCAGATACCGGTTGCCGGGCGCGATCCCGGGCGCCAGATCGCCGCCGGGCGCCTTTTCGAGGAGGACGATCGGGCGCTGCGGGGTCCGCAGGATCACCGCCTCGTCGTCCGTGAGGCAGGTTTGCCGCCGGATGGTTTCGATGCCGGCAGCCATCAGGGCGAACGGCGTCTCGTCACGCCGCTTGCGCTGGCGCAGCAGCCGCACCGCCTCTTCGTTGCGGGCATCCACGGCCAGGTGGAATCCGCCCAGGCCCTTGACGGCAACGATCCGGCCGCCGGCCAGCAAGGCGGCGGCCCGGGCGATGGGATCTTCGCCCGGGACGAACTGGCCCTGGTTGTCCAGCAGTTCGCAGCGGGGGCCGCAGCTCCAGCAGGCGTTGGGTTGGGCGTGGAAACGCCGGTCGAGGGGATCCCGGTACTCCGCCTCGCAGGCGGGGCACATCCGGAACCGGCTCATGGTGGTGGCGGGCCGGTCGTAGGGCAGTCCGGCGATGATGGTGTAGCGCGGGCCGCAGTTGGTGCAGTTGATGAAGGGGTATCGGAACCGCCGGTTGGCCCGGTCGGACAGTTCATCGAGGCAGTCGTCGCAGGTGGCCACGTCCGGGCTGATCAGGGTGCCGGCGCCGCCGGACTGCTCGCTCGCGGTGATCTCGAAAGTCTTAAAACCCTCCGGGGGCCTCTCTTCTACCCGGATCTGGTCGATCACGGAAAGAGGCGGGGCGTTCGAGGGAATACCGGCCACCAGGGCGTCCACATTGCCGGGCGGCCCCTCCACGTCGATGTAGACCCCGCTGGAATCGTTCCAAACCCGGCCGCAAAGCCCGAGGCCGGTCGCCAACCGGAACATGCTCGGCCGGAAACCGACGCCCTGGACGACGCCCCGGACCTGGATCAGCACTCGCTTGAGTTCGGCTTTCAAGGGTCACGCCTTTTTCGCGGAGATCCGGCCGGAGAGCCAGTCGGTGAACAGGAGTAGCCCTTCGCCGGTGCGGCAGGAGAGGGGGAATACCTCGATCCCGGGATTGATGCCCCGGGCGTTGGCGATGGCCGTTTCCTGGCTGAAGTCGCTCCACTGGGCCAGGTCGGTCTTGTTCACGACCATGGCGGCGGCCCGGCGGAACACCGCCGGGTATTTGACGGGTTTGTCGTCTCCCTCGGCCGCGCTCAGGATCACGATCTTGGCGTCTTCACCCAGCCAGTAGGAGGACGGGCAGACCAGGTTGCCGACGTTCTCGATGCAAAGAAAATCCAGATCACTCACCGGCAGGCGGTCCAGGTGGTCCGAGATCATCTGGGCATCCAGGTGGCAGGCGCCGCAGGTGATGATCTGGTGCACCGGAAAGCCGAGCCGGGCAATTCGCCGGGCGTCGTTTTCGGTCTGAACGTCCCCTTCGATCACGCCGCAGCGGAAACGGGGTCCCAGGACCGGGAGGATTCTCTCCAGGAGCGAGGTCTTGCCGCTGCCGGGCGAAGAGATGAGGTTGATCACGTACACGCCCTGCCGATCGAAAACCTGCCGGAGGCTGGCGGCGATCTCGTCGTTGCGGGAGAGAATTTTCTGTTGGACCGGGATGTTTTCCACGCTTACTCCTCGATTTCGATGTTCTCCACATCCATCTCGTCGCCCGAAATCACCTTGATGCGCGTCGAGCCGCAAGCGGGACAGGTGAATTCAAATTCTTTCGGTTCAAAGACCGTGGCGCACTCCTGGCAGGACAACTGCAAGGGGAGGCAATCCACGTCCAGTTCCACGCCGTCGAGCGGCGTGCCCTCGGCGACGATGCCCATGGCGAACCTCAGGGAATCCACGTTGACGCCGGACAGCGGCCCGATCTTCAACCGGACCCGGACCACCCGCTTGAATGGCCGCCCGGCCAGAACGCCCTCGGCGATCCGGCGGATATCCTCGGCCAGCGAGATTTCGTGCATCGCCCGTCCTTCCCGCGCAAGCGCGATTCCCATTCTTATTAGAGCGTTCCCGCGACTTCCTGATTCAGCCGGTCGAAGAAATCGGTCATGAAGGCGTGCCGGTCCTCCGCGATGCGGCGACCCGTTTCGGTCAGCAGGCGCCCCTTGATGAACCGCAGTTTTACCAAAAACTCGCGGTAGGCAGTGTCCTCCCGGGTATATGACCGGGTTTTTTCAGGGTCGACGCCGGGGTCGTGCAGCCGGGCCCCGATCTCCCCGGCGAACAGAAACGCCCGCCCGATTCCCACGGCGCCGACGGCGTCGAGCTTGTCCGCGTCGTAGATCACCCGGGCCTCGACCGACTCGGGCCGGACCCGTCCCCGGAAGCGATGGGCGGCCACGCAGTGGGCGACCGCCCGGACGAAGCCCTCGTCATATCCCAACCGCGCGAGCACCACGGCCGCCTCCTCCGCCCCGAGGGCGGCATGGCAAACGGCGCCGTGGCTCAGGGACTCCTTCTCCCTGCCGATGTCGTGCAGCAGGGCCGCCGGCAGCACGATGTCCATGTCGGCACCTTCGAGCGGGCCGATCCGGAGGCTGAGGTTATAGACCCGCTCGGTGTGATCCCAATCGTGGGACCCCCGCGCCCCGTCGAAATAACGCCTGGCTTCGGCGCGGAGGAGTCCGAGATCGGGTTTCAGTACACTCGGCATAGAAAGGCCTTCAGATATTCGCTTTCCGGGTGGAACAGGTTGATGGGGTGGTCGGGCGGCTGGGGCAGCTTGGCGATGAGCTGGAGTTGCCGGCCGGAATCGAGCGCCGCCAGGAAAAGAATCTTCTGGAACGCTGAACTGTCAATGTAATAGGAGCAGGAACAGGTCAGGAGATATCCTCCCGGCTTGACCAGCTTCATGGCGTGCAGGTTGATGTCCTTGTAACCGCGGTACGCTGCGGTGATGGACGACTGGCGCTTGGCGAAGGCGGGCGGATCGAGGATCACCAGGTCGAACTCATCCCGGGAGGCTCGCAGGTACTCGAACACGTCGGCCTGTATGAAGCGGTGGGCGCCCGGCGGCAGCCCGTTGAGCCGGAAATTTTCCCGGGCCAGGTCCAGGGCTGGCTGGGAGGAGTCCACGTTGATCGTGCCGATGGCGCCGCCGAGGGCGGCGCCCACCGAAAAGCCGCCGGTGTAGCTGAAGCAGTTCAGCACCTCCTTGCCCCGGCTGAGCCGTCGGACCAGTTGGCGATTGTCCCGCTGGTCGAGGAAGAAGCCCGTCTTCTGACCTTGCCGGATGTCGACCCGGAAGGCGACGCCGTTTTCCCGCACGCAGATCCCTTCCTCGGGCAGCTCACCGGCGTGCAGTTCGGATCTCGCTTCCAGCCCCTCTTCCAGCCGGGCCATGCCTTCGCTTTTTTCGTAGATGAAAGACGGTTTCCAGGTGGTCTGGATGATCCTCAGGAATGTTTCCCGGAACTGCTCCAGCCCGAGGGTCTGGAGCTGGAACACGATCCCGGGGCCGTACCGGTCGATGATGAGGCCCGGCAGGAAGTCTCCTTCCGAAAAAAGGAGCCGGTAACAATCCGTCTGGGAGTCCCGGAACAGCTCCAGACGCGCGTTGTTGGCCTGCTGGAGACGGTTCCAGAAAAACTCCCCGTCGATGGGCGCCGGTTCGAACGACAGGATCCGGACGGCGATGGAGGTCTTCTCGTTGTAATAGCCGATGGCCAGGAATTTGTGGTCCGCCGAGAAGACGGCGACCACTCCGCCGTTCTGGACGCCCGGGTCCCGCTTCATCAACGCGCCGGAAAACACCCAGTGGTGGCGGGCGGTCACCGCCTTTTCCTTGCCCGGCTTGAGATAAATCTTGGGATACATGAGTCTTTCGGCTCCTTCCGGGCTCAGGCCTCGGCCCGGGCCGGGCGTTCGGGTTTGGGGCGGCACAGGCGGACGAGCAGCAGCTCCATGTGGTGGCGCTGGTCCAGGTGGACGCTCTTGTACTCCTCCTCGACCCGGCCGATCAGACCCAGGTTGTGCCACAGTTCCGCCGGGCCGTAGTGGTGGCAGGCGAGCTCCAGGGTCCGGTACTGTTTGGGCCAGAGGCGCATCTGATGCAGGATTTCGTTCTCCGTTTTGCCGTTCTGGCGCAAGCTCCGGAACATCATGACCTGCTGATAGAACCGGCTCAGCATGGCCAGGATGCCCAAGGGGTGCTCGCCCGCTTCGAGCAGAGTGTCCAGCCGCTGGTAGGCCTTGCCGAGCTGCCGGACCGCGAGGCAGTCCAGCATGTCGAAAATGGTGGCGTGAGGATTCTTGACCAGGAGTTTCTCGAGGTCAGCCGGTTGAATGTCCCGTCCCGGGCCCGCCGAGAGATGCAGTTTTTCCATCTCGCTGGCGATCAGCTCCAGGTCGCCCCCCAGCCGGTCCACCAGGTAGGTGACCGACTCGCGGCCCAGACGGTAGCCGGATTCCTGAGCATGCTTGGACAGAAAATCCACCAACCCGGCATCCTTGAGGCGGCTGAACAGGTACCGTTCGGAGTGTCCCTCCAGCAGGGCGAGCAGCTTCTTCTCGTGCTGGCTCTGGTCGCTGGCTTTTTTCATGGGATTGTAGGACGGATCGAAATCCAGCACCGTGCAGGTTCGGGCCGCCGGACGCAGCAACAGGGCTTCCAGCTTGGGGAGCAGGGCCGGCGTGATCTTCTCGGCGTTTTTCAGGATGATCAACTGGAAAGCGGCCATGAGCGAAGGGGTTCGGGCCGCGTTCAGGAAGTTGCCGAAGGGTTGTTCCTTCAGATCGACGACCTGCCGGTCCAAATCGCCGGAGGCCGCGCTCGAGAGCGACTCGTGGAGCAACCGCTGGGCGCGCCGCCGCAAGAAACTCTCCTCCCCGAAGAAGGAATAGACCGGCGCCGGCCGTCCCTTGCGGAGCCGGTTCTCGATGTCCCAGTACTTCAGGAAAGTGTCGGCCATGGCGATCAGAAAGCGTCCACGATGGCAGCCACCAGGCTGGAAGCATATTGGACGGCCGCGCGTTCGATGGCGGGCGCCTCCTCAACGTAAAAATCCAGATTGTTCGAGGACAGAAGGTATTCCTCCCGAATCACCGCGTTCGGGTCGCGGAAAAGCACCTTATTGTCTCTGAGGTCGGTGAACTTGACCTCCAACTGGATCTGGATGAGGTAGGTGGAGGCCACGTTCTGTTCCTGGATGCCGATCGGGGCGACCGTGTAGCCCAGAATGGTCGCCTGCAGGAGCGCGTCCGCGTCCGCGGGGTCGGAAACGACCTGGCAGCGGCTCCGCTTGCTGAACTCTTTCTTGACTGCCTCGGTAAATGGCAGCTCCAGTTGCGGAGTCAGGGTCTTGTTGCCGAACGTGGGGATGGCCACTCGCAGGATGTGCTCGGGCAGGGCCGTGGACCGGCCGGCGACCCGGTAGCCGCAACCGGCGAGTCCCATGACGGCCAGGCCGCAGAGCAACGCCGCCCGGAGGCGCCTGCCTTGCGGAAAGTCGACTCGGGCCAGCCACGTTTGGAGAAATCGTTTCGACTGTCTCATGGGTACAGATCCCGCCCCGATCGAGATTTTTCCGGCATGAAAGGCAAAATGTATACCATTTCCCCGTAAATAATTCAAGCTGAAAAGATTTCTCATTTTCCAGTTGATTTTTGGTTGTCGTTATGGCAAAAATACAAATTGCACTCATCATGTTGTTCGGAGGTTCGGAGTGATCAAACAAGAAATCATTCAGAAGGTTGCTGACCGGTTGGGCATTACCAAGGTCAAATCGGCGGAAGTGGTCCTTGCCTTTTTTGATTCACTCAAGGACGCTCTGAAAGAAGGTGAGCGCATCGAACTCCGCGGGTTCGGCGTGCTGATGGTCAAGAGCCGCAAGACCGGCATCGGGCGCAACCCGAAAACCGGTGAGGAAGTGAAGATCCCCGTCGGCAAGACCGTCCGCTTCAAGCCGGGTAAAAACCTGGAATCCTCGTCCATCAAGCCTCAGGAGTGATTTGAGCCAGCAGAGTTTTCCTCCGTTCGGGACCCCGAATCCCGGCTTCCAAACTTTCACTGAACCAAGCCAGCCCCCTTCCTACTTCCGGCAGGAACGGAAAAATATCGTCATTTCCGC
>ERZ1645192.5255-NODE-5255-length-10060-cov-5.288656_pt1 | contig 10060 bp, 9 predicted proteins | sample MGYA00575354_ERZ1645192 | MGnify/ENA primary metagenome ERZ1645192 (study PRJEB40844, sample SAMN11349763) | freshwater sediment metagenome | isolation source: river sediment | host: Sediment | place: India: Faizupur Khadar , New Delhi | collected 2017-02-21 ...
GAAGCCCCAGACTATCAAAGACTGGACCCGGCCCCGTAATAACAATCCACTCCTGGTATTGATCGATCCGGCCAGGATAACGATTTTCGAGAATTCGCTTAACATGATTTGGCATCATCCGGTAATCGGGGTGGGGATCAATACTTTTTCCCAGAATTACGGGAAATATAAGACCGCCCACGCGGAAAGCCGGTTTAAGACTTCGGATACTTATTACGCGCATAATAACTTTCTGCATTTAGCCGGCGAAATGGGGTTAACGGGTTTGTTAGTTTTCTTAGCCTTTTTATGGGTGGTATTTACGGCGGCCTGGCGGGCGTTTAAAGGGCAGGGCGATCCGTTTTTGAAAGCCTTATCTGCAGGGGTGTTGGCGGCACTCCTGGCTTATCTGGTCAACGGACTTACGGAAACCAGCCTTTATCATTCCCGGTTGGTGATGATCTTTTGGTTTTTGGTGGGCTTGGCCTTGGCGTTAAAGAATAGCCTGCAAGCTAAAAAAATTAATTAAATGAGGAATGCAATCAAATGGTTTCAGTAATCGTTCCGGTTTACAATCAGGGGGATAGGATTCAGTCACAGCTTAACCGGCTGCTGGGCCTGGCCATGGAAAAGGAGATTATTGTTGTTAATGACGGCTCGCGGGATAATACCGAGTTGATTTTAAGGGAATTGGCTCTCAATGAACTTAAAGTTATCCACCATGTGAGCAGCCGCGGCAGGGCGGCAGCATTACGCACCGGATTGGAGCATGCCCGGGGTGAGTTTGTTTTAGTTGCGCAAGGGAACTGGGAAGATAACGCGGCGCATTGCCTTAAGCTTTTGGAGGCGATGATCAGCTCCGGGGCGGACATTGTCCTGGGCGCGCATTTAAGCCAGCGGCGCCGGTGCGGTTGGTTTAAACGGGCCAAAAATAAATTTTTAACCAGGGCGTTAAATACCATGTGGGGGGTTGATTTTAAGGGTTGGTTTGCGCATCTTCCGCTGATCAGGCGCTCTAGTCTTTTGCATTTATCTCCGCATTTAAAAGGCAGGAATATAGCTTTCCAGATCCTGGCGAAAGGACTAAGGAGGAAGATGCGGGTCGTGGAGGTATTAATACACCATGATTAAGAATATCCTGGTCATCCGTAATGACCGGTTCGGAGAATTCATCCTCAATATCCCCACGATCCGGGCGCTGAAAGAAGCTTATCCGCAAAGCTACTTGAGTCTGGCGGTAGAGTCCCAAGTCTGTGAATTGGCTAAAGCCGTAGAATGGGCGGATTGTGTCTTGGATTGGGAGCGAGTTAAAAATTCTTTAAGGAAATACCGGTTCGATTTGGCCGTCGTTCTAAATCCTACTAAAGAAGCCCACCAGAAGATTTTTTGGGCGGGCATTCCGGTCCGTTTGGGTTATGACCGTAAATGGGGGATCTTGCTGACGCATAAAATTAAAGATACTAAACACCTGGGTAACCGGCATGAAGTAGATTGTAACCTGGAGCTGATCGCGCGCCTGGGAATTAACCCTCAGGGAAAAGAATTAGCCTTAAAGGTGGAAGAGGGCAAGTATAAATATTTTATTAATCAAAGAATAGTCATGATCCATCCTTTTACCAGCGATCCGATCAAGCAATGGCCGTGGGAGCGGTTCGAAGAGCTAGCGCAGCGGATCAGATCGGAACTGGATCTAAAGGTAGTCATAGTCGGGAAAACCGAGACTAAACCGCAGTTAAGCAGCCAGCTCATCGATATGGTCAACCAGACCACCTTGCCCGAACTGGCGGCTTTGTTAAAACGCGCGAGTGTTTTGGTTACCGCCGATAGCGGACCGATGCATCTGGCGGCGGCAGTCGGTACCCGGGTAGTGGCTTTGTTTAGAAATGATTACCCGGGTAAGACCGCCCAGCGTTGGGGTCCCTGGGGCAGCGGCCACCGGGTGATCGAAAAAGCAAATTTAGTCGCCATTACGGTGGAAGAGGTATTTAACCAGGTAAAGGAGGTATTGAGCTAAATGAATTACGCAGTCATTTTAGCCGGCGGGGTCGGCAGCAGGTTCTGGCCTTTTTCCCGGGAGCTTGAGCCTAAGCAGTTCATGAAGATCATCGGGCAGGACAGCTTGCTGCAATCGACGATTATGCGTTTAAAGGGGCTGGTCGATCCAAAACGGACCTATATTGTTACGAATCGTATCCATTTTTACGAAGTAAAAGCGCAAATTTCACAGTTTAAGATCCCGGAGTCCAATATTATTTTGGAGCCGCAAGGCAAGAATACCGCTCCGGCGATCGGACTAGCTGCCAGCTTGATCAGCCGGCAGGACAAAGAAGCGGTGCTTTTAGTTTTACCTTCCGACCATTACATTAAAAATACTCCCAGTTTCAGGCAAACGATGCAGCAGGCGGTTGTTTGCGCCAACCGGGGTTTTTTGGTCACCCTGGGGATTAAACCCCGCGCCCCTTCGCCGGGATACGGGTATATTAAAACCGGCTCAAAAGCAGAAGGCTGCTGGAAGGTGGAAAAATTCCTGGAGAAACCGGATTTAGCCAAGGCCAAGCAGTATTTTAAGGGCAGGTCTTTTTACTGGAACAGCGGAATATTCGTTTGGAAGGCCAGCGTTTTATTGGAAGAAATAAAAAAATATCTGCCTGACCTGTTTGCTAATCTAGGGCGGATTAATTCTTGTGCAGATATCCCAAGGGTTTGGAAGCGGATTGTGCCGATCTCCATCGATTACGGGATCATGGAGCATTCCCGGAGGATCGTTTTGATCCCTGCTTCGTTTTACTGGACGGATTTAGGCAGCTGGGAGGCCTTAGCGGAGATCTTTCCTAAGGATAGAGCGGGCAATATCTTAAGCGGTGATTGTTTGACTTTGGACAGCCAAGGGTTATGTGTATTTTCCAGGGGGCACCGTTTAGTTTCCGCAATCGGTTTAAAAGATACCGTCATTGCCGATACCCCGGACGCCTTACTGGTCTGCGACCGTTCCCGCACCCAGGAAGTAAAAAAGCTGGTTGATCTGATGCGCGCGCTGGATCGTAAGGAGCATCTGGTGCATTTAACCGAAAGAAGGCCCTGGGGCTCATTTACGGTGCTTAAAGAGGGCGCTGGTTTTAAGATCAAGCTGATCGAGATTGCTCCGCATAAACGTTTGAGCCTGCAGCGGCATCGGATTAGGGCGGAGCACTGGGTCGTGGTTGCGGGTACCGCTAAGGTTACCAGCGGCAGCCGGGTATCTTTAGTCAAAAGCAACCAGAGTATTTATATCTCCAAAGGCAAAAAGCATCGTTTGGAAAATGCTACCGCCCTGCCTTTACGAATCGTCGAGGTGCAAACCGGCTCCTATCTTGAGGAAGATGATATCGAACGGTTCGATGACGATTTCCGAAGATGAAGAAATTTTTGATCGTAAATCCTTTTGGTATCGGCGATTGTTTGTTTACTACCCCAGTGATTAAAGCACTGAAGGCGGCTGATCCAGGTAGTTTTATTGGATATTGGTCGAATCTGCGGGTGGCGCCGCTGCTGGAAAAAGACCCGTGTGTGGATCAGGTTTTTGCCCTTTCGCGGGGCGATCTTAAAACGCTACAGCGGGTTTCTTTTTTTAAAGGAGTTTGGGCATTTTTTAGGCTGATGAGTGCGCTTAAAAAAGAACGCTTTGATGTTTGTTTGGATTTTTCGCTTGACCACCGCTATAGCCTCCTGGCCAAGCTTCTGGGGATTAAACAAAGATACGGATTCGATTATAAGGGCAGAGGAAGATTTCTCACGCGGTCTCTGCCCCTTGAGGGTTATGCCAAAAAACATGTGGTAGAATATTACCTTGAGCTGCTTAAATTTCTGGGTATCCCGGCGAAGGATAAGACTCTTGCTTTGACTGTCCGGGAAAGCGATGCGCTGATAGCTAAAAACATCTTGCAGGCGCAGGGTATACGTGAGGGCGACCGCTTGGTCGGAATATTTCCGGGGGCCGGAGGCAGCTGGGGTAAGGACGCGTTGATTAAACACTGGCCGCCGGAAAAATTCGCCCAAACGGCAGATCAATTTATCTCTCAACTGGGTGTTAAGGTGGTTTTGTTGGGGGATGAGCAGGAAAGCCAGATCTCCAGGCAGATTTTGCGCTTGATGAGCAATGCGCCGGTTGATCTGACCGGAAAAATAACCCTGGAGATCCTGCCGGCAGTCATTAATAATTGCGCGCTGGTGATCACTAATGACGGCGGGCCGATGCATATGGCGGTAGCCTTGGGGAAAAAAACGGTTTCGTTGTTCGGGCCGGTCAGTGAAATAGTCTATGGGCCGTATCCTCCTGGGCCTGAACATGCGGTATTAAAAGCGGACCTTCTTTGCCGGCCCTGCTACAAAAATTTTAAATTGAAGGTTTGTGATCAAGATAAGCAATGCCTGAAACTAGTCAGTGTGGAAGAAGTTTATGCGGCTGGCGCTAAGTTATTGGGCTAGAAGGAGAAGATGATGCAAATACCGGCATTGGATTTAAAGAAACAGATCTTTCCGCTGCGCAAGAAGCTGGATGCGGCGATCAAAGAAGTAATTGACCGGACCAGCTTTATCCTGGGGGAAAAAGTTGAACAATTCGAACGCCATGCGGCGGATTACGCCGGTGTCAAATACGCTATCGGTGTGGCCAACGGCACGGATGCGATCAGTCTGGGGTTGCTGGCGATGGGCATTAAGCCGGGGGAGGGGGTAATTTGCCCAGCTTTTACCTATTACGCTACTGCCGGGGCGGCGGCACATATCGGGACCATTCCGGTTTTTGCGGATATCGATGAAGATACCTATAATATTTCCTTAGCCAGCGTCGAAAAAATACTCGCGCAAAAACACAAAATTAAAATCACCGCGGTCATCCCGGTGCATCTTTACGGGATGTGCGCGGATATGGACGGTATCCTTAAATTGGCGCGTAAATATAAGCTCAAAGTCCTGGAGGATACCGCGCAAGCTTTTGGCGCCGCATATAAAGGTAAGAAGGCTGGCACTCTGGGGGATTGCGGCACGGTAAGTTTTTATCCCGGTAAGAACCTGGGGGCTTTTGGAGACGCGGGATTAATAATGACGAACCATCAAGCTCTGGCGCAAAAGCTTAAAATCTTGCGCAATCAGGGTAATCGGCATCAATACTACCATACGGTTTTGGGCCGTAATAACCGGATGGATGCTATCCAGGCCGCTGTATTGGATGTCAAATTAAAATATTTGGACCGCTGGAACAAGGCTAGGCAGCAGGTCGCTAATTACTATAACCGGAATTTATCCGGCCTGGGAATTAAATTGCCTAAAACGGCAGATTATTCAACGCATATCTATCATCAATACGTTTTAAGCACAAAGATCTCCAATTTGTCAGCGGTTAACTATTTACATAAAAAAGGCATAGATTCACGCGTGTTCTACCCGGTGCCGTTGCATCTTCAGCCATGTTTCCAATATTTGGGTTACCAAAAGGGTGATTTTCCCGTAGCGGAAAATGCCGCGCGGCGGACTTTTACGCTGCCGATTTTTCCGGAGTTGACCAAGCAAAAAAAGGATTATATTATTCAATCAGTAAAGGAGTTGATGCATGGCTAATTTATCGGTAGTGATCTTAACCAAGAACGAAGAATCCTGTATCGGCGATTGCCTGGCTTCGGTAAAATGGGCGGATGAAATTATCGTGGTTGATGATGAAAGTACGGATAAAACCGTAGAGATAGTCAAGCAGCATAATGCGAAGCTGCTCTTTCGTAAAATGGATGTCGAGGGGAGGCATCGTAATTGGGCGTACGCGCAGGCCAAGCACCCTTGGGTTTTAAGCCTGGATGCCGATGAAACCGTTACTCCGGAATTAAAGCTGGAGATCGAGCAGGCAATCGCATCAACGGCATTTGCCGCCTATGATATTCCTTTGCGTAATTTTATCAGTAATTACTGGGTGCGTTACGGCGGTTGGTACCCGGCGGCCAAGGTCAGGCTTTTTTTAAAAAGTAAGTTTAAATATGAGGATGCCCCGGTGCATCCGCGGGTTTTTATCGACGGCGCTTGCGGCCATTTAAAGGCGGATATTATCCACCGCGGGTACCCTGATCTGGAGCATTTTTTAAGCAGCGTGAACCGTCAGTCTACGCTGGAGGCGCGTAAGTGGCTGGAAACCGGGCGTAAAATGACACTGCTCTGGGCCAGCTGGAGGGCGGTTGACCGTTTTTTCCGCAGGTACCTCAGGAAAAAGGCTTATAAGGACGGCATGTACGGATTTGTCATTGCTTTTTTTGATACGCTCTATCAGATTTTGAGTTACGTTAAATTTTTGGAAATGCGCAACAATCTTAAAGCAAGTCAGAAAGCTAAATAATTCAAGATGAAAGTAATTTTTCTGGATCGGGATGGGGTGATCAATAAATACCCGGGCGACAGATTATATGTTACCTCATTGAGGAAGTTTAAATTCCTGCCGCACGCCTTGCAGGCAATCGCGCTTTTGACTAAGGCGGGGTATAAAATTTTCGTCGCTTCTAACCAGGCGGGGATCGGCCGGGGCATTTATGCCCGTTCGACCTTAGACCGGATCACCGCCGGGATGCTGGAAAAAATTCAAAGTCAGGGAGGTTTGATCCAGCAGGTTTATTATTGCCTACACCGCAAGGAAGCTGGTTGTTCCTGCCGCAAGCCCCGGCCAGGGATGCTTAGGCAGGCGGCCAAAAAATTTAAATTTAACTTGCGCACCGCTTACTTTGTCGGAGATACGATGCGCGACATTTTCACTGCGCAAAATGCGGGATGCAAGTCAGTTCTGGTGCTCAGCGGCAAAGAAAAACAAGCTAACCGCCCAAACTGGAAAACACAGCCGGATTTAGTCTTTCGCGATTTGTGGGCGGCGGCAAAATTTTTAACCCGTAAAAAATGAACCCCGCCCTTCCGGGGCAGGGGTATTAATCGAAGGGAAGGGCGGGGTGAAAGTATTAATCATTCATGCCTCAGCCGGCGCCGGCCACCGTCGGGCCGCTGAAGCTATTTATAATTATTTAAAAGAGCATGATCCGGGTTTAAAGCTAGAGCTTTTAGATGCTTTGAGTAAGACCAATGCTTTATTCAAGTTTGATTACACCAAGGGTTATTCTTTTTTGATTAAATATGCCAGGATTGTCTGGCGTTGGGCCTTCTGGGCAACGGGTTCTTTGATCCTGCGCCCGGTAAGCCGCCAGCTTGCCCGTTTAATCAACCGGCTTAATTCCCGGGAGCTGATTCGTTATTTAGAGCAGGAGAATCCCGAGGTGATTATCTCCACGCATTTTCTCCCTTCTGAATTAGCCGCAGGTTTAAAGAAACAAGGCCGCATTCGCTCCAAAATCATTACCATTATCACGGATTACGGGGTCCACCCATTCTGGATCAGCCCGGCTACCGATCTATATGTGGTCGCTTCGGATTTTACCCGGCAGAGGTTGCTTTTAGAGGGGGTGCCTTTGGAACTGATCTGTGTTTCGGGGCTGCCCTTTGACCCGAAGTTCATGCGGCATTTCGACCGCCGGGTCCTGGCGCACAAATTCGGTATTGATCATAAAGCATTCACCGTGCTTTTGATGACCGGTTCTTTTGGTTTAGGGCCTTTGGAGAAAATTGCCTATGCCTTGCACCATGATTGCCAGGTGTTGGTGGTTTGCGCCGGCAATAAAACACTTTACCGGCGGTTGGTAAAAAAGAACTTAAAGCAGGTCAAGGTTTTTGGTTTTGTTTCCAATACCGAAGAGCTGATGGCGGTTTCTCAGGTGATCGTGACCAAGCCCGGAGGCTCGACGATTACCGAAGTGCTGATTATGGAATTGCCTCCGGTGTTCATTAATGCGATCCCCGGCCAGGAAACTGCCAATATTCAGGCATTAGCGCAATACGGTATCGGCGTGTGCCCCAGAAACATTCAAGCCCTCAAGGATTACATCCTGGATTTGAAAGACCACCCGCAAAAGCTGGAAGCTTTAAGGCAAAAAATGCAGGCGGTGCAAAAACCATTAGCCTTAAAGGAGCTTGAACGTGTTATACGCTAAAGTAGTTTTAGGTCTGCCGCTGGAAGGCCCGTTTGATTATGCGGTGCCTCTATCTTTAAAAGATAATATCCTGATCGGTTCAAGAGTTTGGGTCAATTTCCGCAACAAAAAAGAGGTCGCTTACGTCGTTGGATTAAGCCGTCAAACCAGGATCGAAAAAATCAAGGAGGTCAGCGCGCTGATCGACGCTTATCCGGTACTGGACCGGCCGTTATTATTGTTGACTAAGGAGCTCTCAGAATATTACGGTTGTTCCTGGGGCGAAGCGATTGAAGCGGCACTTCCGGATGAATTACGCAAGGGCAAAGAAATCCAGCTGTCGGAACACTCCTCTGTGGCCCGGGAGGTGGGGCTGGCCGCCTTGGGAGGAAGCGGGTTGCCGGTGTTTGTCCGGGGCTTTTACCGTCTGGAATTTTATTTGACCAAGATTAGGGATACTTTAGCCGGCGGGCGTTCGGTAATAGTTCTATGCCCGAACCTGGCGGCGGTAGAAAAAATCTGCCGCGCGATAAAAGAAAATCTAGGCGATGAACCATTTATCGTTTTTCGCAAGCAACCCAAAGAATTGGAAATCTGGGGTAAGATCCGGCAGGCTGACTGTTGCGTGGTAGTAGGATTGCGTTCAGCGATCTTTTCGCCCGTCAATAATCCCGGACTGATTATTATCGATGAGCCGCAGGATCAGGTTTATAAGCAAGAGCAGTCTCCGCACTACCATGCGCGGAATATCTGCCTGATGCGTGCCCGGATCCAGTCGGCAGGGTTTATTTTAGGCAGCCACAGTATCGCGTTGGAAGATTATTATCTTTGGCGCCACAACCGGCTGGTTTTGGAAAATATTCCTGCCGTCAAGGCTTATCCGACGGTAAAAATAATCGATTTACGCCGCCTGCCTTTTGCGGAGAGAAAAACCCGGCCGATCTTTTCCAAATTCCTATTGGACGCTATCCAGCAAGTCCTGGAACAAAAAGGGAAAGTTTTGATTGTGGTTAATCGTTTGGGGTTTGCCACCACCGTAGCCTGCCATAATTGCGGAAAATCTTTGCAATGCCCGCGCTGCAATCTTAATTTAGTTTTTCATTTTGAGGACGGGCAGTTAAAATGCCACCATTGTAATTTTAAGATGCCGGTGCCCAAAATCTGCCCGTTTTGCCAGGCAGGTTACATTAAATACTTTGGTTTGGGGACTGAGAAGGCGATGAGCGAGCTGGCCAGGATTTTTCCGGCCGCCCGGCTGGGGGAGGATGTGGTGGTGTCCACCGGTGCCAGCTCCGCACACCAGGCGGGGGTAAATTTCGATTTAGTCGGGGTATTAGGAATCGACGATTTATTAAACCGGGTGGATTTTATGGCCGCCGAAAAGGCCTATATGATGCTCTCGGGGATCGTTAATTTAACCTGCGGTAAAATAATCGTGCAGAGTTTAAACCAAAGGCACCATTGCCTGCAGGCCCTGGTCAATAATGACCCTGAACTTTTTTTTAAAACCGAGCTTAAAACCCGTAAGCAACTTAAGTTTTCGCCTTTTAGCCATCTGATCATGTTGAAGTTAAGAGGAAAAGATGCCGCTAAGGTAAAGGCTGCAGCCGAAAGCCTGTTTGACAGGCTAGGCAAGAGCAAGACCGGGAGCTTAAAACTGCTCTGGCTGCATCCCGGGCAGCCGCCTAAGCTGCGGGGGAATTATTACTATCAGATATTAATGCGTGCCACCAAGGTCCAGCCTGCGGTGCGTTTTTTGAAATTACACTTAAAAGAAGGGCATTTTTCGAGTATAATAGTGACGATTGATGTTGATCCAGTTTAAATATGCGCATTGTTTTTTTTGGTAGCGGAAATTTCGCGGTCTTATCTTTAAAGGCTTTGATAAAAAGCCGGCATGAGATACTTTGTGTCCTGACCCAACCGGATAGAAAACAGGGCCGGCATTTCAAGCTGGGGTTTACTCCGGTTAAAGCGGCAGCTTTATTTGCGGGCCTAAAGGTTTTTCAGCCGGTAAACGTTAATGCTGCCTCCAGCCTAGAATTTTTAAAAAAACT
>ERZ1645192.5256-NODE-5256-length-10059-cov-6.662535_pt1 | contig 10059 bp, 10 predicted proteins | sample MGYA00575354_ERZ1645192 | MGnify/ENA primary metagenome ERZ1645192 (study PRJEB40844, sample SAMN11349763) | freshwater sediment metagenome | isolation source: river sediment | host: Sediment | place: India: Faizupur Khadar , New Delhi | collected 2017-02-21 ...
GGGAAAACATGCGCCTGATCCAGCTCCACGAGGCGCGGTTCGTCGCGGCGGATTTTTCGGCGCCGGAGGAGGCGCGAAAAGACACAGCCGCCGTCATTGTTGCAGATCGCGCAGACGCTGCGACGCCGGACGATTGACGGAATCCCCGCGGTTTTTTAAACTTTATAAATATGTACGTGATGAAAAATTACTCATAAGAAAAGAGTTTGGTTGAATGAGTAAAATTTCTATCTGTTTTTTTGATGATAAAGAGGTCCGCGCCGTTTGGGACGATGAAAAATCCAAATGGTGGTTTTCCGTTCTGGATATTATCGCTGTTTTACGCAGCGAGAACGATTACAAGAAAAACAGGTCGTACTGGAAATATTTGAAGACGAAACTGAAAAAAGAAGATAGCCAGTTGGTTAGCGCCGCTAACCAACTGAAATTGACGGCCGCGGACGGGAAAAAATACCTCACGGATACCCTTGATTATGCCGGAATCGCAGAGCTTGCCAAAAACTTCCCGAGCAAGCGGGCCAACCGCTTTATCGAATGGGTCACATACAGCGATGAAACGATCGATGGAAAGAGCAAATCCAAGGCATACGCCCTTTTCGACAGTTCCCCGCTCGGCGCCATAGAGGTCGGCTCCGTCAAAGGCCTGCAACAGATTCACGCCTATCTGTTCGGAGGGCTGTATGAGTTTGCAGGCCAAATCAGAAGCCTGAACATTGCAAAAAGCGGCTTTCGCTTCGCGACGGCCCGTTTCTTGGATATACCGGAACAAAAGACGCCACGGATCCGATGCGATGGAGCCACGGCCCCCTGCCTGACCTCTATCAATGCGGACAATGGACTTCGGTCCTTCCGGGCTTCCGGTTTCAGTCATCACTGGAAAGCCTGCGGCGGATCAGGTGGAAAATATCGGGAATAACAACAAAGCAAATATTACGAGGAGCAATATTATGAACAGAGTTAAAAAAGCTTGGGTTAATTTGATTTTTTTAGCAGTAACTCTCGTTATTAATACACTAGGGGCTAAAGGTTTGATCAATGGCCTGACACAAAAACAAATTTCGGACATGTATATTACTTTAATTACGCCAAGTCCTGCGACTTTCAGTATTTGGAGCGTCATCTACTCACTGCTATTGATATCAATTATGGCTATGATCATAAAAAATAACGATCCGTACTACCAGAGGGCTGTCGATCAGATTTCTACTCTTTTCAGAGTTTCATGTGCCTTGAACATTGCATGGATTATAATATTTTCTTTTGTATTGGTGGAAATTTCTGTGCTTATCATACTCGGTTTTGTAGTTACTTTGGTTTTGATATGCATGAAGCTTCTTGAAGTCCGTGAAGATAAACGTTGGTTATTGCCTGCGAGCTTCGGGCTTTACGGAGGCTGGCTTTTTATTGCAACAGTCGTCAACATCGCAGCGGCGCTGATCAAGATTCATTGGTCCGGCTTCGGGCTGACGCAGGAAACCTGGGGGAGCATCATGTTGGTTATTGCTATCCTTCTTGTAATTGGGGTCGTCTCCAAAATCCGCAATGCGATCTTTCCACTTCCGATTGCCTGGGCGCACTTCGGAATACATCAGTTTTTACAATCACCGGCAGGATTTAAAGGAGAGTATGTTACATTGCAGCTCGTATCTCTTGTCGGTATGGCGGTTCTTCTAGCAATATCCGTCATTCTGTTTGTCCGGAATCATTTTGCCGTACTTCCGGAGGGACGTGTTTTCGTCGACCGCTCTTGTCTAAAATAGCTTTTTGAGGGCATGAAAAAGCCCCCGGATCCAAGGATCCCGGATCCTTTCCCGGGGAAGAAACGAAACATCAAGAGGAGGGGGCGCTCCGCCCCGCGCAAAGTCGATCGCACCGTCATTGTTACGGATCGCGCAGACATACGCTGGGAAATGATTGACACGTGTTTTTACAAGTGTTATCTTCACGCCACACGAAAGGACGGTGCGTCCGATTCCCAGCTCGCAGGAAGCGATTGACAGAATGCTCGCGGACGGATGGATACTCGTCAGAATCCGGGGAAGCCATCATCACTACAAACATCGTTCGAAGCCGGGACTCGTGACGATACCGCATCCCCGGAAAGATCTGGGGACCGGAGTGTTCCGGAATATCCTGCGACAGGCGGGGCTTCTATAACTGGAGGGATTCGATGAAAACGGACCGGTACGTCTTTCCCGCTATTTTTTTCCGCGATGGAAATGTGGTCGGCGTGCGCTTTCCTGACCTGCCCGGGTGCAATACCTGCGGCGACGATCAGGAGGACGCGCTGACAATGGCGCGGGACGCGCTCGGCGGACACCTGTTATGCCTCGAAGACCTCGGCGAGGCGATCCCCACGCCGACTCCCTTCGACAAGATCCGGACGAAAAAGAACGAGGTCGTCGCGCTCATCGAAGTTCGCCTGTCGATCCTGAGGGAAGAAGACCGCAAACGCGCCGTCAACAAGACCGTCACCGTGCCCGCATGGCTCAATCAGATGGCGATGGACGCGCACATCAACTTTTCGAGCACATTGCAGGAAGCGCTGCGGCAGAAACTCGGCGTCTAGGACCGCCCGGGAATCCGGCGGAAAGACGCCGCTCCCTTTCCGAAAATCATTCTCTTTCCTTCGGCGTTTCGGGGTACGGAAGCCCGAGACGTGCGAGTTCGTTTTCGACGTATCTCGAGAGCTTTTGTAACGCCTTCCCGCAAAACATCGCCCCGCATCACGCCCCCGTGCGCCGGCCGAAAAAGCTGCTACAATCACCGGTATCGCATCCGCAGACGGGACCGCAAGGGAACCGGCGCGTTCCGCACGGCGGAGAAACAGTCCGGGAGGCCTTCACATGAAATCGTTCCATCGCGCGCGTGCGTCGTCGCTTCTTCTCGTCCTTTCCGCTCTTTCGCCGCTTTTCGCGGGACTTCCGCCGGCGATCGCGTCGGACAAGGCGGATTCGTCCGAATGGCGCTTCGCCGTGACCCCCTACGTCTGGGCGTGCGGCGTCGTCGGGACGGTCGGCGTCATGGGGCGAAAGGCGCACGTCGATCTGAGCTTCAGCGACGTCTTGGGCCACGCCGACAAGACGGGGCTTCTCGCGTTCCAGGGGTTCCGTGGGAAACAGTATTTCTTCTTCGACGGGATGTATCTCGACGCGGCCGACACGGAGCCCTACACGCTGCACGAGGAACAGGGGGCCCTGTTCGCGGACGTCGACATCACCATGAAGCGGATGCAGGCCGCATGGGGGACGCGCGTCTTCGAAAGCGACTCCGCGGCCGCGTACATCTTCGTGGGCGTCCGCTACTGGGGCCTCACGAACCGGCTGACCTTCCGGACCGCGTCGGTCACACTCAAGAGCTACAAGGATGACGAAAGCTGGATCGACCCGATCGTCGGCGTCCGCTTTGAAAAGCGGCTCTCGCCCACCCTGTCCTTCATCGGGATGCTCGACGCGGGCGGGTTCGGCGTCGGATCGGATTTCACGTGGGAGGCCATGGCGGACTTTTCCTGGCGGATCTCGAAACGGTTCTCGATCGAACTGGGCTACCGGTATCTCTATCTGGACTACGAAAAGAACGGCTTCGTGATGGACACCTACAACGACGGGATCTTCATCGGACTGAACTGGAGCCTCTGAGGCGGACGATTCCGAAAGGACGTGATTGCGGTGACGAACACGCGATACCCCCAGGTGACACTTGCGGGAACCCCGAAAGAACGCGGACGGCTCTACGGCGGCGCCTGCCGCTCCATGATCGACGCGAGCATCCGGAACTACGCCGATATGTTTTCCGCCTTCAGCGGCATTTCGTGGGAGGACGCGGGGAGGTTGGCGCTCGGCTTCCTCCCCTTCATCCGGGACTACAGCCCGAAGACCGTCGAGGAAATGGAAGGGATCGCCGAGGGGTCCGGAAAGACCTTCGGGGACATCCTCACGCTGAACGCCAGGAGCGAGATCGTCCTCGACGCGCACGTCGACGGCTGCACGGCCTTCGGCGTCTCGCCGGCCGCGTCCGCCGACGGAAAGACCTACATCTGCCAGAACTGGGACTGGATCCGGCGGCAGGGGGACGCCCTCGTCGTCGTCACGCTCGAACAGCCTCCGGAGCCGACGATCACGATGATCGCGGAGGCCGGAATCGTGAGCGGGAAGGGAGCCAACGACGCGGGGCTCGGCGTCTGTTTCAACGCGCTGAGCACCGGCCGGGGCAGGCCGGGCGTGCCCGTGCACATCCTGCTTCGCGGGATTCTGGATTCCCGGACGCTCTCCGATGCGGTCCAGACCGTTGCGCTCGCGGATCGGGCGAGCTCGGCGAATTTCCTTCTCGGGACGTCCGAAGGGGAGATCATCGACATCGAGGCGTGCCCCGAGGACTTCTGGGTGTTCTACGCGGAGCGCGGATATCTGGCGCACACAAACCACTTCACGGCGCCGAACCTGCTCTGCCGCGTGCCGGACAAAGGGAAGACGATCCTGCCCGACACGTTCCAGCGGCTCGGCCGCATCGACGCGCTCCTGTCGGCGAGCGATGGCTGCGTCGACTTCGACCGCTGCGCGGAACTCCTCTCCGACCACGCGAACTATCCCGATTCGATCTGCCGCCACGAGGATCCCCGCGACCCCGCCGGGAAGCGGCTCGCTTCCGTGTACGCGACGGTCATGGACCTGACGGACGGCGTCGTCTGGTTCAGCGACTCCAACCCCTGCAAGCGCGCGTTTTCGCCCTTCGCCGCAAGAGCCGGAGGCGCGGCGCCGGAACGGGAGGAATAATCGTCTACTTCTTCGCGGGCCGCACGGACAGGGACCACTCGGGCCCGGACGACACGTCGTGCTCTTCGGAGAAGCTGTCCATGTTGAGGGCGAGCGACAGGTTCATCATTGCGTTGAGATAGAGCAGCGGCTCCCCTTCGGGGACGTCGCCGAACGTGTTGACGTACGGGATGACGCCCCGGAAGACCTCCTGCCCGTCTTTGAAGATCGTCACCTCGAACCGGTCCCCGACCTTGGGCTTCAGCGTGTCGAACAGCGGCTTGCCGATGTTGCTCCACACGTTGCCGTACTTGATGTCGAGCACGGGGATGTTGCCCCGCAGCGCGCCGTTCGTCGCCTCGGCCTTCTGGTGGGAAATCCGGATGACCGCTCCCTTGAAAACGGGCCCGACGTCCGCGAACGAAATCAGGCCTGCGGCCAGTTTCGCCCCGACGCAGACGTACAGGTCCCGCCCGAAGAAGGTGTACGACTCCTCGGACCCCGCCCGGCGATGCTTCGTCTCGTCGATGAGCCGCACCTCGTCGAGGCCGGTGCTTTCTTCGATGAAGGTCAGCGTCCCGTTGTCCGGCGTGACGACGTACTGCCCGCCTTTCGTTCGGGCGACGACGGAACGCCGGTCGGTTCCGACGCCCGGATCGACGACCGAGACGAAAACGGTCCCCGCGGGCCAGAACGGCATGGTCTGCCGCAACCGGTACGCCGCGTCCCAGACGGAGTATTCGGGGATGTCGTGCGTCAGGTCGAACATGGCAAGCCCCGCGTCGACGCCGAAGGCCACGCCCTTCATGGACGCCACGGCCCCGTCCCTGAGGCCGAAATCCGTCTGGAAGACCAGCGCCGACTTCGCTCCCGCCGTCGCCGAACAGGCGAGGAGAAACACGAAAAACACCGCGATGCAGAACGAACGCCTCTTCATTACGAACATCCTCCCGATATGTCGATCTCGCCGCCGCGTTCGGACGACGCGCATGTATCCCCGACGCCCGGCGCAACGGCCCCGCCGGAACAGCAAAAACTAGGCTCGCCGAAACAGCGACAACCGGGAGAGGATCTCCCCCGGTTGTCGTCGTTTCCCAAAGTCCGGGTTGCTTCGTCCGCTATTTCAGGAAGTCGAGAACGGCCTCCCGGAACGCCTTGTAATACGGCTTCTCCATCATCATCGCGTGCGAGGCGCCCGGGATGACCTTGAGCTGCGAGCCGTCGGCCTTCAGCGTCGCCTTCGCCTCTTCGCAGAGCGCGACGGAAACGTACGGGTCCTTGTCGCCCACGATCAGGAGCGTCGGCGCCTTGATCGACGCGGTGGGGATCAGGCGCTGCTTGTCGTCGACGAGCAGATCGCGGCGGCCGCCGTTCGGGCTGCCCTTGCCGTCATACTTCCAGCAGTTGGACTGGAACGTGGCGACGACGCACGGTTCGGTGATGTCGTAGTCGATGCTCTTGTCGGCCTTCACCTGGAAGTCGCCCGCCGCGTGCTCCCACGTGTTCTTGTTGAACGGAACCTTCACCTCGATCGCCGCGAGCCCCGCAACGATCGGCGCGTACAGGACGAGCTTCCGTACCATGTCGGGATACTTGGCCGCGAAGCGCCCGCCGGTGACCGTTCCCCAGCTCCAGCCGAGGACGTCGAGCTGTTTGACGCCGGACTTCCCGAGGATGAGCTTCGCCGCCGCGGCGATGTCCTCCGCGGCATAGTCGGAATTCGGCATGAAGCCGTCCGTGACCGCCTGCGACGAACCGTAGCCCGCGATGTCGAGCGCCCACACGGAATAGCCCTTGGACGCGAAGAACCGCGACAGGCTGTAATCGCCGGCGTCCACGTCGAACTCGTGGGAGGAATACGTCAGCCCATGCACCAGAAGCAGCGGCTTGTCGCCCTTGGCGCCCTCCGCCTGCATGCACTGGAGATGAAGTTTCACGCCGTTCCGTTCCAAGGGGAACGTCCGGACGTCCACACCGGCCGCAAAGGCGGCGACACCCTGAAAGAGCATAAGACCAACCAAAAGCACGCGCAAAAACATCAGTACCCCTCCCTTAGTTGTAATATTTTGTTGTTCTATCGTTTTCCATCGGCGATGTCAAGAGCGGTCGGCATAGTTTGGCGCGGAAGCGCTCTCAGGCCGACGTCCCCGAAGCGTCCCGCATTCCGTCCAGAAGGAACAGCAGGCGCATCAGATACAGCAGGACGAGGCCGTTCGCCGCAAGGATCACGCCGATGACATGTCCCGGGATCATTCCGGAAACGAACATCGACGCGCCGAACAGCACCGACAGCGCGCCCATCGCCAGCTGCGCCAGGTTGAGCCGGACCAGGATCGGAAGGACGGGCTCGCGGGGTTTTCCGATTCGCTTCACGTACGGGGCGCACGTCCTCCACAGCGTCGCGAGGCCGCCCGCGATGTTCAGCGCGCCGATCAGGACCGTCAGCGCCGGGACGAGGACGCCCGGAACGACGCACGACACGATCCCGGCCGCCGCGAACAGAAGCCCGAGCGCCACCATCAACCATGTCCGGGGAAACGGCCCGATCGGCGTTTCGCCGGAGGCGAGCATCTGGATCGCGTTGATCACCATCAGCAGCCCGAGCTGCGCGCTGCCCGAGAAGGGAATCAGGCCGAGGTTCACCGGAATCAGCAGCACGCCGAGAAGCACCATGAACACGCCCGTCAGCAGGAGCATCGCCCTGTCGTCGGAAAGCGCCGCGTCTCCGGCGGCCTTCCGTTCCGCCTCCGGATACGCGCGATAGACCTTCCGGAGGACGCCCGCGAGAAAGACGATCGCCGCGCCGTACGCGGCAACGACCAGCGCCGTCATGGGCGTCGTCAGCAGCGTGCGGTTCCAGAGAAGCAGCCCGATCAGCGCCGACAGCAGATAGACCGCGGCGCAGCCGGACGCCAGCAACCGGAAGACCCCGCCGTACCGCATCCAGGACCGGAGCTTGTCTTGTGCGAACAGCATCTGCACGAGCAGCAGCACCCCGCCCGGGCCGAAACAGAGAAACAGCGCCGCACGGGGAATCCGGCCGAAAACGTCGGGAACGAAACAGGTGACGATCCCGAGCGCCGCGATCCCGACGCCGACGGCGAGCAGCGGTTTCGACCGCCGGACGTCGCCGAAGGGCGTCTTGCCGAGCGTGACCGTTTGCAGCGCGAACATGAACAGGAGCAATCCGTACAGGCCGTTTTCATAGTACGGGAGCATTCCAAAGGACACCGGGAACAGCAGGACGCCCGCGATCAGCATCGTCATTCCGGCGATCAGCAGGATCGCCGGTTCGAGCGGAAGGTCCGCCCGTTCGAACAGCCGCCGCTTCAGCGGGCCAAGTCGCGAAAGGACGTCATCCATCGCACGCGCCGCCCCTAAAAGTACGTTCCCTTGGTGCGGTAGTTCTCCCGGCGTTCGGCCGCAATCTTTCGGGCGAACGCATCGAATTCGTCCCGCTTTTCCCGGTACAGGGCGTCGAAGTCGCGCGCGGCCTGCGGCAGGAGTATCACGAGCGCCTTTTTCTCCACCTCGTCGAGGACGTATCCGACCGCCTCGTCCACGCTGATGGAGTCGGGCGGCGGCGTCAGGTCGCCGAAGATCGGCGTGATGACGTTGGCGGGGCAGAAGACGCTGAAACGCAGGCCCTCAGGCTCAAGCTCATAGTGCAGGCTCTCCGTCATGGCGATGACGGCCGCCTTGCTCGCGGCGTAGACCGCCTGGTACGGGACGGGGACCCGCCCCGTAATGGAGCCGGTGTTGACGATGTGGCCGAAGCCCTGCTCCCGCATGATCGGAATCGCGGCGTACGTTCCGTGGACCACGCCCATGACGTTCAGGTCGAGGATGAACCGCCAGATCTCGAACGTGATTTTTTCCGTCGGAAGCGTCATCCCCATTCCCGCGTTGTTGAACACGAAATCGAGATGTCCGTCGAACGCCTTCGCCCGGTCGACGAGTCCGGCGACCGGCTCCTGCTTCGTGACGTCCACGCATACGGGAACGACCCTGCCCGGATAGTCGCGGTTCAGACGGTCGGACTCTTTCCTGAGGTTCTCCTCCTTCAGGTCGCCCATGAAGACGGCCTTCGCGCCCTTCGAGAGCAGGCGCTCGGTGATCCCCAGGCCGATGCCCGAAGCGGCCCCGGTCACCACCGCGACCTTGTCCTCGTAATATCCGCTCATGTCCTCGTCCCCTTCCTTACGGCAACATTCTCGAATCGCCGACGTTGAGCCTCGCAACCCCCTGGAACATGGACGCGCCGAGGCTCCGGACGACCGGAAGGTCCGCCAGCGTTCCGATGATCCGCCACTGCAACGGATGCTGTTCGCTCGAGGGTTTCGTCCACCGGATCGCGCCCTCGCCCGTCCAGGCATGGTTCACCCGCATCTCCTGCGGATAGAGCGTCGCGTGGCTCAGCGCCGCGCCGCCCTTCCCGAGGTTCGGCAGATAGCGCCAGCCGAAGAAGTTGACCTTCGGATTTTCGTTCATGGCCGCGACGTCGCGTTCGGACAGCTCCCCCTTCGACGTGAAATCGAGCGAGAGGAAGCCGAAGCTCTCGAAGCTCGCGGACGTGAACCAATGATCGCCGATGTGGCGTTCGGAGGCGATGTCGGCGAAGACCTTGGGCATTCCGTCCTCCTCGCGGCCGCCGATGATCGGGCAGGCCTTGTTCTCCCAGATGACGAAGACGTACTCCCCTTCGAGCCCCTCGGAGTTCCCCATGTACCGAACGGGCGCGGAGACCTGTATGAGCCGGTACTCGCCCCCGGCCATCCACTCGACGTCGCGGGCGTTGGCGTACTGGACGGACACGGTCGGCCCGCGAAGTTCGAACGCCTCCGGAATGAGGGGCAGCAGCGCCTCCGGCTCGGTCTCGAACCGGATGTTGATGCCGGACATGTCTCCATACACCGTCCGCACGGGATAGAACGGATGCCCCCCGAAATGGACCGGCATGCTGTAGATGAAATCCTCCTGGAACACGAACGTTCCTCTCATTGTTTCACCCCCTGTTTGGAATGAAAACGATCCAACAGCGTTCCTTCAGACTCCCGGCCGGGAAGCCGCGCGATCCGTCGATGGCCCGCCCGGAATTGTATATATTTTAGCCGATGCAATATTTTCCGTCATTTTGTCATTTTTCATGCCAATTATAGTCTTTTATGAGGTGAAATGAAACGTCGCGGCGGGTGGACGGACGGAAAGAGCGTCTTCCGGGCAGGCGGGCCGTCGTATGGGCGACGCTGCGCGTCACACGCCGGGGGGAAGCTTGTCCTCCATCAGCCGGCGCAGATTCATGGTTTCG
>ERZ1645192.5257-NODE-5257-length-10057-cov-7.944011_pt1 | contig 10057 bp, 10 predicted proteins | sample MGYA00575354_ERZ1645192 | MGnify/ENA primary metagenome ERZ1645192 (study PRJEB40844, sample SAMN11349763) | freshwater sediment metagenome | isolation source: river sediment | host: Sediment | place: India: Faizupur Khadar , New Delhi | collected 2017-02-21 ...
GACGATGGCATGGTGCGCGATCGGCAGCGGCGTTGCCGGCGGCTCAAACAGCCGGGCCAGGAACCAGAGGCCGGTAAGGCCGGAGAAGGCCGGGAGTGACCCCGGGCCGGTGGTAAGGAACACGCGCCGGCTTCCCTGCCGCAGCGCCGCCGCTGCGGCGGCCATGTCCGCAACCTCGGTCCAGCGATCCGATGGACCGGTCTGCCACGCCGGGCGGATCAGCATCAGCCGCGCGACGCCCGACTGCCGGCAGGCCTCGGCCGCGTTGTGGGAGATGACGGCGGCGAACGGGTGCGTTGTGTCGATGAGGGCGTCGATTGCTTCATCCCGCAGGTAGGCGGCAAGACCTGGAACCCCCCCGAAGCCGCCGACCCGCAACGCGCCCGGCGGCGGCTTGAGCGGCGCGATGCGGCCCGCTTGCGACGTGATCACGCCCAGGCGATCCGATGGCCAGCGCTCGTGCGCGGCGGCGGCGAGGCGCTGGGCCTCGGTCGTGCCGCCCAGGATCAGGAGGCGGAAGGGCTCAGCCGGCACGGCCGATCAACTCACCGGCCCGGTTGAAGACGAGCACGTCAAGCGCGGTCTCAGGTGTGAGCATGCCGGCTGCGACCGCGCGCGCCTGTGCGGCGATGGCATCGGCGAGCGGAACGCGATGCGCATCCGCTGCCGCCAGGACTTGGGCCGCCGTCTCGGCCCCGGCCGCGGCGGCCGCCGCCTCGCCGCCGCCGGGAAGCTGCGCGAGGACCTGAACAAGCGCCGCCAGGTCGACCCGCGACTTGGCCGAATGCAAATACAGGTGCCCCTGCGCCAGCTTGACGAGCTTGGCGAAACCGCCGGCGAACGTCAGCCGCGGCACCGGATGCGTGCGCAGGTACTTGAGCAGTCCGCCGGCGAAATCGCCCATGTCGATCAGTGCCGCATCGGGCAGGCCGAAAAGCCGCTGCACGGCCGCCTCGGAGACGCTTCCCGTAGCGGCGGCGATGTGGCTCAAGCCGGCGGCGCGGGCGACATCGATCCCGCGATGGATGGCATGGATCCAGGCGGCGCAGGAGAACGGCTGGACGATGCCGGTGGTGCCGAGAATCGACAGCCCGCCCAGGATGCCGAGACGGCCGTTGAGGGTGCGCTCGGCAAGCGCGGCGCCGCCGGGAATGGCGATCGTCACCCGTGCGTCCGCCGCCGTGCCAGCGCGGGCGGCGATCGCGGTGAGCGCGTCCCGGATCATCTGGCGGGGGCCAGGGTTGATCGCGGGCTCGCCGACGGCGATCGGCAGGCCGGGCAGGGTGACGGTCCCGACGCCTTCGCCGGCGTGGAAGCTGAGCCCATGGCCCGTCGGCGCTGCTTCGACAGTGGCGACGACCTCGGCGCCGTGGGTGACATCGGGGTCATCGCCGGCGTCCTTGATGACCGAGGCCATCGCCCTCGCCGCCTCCAGACGGCAGCGATGCAACGGCAGCGTGACGGTGCCGCCGCGTGGCAGCACCACGGTCACCGGATCGGGGAAGGCGCTGGTGAGGAGCGCCTGATAGGCGGCCGCAGCCGCGGCGGCAGCGCAGGTGCCGGTGGTCCAGCCTTTGCGCAGTGGTGCCGCCGGCCGGTTATCGCCGGTTGTCAGGCGGGGCTGCGCATGCCCTTCGCCGATCAAATTTGCCATCCCCCCAGGGTGGCCGATCTGCTAGGGTAAGGGAACCTTTTTGCAGTGCAATAACGGGACGCCTTCGAACGTGGACTCGAGTTCTCTGGTGCAGGGCTTGTTGAGCGCGGCCCTCTCCCACTGTCAAACGGTCGTGGACACGCACAGCGGACTCCTGACCAGCCTCTTGCTGGCGGGGCTGCTGGGCGGACTGACCCACTGCGCCGGCATGTGCGGGCCGTTCGTGCTCTCGCAGACCGTGGCGCGGCTGGAGGCGGTGCCGGCCAAGGACATGCGGGAATGGCACCGCCTCGCGGGGGCGGCGCTGGTGCCGTACCACCTGGGCCGGGCGACGACGTATGCGCTTCTGGGTGCGTTGGCGGCCCTGATCGCGGACGGCATGATCGCGGCAACAGGATTGAAGTGGCTGTCGGCGGCGCTGCTGCTGCTGGCGGCGCTGTTTTTTGCCACCTACGCGCTGCACCAGTTGTCCGTGCGCCTGCCGTGGTCGAGCGGCGTTGACGGCGGCGGGCTGTGGTCGCGTTACGGCAGCCCGCTGGTGCGGCCGCTGTTTGCGCGGCCCGTGGGCTGGCGTGGCTACCTGCTGGGCGTGGCACTCGGGTTTCTGCCGTGCGGGCTTCTGTACGGTGCGCTGGCGGCGGCGGCATCGAGCAGCGGACCGCTCGCGGGCGCGTTCGCCATGCTGGCCTTTGCGCTTGGCACGGTGCCGGCGCTGGTGGTCGTGGGCATCGCCGGCCACGTCGCCGCCGGGCGGTTCACGCAGGGGGCGCGCGCGGTGATGCCGGTCCTGATGCTGTTGAACGCCGCTGCACTTTCGTATTTTGCCTGGCGAACGCTAGCCTGATTGCGACCGCGGAGGGTGAACACGATGGCGAAGGAGAACACCGGCAAGGCCGGGCGCACCACACGGCAATGGCGGACCCCCCGGATCAGCCGCGGCCTCGCCACGGTTGCCGCGCTGCTGCTGATCGGGCTCGTCGGCATGCTCGCGGTCAGCCATTTTCTGAGGCCGGCACCGCAGCAGGCGAATCTAGGCCAGGCGACGCTGGGCTCGATGGGCGGGCCGTTCACGCTCACCGATCATAACGGCCGCACCGTCACCGATGCCGATTTCCACGGCCGCTACATGCTGATCTATTTCGGCTACATCTATTGCCCGGACGTCTGCCCGATGTCGCTGCAGCGCAATTTCGAGGCGCTGCAGATGGTGGGGGAGAAGGCGGATCGGGTTCAGCCCGTGCTGGTCACGATCGACCCCGAGCGCGATACAGTCGAGAAGATGCGCGACTACGTGGCCGCCTTCGATCCGCGCCTGATCGGCCTCACCGGCACGCCAGAGCAGGTGAAGGCAGCCGCTGCTGCCTACCGCGTCTATTATGCCAAGGTGCAGAGCGAGAGCGGCGCCGCCGAAGGCTACCTTGTCGATCACAGCGCGTTTACCTACCTGATGGCGCCGGACGGAACGTTCGTGCAGTTCTTTCGCCACGATCTGACGCCGGACGCGATGGCCGAGCGGCTGAAGAAGATCCTCTAGGGCTCGGCGACCGGCGTGCCCGCGGCCGGCCTCATCATTGCGGCGCCAGCGTCGGGCAGCGGCAAGACCAGCCTCACGCTGGGTCTGTTGCGGTTCCTTGCCCGGCAAGGCGTGGCGGTCGCCTCGGCCAAGGTCGGCCCCGATTACATCGACCCCGCTTTTCACGCCGCCGCCAGCGGAAGGCCCTGCCTCAACCTCGATCCGTGGGCGATGCGGCCGGCGACGCTCGCGCAAGCCGTTGCCGCACTTGCGGAAGGTACGCGCCTGATCGTCTGCGAGGGCGTTATGGGTCTGTTCGACGGCGCCACGGCGGCCTTCGGCTCGACCGCCGATGTCGCGGCTGCGCTCGGCTGGCCGGTGGTCCTCGTCGTTGACGTGCGCGCGCAGGCGGCATCGGCAGCGGCCGTGGTGCGCGGCTTTGCGACCCACCGGGCGGACGTGGATGTCGCCGGCGTGATCTTCAACCGGGTCGGCAGCGCCCGGCACGCGGCGATCCTTAGCGAAGCCTGCGCTCAAGCCCTGCCGGCGATGCCGATCCTGGGTGCCGTGCCGCGGCTCGATGGGCTCCGCCTGCCGGAGCGGCACTTAGGCCTCGTGCAGGCGGGTGAGCACCCGGACCTGGATGCGTTTCTCGATCGCGCCGCCGACTCAATCGCTCACCATGTCGACACGGGCTCGCTCATCGCGCTTGCACGGCCGGGCCGGAGCGCGTTTGAGAGGCTCTCGGCCGCAGCCGGGCCGATTCCCGTCCTCGGGCAGACGATCGCCGTGGCGCAAGATTCCGCGTTCGCCTTTGCCTATCCGCTGACGCTGCAAGGCTGGCGCGCTGCCGGCGCCGAGATCGTGCCGTTCTCACCGCTGGCGGACGAGGCTCCGGCCGCGGACGCCGATGCGGTGTATCTTCCAGGCGGCTATCCGGAGTTGCACGCGGGGCTGCTTGCCGGCAATGCGCGCTTTCTCACAGGCCTGCGGGCAGCGGCGGCGCGCGGTGCGTGCGTGTTCGGCGAATGCGGCGGCTACATGGTCCTGGGCCAGGGGCTGATCGACGCGGACGGCAGCGCCCATGCGATGGCGGGCCTGTTGCCGCTCGCGACCTCCTTTGCCGAGCGCCGCCTGCAGCTCGGCTACCGCCGCGCCACGCTGCTGGCAACGACGCGGCTGGGAGCGGCGGCGACGGCGTTCCGCGGCCACGAATTCCACTACGCGACCGTTGTCAGCGAAGGCGCAGGCCAGCCCCTGTTTACGATTGCGGATGCGGCCGGCACGAAGGTGGGGACGGCCGGGCGCATCAACGGCAGCGTTGCCGGCTCCTTCATCCACCTGATCGACCGCGAGGCGTGAGAGCGCACCGCGGCTGTGGCCGGCAAGACTCCTGTTGACCTCCGCTCTGCCGCGCAAGAGAAAGGGGTGCTTGCACTTTGCAGAGTGTCCCGATCGTGACGGAAACGATGTCCGCAGCGCCGGCCGAGCAACCGGAACCGTTCTGGAAACGCCTCAAACTCGAAGAGATGAGCGCTGCCGAGTGGGAATCGCTGTGTGACGGCTGCGGCAAGTGCTGCCTGGAGAAGATCGAGGACGCCGAGACGGCCCTGATCGAGTTCACCGATGTCGCCTGCCGGCTGCTCGATATCGGCACCTGCCGCTGCCGGCATTATGAGGAGCGAAGGCGCCATGTCCGCAACTGCGAGCAGCTGACGCCTTCCAGTGTGCGGGCCTTCACGTGGCTGCCATCGACGTGTGCCTACCGTTTGCTGGCGCAGGGCAGGGACCTGCCATGGTGGCACCCGCTGGTGTCGGGGGATCCGGAGCTTGTCCATGCGCTGAGGATTTCGGCGCGCGGCCGGGCGGTGCCGCCGAAGCGCCGGCAGCGGCTTGAGCATCATATCGTCAGCTGGCCCGCTTGAAGGACGCGCATGTGACCCAGAACGCTCCTGCTACCGGCCGGACAGCGCCTTTGAGCGGCGTCCTGGCGGCCGTGCTCACCCCGCTCGACGACTCGCTCGCGCCGGATCACGCGCTCCTGATCCGTCATTGCCGCTGGCTGCTGGCGAGCGGCTGCAGCGGCCTCGCGGTGCTGGGAACCACCGGCGAGGCCAACGCGTTCTCCGTCGACGAGCGCTTGCGTCTCTTGGACGCGTTGGCCGAGGGCGGCCTCCCCGGGAGCGCGCTGTTGCCCGGAACCGGCACTTGCGCCGTGCCGGATACCGTGCGGCTGACCCGGAAGGCCATCGAGATCGGCGCCGGCGCGGTCCTGATGCTGCCGCCGTTCTACTACAAGAACGTCAGCGATGACGGCATCTTTGCCGCCTACGCGCAAGTGATCGAGCGGGTGGGGGACGAACGCTTGAGGATCTGCCTTTACCATTTCCCGCAGATGTCCGGTGTCCCGCTCGGGCCAACACTGATCGAGCGACTGTTGGCGCGCTTCCCCAGCACCATCGCCGGCATCAAGGACAGCTCCGGCGACGGCGCCGGCATGGTCGAGACCGCGCGCCGGTTCCCCCAACTCGCCGTCTTGACCGGCTCCGACGCGTTCCTGTACGGCCTCCTGGAGAACGGCGGCGCAGGGTGCATCACCGCCTGCTGCAACATCGCCGCGCATCTGGCCGCGGAGGTCGTTGAGAACTGGCGGCGCGGCGAGCGGGAGGCGGCGGTCCGCAGCCAGGAGCGGCTGGATGGCGTGCGCGCCGCCGTCAGTGCCTACCCGATGACGGCAGCGCTGAAGGCGATGTTACTGCGCCACACCGGTCTCTCGCGCTGGCGCAACATTCGCCCGCCGCTGGTGAGCCTCGCGCCGCAGGACGCCGCGGCGCTGGAATCGGCGCTGCATCGGCTCGGTTTCGTGCCGCCGCCCTGGCTCGGATGATGCCGGCCGGCAAGGGGCGGGGCGGTGTGCGCGAACGGACCCTCGTCTGGCAGCGCGATGGCGCACCGCTGCCGCTAACGGTGCGCTGGCATCCGCGCGCACGCCGCATCCGGCTGCGGCTTGCCGTGCATGAACGGCGCCTCATCGTCACCCTGCCGCCGGCGTTCGGGGTGCAGACCGCGCTGGAAACGGCCGATCGCCACCACGACTGGGTGCAGCGCCAGCTATCGGCACGGCCGGAACGGGTGCCGTTTGCCGATGCCGCTCATGTGCCGTTCCTGGGCGAGCCGCACCGGATCTGCCATCGTCCGGACGGGCCGGCCGACATCCGCCGCGCCGAAGGAGTGATCGAGATCGGCGGTCCGCTCGCCGACCTGCCACGGCGCACGGCGTGGTTCTTCCGCAGCGAGGCACGCCGCCACTTAAGTTCCCAGGTCGCCCGCCACGCCCAGAGCTTGCGCCTCGGCTACGGGCGGATCAGCATCCGCGACGGCGTCACCCGCTGGGGGTCGTGCGGGCCTTCCGGCAACCTCGCGTTCTCCTGGCGGCTGGTGATGGCACCATGGATGGTTCTCGACTATGTCGCCGCGCATGAAGTCGCACACCTGCGCGAGCGCAACCACGGCCAGCGCTTTCACAGCCTGGTCGCGACGCTGATCACCGATCCCGCTGCTGCGCGCGTGTGGTTGCACGAAAACGGCTCCGAGCTGCACCGCTACGGCTGATGCGGGCGCTCAAGAGGCCGGCTCCGCCGCCAACAGCGCCTCATCGGTGACGGCGACCAGGCGCGATGACGCCGTCCGCGCGAAACGCACGAGCATGGCCTTGCGCCGCGCCGCCGCCAGCGCTCGCAACGGTGCCGGCCGCAGCACCGTCCCGGCATAGCCGTCGGCGATGATGATCCCGACCTCGGCCGGCAGAACGTCGACAGGAAAACCGGGACCGACGGCGAAGTAGAAGTGATCGCAATAGCCGACGTAGGCGGGCCACTTGCCATCGGCGCGATAATCCGCGAGCGAGGACTTCACCTCGGCGATCACGAACCCGGCCCGGTCATCGAGGCCAATGACGTCGGCGCGCCGGCCGTTGGCGAGCGGAAATTCGCGGAGAACCCGATACCCCAGTTCGATCAGGAGCTTGGCAGTCCCGCGCTGCGGGCCGCGGTCGACCGGGCGTGGCGCGGAACAGCGGATTGATCCCTCAATGTTCATCTTGCGTTCCGACGTTTGCTCCTGTCTAACGCGGTCCTGGCGCGTGTGCAACCCCTGCCCGCAGCGGGTGGCGCTGTTGCGGGCGGGGGCGCCTTCTGTCAATGTTTCGGCGTGCCTCGGGAGGCACAAGCGGCGGCAAACGCGAACAGGGAGGTCACGGTTGACGACACCTGAAACGGAGGGCGCGGTCGGTCTTGTGATCGGCGCGGCCGAGGTCGATCGGGAGCACACGCTGCAGCTGGATCTGCTGGATCGCTTTGCCACCCAACTTGACGGCGGGGCCGATCGAGAGGCGCTCGCAGGTACCCTCGACCAGCTCGTCGATTTCACCAAGATGCACTTCGCCTCCGAAGAAGCGCTGATGCGGCTCTACGGCTACGAGCGCTTTGCTGCGCATGTGGCACAGCATGAGGAGACGGTTGAGCGGATCGATGCCCTGCGGGACGCCTGTGAATCCGGCGCCGAGGATCTGACGGCCGAGACCCTGGCGCACTTGCGGCACTGGCTGGTCGAGCACATCCGGTATGCCGACCGGGCGTTCGGCCGCTTCCTCGCCGGTGTGCGCGATACCGCAGGCGACGGTCTGCTACCGCCGCGCTTCGACACCTGAAAGCGGCGGGCCATATCGGCTGACCCCCTGCTCGGAAGCGTGTGCCGGAACGGTTCGCGCCGGTGCTGAAGGCGCTGGAAAATCCGGTTGCGCTCGGTCATGATCTGAGAACGCGATAAGCGAAAAGCGGGGTGCGGAGCCAAGGCTCCCCGCGGCGGCATCAAGAAGAGGGCGGCATCAAGAAGAGGAGGAGGGACCGATGAGCGAGGGCGTTGATCGTGCAGCGGCTGGAACCGTGATGGTGCGCGAGGCCGTGGGTGTTTTTCACCATTGGCAGAACCTGCAGGCGGCCGTCGATGACCTGCTGCGGCACGGTTTCGATCGCTCGGAGGTGAGCCTGCTCGCCGGCGAAAAGACGGTCGAACAGAAGCTCGGTCACATCTACAAAAAGATTGCCGAGCTGGAGGATGACCCGGCCGTACCGCGAACGGCTTTTCTCGGGGCGGACTCGCTGACCGAGACGAAGGCCTTCACCATCTCCGGCCTGGGCTACGTCGGCGCGCTCGCCGCGGTCGGCACCATCGTCGCCTCGGGCGGAACGCTGGCGGCGGCCATCATCGGCGCTGCGATCGCCGGAGCGGGTGGTGCTGGCGTCGGCTCGCTGATCGCGCGCATGCTGGGGCGTGAGCGGGCGGCCAGTATCGAGAGCCAGCTGGCGCGCGGCGGTCTCCTCCTGTGGGTGCGGACACGCGATGTCGAGCACGAGGCGCGCGCCGTCGCGGTGCTCAAGCAACATCAGGCCGACGACGTGCATGTGCACGATCTGCCGGCGAGCACGTCTCCAGCGCACGACCCGCTTGCGGATCTGGAGCCCGATCCGTTCCTGCCTAAGGCGCGCACTTAAGGCTGCGGCGGCTGAAAGTCCCGCGGCGAAGCCAGCGGGCACCTGGAAAAGCCTCGTGAACCGTCATTGCGAGGAGCGTGAGCGACGAAGCAATCTATGCCTTCAATGCGTTGGGGCTTTTGGATTGCTTCGCTGCGCTCGCAATGACGCGCCTTTCGGGGTATCCGAGGGACGGCGCCTTCAGCGAAGACGCCGCCCCAGAGGATCAGTTGCCGGCCGGGATCAGTGCGGGCCAGGATCAGTGCCGGAGCGCCGGGAAATCATCCTCCCAGAACTCGAGCGGGCCGCGCTCGCCCGCCTGCTGGCGCGTGTTCTCGGTCTTGCGCAACTCCACGCGGCGGATCTTGCCGGAGATCGTCTTTGGCAGTTCGGCGAACTCCAGGCGGCGGATCCGCTTGTAGGGTGCCAGGCGCTCGCGGGTGAAGCGGAGGATATCTTCCGCGAGTTCGGCGCTGGGCGTATGGCCCTGGACCAGCGTGACGACCGCCTTCGGCACCGCCAGGCGGACCGGATCCGGGCTCGGCACCACGGCAGCCTCGGCGACCGCCTCGTGCTCGATCAGCACGCTTTCGAGCTCGAACGGACTGATGCGGTAGTCCGACGCCTTGAACACGTCATCGGCGCGGCCGACGTAGGTGATATAGCCGTCGGCATCGCGCAAGGCGACGTCGCCGGTGCGGTACCAGCCGCCGGCCGTGACCTCGCGGGTCTTCTCCGGGTCGTCCTTGTACCCCACCATCAGGCCCACGGGGCGCGGATCGAGCTTGATGCTGATTTCGCCCTCTTCGGCCGGCTTGCCGTCCGGATCGAGGAGGCCGATGGTGTAGCCCGGCATCGGCCGGCCCATCGAGCCGGGCTTCAGCTTCTGGCCCGGTGAATTGCCAATTTGGGCCGTCGTCTCGGTCTGGCCGTAGCCGTCGCGAAGGGTGAGGTTCCAGCCCTTGTGCACCTGTTCGAGGATTTCAGGATTGAGCGGCTCGCCGGCGCCGATGACCTCGCGCAGCTTGACCGGATAAGCGCTCAAGTCCTCCTGGATCAGCATGCGCCACACCGTCGGCGGTGCGCACAGTGTGGTGACGGCACAGCGGGCGAGCGTCTCCAGCATCGCCTTGGCATTGAAGCGGCTGAAATTGTAAATGAAAACAGTGGCACCGGCGTTCCAAGGCGCAAAGACGCAGCTCCAGGCATGCTTGGCCCAGCCGGGCGAACTGATGTTGAGGTGGATGTCGCCCTCGCGGAGGCCGATCCAGTACATGGTCGAGAGGTGGCCGACCGGGTAGCTTTGTTGGCTGTGCTCGACCAGCTTCGGCTTCGAGGTGGTGCCGGAGGTGAAGTACA
>ERZ1645192.5260-NODE-5260-length-10053-cov-5.869274_pt1 | contig 10053 bp, 9 predicted proteins | sample MGYA00575354_ERZ1645192 | MGnify/ENA primary metagenome ERZ1645192 (study PRJEB40844, sample SAMN11349763) | freshwater sediment metagenome | isolation source: river sediment | host: Sediment | place: India: Faizupur Khadar , New Delhi | collected 2017-02-21 ...
TTGAGGCAGGTATCGGCCGAGTCGCCGCCGCCGTTGTAGAAGAAGTAGCCGATGTCGTGGGCGCGGAAGACCTCGATCAGCCGTTCGTATTCGGCCCGGTTCTGCTCCAGGCTCTTCAGCTTGTAGCGACAGGAGCCGAACGCGCCGGACGGTGTGTGCTTCAGGGCCGAAATGGCCGCGGCGCTCTCCACGCTGGTATCGATCAGGTCTTCCTGCAGCGCGCCGATGATGCCGTTCCTGCCGGCTAACACCTTGCCGATGCGCTTTCCGTTGCGGCGCGCGGTCTCGATCACGCCGCAGGCGCTGGCGTTGATGACGGCGGTGACGCCCCCGGACTGGGCGTAGAAGGCATTCTTGGGCGACATCTGGTATTCCTTGTGTGGGATTGGCCCGGCCCCGGGCAGGAGCGCTCTCGCCGTCCCGGCCGGGGGCGATTCGGGACCGGGATGCTAAACTGCGCCGATTATCCAGAAAAACGGTCTTTTTGATACTTCTATGCGTGACAGCCGATGCATGTTTTTATAGCAGGGATCTGCGGCACCTTCATGGCCGGCATCGCGCTGCTGGCGCGCGAGAAGGGTTTTCGCGTCAGCGGCTGCGATGCCAACGTTTACCCGCCGATGAGCGACCAGCTGCGCGCGTCGGGCATCGAGGTGCTGCAGGGCTACGATCCAGCGCACATCGCGCAAGCGCGCCCGGACGTGGTGGTGATCGGCAACGCGCTCTCGCGCGGCAATCCGCTGGTCGAGCACGTGCTCGACGCAGGATTGAATTACATCTCCGGCCCGCAGTGGCTCTACGAGCACGTTCTCGCGGGGCGGCACGTGCTCGCGGTGTCGGGCACTCACGGCAAGACGACCACGTCGAGCATGCTGGCCTGGATTCTCGAGCGCAGTCACCCCGAGGCACCCGGCTTCCTGATCGGCGGTATTCCCGAGGATTTCGGCGTTTCTGCGCGCCTCGGCCGATCGCGCTATTTCGTGATCGAAGCCGACGAGTACGACACGGCATTCTTCGACAAGCGCTCGAAGTTCCTGCACTACCGTCCGCGCGGACTGATCATCAACAACATCGAGTTCGATCACGCTGACATCTTTGCCGACCTGGCCGCGATACAGCGTCAGTTCCATCACCTGGTCCGCACCGTGCCCCGCACGGGCGACGTCGTCTATCCGCAGGGCGATGCCGCGGTCGCCGCGGTGCTCGCGATGGGGATGTGGTCGCGTGAACGCTCGTTCGAGCTGGACGGGGGCGGCGCCGGCTGGGGTGCCCGGCCGACCCGGCCGGACGGTTCGGCGTTCGTCATCGAGGATCGCGACGCGGCTGCCGCGGCGGCGATCGCGTGGCAGCACAAGGGGCGCCACAACGTCAGCAATGCGCTGGCGGCCGCCGCGCTGGCCGCGACGGTCGGGGTGGCCCTCGAAGGCAGCGCCGCCGCGCTGCGCGACTTCCGCGGCGTGAAGCGGCGGCTGGAACTGATCGGCTGCATCGAGGGGGTGAGCGTCTACGACGATTTCGCGCATCATCCGACGGCCATCGAAATGACCCTGCAGGGGCTGCGTGCGGCCAATGCGGGCGGCAGGATCTTCGCGGTGATTGAGCCGAGGTCCAATACGATGCGCCTCGGCGCGCATCGCGAGCGCCTGCCAGAGTGCACGCGCGATGCCGATCAGGTGCTGTGGTTCCAGCCGCCCGGCGTGGACTGGGATCTCGAGTCGGTGGCGCGCGCGAGCGCCACGCCCTCGCGCGTGTACCGGTCGACGGCGGCCATCGTGGACGCGCTGCTCGAGGAGCTGGCGCCGGGCGACCAGGTGGTGATCATGAGCAATGGCGGCTTCGAGGGCATACATCACCGCCTGCTGCAGGCCCTCGAGGGCGCGGCCGCATCGCGCGCGGGCTGAGCTCAGCGCAGGGTGCGGAATGCCCCGCGCGCGGCGTCCAGCGTTTCCGCGACGACCTCCGCGGTGTGCGCCGACGAGATGAATCCCGCCTCGTATGCCGACGGGGCGAGGTACACGCCGTTGTCGAGCATGGCATGGAAGAAGCGCCGGAAGCTTTCCGCGTCGCAGGTCGTCGCCTGCTGGTAGCTGTCGATCCGCGGCTGCGCCGTGAAGAACAGCCCGAACATGGTGCCGGCCTGCGAGGTGGTGAACGGGATGCCCGCCGCCGCGGCTTCGCCGCGCAGCCCGTCGAGCAGCGTCGCGGTGCGCGTCACCAGCGCGGCGTGGAAGCCGGGTTGCGAGATCGCGCGCAGCGTGGCCAGCCCGGCCGCCATCGCCATCGGGTTGCCCGACAGCGTGCCGGCCTGGTAGACCGGGCCGATCGGCGACACCTTGCACATGATGTCGGCTCGCCCACCGAATGCGCCCACCGGCATGCCGCCGCCGATGACTTTCCCCAGCGTCGTCAGGTCTGGCGTGATACCGAAGTGCGCCTGTGCTCCGCCGAGCGCGACGCGGAACCCCGTCATGACTTCGTCGAAGATCAGCACGGCTCCCGCCTTCGTGCACTCCTCGCGCAGCGTCTCGAGAAAGCCCGGTAGAGGCAGGATGCAGTTCATGTTGCCCGCAACGGGCTCGACGATCACGCACGCGATCTCGCGGCCCGAGCGGGCGAAGAGCTGCCGCACCCCTTCGCTGTCGTTGTAGTCGAGCACGATGGTGTCGTCGGTCACATTGCGCGGGATGCCCGGCGAGGTCGGTTCGCCGAGGGTCAGGGCCCCGGATCCGGCTTTCACCAGCAAGGCGTCGACGTGCCCGTGGTAGCAGCCTTCGAACTTGACGATCCGGTCGCGACCGGTGTGGGCGCGGGCAAGCCGGATCGCGCTCATGGTCGCCTCGGTGCCGGAGTTCACCATGCGCACCATGTCCATCGAGGGCACGAGTCGGCAAAGAAGCTCCGCCATCTCGACCTCGAGTTCGGTCGGCGCGCCGTAGCTGAGGCCGTCGTGCAGCTGGTGCGCGAGCGCACCGAGCACCTCCGGATGGCCGTGGCCCAGGATCAGCGGTCCCCAGGAACACACGTAGTCGACGTAGCGCTTTCCGTCCGCGTCGAACAGGTAGGGGCCTTCGCCGCGCGCGAAGAACAGCGGCGTACCGCCCACGCCGCGGAAAGCGCGGACCGGTGAATTCACGCCACCGGGGATGAAGCGGTTTGCCTTCTCGAACAGCGCTTCGGAGCGGGTCATGTTCCTTCCTTACGGCACGATCAGAATGGTTTGACGACGACGAGAATGACGGACCCGAACAACACGATGACCGGCAACTCGTTGAACCAGCGGTAGAACACGTGGCCGCGTGCATTGCGCCCCGCGGCGAACTGGCGGACCATCCGTCCGCAGGCGACATGGTACACGGCCAGCAGCGCCACCAGCGCCAGCTTGGCGTGCATCCAGCCGGAGGCGAGGTAATAGTCGATGTTGGCACCCAGCATCCAGAGGCCGAGCAGCACGGTCAGCACGGCGAAGGGGGTGATGAACCGGTAGAGCTTGCGCTCCATGAGGCACAGGCGGCTGTTGACCGGTTCGGACGGGTCCATGGCGTGGTTCACGAACAGGCGCGGCAGGTAGAAGATGCCCGCGAACCAGCACACCATGAAAATGATGTGCAACGCCTTGATCCAGGCGAACAGCGATGCGCTCATGCACGATCTCCAGCGGGTGCCCGCGCTTGCGGCCGGCATTTTGGGGGTGGCAATGATATCACCGGCCCGCGGGTCTCGCCGTGCAGCGACCCGACGTCCGGGGGGCGCCGCGCCTGCCCGCACTTCGGGCAGGAAACCGAATAGAATTCGCTGGTGCTCCAGCAACAGGGTGATCTCAGTGGCAAGCCAGATTCGCGTCGGTATCGTCGGTGGAACCGGGTACACCGGTGTCGAGCTGCTGCGCCTGCTGGCCGCTCACCCGAAGGTGCAGGTGCAATGCATCACCTCCAGGGCCGAAGCCGGCGTGCGGGTCGATTCCCTGTTCCCGAACCTGCGCGGGTATTTCGACCTGGCGTTCCAGGCGCCCGAAGATGCCGGACTGGAGAGCTGCGACGTGGTGTTCTTCGCCACGCCCCACGGCGTTGCGCTCGACAGTGCGCCGCGACTGCTGGAGGCCGGCGTGCGCGTGATCGATCTTTCGGCGGATTTCCGTCTGCGCGATGTCGCGCTGTGGGAGAAGTGGTACGCGCACCGGCACACTGCGCCGGAGCTCGCGGCCACCGCGGTCTATGGCCTGCCGGAAGTGAACCGCAACGCAATCGCCACCGCGCGGCTGGTCGCTGTCCCCGGGTGCTACCCGACGGCGGTCCAGCTGGGTTTCCTGCCGCTGGTCGAGGCCGGGCTGGTCGACGTGTCGCGCCTCGTCGCCAGCGCAGCATCGGGAGTGAGCGGTGCGGGGCGGCAGGCCAAGATCGACAACCTCCTGGCCGAAGTGCACGACAGCCTCAAGGCCTACAGCGTGCCGGGTCACCGGCACCTGCCCGAGATAGAGCAAGGCTTGCAGGACGCGAGTCGCGGGCCGGTGCAACTGACCTTCGTGCCGCACCTGGCGCCGATGATTCGGGGTATCCACGCCACGCTGTTCGCGACGCTGACCGACACCAGCGCCGACCTGCAGCGGGTGTTCGAGCAGCGGTATCGTGGCGAGCCGGCGGTGGATGTGCTGCCGGCTGGTGAGCATCCCCAGACCCGCTCGGTGCGCGGAACCAACCTGTGCCGGATCGCGGTGCACCGCCCGGTCGGACGGGATACGGTCGTCGTGCTGTCCGTGATCGACAACCTGGTGAAGGGCGCCGCCGGCCAGGCGGTGCAGAACATGAACATCATGTTCGGCTTGCCTGAGCAGACGGCGGTGGCCGCTCCCGCGCTGCTGCCGTGACCGGGAATCCCGGGCGCTGGCGGTGGCCCGAGCCGCGCGTTCCAGAGCGGGTTTCCCGCGGCCCGCGGCGAGAGTTCGGGCGGGCCTATGTGATAGTCGCCGCGCTGGTGGTCGTTGCCTGCGTATCCTACTGGTTCGGTACCTACCGGGCCGGGCAGCGGGCCGCGTTGTCCGTCGCGCAGCAAGCGGATACGAGCAGGCACCACGAAGAATGTCGCGAGCAGCTCGAACAGTGCAGGCAACGGACGGTGAATCTGTCCAAGGGGGCGGAAATCGACGCGGCAGTGCTGGCGCAGACACGCGCCGAGGTTGCCGAGGGGCGTGCGCGCATGGCGAGGCTCGAGCAGGAAGTAACGCTTTATCGGAGCCTGGTGGACGGCTCCGTTCGCACGGCAGGGGTGTCGGTGCACAGTCTCGACATCGCGCGGATTGCCGATGGCGAGGGCCAACGCTACCGTTACAGGCTGACCTTCATCCAGCGAGCCGAGCGGCAGACCGAAGTGCGGGGGTTTGCGCTGATCACGGTGGCCGGCACGCGGGACGGCAAGGCAGTCAGTCTGCCGCTGCCCGGACCAGACGAACGGAAGTCAGGCCATCGCGTGCCGTTCCGCTTCGTGTATTTCCAGACGCTGGAAGGGGATTTTTCCCTGCCTGACGGCTTCCAGCCCGCGCAGGTACGCATCCGGACAGAAATCAACACGAGGAAGGGCAAGCCGCAGCCGGCGGAGCGAACCTTCGAGTGGACAGTGGTGGAGGACTGATATGGCGTGGAAAGGCTTCGGTACGTCGGGAGGCAAGGCAGAGACGACGTTGATCGCGCCCGGTGCAGTGATCGACGGCACCATCACGTTTGCGGGAATCCTGGAAGTCGAGGGCCGGGTGAACGGGAACATATGCGCCGTGGACGACGACCAGGCCGTGGTCAGGGTCTTGCCCGGAGGGCATGTGCACGGAAATGTCTCCGCACCGCTGATCGTGGTGAACGGCACGGTAAACGGGAACGTCCACTCGACGGATCACGCGGAGCTCGCGCCGCGCGCCGTGATCAACGGCGATGTGCGATACAACCTCCTCGAGATGTCGAAGGGCGCCCAGGTGAACGGACGTTTGTTGTTCAACGGGGGCTCGCCGGCGTTTGGCACGGGGACCGTCGAGCCGGCACAGTCCTTGGACGAGGACTCCGAACCCGCGCAATAGTTGACTCGTTTGCTTGGTTAAATCACAATCCTGCACGGATTCTTCCAGGTGTCTGATGTGAACCTCGCCCAGACCTTTACCCCGTCGGCTTTGCTCGTTACCGATCGTGCGGCGGCGAAGGTGCGCGCATTGATCGAGGACGAGGGCAACCCGCGGTTGAAGCTTCGCGTGTTCGTCACGGGCGGTGGATGCTCCGGATTCCAGTACGGCTTCAGTTTCGAGGAAGCCGTGGACGAAGACGACACGGTCGTCGAGAAGGACGGGATAGGGGTCGTCGTGGACGCGCTCAGCTATCCCTACCTGGTCGGTTCGGAGATCGACTACACGGAAGGTCTCGACGGTTCCAAGTTCGTCGTCAAGAACCCCAATGCCACGGCTACCTGCGGCTGCGGCTCGTCGTTTTCAGTCTGATTTCTGATCGCTACCGGTTTCGGCCGGGGTGAATCGCGCCCAGCACGACCGGGTGGACGGCCCCGGTGACGGAGGGGAGGTTCCCTGGCAGGTGGCTCAGGGTCTGCCTCGCCAGCCAGGCGAAAAGGCCGGCTTCCACCCAGTCCGGCTCTATGCCGAGCGCCGCAGTGCTGTGCACCGTGCGGGGTTCCAGCAGCTCGCGCAGTCGCGCCATCAGGCTGGCGTTGTGCACGCCGCCACCACAGACGAATACCTCCCCGGTCTCCGGCAAGTTGTCGCCTATCGCGTCGGCGATGGTTGTCGCGGTGAACTCCAGCAACGTTGCCTGGACGTCACCATCTGCGATCCGCAGTCCGCCGAGTTGCGCATCCAGCCACGTGAGGTTGAACTCTTCTCGCCCGGTGCTCTTGGGTGCGGGCAGGCAGAAGTAAGGGTGCGCGAGCAACCGGGCGAGCAGCGGCGCATTCACGCGGCCGGAGCGAGCCCACTTGCCGTCACGGTCATACTCGCCCCTGCCATGCCTCCGGTTCCATCCGTCCATCAGGGCGTTTCCGGGGCCGGTATCGAAACCGCGCACAGGAAGGGCCGCAGCCGGCCGGAGCACCGAGATATTCGCCATCCCGCCGATGTTCAGGATTACCCGCTCCCGGGTCTCGGAACCGAAGGCCCAAAGGTGGAATGCCGGGACCAGCGGAGCCCCCTGGCCACCGGCGGCCACGTCGCGGCGGCGGAAGTCTGCGACGGTACATATGCCCGTCTGCTCGGCGATGGTGCTCGGGTCGCCGATTTGCCAGGAGAAGCCGGGCATGGACGCACCGGTCCTGGCGGGGCGATGGCGAATCGTCTGGCCGTGGCTGCCAACCGCCCGGATCGTGTCGGGTTGCTCGCCGGCAGCGGCCAGAAGCTGCAATACCGCGTCGGCGAGGCATGCGCCGAAGCGCCGATCAGCCATCCCGATCCGCTCTGGCGCGACGGTTTCACACTCGGTCAGGTAAAGAAGCTCTGACCTGAGATCCGCGTCGATCGGAACCGCCAGCGCCCGGAGCATCCGGATAGAGTTCCCTTCGATCCGGAACAAAGCAGCGTCGATGGCATCGACGCTGGTGCCCGACAGCAGGCCGACAAACAAGCCGTCAGCCGGCGCCATCATCCGGGACTTCACTCGGCTCCGCTGACTAGCGCCATCTCCCAGGCGTTGGTGTAGGTCGCGAGCTGGGTCTGCACGCCCATGGTCTGGGCACGGAACGACACGAGTTCCTTGCCTGCCAGCGTCTTGCTGCGCGGCAACGACTCGAGTGCGGTGCGAGGGTCCTTGTGCACGCCATCAACCAGGAATTCGTAGTGCAGGTGGGGCCCCGTGGCCAAGCCCGTCGCGCCGACCGTGCCTATGGTCTGGCCCTGCTTGACGCGCTCACCCACCTTGACCGTGCGTTTGTGGAGGTGCAGGTACCGCGTCATGTACCGGCCATCGTGCTGGATATAGACGTAGTTGCCGCTCGAGCGGCTGTAGCCCGATGCCGTCACCTTGCCGTCACCCGACGCGTATACGGGAGTGCCGGTCGAGGCGGAGTAGTCCACGCCGCGGTGCGGGCGGATCACTTTCATGATCGGGTGCATGCGGCGCATGTTGAAATTGGAGCTGACACGCGTGAAATCCAGTGGTGCCAGCATGAAGGCCTTGCGCATGCTCACGCCGTCGGCGCTGAAGTAGCCCTGGTCGCCATGCGAGTCCGTGTAGCGGAAGGCCGAAAAGCGCTTTCCGTCGTTGACATACTCCGCGGCGATGATCGCGCCCTCGCCGATCTTTTCGCCGTCGAGATATTGTTCTTCGTACAGGATGCTGAACGAATCGCCGGCGCGCGGGTCGAGAACGAAATCGATGACGCCGCCGAATACGTTGGCCAGTTCGAGAATCATGCGACCGGACAAGCCGGCTTCCTTGCCGGCTTCGAACAGCGAGCTCTTGAGAGTGGCATGCCTGAACGCCTTGCGAACCTCCGGAGCGCGGGTCTCCTCGGTTACGGAAAAGCCGTCGCCGGCGCGGGTGAATATGCGGGTTTCGAGCGGTGACTTGGCATAGCGCAATTCGCTCAGCCGCCCGTCTCCGTCGATCTTGATCGCGACCGTCTGGCCCGGGTAGATACTGCGAAGGGACTTGGTGCGGGCGTCTGCGTCCAGTACCGCTTGCAGGTCAGCACCATTCAGCCCGGCGCGCCCGAAGATCAGCGAGAGGTTGTCACCCCTGCGCACCTGCATGTCACGCCACGACGCGTCGTTCCCGAATTGCTCATCGGCCGCACTCCCTGTCGCGGGAGGGGCCACGACTCCGGTCTCCGGCGTGGTCGCGGTCGGCGCGATATCGAGCGAAACGGCAACGGGCATCGGTGCCCGGTTCGCCTCAACCTGGTCGCTGCCTACCAGGCCGGCGACTATGAGCACCGCGCCCAATGTCAGCGTCAACACCCCCAAACTATGTCCGACTGCGGATCTGAAAACGGCATGCAATTCAGTCAAGAAAGGTCTGATCACTGGCTCTGCTCAGTCAAAAACGCTATTCGGGTTGGCATATCTGCGGCGCAGTATAACAAATATTCACATACGGGCGCCCCCTGTCTGGATTTCCACTCCCGCCGAGTCCTGTGACGCGCTCAGGAATTGATGTAACTTGGCGCCCTCGTCGGACTGGCCCCCCATGCATCGGGCAGGGATGGGCGGGAATTTGCGGGGCGCCTTCAATATATGCATACGGATTCATCGCTATTGTCTGAGTTGGCCGGCCGCGGCCTCATCGTGCAGACCACGGATCGTCAAGAACTCGCGGCGCACTTGCAGCAAGGCCGAACTCTTTATTGTGGGTTCGATCCCACGGCGGACAGTCTTCACATCGGCAGCCTGGTACCTCTGCTGGCCCTGCGACGGTTCCAACTGGCGGGGCATCGACCCGTCGCGCTGATCGGGGGTGCGACCGGCCTGGTGGGTGATCCCAGCTTCAAGGCCGCTGAACGCAGTCTCAATGCTGCTGCGACTGTCAGTGAGTGGGCCGAGAGCATCAAGGCCCAGGTTTCCGGTTTGCTCGACACGTCCGGTCCCGGCGGGGCTCTCGTGGTCAATAACCTCGAGTGGTTCGAGAATTTCCGTCTCCTCGATTTTCTGCGCCAGGTCGGCAAGCATTTTTCGATCAACGCAATGATACAGAAGGACTCCGTTCGACAGCGTATCGAGCGGGAGGGCGAAGGGATCTCGTTCGCCGAGTTCACGTACATGATCCTGCAGGCCTACGACTTCGCGGAACTGAACCGGCGCCACCAGTGCACGTTGCAGATTGGCGGTAGTGATCAATGGGGAAATATCACCGGCGGAATCGACCTCTGCCGCCGGCAGAACCAAGCGCGCGTGCACGCCCTGACGTTCCCGCTCGTCACCAAGGCCGACGGCACGAAATTCGGGAAGACCGAGTCCGGAACGGTCTGGCTGGATCCGGCGAAGACGTCTCCGTACGGCTTCTATCAATTCTGGCGGAACAGCAGTGACGCCGACGTGTACCGGTTCCTGCGATACTTCACGTTTTTGCCCTTGGATCAGAT
>ERZ1645192.5261-NODE-5261-length-10051-cov-11.282513_pt1 | contig 10051 bp, 4 predicted proteins | sample MGYA00575354_ERZ1645192 | MGnify/ENA primary metagenome ERZ1645192 (study PRJEB40844, sample SAMN11349763) | freshwater sediment metagenome | isolation source: river sediment | host: Sediment | place: India: Faizupur Khadar , New Delhi | collected 2017-02-21 ...
AATGAGATCACCTGGGATATGGTGCACTATGATGTGCAGTTGATCGGTGGGGTAGTCCTGCATCAGGGCAAGATCTCCGAGATGGCCACAGGGGAGGGGAAGACGCTGGTCGCCACCCTGCCGGTCTTCCTCAATGCATTGGCAGGCCGGGGCGTTCACATCGTGACCGTCAACGACTACCTCTCCAAACGCGACTCGGAATGGATGGGACCCATCTTTGAATTTCACGGTCTTTCGGTGGACTGCATCGACAAGCACCAGCCCAATTCGGAAGCCCGCCGCAAAGCCTATAATGCCGATATTACCTATGGTACCAACAACGAATTCGGCTTTGACTACCTCCGCGATAACATGGCCATCAATCCCCAGGATCTGGTCCAGCGCAAACATCACTACGCTATCGTCGACGAGGTCGACTCGGTGCTCATTGACGATGCCCGTACCCCGCTGATTATCTCGGGGCCGGTACCCAAAGGGGAGAACCAGCAGTTCGAGGAACTCAAACCTTATGTTGAGAAGCTCTACAAGGTACAACGCGACCTTTTCACCACCCTCTTCAGTGAAGCCAAAAGGCTCCTCACCAAGGAGAACGCTACCGAAGAGGAGAAAAAAGAGGGCGCCCTGTTGCTGCTCAGGGCTCACAAAGGGCTGCCCAAGAATAAAAGCCTGATCAAATTCCTCAGCGAAGAGGGCATGAAGCAGATCCTGCATAAGACCGAGAATTTCTACATGCAGGATAACAATAAAAATATGCATATCGTCACCGATCCGCTCTTCTTCGTGATTGAAGAGAAGCAGAATTCGGTGGAGCTGACAGAGAAGGGTATTGACCTGATATCATCGGGGTTCGAGGATCCCTCGTTTTTCATTCTTCCCGACATGGGAGCTGAAATCGCCGAATTGCAGAACCGGAAACTGCAGCCTGAGGAGCTGGTGGAGAAGAAAGACCAGTTGCTGCAGGACTATGCCGTCAAGTCGGAGCGGGTTCACACCATCAACCAGTTGTTGAAGGCTTACACCATGTTTGAAAAAGATGTGGAGTATGTGGTTCTGGAGAACAAGGTGAAGATTGTGGATGAGCAGACGGGACGTATTCTGGAGGGCCGGCGTTATTCCGACGGTTTACACCAGGCCATCGAAGCCAAGGAACGGGTAAAGGTGGAAGCAGCCACCCAGACGTTTGCCACCATCACTCTGCAGAATTATTTCAGGATGTACCACAAGCTGGCAGGGATGACAGGTACCGCGGAGACGGAAGCGGGAGAATTGTGGGATATCTACAAGCTGGAAGTGGTGGTGATACCCACCAACAGGACGGTCATCCGCAAGGATGAGGAAGATTTGGTTTTCAAGACCAAGCGGGAGAAGTACAATGCGGTGATCCTTGAGATCGAGAACCTCTTCAAGGCAGGGCGGCCGGTATTGGTGGGGACGACCTCGGTAGAGATCTCCGAGTTGCTGAGCCGGATGCTCAAGATGAAGGGGATCCACCATAACGTTCTGAATGCCAAGTTGCATGCCCGTGAGGCGGAGATTGTGGCAGAAGCGGGGCGTACGGGTATGGTGACCATTGCCACCAATATGGCCGGTCGTGGTACCGACATCAAGCTGACCCCTGAGGTGAAAGCCGCCGGCGGTCTGGCCATCATTGGTACCGAACGGCACGAGTCACGCCGTGTAGACCGCCAGTTGCGCGGCCGTTCAGGGCGCCAGGGAGACCCCGGTTCCTCCCAGTTCTTCGTCTCCCTCGAAGATGACCTGATGCGCCTCTTCGGCTCCGACCGCATCGCCGGCATCATGGACCGCCTCGGCCTCAAGGAAGGTGAGGTCATCCAGCACTCCATGATCTCCAAGTCCATCGAACGGGCCCAGAAAAAAGTCGAGGAAAACAACTTCGGCATCCGCAAAAGACTGCTCGAATACGACGACGTGATGAACTCACAACGCGAAGTGGTCTATAAGAAAAGACGTCATGCCCTCTATGGAGAACGCCTCGAGGTAGACATCCTCAACATGATGTACGATTCTGTCGAAAACCTCGTCAACGAAAACTACGGCACCGAGCAGTTCGAAGATTTCAACCTCGAGCTCATGCGTCTGCTCTCCATCGAGTCGCCCGTCACGGAAGAAGAATTCAGGCGCCTCAATCCCGAAGGGGTGACCCAGCGCATCTATCAGGTAATGATTGAGAGCTATAACCGGAAAGCCCAGAATATCGCCAAGCAGGCTTTCCCCGTGATCAAGGAGGTCTACGAAAAGAAATCACATATCTATCAGAATATTGTGGTGCCCATCACCGATGGGCGGCGTCTCTTCCAGATCATTTGCAACCTGGAAAAAGCCTATCAGAACAAGGGCCGGGAGCTGGTGAAATCCTACCAGAAACAGATCATCCTCAATACCTTCGATGAAGCCTGGAAAGAACAACTCCGGGAAATGGACGACCTGAAACAGTCGGTGCAGAACGCCAGCTATGAACAGAAAGACCCTCTGCTTATCTACAAGTTCGAGTCGTTCAATCTTTTTAAGGTGATGGTGGCCCAGGTCAATAAGGATATCGTCTCCACGCTGATGAAGGGACATATTCCCATCCAGAATCCCGATCAGGTGCGGGAAGCGGCCCCCGTCAAGCGAACCGATATGAGCCGTTACCGGACCTCCAAGAGCGACACCCCCGGCTCCTCCAATCCCATGGAAGGCGCCCAAACCCAGACCCAGGAGAAGTCACGTCCCGAACCGGTGAGGGTTGAGAAAAAAGTGGGCCGTAATGACCCTTGTCCCTGCGGCAGCGGTAAAAAGTTCAAACACTGTCACGGCCAGGGAATGGTCTGATCCTTTTACCCCGGAGGAGTTCCGTTGAAGAAGGAGTGGCCTTCTGTGAGAATCAGGGTTTATCCTCCGGAATTGAATCGGCCCGTGGGAAGAGGAAAGGATATCAATTTATGGTTGAACTCAGTGTCGCCAGAGGATTATAAATCTGAACTTTGAAAAAAATTATATTGTATTAAAGCAGAACATCAGGTTATGGTTTCAATGCTCTCCTTTATTCACTGGAATGCCGATCCTGAGATTTTCAGGGTGGGTTTTCTGGCCGTCCGCTGGTACGGGCTTTTATTTGCTTCCGGGTTTCTGATCGGCTATTATATCGGTGAGAAGATGCTCAAGTCGGAAGGGGTCGCCCAGGCCTGGATCGACTCGCTCTTTTTTTACATCATCATTGCCACCATCGTGGGAGCCCGTCTGGGGCACGTCTTTTTTTACGGCTGGGACTACTATTCGCAGCATCCCGGGGAGATTCTCAAGGTATGGCACGGAGGGTTGGCCAGTCATGGCGGGGCAGCAGGCATCCTGATAGCCCTGTGGATTCACAGCAGGCTGGTTACCAAACGGACCATGCTCTGGTCGCTCGACCGTATTGTCGTACCCACGGCCCTGGTAGCGGCTTTTATCAGAATGGGAAACCTCATGAACTCAGAAATATACGGCATTGAGACCTCCCTGCCCTGGGGCTTTATCTTTGAACGCAATGGTGAAACCGTGCCCAAACACCCCACACAACTCTATGAAGTGCTCTTTTATCTTCTGGCCTTTGTAGTTCTGATGTGGTTTTACCGCAAGAGTTCGGCCAAAAACCGGCCGGGAATGTTAATGGGGCTCTTTTTTATCTTGATATTCCTGCCCCGCTTCTTTATTGAATTCATCAAGGAGGACCAGGAAGCTTTTGAGGCAGGTATGGCCCTGAACATGGGGCAATGGCTGAGCATTCCCTTTGTTCTTGCTGGGATTTATCTGGTGATCAGGGCTCTGCGGAAGCCGGAGGTGATTTTCAAAAACAAGTAAGACCGGTTCTTGCGGGAGTTTCATCCCGTGAATTACTGTTTTCCCCACGATTCCAGGCGGGCGATCTCCTTTTGGCGGGTTTCCAGGATTTGGCGGTAGTCCGAGGTCAGGGATATTTCCTTTTTATTTTTGTAGCTGCGGGCGAGGGCTTCTGCCTGACGGATCCATTGGAGGGCTTCCCCGATGCGGTCACCGGTTTCAGCGGCCAGGGCCAGGTTATAGCGGGCTGTGATGGCCAGTCGTCCAAAACGGTCAGCGCTGTAACGTTTCCAGATGGCCATCGCCGGTTCCCATTCCTGTTGAAGGGCATGGTCGGCGGCCTGCCGGAACTCCTCCGTTGGAGGGATGACCAGCAATCGGTCCACGGTGATCCAGGAGGCATAAAACCTTTGGGCATAGCGCTCTCCGAAGGTGGTGGCCGCCATCTCCAGGGCCGGCACCCGCGGTGGAAGTTGCATGGACTGACCCTTTGAATCCTCACCGCCTGACCAGTAGACCGTGTCCACCATAGACCGGGTTTCGGTGATCGCTCCGGTGGTCCCATCATAGCAGGCCCATATCCCTGCCAGCGTCACCTCCCCGCCGTCCTGAAGGCGTGTCTCCCCGCGAAAACGGGAATAAAACCAGGAGAAGGTCTCCAGGACCATCAGCCGGTCAGCCCCGGCAGGCCGTGCCAGCTTCTGCACCAGCGCCGCAGGCAGGGGCGTGAGCTTCTCTCCCGATACTGGTGGCATCATATCGGCCGGAAAAAATAGGGATTCGGCCTCCACGCTGTTCTGCCGCAGGTCGCGGGCTGCACTCTGCATACAGGTGGTCGCCAGCAGACTGTCGAGGTTAACCTCTGGCTTCTCCTTCCTGAGTACCTCCCCGTCACGGTAATAATGCTGCAGGGTGTCTCCCGTATACCTGAAATTACGATAGAGCCATCCTATCTTGCCAGTTTCGGAAGGGATCCTGCTCTCCCCGGCACGGAGCACTTCCAGGGGAAAATCCTGATATAGGGTGCAGGAGCTCAGGAATAGAGCGCCCAGAAACATGGAAATTATATGGGAGATTAGCTTTCTGAGGTCCATGGGATTAAGGATTGGATGAAGGCGGGACATCGTTATTCCTGGGGGGCTGGAGCAGCGCTCTTCTATTACCCAGGGTTATGAGGTAGTTGTGGGTTACCTGTCGGTACATCGTTTCGTAGGATTTGACTCCCAGGCGGATGGCTTCATTGAGGTCGCCCCTCATTTCGTAGGCTACGGCCATGTTGAAGAGGAGTTTGCTTTTCAGGGATTTGGAGGTGGCAGTGGCTTCGGCGGCACTCCAGGCTGCCAGGGCCTCTTCCATCCGGTATTCCATGGCCAGCGGGGCAGCGGCACGCAACACAGGATGACCTTTGAGAAACAGCGCCCTGCGCGTGGTCACCCAGCGGGGCGCTATCCGCTCAGAAAGCCTCAGGGCAGCCGCTATCCCCGATTCAACCAGGGCCGGCTTGACATAGGTGAATCTCCGGAACAATGCCTTGAGCTCAAGATCCCTATCATTCCAGTAAAGCGTGTCTACCAGAAAATGGCTGCGCACAACCTCCCTGTTGCGGGGATCATAAACCCTGAACTGGGCGATGTATGCCACTTTCATTACGGCACCGTAAATATAGTTGGTACTTGCATTCTCCCAGTCAGCATAAGCCTCTCTTTCTACCCCCGTCGAAACCTCCGTTTTGTGGTAATCGAGCGAGAGAATGGCATCGGTCTGGTATAGGGAGGTAAGGCGCTCCACCTCTTCCCACAACATGGAATCGGAATAGAGGTTGAAGGAATCTTTCATGGGAAACCGGTCGATGGGAATGATCACATCGTATCTTCCTGATTCATAAAGGAGATGACCCAGGGTGCGGATTAGGGTGTCGGAAGCGGCCAGGTCATAGAGGATCGTATCCACGGTGAACTGCCGTTCAAAGAACCGAAGTTGAATTGTGTCAGAGGGATCGTCGGTATAACGGTGGTCAACGGCACGGTCCAGCAGTAAAAGGGTCTGCACACTGTCGGGGAGTTCTTCGCTGCCGGGTGAGGAGAGATCAACAGAAAGGAAAGAGATCGGCTTGCACCCCCCCAGGAGCACGGCTGCCATGAAAATACCCGAAAGAAATCGCTGTTTCATTGGAAAAGAGATGTAACCGTCTAATAATTTCCCCAGTACTTCCTCAAAAACCATTCCGCACTTAACAGGAGCAGGAGGGGAAAGAAGAGAAAACGCAGGTTGAGTAATTCATGGAGTGCGGCCTGAAAATAGGAGACCGGTTGGATGGTGGTATTCTCCCCGATGGCTTTGGCCAGCTGGTCGGCCTCCTCCTGCCGGAAGAATTTCCCGCCTGTTTCAAAGGAGAGCTGGTACAATAACCGGTGGTTGGCCTTCAGGTCGGCCAGTTCCACATTCACCGGGATCACGGCGAATTCCCCGTTCTCGGTATAGGTGTCCGGGCCCGAAGTCACCGATGCCTTAAAGGCATATTTTCCCGGAGGGAAAATGCCTGCGTCGAGCCGGTAGAAGAGGTCGCTGCGGTCAAAGATATAATTGAACTCCCTGCCTGTCGAGTCGGTCATCGCGATGGTCACCTCAGGCGTGTTGATCATTTCATAGGCGTCGTTATAGACTTCCGCGGTCATCCTGACGGGTTCTGTTTCCGTATAAACAGGTTTGAAGCCCACCATGAAATTGTCTTCGTTGTCGCGCAGGGCCAGGTACTGGACCAGTTTGTCAAAGAGTTCGTTAAACTGGTCGTGGTTACCCGTCAGGGTATAATTATAGAGTCTCCACCGCCATAATCCCTCTCCCAGGAGAAATCCTGTTTTACGGCCGCGGATGCTTCCCGTGGCCAGCAGCGGCCAGGGGGTGACGATATTTTTGATCCGCTGGAACCCCAGGGGCTGAAAGGTCCCTTCCATGTCGTAGGTGGCAAAGGGAACCTTCAGGGGGGGATATTTGGCGAGGTTCTCCCGGAGTTCCTCACTGAGGGTAAAAGGGGTGAAGTTGTCGGCGACGCTCATCTGCGCCTCTTCGAATGCCCCGGCCCTGGGGGTGATCTTAACCCCCAGCTCCATGGCGTTAAGTTGGGCCAGGTGGGTCTGAGGACCTACGATGACCAGCAGCGGGATCCGGCTGGTGGAACTTTCACCGGTCAGTTGCTGCATGGCGTGCGAGGAAGAGGGTAACTGATGAAGGATGATAAGGTTATAATCACTGAGGTCGGCAGGGTAGGGTTCTCCGGTGACGAGGGTCACCTCATAATTGGCCTGCTGCTGGAGGCTGTTCTTCAGGGCGCCGGCATCGGGGTGGGCCCCCTCGGCAAGAATCAGAATTTTCTGTTTGTTTTCGAGGATGTTGATGACAAAAGGCCATCGGTTGTTGGTCAGGTTCTGCTCTCCGGGAAGGGATTCCACCATGGCGGTATAGTATTGAAGGCCTTTGCCTTCGGCCGGCAGGGTGAAGGCAAGGGTCGCATACCAGGAGGCTCCCGCAGGTTCCACGGTCTGGGAGAAAAGCCGCTTGCCCTCCCTGAGCACCGAAAAAAGAAGCCTCTCCTGTCGGGTGCCTGTCACCCTTAGATCGGCCTCCACGGGAAAGAGATTGCCGGCAAAGGCCGTCCTGTTAACCTTCAGGTCGGCGACAGCGGCATCCCTGACGGGAGTGGTATCCCCGGTAGCCAGCGTATAGACAGGAAAGGAGAGCCTCCCCGCATAATGAAGCGGATTCTCCCCCTGGTTGTAATTGCCATCCCCTACGATCACCAGGGCACCGGTATTGTCATTGAAATGGTTGTCATAGACGGTCTGAAGCAACTGACTGTAATCCGACCTCTTGTCGGTGAATGCCGGCGATGGGCCTGTGCTGACCGTTTGGCCAAAGGCATAGGTGACCAGGTCAAAGCGGTCGCCCAGTTTCTCCTGCAACCCGGAGACCAGCCGGCGCAGTTCTTCCCCCGTAATTGCACTCCCCTCCACACCCGTCATGGAGCGTGAGTTGTCATAGGCCAGAAGGATCAGGGGCTGCCGGGTGATCTTCCGGAGCGTTTTCACCAGGGGAGCCGCCAACATAAAGGCCAGGAAGAACACAGAGAGGAACCGCAACACCATCAACAGCCGCAGCCGGCCCCGGCTCAGCTCACTGCTTCCCTTGGCCCTGTAATACATCAAAAGGGTGATGGCCACCGCAATCAGCAGACTGACCACCAGAATCACTCCCCATAATTTCTGTCCAAACGCAATTTCCACAATGACGCACTCTTATGGCTGGTAAAATTAACAAACTACGCCCGAAATTAAAGATTTCAGGCTATTATTGCAGGAATTTACCGGCCGGTGATGAACACCAGTGGCCCCCGGTGCGTTCATAGAGGATCAGGCAGGTGGGGCCCGCATTAGGGGATACCACTGGTCCTGTTATATTTGTGCTCAGTCAGTTCATTAATTCAACGTTATGGTTCGATATCGCAGATTCATTCTTCTTGTGTGGGTGGCTTTCCTCTGGGCGGCATGCACGCCGCGTCAGTTTCCGGCAGCCAGGGTCGCCTCACCCACTACCGATGTAGAGTACCTCTCTTCAGCCACTCTGGAAGGGCGCTACCCTGGAACCGACGGCGACTCCCTTGCAGCAGACTATATCCGCCAAAGTTTCAGGAACATGGGTCTCCAATGGATGTCAGACAATGGGTTTCAGCCTTTTTCTCTGGTTACCTCGGTTACCTTGGGCGACAGCAATCTGATGGTGGTCAACGGCGAACAGAGACTTCCCGGGAAGGCCTTTCTGCCCTATTCATTCTCCTCCCTTTCCTTTTTCGCGGGAGAGGTGGTCTTCGCGGGATATGGCTTTGATATCCATCAGGATTCGCTGATATGGAATGATTTTGAGGGGGTGGATGTATCCGGAAAGTGGGTATTGCTGCTCAAGGGAGATCCCGAACCGGAACAGCAGGAGAGCCTCTTTGAGCCTTACAGCGGGGAGCGTGCCAAGGTGCTGGCCGCGCTAGACCATGGAGCTTCAGGAGTCCTGTTCACGGGTGGACCGGCGTTCAATGAGCAGGACCAACTCCAGGATATTTTCTTTGATAAAAACAGCAGTAGTTATCCAGTGCCGGTTTTTCAGATCACCCGTGCGCTGGCTGACCAGATCCTCTCCTCTGCGGGAAAAGATGTGGCGGCCCTGGAAGGAGAATTGAACCGTGAAAGGCGTCCTCACTCCCTGGTAACTGACAGCAGGGTAGAGGCCAGGGCCGATGTCAGGCCTTCCACGGTCGTCACCCGTAATGTGGTGGCCTTTCTTCCGGGTAAAGACCCCGCGCTCAGGAATGAGTATATCGTGGTAGGGGCTCATTATGATCATCTGGGATGGGGAGGTCCCGGATCAGGCAGCCGCAGATCCGACACCACGGCCATCCATTATGGGGCCGACGACAATGCCTCCGGGGTGGCGGCAGTCCTGGAAATCGCACGCCAGGCAGTGGCTGCAGGGGGTACCCGCAGAAGCCTGGTCTTTGCCGCCTTCGGCGCCGAAGAGATGGGCCTGATAGGCTCCCGTCATCTGGCCGAGAACCCCCCCTTCGACCTGAAGAAAACAACCGCCATGTTCAACTTTGACATGGTGGGAAGACTCGATACCTTATCGAAGGGACTGAGTATCAGTGGCACGCAGACTTCGGCCGAATCCGAAGAGATGCTGGCCCGCCTCAACCCCGGCTTTAACCTGGCCCTCACCGGCGATGGCTTCGGCCCTTCCGACCACGCCTCTTTCTATATGCAGAACATCCCCGTTTTTTATTTTACCACCGGCGCCCATGGCGACTACCATACCCCCGGCGATACGTTTGACAAAATCAACACCTCCGGAATCGGCAGTATCGCAGCCTATGCCTGGGCACTGGTGCAGGAAACCGGCAACAGGGATGAGATGCTCTCTTTCAGGGAGGCAGGAGCCAAGATGAAAAGGAGCCGTGGCGGCCGTTTCAAGGTCACCCTGGGGATCATGCCTGACTTTGCGGGACTCGAGAAAAACGGCCTTCGCGTCGATGCCGTCACCAGCGGCAAGCCTGCCGACCTGGGAGGCATCCACAAGGGCGATATCATCACCTCCATTGATGGTAAGGCCGTGGGTAACATCTATGACTACATGAACCGCCTGAAGAGCTTTACGGAGGGACAGACCATCTCTGTCGATGTTCTGCGGAACG
>ERZ1645192.5264-NODE-5264-length-10049-cov-4.010306_pt1 | contig 10049 bp, 7 predicted proteins | sample MGYA00575354_ERZ1645192 | MGnify/ENA primary metagenome ERZ1645192 (study PRJEB40844, sample SAMN11349763) | freshwater sediment metagenome | isolation source: river sediment | host: Sediment | place: India: Faizupur Khadar , New Delhi | collected 2017-02-21 ...
CTCTGTCAGCGTCCCGAAGCATTGTTACCAGTGTATTCCATGCCTGTACAGTTGAAATTTCGCCAAGACCAAAAGCTGCCCGGCGTCTAATAAGTGCACTCGTATCTGCTGCTGATAGCTGTAATGCCCGAAAACCAGCATCTCCCATTCTGGCAAGGGCCCTTGATGCTTCATCACCCGGTGGTAACAACTGGTTTACATTTGAAGAGTCAATCCAGATCGGTTCGTAAATTTTTGACATAACGGTATCTGACAGCATCTGTTGTAATGGCTCCACAGCCTGTGCTCCCCATTGGCCGGTTACCGCAAGGTATCGTGCGTGGATGCTGCGCTGTTCCCATTTCTTTGATTTTAATGAATCAATCATATGCGCGACACTCAAACCCTGAGGTATCTGCACAGACGGGAATAATCTGCTCAAGTCCGGCAGGGTATCTGTGGATTGTGACTTTTCAGGAAAACGGGAACTTTTTACAAGAATACTGTCCTTCAGGAGTATATCTCTGTTAATTACTAAACCGTCAATGTCCTTTATCAGCTGCCGGATAATATTAATTACTGTCCCATCGGATTCGAAACGAATAACACGTTCATTTTCAGACAGAATTTTTCCTGAAAATGAAGCCCCGTTTTTTAGTGTAATACGGATTCTGGAATCTCTTTTCACCTCGGCAGGTGTAGTAACACTACTCTCTTTTGATATCGTATCCGGGAATGACTGTGAAGGTGTAATTTGACTTGCAGAAATCGGTAGCGATCCGGCATCTGCAGTAACATGTTGTTCAGCCTGGTTTACCTGTGACTGCGGTGATGGCGGTGTGCCTGATTTCTCAATACCACTGATACTATCCCGTACCAGAGTAATTTCCTTGTTGCCTGTACTGATAACAATAGCGCTGTCATTCTCAGAGAGCAGTGTACCTTTGATTGTTGTGTGGTTTTTCATATACGCAGCAATGTACGTGATCTTTGTTGGCTGAGATTGAGATTGAGGCTGAGGCTGAGGTTGAGATTGAGGTTGAGGGTGAGATTTAGGTTGTGGTTGAGTTTGAGGTTGATTTTGAGTGTGAGGTTGAGGTTGAGTTTGAGATTGAGATTGAGGCTGTGATTGAGGCTGTGATTGAGTGTATGGTTTGCCATTAACTTCTGTAATTATGGATTTTAAAATCTGAACAGATTTTCCATTTATTGAAACAGTGACAAAGTTGACATTCTCACCAACGATTGTTCCATTATACACGGACCCATCTTTGGTAATGATTTTTCCGGCTTCGGTTAGTTGCAGGACAATTAGAAGTATCAGACAAAAAAGTATATATCTCATAAGTAGTTACCGATTTGTTTGTAATAGTATTATTGTATGTTAAATATATTAAAAAAACGATCTGTTCGCACCATTTGACAACACAAATGCCATTCCGGCATGAGCATCGCAACCGGATTGGTAAAAAACAGGAATATACATTATCTGGAAGAAGTTATTTTATTCTAATAATAAGTAAGCTGAACGTTTAAGAGGTACAATTGTGGATTTAATAGATTTTCATACGCATATATTTCCTGATTCACTTGCCGAACGGGCAATAAAGGTTTTGAAAGATAATTCTCCGGATTCAAAAAATTATACAAATGGAACTGCAGCTGGTTTGAAAAAGTCGATGATATCAGCCGGAATTTCCCGTTCGGTGCTGTTGCCGATCGCAACGAAAGTAACACAGGTCAGGCAGATCAATGAATCAGCAGTTGATTTAGGTAACGAACACTTTATTCCGTTTGGAACATTGCATCCTGATGATCCTGATTTTGAGAAGGAAATTGCATTTCTTATTGAAAACGGCATAAAAGGAATAAAACTTCATCCAGAGTATCAAAGCTTTTATATTGATGATCGCAGGTATTACCCGATTTATGAGTCACTTGCTGCATCAGGACTTGTAACTCTTTTCCATGCCGGCCGTGATCCTGGGCCATTTAGTAATGATCACGCATTACCTGCTGCTTTTAAAACACTCCGCAACGACTTCCCGGAACTTAAACTGGTTGCCGCCCATCTTGGTGGTTTCAATGTCTGGAATGATGTTCTTGAGGTGCTCTGTGGAATCGGGATCTGGTTTGATACAGCAGCTGTACAGGGACTACTTGATCCAGAACAGGTTGAACACATAATTAAAACCAACGGTACTGATTATACACTTTTTGGTTCTGACTCTCCATGGTTTGATCAGTGTGAAATTGTTGCCTGGCTTGATAGTCTGAATTTGACAATGTCTGAAAAAGAGAAAATCCTTTCGAAAAACGCAATTAGACTACTTGGTGTATAGCTTCTTTTTCGATCTGGTGATGGTACTCCTTACCATAGTGTAGTAATATTCCGTCGGTACGGTAAAGCCTGCGTGCAAGCTCGCGGGCAATATTTAAAATCAACAGACTGAAGAGCGATTTATCTGAATCGTAGAGGTGCATCAATACCTGACGTGAAAGTACCAACAGCGTTGCGCTTCCTTTTGCCATTGCTGATGCACTATGCGGCTGTATGCCGACCACAGATGCTTCACCAATGCAATTACCGGCACTAAATTCAACAATCTCAAGTGGATTTTCATGAATGTTCAGGATGATTGTTACTTTTCCCTTAAGTATGATAAATATCTCAGTCGCAGGTTTTTTCTCTTCCAGAATTATATCACCATCTTCTGCATTGACATAACTGCAATTTTCGCAAATATTTCTGATTTGCTCTTCACTGAAACCACTGAAAACGGTAACACATTTGAGAATCGGTAGAATCTCACTTATTTCAACATTGGTGGAGCTGATCATAACAGCCATCTTTCTTTAAGTGTGTGGTGAAAAAAGTACGGCACTATCTTATAAATAATCCTTGCGGTTCATTTAAATCAAGTTTTTTTTCCAGAATTGGGAATTCGTTTGCACAGATGGTATTTTGAGGTACAACTGATAAAATACAAATTATTGATTAAGATCATGGAGTACTTATGAACAGATGGCTATACATCTATCGATGGATTATGTGGAATCTTCTGACACATCCTTTTATTCATATTTATTTAAAACCCTCATTCAGGTTTTTCAAGACAAAAGAATCGGATTCTTTCCCAAAACCACCCTTTATCGTAGTGTGTAACCATGGTACCTTCTTTGATCCATGGATTATCGGTTTGTATAGCCACTATCCTTTCGGATTTATGACCAACGATGATGGTTTCAGGGGCAAGGGGATCTCGCAGTGGTATCTTAAGAGTATCGGTGCATATCCCAAGAAAAAGGGTGCGTCAGATTTTAAAGCAATGAAAAAGACCATGGACCTTATGCGCAGCAACTACCCGGTATGCATATTCCCTGAAGGGCAGACAACCTGGGATGGGGAGACACAGCTTATGTACCCTGGTATTGAGAAAATAATCAGGAAAACAGGCGTATCTGTTGTTACAATTCGAATTCAGGGCAATTTTCTTTCCAAACCATGGTGGGCATTGACAAAACGCAAGGGGAGGGTCGCAGTAACAATAAAGGTTACTGATAAAGCTGATGTAGCAAAGCTTTCTACTGAGGAAATCTTTGCTTTACTGAAAAACGGTATCTATCAGAATGATATAAAAGATCCATGGAATAAAACGCAGAAATTCAGTGGTACGCAGTTGGCTTGTGGTCTGGAGCGTTTTGTGTGGATCTGTACAGAATGCGGCGCTGAAGATCAGCTGACGACAAATGATAATAGAATTACCTGTAGTGCATGTGGGAAAATCTGGGAAATTGATGCGTATTGTCAATTGACATCAGAAACACCATACAGGCCGGAAATAAAGGATCTCAAGGACTGGTCAGAAATGCACAAGTCAATTCTGCGAGATAAATGCACCGGTGGGAAACCCTTTACAACAGCAACAAATGCAGTTGCGTTGACCTGCGAGAATGAACAGGGGAAATTTGAAACGATTCACGGAAATGGTGTTCTTGAATTAAATCAAAATGAATTACGTTATATTACCAGCGGACAAAGAGTATCTTGGTCTCTCAAGGAAATTACTGATTATGTTGTACAGAAAAAGGATCTTTTTGAGTTCGGTATCTCCGGGAAAACATATCGCGTGGAATTCAGGGGGCACAGTCCTATGAAATGGGTTATGTATCTGCGGTATCTGAATAATTATGCAGAGTGCGAAAAGAACGGACATTTGTGACAATCTGTCAGGGAAAAAAAGGAAGTACAGGGAATACGCTATGAACATTAATAGTCAATTTGGATTTTATGCAGTTTTAACTGATCCGCTTGTCGGTTATGAGGAAATGACACGAATACTGGTTGATCACAACATCGCGTTTGTCCAGTTGCGGATGAAAGATGCTCCTCTGGATTTGATCAGGCGTACCGCAGAAAAAATGCGTTGTATCACCCTTGGGTCATCAACAAAATTCATTGTCAACGACAGCCCGGAAATTGCTATTGAAGTCAGTGCTGATGGTGTCCACATCGGTCAGGATGATTATCCTGTTGAAGATGTACGTGCAATGATCAAACCCGGTATGATAATTGGTTTGTCAACCCATTCGCCATCCCAGACCACTGATGCCTGCATGCGATGTCCTGATTATATTGGTGTGGGACCTGTGTATGCAACACCGACTAAGAAAAATCCGGATCCGGTGATCGGTCTTGATGGAATGAAAAAACAGCTTGATGCAGCAAGTGTTCCGGCGGTTGTGATCGGCGGCATTGATTTTTCAAATCTGCGTGATGTCCTCAGTGCTGGTGCAAAAAACTTCTGTATGGTGCGTCAGTTGACAAAATCAGATAAACCTTCAGAGGTACTTGATAAAGTAAAAAAAATATATAACGAATATTATCCCGGATTTTATTGACTCAATTGAGCAGGACTGTGCGGGGTATCAATATACCCCGGAAAGATAGATCGGGCAGCATTTACTCCAGATGAAAAACAAAATTTGCAAATCCTGTGCGTTCATTGAAATCGTTTTTACGAAAAAATGAGCGGATATACGATTCTGTAGCTTTGTTATTGTTTACCATCAAACGTTTACACTTCATTGTCCGACCGATTTCGATCGCTTTTGCCACAAGTGCTTTTCCAACACCTTTACTGCGATAATCGGGTAATACCACGAGGTCGGTTATGTACATCTCATTGGAGCCAAATAGCGGGAACGGACAGAAGTGAATAACCATATAGCCAACAACGAGCTGGTCATTCTCAGCGACAAAAACAAAGCTGTCCTTGTGTTCGAGCATTGACATAAGTACATCACGGGTGCTGGCAATGAGCGATTCTTCAACGACGATCTTATGATGATGTTCGCGGTATTGTTTAATGATTGGAATAATACTTTCAACATCTTTTTTTTTGAATTTTCTGATTTCGATTTTCATGATTCTTTCTGATCTCGAAGAACGTGGATTACTGATTGGAAACATGTTACTTTTGTATGTATACTGCTGATAACTGCTTTTTTATCAAAGAGTTTACTCTATAAATATGTAATAAAGTAGGTAAAAGTGCAAGGATTAAAACGGCATGTATCGAACGGTCACCACAGTCTATGGATAGTTTTGCAGCCGGTTCATGGCAGCAAGTAACAGAAATCCAGAAGCTGTATCAGCATGAACGTCGGATGACAAGTGCTCCATCAACCTCAAGAAAATCATTTCCTGATTTTGTTTTAACCGTGTGGGGGGCAAGGATATATCGAAGCAGCATGTTGACAATTCCGAATGTGTTGAAATCCCATGATGTCAACTGATATTCCATTGCGTCAATGGTGTTGTCAAATGATATGATCGCAAGATCTCCGGGGATATGCATTTCGTGTTCTTTCAGGAAATCTATTGCCATGGTTGCAGCAAAATCATTGGCCATTACCCATGCAGTAATGGATCGGTCGGCAAGAGCAGCTGAGAATAGTGGATGCATTTTTTCATATATTTCAGCGCTGCCACAGTTAATATCGGTAATGTATTTGATAAGATTATATCCCAGATTTCCAAATTGTTTGAAGAGAACACCTTTAGCTTCTTTTTTCAGTTGGGAGTACTCACTGATAAGGGTTTTAAGATCACTGGCATCATCTTGTTTGTCAAGGTAGTCCCATTGGTATGCATAGTCAGGTAAAACAAAGGGGACAACACTGTGCTGAGGTCCGGATCTGGAGTACATTGTTTCAATTGTCGACAGGCGGCGTTTTGACCAGAGGGCACGATGGAACGGAGACAGGAACGCTATGCGGTTATGACCCTTACTTAAAAGGTACTGGGCAACTCTCTTTGCGGGGAGTTCTGATGCAGTCGTGGTAAAAAAACGAACATGACGGTTATTACGGGCGCACTGGGGAATTCGCCAGCCACCGACGACATCCAAAACAGCAATATTACGTTTCAGACGTACTAATCTGTCAAGAACAGATTCCGGACTACTGTCAATATTGGCTACAATAAATATGTAACCAAGGATCGACTGTGCATCAAGATTGTATTCCTTTGTCGTCGCACTATGAATAAACTGAAGCCTGTCGTTTTTGTTAAGATGGACAATGACATCGAGCTGTATATTCATGCGTATGCATTCTGATTCGATTACTCTGAAATAATTTTTATCCTGATGATCAACCCAGAGCTTTCCATCATCCATTCCGTAACTGATTACGACAATCCGTGAGTGACCGGTATTACCGGTAAGTGATGGCAGGTAGTAGCCGTTTGTACGGAACTCAATTATCTGTTCCTGCACCAGGTCTGAAAGAGATTTTTTCAACGTTGTGAAGGAAACGTCATAGATTTGCTGCATTTCCTTGCAGGATGGCAATTTCTCGTTTGTTGCATAACGACCACTGATTATATCTTTGTAGATTCTATCAGTAGTGGATTGCCGTGAGGATATGTGGCTCTCATCAATGCCGCATCCTGATTCGTTTTGCGGATCTTCCTGTTTTTCAGGCAATTCTTTGTCATAAGAAAAAACATACTTATTGTTTTTTTGGGCAGGGATAATGGAACCGTCATGAACAAAAAGATTGAAAGCTTTCCACATCGTGACAAAGGAAACATCGGATGCTTTTGCAAGTGTCCGGATTGGCGGCAGCGTTGAAATCAGCTTCTTATCCCGCATGGCAGCAAGATATTCCAATGCTTTTTTAACGCCGGGTTTTTGTTTTTCCATTATATATTACATTTGCCTTATTAAACTGCGTTGATTTATTATTATATCGTTGAGCGTAATCATGTTAATTTATTAACCTATTCCCTAATATATTAATTTTTTATTTTATTGTCATGATATTAATGCTATGATACACTGGGATTCGTTAATTTTTTTTTGATACCGGGGAATTCTACACCTGTCAATGGAGTAAAAAATGTACAATGATGGATATTTACTGGGCTATGATATTGGAAGCTCATCAGTAAAGGCTGTGCTGCTCGACAGTGCAACCGGAAAGCAGATAGCATCTGCAACATCACCAGACACGCAGGAGCTTGAAATTATTGCTCAACAGGCTGGATGGGCGGAGCAGCATCCTGATACATGGTGGACACATATACAGGCAGCTACAGATCGCCTGCGTTCAACTTCCGGCGTTAATTTTCATGACGTAAAGGCTATCGGTATCTCATATCAGATGCATGGTCTTGTAGTACTTGATAAAGATCTTAATCCCCTGATGCCATCTATTATATGGTGTGATAGCCGTGCGGTTGAAATCGGACGAAAAGCATATCAAAATCTGGGTCATGAACTTTGTATGGCACGGCTTTTGAATTCGCCGGGTAATTTTACCGCATCGAAACTAAGATGGGTTCAGGAGAATCGTCCTGATGTTTACAAACGGATTTCCTGTTTCATGCTTCCGGGTGATTATATTGCATGCAAACTTACCGGAACACCATCAACGACTGCATCGGGATTATCGGAAGGGATTTTGTGGGATTTCAGTACAATGCAACGTGCTGATTTTTTACTTGATCACTATAATATAGATAAATCACTTGTTCCAAAAGTTGTACCCACATTTGGAGTTCAGGGAACTGTAACTGCCGCAGCTGCATCACTATTAGGGCTGAAAGAGGGAATTCCGGTTTCTTACAGAGCTGGAGATCAGCCAAATAATGCATTCTCTTTAAATGTAAATAATCCCGGTGAAATTGCTGCTACTGCGGGTACATCAGGTGTGGTATATGGCATATCAGACCGTACATCATATGATCCGGAAGGACGGGTGAACACATTTCTTCATGTTAATAATACACCGGAAGCCTCACGACTAGGCATTTTGCTTTGTGTAAACGGTACCGGTATTTTGAATCGATGGCTGAGAACATTAATAAGTACCGGCAGTACTCCTTTCCCGTATGGATCGATGGATTCTGAAGCTGCAACTGCACCTGCTTGTTGCGATGGGTTACGGATTCTTCCTTACGGAAACGGGGCGGAGCGTACTTTAGGAAATCGTACACTTAATGCATCTGTTCACGGTCTGGATCTGACTCGTCATACGCGGGCTCATCTGCTGCGGGCTGCACAGGAGGGCATCATTTTCGCACTTATGCAAGGTATCGACATAATGAATACGCTTGGTCTCGAGAAGCGGGTCGTACGTGCAGGGTGTGCTAATATGTTTAAAAGTGAACTATTTTGCGGTATTTTTTCAACAGTTACAGAATGTGCTGTTGAACTTTATAATACCGACGGGGCACAGGGTGCGGCACGTGGTGCCGGTGTCGGTGCCGGTATGTATAGCAGTATCAATGATGCGTTTGCTGGTTTGTCAGTGATTAAACGTATTGAACCAATCAAGGCTGAAACAGCCCGCTATGCAGATGCATACGCACAATGGAAATCACTCTGTAAACATCAGATTGAACAGATTGATAAACAGGGACGATAGTTAATAATAGTGTAATACAACAAACAACTGAGTTCAAACACTCAGATCTAACGAATTTATAATCCGGAAGGAGTCAGAAATGGCTGATCAGAAATCATTGCATAGTATTTGTCGCTGGACATTTAATGCTGGTAAGGGTGGATTTGTTCCCGGCGATATGCGCGAGGAATGGAGCGGAATTAGCAATGTAAAAATTATCAAGATTATCAAGGACAAGATTGTTCCACGTCTTCCTGATTTTATTGAGCTTGGGTATGAAGTTCACTATGACAGTGAAATAAATGAGAAAGATGCTGATGCAACCGCTGATGCACTGCTTGATGCAAAGATGTCATTGGCGATGATCACACCGGGAGCACACTCTCATTTTGCATACGGCGGTGTTTCATCACTGGATAGTAAAGAAGTAGCTGCAGCACGTGAACTTGGTTTGAAAACAGTAGATCTTGCTTATGGTCAAATGAAAAAAGCCTGGCATAAATCTGTTGTACCATCATTTGTCCTGTGGAACGGTTCTTATGGGTATGATATTTCTTCTGTCGGAATTCGTGCAATGTACCAGACACTCAAGGAAAGTATTGCATTACTTTGCAAATACGAAGAGAAAAAGGGTGGCGAGATGTATATGGCGATCGAACCGAAACCTAATGAAGGACATCCTGCCATGTTACTGCCTACTGTTGCAAGTGCTATTGTTTTCTGGCATAAACTTGAAGAGGAATTTGGCGTTACCCGTAAGAAAAAAGGACTCAATAAAGAGTTTGGCCATTCTGAGATGATCGGTCTTGATGCTGTTTATGATACAATTGAAGAAATTGACAATAATGCACTTGTTCACATGCATTTAAACAGTCAGGGTTACAATGACGGAATCATTCTCGGTGGTCCTGGAAAATATGATATTGATCATGGATGCAGAATTAACGGAATGAACATTGCTATGGCAGGAGTAATCAACGGGGCCGGTGGTTTTTCAAGATGGAAAGGCCATGATATGCAGCCACGTGCTTATGATTCTGTAGAGCAGGCTGTTGACAGAGTTATCAGAAGCATCCTTTCATGGGAAGCTTGTGACAAAGCTGCGAAAAACCTTGATGAAAAAACGCTTATGAAATATTTGTGCAACAGAGAGA
>ERZ1645192.5265-NODE-5265-length-10048-cov-9.631142_pt1 | contig 10048 bp, 9 predicted proteins | sample MGYA00575354_ERZ1645192 | MGnify/ENA primary metagenome ERZ1645192 (study PRJEB40844, sample SAMN11349763) | freshwater sediment metagenome | isolation source: river sediment | host: Sediment | place: India: Faizupur Khadar , New Delhi | collected 2017-02-21 ...
GCCCGTGGGCCGGATCGTCCGCTCTGCGGGTGGCTAGCACCTGGCGCTGGCGGCCCCGGTGCCGACGGCAACATCAGCGGTGGTCGCCTATGCGGAGGTGCCGCTCGCCCGCATCACCAAGGGACTCGATGCCGTGCCGCTACCGCCGGGCGCCTACCTCGCGTTGCGGCAAGGCGGCCGCAATGTGAAGGAGCGCGGCGACGTCGAACTCAACGGCAGCGCGGAAGCGCTTGCCGCCAAGGTGCCGGACAGCGACCTGCGGATCGCCGCGTCCATGCATGATCCGGTCGCCACGCCCTTCGAATTGGAGGCGATCCCGGCGCTGGGGCTGGGCGTCTTGCTGCTGGCCACGGCGCTGCTGCTCTGGCTGGTGGTGAGGCCGCGCCTGCTCGGGGTGCAGGGCGGCGCGGTCGATGCCGCCCCCACCTTGGCCGACTTGCAGGCGGAGCAGCCGGATCTCGTTGCTGCGCCGACGCGCGCGCGCGCGGAAGGCGAACGCACCGCGGCGGTCGCGCCGGTGGCGATCGACCGCGGCATCTTCCGGGCTTATGACATCCGCGGGATCGTCGGCCAGACGCTGGATGCCGGCGTGGCTGAACTGATCGGCCAGGCGATCGGCTCGCTCATGCACGAAAAGGGACTGGACGACATCGTGGTCGGTCGCGATGGCCGCCTGTCGGGCCCGGAGATGTCGGAGGGCTTGATCGCTGGCTTGCGCAAGGCCGGGCGCAACGTGATCGACCTCGGGTTGGTGCCCACGCCGGTGGTCTACTTCGGGTGTTTCCACCTGCGCACTGGTTGCGGCGTGGCCATCACCGGCAGCCACAATCCGCCCGACTACAACGGCTTCAAGATCGTCGTCGGAGCGGAAACGCTGTCCGGCGAGGCGATCGTGGACCTCTACGCGCGCATTGCCGAGGATCGCCTGCACGAGGCTGCGCGCCCGGGCACCAGCAGCGAGCGCGACATCAGCGAGGACTACGTCGAGCGCATCGCCGGCGACATCCAGATCGGTCGCAAGCTCAAGGTGGTGGTCGACGCCGGCAACGGCGCGGCGGGCGTGATCGGGCCGCGGGTGCTGGAAGCGGTCGGTGCCGACGTCGAGCGGTTGTTCTGCGACATCGACGGCACGTTCCCCAACCACCACCCCGACCCCGGCGACCCGCACAACCTCGACGCGCTGGTGCAGATGGTCGAGCGGCTGGACGCCGACTTCGGCCTGGCCTTCGATGGCGACGGCGACCGCCTCGGCGTGGTGACCCGCGGCGGCAAGGTGGTGTTCCCGGATCGCCTGCTGATGCTGTTCGCGGCCGACGTGCTGCAGCGCAACCCCGGCGCCGTGGTCCTGTACGACGTGAAGTGCACCGGGCACCTCGCCGCGCACATCCTGCGCCACGGCGGCAGCCCGCTGATGTGGAAGACCGGGCATTCGCTGATCAAGGCGAAGATGGCCGAGACCGGCGCCGAGCTGGCGGGCGAGATGAGCGGGCACTTCTTCTTCGCGGAGCGCTGGTACGGGTTCGACGACGGCATCTACGCGGCCGCCCGCCTGCTGGAGATCATGGACGGGTCGGCGCACGCCCCGAGCGAGTTGCTGGAATCCGTGGTCGACGGCGTGTCGACGCCGGAACTCAAGCTGCAGGTCCCGGGCGACGATGCGCATGGCTTCGTGGAGCGGTTCCGCGCGATCGCGCGTTTCGAGGGCGCGCGCGCCTCGACCATCGACGGCTTGCGGGTGGATTGGCCGGATGGATGGGGCCTGGTCCGTGCCTCCAACACCACGCCGGTGGTGGTGATGCGCTTCGATGCGGACTCCAATGCGGCGATGGCGCGCATCCAGCAGGTGTTCCGCGATCAACTCCTCGCGGTCGAGCCGGCGCTGCAGCTGCCGTTCTGAGGTCGCCGGGCGGCGAGGTTCACCGTTGGGTGGCGGCCTCGCTGCCGGTCGCGCTGGCGGCCTGCGCGGACGGCGGATCCTTCAGCGCGCGGTAGCGTTGCAGGGCATCCGCGAGTTCGACGTCGAGTGCGGCGCGATCGCGCGCTTGGTCGGCCAGGATCCGCTGCTGCCGCAGCAAGTCGTCGTGTTGCTGGCGCACCGCGTCCCGGAACGACTTCGGCACGACCTCGCCGGCGAGCTCGCGATCGCCCGCCTGCCGCAGCTGGCTCAGCAGGCTGAGGCGCAGGTTGGCGATCCCGAGCCGGCTTGCCTTGAGGGTCTCGTCGAGCAGTGAAATGCGTTCGCCGTAGGCGCGGCGCAGGTCCGCCTCGGTCATGTAGGACTCGACCATCGCCAGGTCGCGGCGCTGGCGCATGGCCTCGGCTTCCGCGGCCTGCCGCGCGGCGGCCTCGGCCTGCTCGGCAAGGGCTTGCTCGTCGCCGCTCAGGGCGCGGGCCACCCGTCGTGTCGCCAGGCCGCTCTTGCCGCTGATTTCGGTGCGCGCGCTGCTCGCGGCCTCCGCAGGCAGCGCGTCGCCGCACACCTTGCGGCCACCTTCGTCCCAGCAATAGATCTTGCGCTCGGGTGCCTTCTGCGCGACGGCTGCGGCGCAGGCCAGCAGTCCCGTGGCCAGCGCGGTGGCAAGCATGGTGCGGTGCAGGTGCTGCATGGCGGCGACCCCCTGTCGTCTGCGTCAGGCGACGCCGTAGCGCGCGCGGTAGGCGAGCAGGGCATCCCGATGCGCGGAAAGTTCCGCGCTTTCGCCGGCGAATGCAAGCAGGTCGCCGAGGGTGGCGACGGCGACCACCGGGATGTCGTGTTCCTCGGCCACCGCCTGCGCCGCGGAGCGCCGGCTGGCGGCGCTGCCGTCGTCCTCGCGCACGCGTTCCTGCCGGTCCAGCGCGATCACGATCGCGGCCGGGGTGCCGCCGGCGTCGGCGATGATCGACAACGCCTCGCGGATCGCGGTGCCGGCGGTGATCACGTCGTCGACCACCAGCACCCGGCGGCCGGCCAGCGGCGCGCCGATCAGGCTGCCCCCCTCGCCGTGCGCCTTGGCTTCCTTGCGGTTGAACGCCAGCGGCAGGTCGCGCCCGCGGCGTGCGTACTCGCAGGCGAGCGCGGTGGCCAGCGGGATGCCCTTGTAGGCCGGGCCGAACAGCAGGTCGAAGTCGAGGCCAGCGGCGTCGAGCGCATCCGCGTAGCAGGCGGCCAGCCCGGCCAGCGCCGCGCCGGTGTCGAAGCGGCCTGCATTGAAGAAGTACGGGCTGCTGCGCCCGGACTTGAGGGTGAACTCGCCGAAGCGCAGGGCTTCGGCGCGCAGGGCCAGCCCGAGGAAGCGGGCGCGGTGGTCGGCGTGCAGGTCGTTCATGCCGCGATTCTCCCACGCGTCGCACTGTCGCGGCAGGCGGGGCATCGGCTACGCTGCGGGCCATTCCACGGCAGGCCACGGCATGCGCATCCTCAGCTTCAACGCCAACGGCCTGCGCTCGGCCGCCAGCAAGGGCTTCTTCGACTGGTTCGCGGCGCAGGACGTGGACGTCCTGTGCGTGCAGGAGACCAAGGCGCAGGAGCACCAGTTGGCGGATGCCGCCTTCCGCCCGGCGGGCTACCGCGCCTGGTTCAAGGACGCGTCCACCAAGAAGGGCTACAGCGGCGTCGCCATCTACAGCCGCCGCGAACCCGACGAGGTGCGCACCGCGCTCGGCTGGGCGCCGTTCGACGACGAGGGTCGTTACATCGAGGCGCGCTTCGGCAACCTCAGCGTGGTGAGCTTCTACATCCCGTCGGGCAGCTCCGGCGAGCTGCGCCAGGGCTTCAAGGAAGAGGTGATGGCGTGGCTGAAGCCGATCCTCGATGGGTGGCTCGCCAGCGGCCGCGAGTACGTGCTGTGCGGCGACTGGAACATCGTCCGCGCCCGCAACGACATCAGGAACTGGACCGGCAACCAGAAGAATTCCGGTTGCCTGCCGCACGAGCGCGCCTGGCTGAACGCGATGATTGCCGATGCCTGTGGCGACGGCTTGGTCGCTCCACCGGCGCATGGCTGGAAGGATGCGTTCCGGGTCGCCAAGCCCGACGCGGTCGAGTATTCGTGGTGGTCGCAGCGCGGCGCCGCCCGCGCCAACAACGTGGGCTGGCGGATCGACTACCAGTTCGCGACGCCGGGCATCGGATCGCGCGTGATGCGCGCCGGGATCTTCCCGGAGCCCAGGTTCTCCGACCACGCGCCGGTCCTCGTGGAGTATGCGGAATGAGCGATGGCAAGAAGCCCCGGGTCTGGCAGGCCTTCACCCAGCCCGCGGCATGGACGATGTTCTTCTTCGGCTTCGCCTCCGGCTTGCCGTTCCTGCTGGTGGCCGGCACCCTCGCGTACTGGCTCAAGGACAACGACATCGACCTCAAGTCGATCACCCTGATCGCGAGCGCGGGCCTGTCCTACACGCTGAAATTCGTGTGGGCGCCGCTGGTGGACCGCTGGACACTCCCGGTGTTGGGGCACCTCGGGTTGCGGCGCGGCTGGATCCTGCTGGCGCTGCTGCTGGTCATGGGCGCGCTGCTGGTGATGGCGCAGGTCACGCCCGCGAACCTCGCGCCGTTCGTGTGGGTCACGCTGGTGGCGGCCTTCGCCGGCGCAACCCTCGACATCGGCGTGGATGCCTATCGCGTCGAGATCGCGCCGCGGGAAGCGCAGGGCGCGCTGCTGGCGACGTATTCGCTCGGCTACCGCATCGCGCTCATCGTCACCGGCGCCTTGGCGCTGGCGATGGCGGACCACCTGCCGTGGCCGATGGTGTACCGCACGATGGCGGCCTTCCTGCTGATCCCGGTGGCCGCGGTGTTCTTCGCCCGCGAGCCGGAGGTCGCGCGCGTGCGCACCGAGACCTGGCGCGCGGGCATCCGCGAAGGGATGGTCGAGCCCTTCGCCGATTTCTTCCGCCGCTTCGGCCCGGCGCTGGCGGTAGGGCTGCTGGCCTTCATCCTGATCGCCAAGATCTCCGACCAGTCGCTGGGCGGCGGGATCATGGCGCCGTTCTACATCGACCAGGGCTATACCAAGACCGAGATCGCGGCGATCAGCAAGGTCTACGGCATCTGGGTCGGCATCGCCGGCGTGTTCCTGGCGGGTTTCGCGATCGCGCGCTGGGGCGTCCGCTGGCCGCTGCTGGCCGGCGTGGTGCTGGGAGCGGTCAGCAACCTGCTGTACGTCTGGCTGGTGGGCGCCAATGGCAACCTGACCATGCTCACCCTGGTGATTTCGGGCGAGAACCTCGCCCAGGGCTTCCAGGGCACCACCCTGGCGGCGTTCCTCACCGCGCTGATCAACCATCGCTTCTCCGCGACCCAGTTCGCGCTGTTCTCGTCGCTGGTGATGCTGCCCGGCAAGCTGTTGTCCGCGGTGTCCGGCGGGATCGTCGAGCAGACCGGCTATGCGACGTATTTCTGGATCACCGCCGTGGTCGCGATCCCGGCGGTGCTGCTGTTCTTCTGGATCCAGCCGCGCATGCACCTGGGCGATGGCGATGAACCCGCGCGCGTCGCCGGACCGCCGCAGGCGGGCTGATCCCCGCCCACGACGCAGCCGGGACGCCGCCACTCGCCCGCCGCCAGGCCATGGATGTCCGCCCGCACGGACGCGTGGGCGGCCGGCACGTGGTGCGAGCGACGCCGGGCGGGACCGCACTGAACTTGCCCCGCGGCACGTGGCGGGGTAGATAGAGCCTGCGTCTCCCCCGGCGCAAGCACGGACGTCCACCATGACCGACCTGGTCCTGCGCGACATCGCCCCCGACATGGCGGCGCGCATCCGCCGCCTCGCCGAGGCCCAAGGCTGCACGTCGCACGACGTCATCGTCGAAGTCCTGGACGCCGGCGTGCGCGCTTGCGAGGACGCCCTGCGCAAGCGCCTCGACCTGGAGGAGCAGGCGGCGCTCCAGCAGGCCATCGCCGCGCTGGAAGGGGTGCCCGACGACCCGGGTTTTGGCTTGATCGGGCGGGTCGAGCTGCCGACCGGTCAGGCCGGGTAAATCGCGCCCAGCACGCGCGGCCCCGCCGCACCGGTGACCGAGGGCAGGTTGCCGGGTGCGCCGCGCAGCGTCTGCCGGGCCAGCCATGCGAAACCCATCGCCTCCACGTGGTCCGGGTCCAGGCCGAGGCTGGCGGTGGAGGCGATCGCCACGCCCGGCAATGCCTCCCCCAATTGCGCCATCAGCGCCGGGTTGTGCACGCCGCCGCCGCAGGCCAGCACGCGAGAGGTGCCCGGCTGGGTGGCCTGCAGCGCGTCCGCGATGGTGTGTGCGGTCAGGGCGCGCAGGGTTGCCTGCACGTCCACCGGGGCGATGCCGGGCCGCAGCCGCTGCGCCAGCCAGCGGCGCTGGAAATGTTCGCGGCCGCTGCTCTTCGGCGGCGGCTGTGCGAACCACGAATCGTCGAGCAAGCGTTCCAGCAGCGCGTCGTCGACGCGGCCGGTCGCCCCCCACGCGCCGTCCTCGTCGAAGTGGCGCCCGGTGTGCTCATGGCACCACAGGTCCATCAGCGCATTGGCGGGGCCGGTGTCGAAGCCGCGTGCCTCGCCGGCGCGTGGCAGCAAGGTGAGGTTGGCGATGCCGCCCAGGTTGAGCACCGCGCGGTCTTCGCCGGGATCGTGCAACAGGGCCTGGTGGAGGGCGGGCAGCAGCGGCGCGCCATGCCCGCCGGCGGCGACGTCGCGACGCCGGAAATCGGCGACCGTGGCGATGCCGGTGCGCTCCACGATGCGGCTGGCATCGCCGATCTGCATCGTGAAGGGCGGCGTGGCGTAGGGCCGATGGCGCACGGTCTGCCCGTGCGAGCCGATCGCCGCGACGTCGGTCGCCGCCACGCCGGCACCGGCCAGCACCGCGAGCGCGGCCTGCGCGAAGGCCTCGCCCACCTGCGCATCGAGCTCGCCGAGCTCGTCCAGCGAGTCGAGGGCGCCGCCCTGCCCCAGCCAGACCAGGCGGGCGCGCACATCGGGATCCCACGGATGGGTATGCGCGGCGACCAGCTCCGCGCGCAGCGGGCCGTCGTCGTCGCCGAACCGGACCAGGGCGGCATCGATGCCGTCGGCGCTGGTCCCGGACATCAGGCCGATGAACAACCTGCCGGTCATGGGGAACCTCCGCCGGGCGTCGCGCGGCGCGGCGTCAACCGCGCTTGCGGGCCGGCCGCGTGGCGGGCTCGGCGCTGGCGACGTGGGTGTCGTCGAGCTGGAACACCACGTCCTCGACTTCGCGGATCTTGTCGAGCGCACGGCGGGTTTCGTGCTTGAACGCGACGAGCGCGCTGCCCTGCAGCGGGGCTGGCGGCGGCAGCGTCATCTTCAGCGGGTTCATGTGCACGCCGTTGACGCGGAATTCGTAATGCAGGTGCGGCCCGGTGGACATGCCGGTGCTGCCGACGTAACCGATCACCGTGCCCTGCGCGACGCGCTGGCCGACGCGGATCTTGGCGAAGCGCGACATGTGGCCGTACAGCGTGGTCTTGCCGCCGCCGTGGTTCAGCACCACCGCGTTGCCGTAGCCGCCCTTGCGGCCGACGAACTCGACGCGCGCATCGCCGGCGGCCTGGATCGGCGTGCCGGTGCCGGCGGCGTAGTCCACGCCCTTGTGCATGCGCATGCGGCCCAGCACCGGGTGGCGACGCCCGCCGAAGCCGGAGCTCAGGCGCGCGTACGGGATCGGCATGCGGATGAACGGACGCTTGAGCGAGCGTCCGTCGGCGGTGAAGTATTCCGGCTTGCCGTCGCGCAGGTGGCGGAAGGCGCTCTTGAGCTTGCCGTCCACGGTGAACGTCGCCGCCAGCACGGGACCGGTGCTGGCGAGCTGCCCGTTCTTCCAGGTCTGGTCGACGACCACGCTGAAGCGGTCGTTGGCGTCGAGGTCGGAATCGAAGTCGATGTCGTACTTGAACATCTCGTCGGTGAGCTGGCGCAGCTGCGCGCTCCCCAGGCCCTGCTTGCGCGCGGAGGCGAATAGCGAGTCGCCGACGGTGCCGGTGAGCACCACGGTGCGCGTGGTGACCTCCTGCGGCACGGCGCGCTCGCGCAAGGCGTCGCCATTGAACTCCAGCTCAACCGGCTCGTCGCCGATGCCCGGGGCCGCCTCGATGCGCATCGCGCGCACCGAGCCGTCGGCCGGCAGGTTGAAGCTCAGCGCGGTGCCGGGCCGCAGCCTGCGCAGCGCCGGCTTGATCTTCGGGTGCTGCATCACCGTTTGCAGCTGGCTGTAGGGGATGCCGAGCTCGTTGAACACGCTGCTCAGGGTCTGCCCCGAGCGCAGGGTCACCGACTGCCAGCGGTCGACGTTGTCGCCGCTCAGCTGCAGGCGCGGCAAGGGCAGCGAGAGCACCGTGCGCTGCACGCCCTGGGCCGGTTCCAGCACGGTCGAGAAGCCGGGCACGATCGCCGCGACGAGCATGCCGATGGTGGCGAACAGGCTGGCGTGGGCCCAGTGGCGCCGGGTCCAGCGACCGTTGAACGCAGCGGGGAGGCGGATCGTCGCGGCATCGCGGGCGGCGTCGGCCCGGGCCTGTTCGAGGTTGCCGCGGAGGATGTCCGCGTGCGTCGCAACCTTCGTCGAATCCGTCATGTGCCCGTCCCCTCGCGTGACGAATGCGTCAACGCGCTACCATAGTCAGGCGAAAAACATGCGTCAACTCGTTGAATCCAAACCGGTTTTTCGGCGCATTCATTTAACGCTACCTTAACTCCCTTCAGCAACCCGGTCACGTTTCGCGTGGCCGCCCCCGCGAGATCCCCGTGTCCGACCACCAGCACGCCATCGACCTCATCGCCCGCGGCGCGGACGAAATCCTCAAGCGCGAAGACCTGGAAGCGCGCCTCGCCGCCGGCCGTCCGTTGCGGGTCAAGGCCGGCTTCGACCCGACCGCGCCCGACCTCCACCTGGGCCACACGGTGCTGCTCAACAAGATGCGGCAATTCCAGGACCTCGGCCACCAGGTGATCTTCCTGATCGGCGACTTCACCGGGATGATCGGCGACCCCACCGGCAAGAACGCCACCCGCAAGCCGCTGACCCGCGAGGATGTGCTGGCCAACGCGGAGACCTACGCCGAGCAGGTGTTCAAGGTCCTCGACAAGTCGCGTACCGAGGTGCGCTTCAACAGCGAATGGTTCGGCAGGATGACCGCCGCCGACATGATCCGGCTCGCCGCGCAGCACACCGTGGCGCGCATGCTGGAGCGCGACGACTTCGCCAAGCGCTACGCCGCGCAGCAGTCGATCGCGATCCACGAATTCCTCTACCCGCTGGTGCAGGGCTACGACTCGGTGGCGCTGGAGGCCGACGTCGAGCTCGGCGGCACCGACCAGAAGTTCAACCTGTTGATGGGGCGCGGCCTGCAGGAAGCGCACGGGCAGAAGCCGCAGGTCGTGCTGACCATGCCGCTGCTGGAAGGCCTGGATGGCGTCAACAAGATGTCGAAGTCGCTCGGCAACTACATCGGCATCGCCGAGCCGGCGATCGACATCGTCAATAAGACGATGAAGATCGGCGATGAGCTGATGTGGCGCTGGATCGACCTGCTGAGCTTCGAGATCGGGATCGACGAGGCCGTGCGCCTGCGTGCCGACATCGGCGCCGGCGCGCTCAACCCGCGCGACGTCAAGCTGCGCCTGGCGCGCGAGCTGGCGACGCGCTTCCACGATGCCGCCTCCGCCGAGACCGCGATCGCCGGCTGGCATGCCGCGGTGACCGGGCAGGGCGACACCTCGCTGCTGCCGTTGCAGGACATCGTGGTGCCGGTGGAAGGCATCCGCATCGCCGCGCTGCTCACCGCGGCCGGGATCACGCCCTCCAACTCGGAAGCCAACCGCAAGCTCAAGGAGCGCGCGGTGAAGGTCGAGGGCGCCGTGGTCGAGGATGCCGGAACCCTGCTGTCGCCCGGGTTCGAGGGCGTAGTGCAGGTCGGCAAGCGCAATTTCGCCAGGGTCCGGCTGGTTTCCGCCTGAGCCCCTTGCTGCATCGCAATAAGCGCTGCTAGAATCTTCGACCCGCCCGGCCATCGGTTGCGGCGGGAAGCAAAAATGATCATCACGGGGTGTTGACGTTCTTCAAAACCCTTGTATGATGT
>ERZ1645192.5267-NODE-5267-length-10045-cov-3.459159_pt1 | contig 10045 bp, 6 predicted proteins | sample MGYA00575354_ERZ1645192 | MGnify/ENA primary metagenome ERZ1645192 (study PRJEB40844, sample SAMN11349763) | freshwater sediment metagenome | isolation source: river sediment | host: Sediment | place: India: Faizupur Khadar , New Delhi | collected 2017-02-21 ...
GCAAATCTCAGGCACCGATTCCCACAGTCACCTGAAGGAAATTCGCAGGCTTGCGGAACAGTGGGCGCTGCCACGAATCCGGTTCACCGGCCCGCTGTATGCCGGGGAAAAGCGGCGAGCGTTCTTGGATTCGGAATTGTTTGTCTTGCCATCGAAGTCCGAGAATTTTGGGATGGCTGTGGCCGAAGCTTTAGCCCACGGCAGACCGGTTATTGTTACAAAAGGTGCACCTTGGTCGGGGGTTGTTAGCCGGAACTGTGGTTTGTGGATCGATGTGGGTGTTGCGCCACTGGTGCAGGCGTTGAGGGAGACGCTATCTCTAAATTCAATGCAATTGAGAGAACGAGGCCAGGCCGGCCGACGGTGGATTGAGGAGGAGTTTGCCTGGGACCAAGTTGGCCGACGGATGCAGCGGACCTATGAATGGCTGATCGGCCGTCGGCCGGTTCCGAAATGGGTGAGAACCGTCTGAGCGGGGTAACCATTTTCGGGCTATTCCTTCGTCTATCGGATCGACAATCGCAAATCCCAGTATAAAACTGACCGAAACTTGAATTGGATTTCAAATTATGTTGCAAAACGATGCGGAGATGAAACGCTACCACAGTACTAGATCCGAATCCTGTTCTTCCTCTGTCGATCTCTCTGTGATCATTTTGACCTTTAATGAAGAGGTCAACCTATCGGCGGCCCTTAATTCGGTTTCTGGTTGGGCACGGGAAATCTTTGTTGTCGATTCGTACAGTACCGACCAGACGGTAGATATATGCCTGGCACGGAAGGAGGAGGGAATTCACGTCGTACAGCATGAATTCATCGATTACTCTCGGCAATGGAACTGGGCACTACAGAACCTGCCCATTACCTCGTCTTGGACCTTGAAGTTAGACGCGGACGAGCGGGTAACACCCGAATTTCAATCAGAAGTAAGGAAATTGATCCAAACCGCTGCTAATGAGCTTGATGGCGTTTACTTCCGGCGGCGCATCGTTTTTATGGGAGGAGTACTTCGATGGAGCGGTGTGAAGGCGAATTATGATTTAAGGTTGTGGCGGACGGGTAAGGCGTATTTTGAACCAAGGCCTGTGAATGAACATGCACTAGTAAAAGGAGGTACTTGGCATCTTCAATCGTGTGTACTTCATGAAAACACAAAATCGATTGCCGATTGGTTGGATAAACACAATCGGTACTCTTCGATGGAAGTTATCAATATCATCGAGAATAATGTAACTGGAGATATTGCTCCAAGAATCTTTGGAAATGCAACCGAGAGAAGGATGTTCTTGAGGAAACTACGTCTGGTTTTGCCCTGTAAAGCTTTTTTATCGTTTATCTATATATATATTATTCGTCTGGGTTTTTTAGACGGAAGGTCCGGATTCCGATATGCGATATTAAAGTCAGCGTTTGCCTATTGGATTCACTTGAAAGTTACGGAATATTATCGTACGGGTCGCAAGCCCGAGGTTGTCTGGCCGCAGCGTGGAGTGGCGAATCCTAATGTTCATGGAAACGCTCAATGCGGTAATAATCCAATACCCTAATCCTGCGAGCTACTTGCTGATGACATACTATTTATTAAATTTTGCCAAGATTATACTAGCTGAATCATTGAAGAGGCGTTTGGGTTATAATTCTTGGAGAATATTGCTGCAAAATTCAAACCAATGGTCCACAAAAGATTTACATAACTTTCAACTCGAAAAACTTCGACAGTTGTTTATTCGAGCTGACAGAGTTCCTTATTATGCTAAGGTCTTTAAGAACGTTGGATTCAACCCGCGCAGATTGTCCTCGTTAAGTGAAATTTCCCAATTGCCGTTGCTCGACAAGAATACTATTCATCAATACTCCGGTGATTTTCCTATTTTTTGGCCAATGCGGCGATTAGCTAGGCAAGTCTCTACTGGCGGGAGTACGGGTGAACCCCTTCAGTTCATCCAGTCCTTGGTTGGGTTGACCGCGGAACAGGCTTTCATCGATCACATCTGGTCCGCAGGCGGGTTTAAACCGGGAATGAAAATGGCAATAATAAGGGGAAATTGGATTGGAAAACTACACAGAATGCGTGTCGGGCAAATGCTTTTCATTTCCGGATATGAACATGAAAGCCAAGTGATGCTGGGGAACATCCGTGCTTTGGAATCATTTCAGCCGGATTTCATTCATGCCTATCCTTCCTTGTTGCATCGACTGGCTTGTTTCATTTTGGATAACGATGTTAGGATCAAGGTTGACTGCAAGGCAGTTTTTTGTGGATCGGAGGCGATCTATCCCCATCAACGGGATCAGATCACTAGTGTGTTTAAATGTCCGATCATCACTTGGTATGGTCAATCGGAGCAAGTTGCTCTGGCGACAGGATGCCCAGATGGAAGTTTCGTATTTTTCCCTCAGTATAGCTTTGTTGAGTTTTTGCCAGTCCGCGATGATATGTATGAGATTGTCGGAACCGGGTGGTTAAACCAAGCGTTTCCCTTCATTCGATACAGAACCGGTGATTTGGTGTCAGGCATTGAATCCCACTGTTTCGCTGAGTCAGGAACACCTGTGATCAGAATCAAATCGCTGGTTGGGCGATCTCAGCATATGGTCGTACTCAATGATGGAACCGTCACCCCCTTGAATCATGTCATATACAGTCTTCATGGCGATGAATGGAAGAACATTCAATATTTCCAGTTCGTTCAAGAGTCTCAGGGTCAACTGTTACTTTTAGTTGTGCCGAAAAGACGACGAGATCTGAGGTGGGGGACCGCAATGACCAATTCACTGAGAAAAAAATTTGGTAACTTATTAACGATACAGATCGAAGAAACTGAAAAATTGGATAGCTCGAATACGCTCAAATTTCCATATTTCGTTTCCCAGTTGCCCGATAAATATTAGTCCTTAAACCATCGTCATACTTTTATTACTATGTCAAGTGCTGTTGGTTTTTGTAATTAATAGACAGGATGGTTATTTCGCAATAAGGACAAATGCCGGATGAGCGGGTTTTGTTGATGCAGAGAGCGTAGTATATTTTTGTGGGGATGCTATAACTATCGCAATAACACTGCTTAATGCTTGTTTTAATCGTTTTTGTCTTTGATTGATCTTATATTATTAGAATTACTGGAAACGAGACCTACATTGGAAGCAAATAAAAGATGTGCAATGGTAATTACTGGCGCACTCTGTCTCGGCGGTGGCATTGCCGGAGTGAACCGCCTGGCGCTACACTCCTTCCAGGATGCCGGTTTTGGAGTGGAGGTGTTCTCACTCCTGGAATCGGCTGCCTTGCAAAATGATCGCTTCATGGATTCCACCCAGCTTGTTTACCGGGTGTTCCATGGGCAGAAGGTCCGGTTCATTTCACATGTGTGGCGTTCTGTGCTGACTCGTAACTACGACCATGTCTACGTAGATCATGTCAACCTGTCTGCTCTTTTGGCACCGTTGGGCGCCCTAGGCCTCTGTCACTACTCGGTTTGGCTGTTCGGAATTGAGTCATGGCCGCCGCGGCCCGGTATCTCGGGTGCATGCGGCGCTCGAATGGCATGCAAACGACTCAGTATCTCAGACTTCACTGCGAGAAAATTCGCTGAGCGGTTTCCACACCTTTCCGTACAAATCTGCGAATTGGCATTAGATCCAGTCTTGCACGATCCTGTTAGAGAGTTGTTACTGGACATCGACAATGATCCATTGGTTCTGTCCGCCATCTCGGGGACATCCTATCCTTTGGGTAGAGCAATGATCCTCCACGTAGCACGAATGAACGCCAGTGAACGCTACAAAGGGCAGGACGTTCTGATCCAGGCGATGCCCGAGATTTTGGCAGAGCATCCCCATTCCCAACTTGTACTTGTAGGATCAGGGGATGACAAGCCAAGGCTCCTGGAATTAGCGGTATCGATGCCGGAAGCAGTCCGGCAGGCAGTATTTTTCCCGGGATTTGTTTCCGACGCCCAGCTGGATCGACTATACCGGCAATGTGCCGTGTTTGCCATGCCCAGTCGGGGAGAAGGATTTGGGTTGACGTATATCGAAGCTATGGCCCGCGGCAAACCTTGCGTAGGTGGGCGGCAGGATGCAGCCCAATGCGTGATCCGGCATGGTCAGACGGGCTTGCTCGTGGATGATCCAACCGATACCCAAGAGGTGGCTGAAGCGATCCGGCAGCTATTATCGAATCCAGTTTCGGCTCGGGAGATGGGCCGCGCAGGCTATTGCCTAGTTCAAGAGCGTTATCTTTACCCCCATTTCAGAAGCCGCTTTTTGAAATGCTTGGGTCTTGAAAATCCCTGAAGAGCTGAAATTGCAATACCTTGTAATACTCATCGGTTGAGGGCTTCATGAAACAGATCCTTCAGAATCTGCAAACTGGCGCGACCGAGTTAAATGATGTACCGGTGCCGGTGACAGTTTTTGGGAAGGTGTTGATCCAGAGCCGGGCCAGCCTCATTTCCGCCGGGACCGAGCGGATGCTCATGGAGTTCGGACAGGCGGGGTGGATCGGGAAGGCGCGGAGCCAGCCCGAAAAGGTCCGGCAGGTATTGGACAAGATGCGCACCGACGGCATCGCCCCCACCCTGGAGGCGGTGTTCCGCAAGCTGGACGAGCCGCTCCCCCTGGGATACTGCAACGCCGGCGTCGTCGCGGAGGTTGGGGTCGGGGTGACCGGCCTGCGGCCCGGCGACCGGATGGCCTCCAACGGCCCCCACGCCGAGTTCGTCTGCGTGCCGCCCCATCTCTGCGCTCGCATTCCCGACGGTGTCACCGACGCTCAGGCCGCCTTCACCGTGCTCGGCGCCGTGGCCCTGCAGGGCGTGCGCCTGGCCGCGCCCACCCTGGGCGAGCGGTTCCTGGTCATGGGCCTCGGGCTCCTGGGGCAGCTCACCGTTCAGCTCCTGCGGGCCGACGGCTGCCGGGTGCTGGGGGTGGACCCCGTGCCCGGCCGGCGGGAGCTGGTCCGCCGTTTCGGGGCCGACACCGTGGGCGCCGGCGACGACCCCGTGGCTGCCGCCATGGAGTGGAGCGGCGGTCGCGGCGTGGACGGCGTCCTCATCACCGCCTCGGCCGAAACCGACGCGATCATCCACCAGGCCGCCGTCGCGTGCCGTCAGCGGGGCCGCATCGTCCTGGTGGGAGTGGTGGGGCTGAACCTGCGGCGGAGCGACTTCTACGAGAAGGAGCTCACATTCCAGGTGTCCTGCTCCTACGGGCCAGGACGCTACGACGAGCGCTACGAGCAGGGCGGGCACGACTACCCGTTCGGCTTCGTCCGCTGGACCGAGCAGCGCAACTTCGAGGCGGTGCTGGAACTGCTGCGCACCGGAGCCCTGCAGGTGGACGGGTTGATCACCGACCGTTTCCCGCTGGCGGAGGCCCCCGCCGCGTATGCCAAAATCCAAAATTCGCCTGACACCCTTGGAGTGATCCTGGAGTACCCGGCCGAGCCGGTGCGCGCCCCGGCCCTGCGGCTGCGGCAGGACGCCGCGCCCGCCGCCGGCGGCGCCACGGTGGGGGTGATCGGCGCCGGGCAGTTCGCCCGGGGGTTGCTGCTGCCGGCCCTGGCCCGCACTCCGGCCCGGCTGGCCTGGATCGCCGACCTGGATGGAAAAGCCGCCGCTCACGCCGGGCGGAAATTCGGCGCCGCCCAGGTGACCACGGACCATCGCCGCGTGCTGGACGACCCGGCGGTCCAGGCGGTCTACGTGCTGACGGGGCACCACCTGCACGCCCGGCTGGCCGCCGAGGCGCTGGCGGCGGGCAAGCACGTCTTCGTGGAAAAGCCGCTGGCCATCAAGCCCGGGGAACTGGATGATCTGCGCGCCGCCGTGGCCGCCGCCCCCGACCGCCAGCTCGCCGTGGGTTTCAACCGCCGCTTCAGTCCGCACACGGAGCGTGTCCGCCGGCTGCTCGATGGGCGTACCGGTCCCCTGGCCCTGGTGATGACGGTGAACGCAGGCGCCATCCCAGCCGGACACTGGATTCAGGATCCGGAGCGGGGCGGCGGGCGGATCGTGGGCGAGGGGTGCCACTTCATCGACCTGCTGACCCACCTGGTGGGGCACCCCGTCGCCACCGTTGCCGCACTGATGGCCGAGGGAAAGGAACGAGGTCCCGAGGACCAGATGTCCATCACCCTGGGCTTCGCCGACGGCTCCGTGGGGACGGTTCACTACTTCTCGGGCGGTTCGAAGCGCTATCCCAAGGAAACCCTGGAAATCTTCGGCGGGGGCCGGGTGATCCGGGTGGACAACTTCCGCGTCACCCGCGGCTTCGGCTGCGGCGCCTTCCGCCGCTTCGCCACCTGGCGCCAGGACAAGGGCCACCGGGCCGAGGCGGCCGCCTTCGTGGACCGGGTGGCCCGGGGCGGCCCGCCCCTCATGCCGTTCGCCGAACTGGAGAACGCGACCCGCGCCACTTTCGCCGCGGTGACTTCGGCCCGGGAGAAACGGACAATTATTTTGTGTTGATGGTTGATGATAAATGGTTGAGGGTTGGGAGTTGAGAGTTGAGGGTGTTGTGGACATCAGGCTCTCGGCTATCCGGGGTGTCGCCGCAGATCCTTTTGGAATGGGGGGAGAGTGGTCGGCTGGGCTGGGATGCCCGTGTTAGAGCAGGCGCGGCGGTATTGGGAGACGGCGCGGCACCTGCGGGCGGAGCAGATCGTCAACCGGCTGGCGCGCCGGCTTCGCCGCGGCGTGCCGGCCCCGCCCCGGGGCACCTGGTGGCTCGTGGACGGCGCGCCCGCCCCGCCCGCCGGCAAGGTGGAAGGAAGCGCCGACGGCCGGCGGTTCACATTCTTGAACCAGTCGCTGGCGCTGGAAGGGAAGGACCGGTGGCGTCCGGCGGCGGCGTCCCGCCTGTGGCAATATCACCTCCACTATTTCCGGTACCTGTGGGCGCTCCCGCCGGCGCGGGGTGAGGCGCTCCTCGCCGACTGGCGGGCGGAGCATCTGCCCGGAGCGGCGCCGGGCTGGGAGCCGTATCCCACGTCGCTGCGCGTCCGGGAATGGCTGGAATGGCTGCTGGCGCATCCCGTTCAGGAGGATAACCGCGGGTGGCTGGCGGCGAGCCTGGCGCACCAGGCGGCCGTGCTGGACGGCCAACTGGAATATCACCTCGGCGGGAACCACCTGCTCGAAAACGCCGTGACCCTGTGCTGGGCGGGCCTGCGGCTGGACGGTCCGCGGGCGGCGCGTTGGCGCGGGCGGGGCCTGGCGCTGCTGCGGCGCGAGCTGGCTGCCCAGGTGCTCCCCGACGGCGGCCACGTCGAGCGCAGCCCCATGTATCAGGCCATCCTGGCCGAGGGGCTCCTGCGGCTGGCCGAGGTGGCCGCGTCATCGTTCGTGTCCGGGGCGGAGGGGATCGCCGAGGCGGCCGATTCCGCCGGCCGCCGACTGGCGGCCGCACTGGCGTTGCTATCGCACCCCGACGGGCAGATCGCCCTCCTCAACGACGCCGCGTGGGGCGAGGCGCCCGGGTGGCTGGAGCTGGCGTCCCGTTTCGGCTTGGTTGGGAGTGACTCCCCGGGCGCCTGGGCACTGCCCGAGAGCGGCTACTACGGCTGGCGGGGCGCGGACGGGACGTATCTCGTCTGCGACGCCGGACCGGTGGGGCCCGACCACAACCCGGGACACGCCCACGGGGACATCTTTTCCTTTGAGCTCTCGGTGCGCGGCCGCCGGGTGATCGTGGACGGCGGCGTCCACGACTACGAGCCCGGCGCCCTCCGGGACTACAGCCGCTCCACCGCCGCCCACAACACCGTCGAGATCGATGGCCGGGACCAGTGCGAATTCTGGGACGTGTTCCGCGTCGCCCGCCGCGGCCGCCCCCGCGACGTGCGCTGGGCGCCCGGGGTGGACGGATTTCACCTGCAGGGATGGCACGACGGCTACCGCCGCCTGCCGGGCCGGCCGGTTCACCGCCGCGAATTCCGCTGGGAGGCGCCGGCGGCGTTCGCGGTCACGGACCGGATCGATGCGCGCCGGGACGTGACGGCGGTGTCCCGGCTGCACGTGCATCCGGACTGCAGGGTGGAGCTCGTGGAGCCGGACGGCGCGATCATCCGGCACGAGGGATGCAGCGTCCGGGTGCGGTTCTCCGGCCCCGGGCGGCTGGCGCTGGAGGAGAGCCGGTTCTGCCCGGAGTTCGGGCGCCAGATTCCCAACCAATGCCTGGCCTGGCGGGCCGAAGGGGAGCGGATCGAGACGGGGTTCCGGCTGGAGATCGAGTAAATGCGGATCCTGTTCTTCTCCCACTATTTTCCCCCCGAGGTGAACGCCCCCGCCTCGCGCACTTTCGAGAACGGCCGGCGCTGGGTGCGGGCGGGACACGAGCTGACGGTGGTCACCTGCGCCCCCAACTGCCCCGACGGAAAGGTGTTCGCCGGCTACCGGAACCGGCTGCGGCAGGTGGAAACCGTGGCGGGGATCCGCGTGCTGCGTGTCTGGACGTACATCGCCCCCAACGCCGGCACCTGGCGGCGCATCGCCAACTATGTGTCTTACATGCTGAGCGCGGTTTTCTTCGCGCTGGCTGTGCCCAAGCCGGACACGATCGTGGCCACTTCGCCCCAGTTCTTCTGCGGCTGGGCAGGCCTCATCTACAGCCGGCTGCGGCGGGTGCCGTTCGTGCTTGAGATCCGGGACATCTGGCCCGAGTCCATCGCCGCGGTGGAAGCGTTCCACAGCCGCCGCCTGCTGGCCGTTCTCGAATGGCTGGAGCGGCGGCTCTACGCCGGCGCCGGCCGGATCGTCACCGTGGGGGAGGGTTATCGGCAGCGGCTCGTGGAAAAGGGTGTGCCACCCAAGAAGGTGGCGGTGGTGATGAACGGGGTGGACCGCGAACTGTACCATTCCCGCCCCCCTGACGCGGTTCTCCGCACCCGGCTGGGGCTGGACGGGAAGTTCGTGTGCAGCTACGTCGGGACTATCGGAATGGCCTGCGGGCTGGACACGGCGCTCCGGGCGGCGCGGCGGCTGAAGGAGCAGGGGCGCGAAGATGTCGCCTTCCTACTGGTGGGGGACGGGGCGGTGCGGGCCGACCTCGAGGCGCAAGCGCGGCGCGAGGGCCTGGACAACGTCCGCTTCACCGGGCGGATGGACAAAGGGGAAATGCCGGCGGTCTATTCCATCTCCGGCGCCTGTCTGGTACACCTGCGCCGGACCGAGTTGTTCACCACCGTGATGCCGTCGAAGATCTTCGAGGCGTGCGGCATGGGCCGTCCCGTGATCAACGGCGTGGCCGGCTTCGCCGCCCGATTCGTGGCGGAAGCGGGGGCGGGGATCAACATTCCGCCTGACGACGCCGACGCCCTGGCGGAGGCCGTGCTCCGGCTGGCGGACGACCCGGAACTGGCCCGGCGGTACGGGGAAGCGGGGATGACGTACGTCCACACTCGCTACGACCGGGATCGTTTGGCGGAGGATTATCTGATATTATTGCAGTAGTTAATATTGAGATCGAATGGTAATGGGTTATTGATTTAAAAGGTTGCTGAGAAAGAACTTTATCCTTAACAGAAGAGGTTTACGATGAAACGTGCGCTGATCACTGGGATTACCGGACAGGATGGATCGTATCTGGCGGAGTTACTGCTAAAAAACGGATATGAGGGGCATGGAATCGTCCGTCGAGTCGCGCTAGAGGATCCCACAAGAAGATTCTCCAGAATTCAACACCTTCTGCCTAAGTTGAAGCTACACCCTGCCAGTTTGGAGAGTTTTGCCAGCCTCTTTAATGTTGTCTCATCTGAAAAATTTGACGAGTGTTATCACTTGGCCGCTCAAAGCTTCGTAGCGGAGAGCTTCGAGGACGGCTTTTCCACGATGAACATCAACATCAACGGCACTCACTACCTTCTGGCAGCACTGAAAGAGACAAACCCCGCGTGCAGGTTCTATTTTGCGGGTTCGTCGGAGATGTTCGGCAAGGTCCGCGAGGTGCCGCAAAAGGAGACGACAGCGTTTCATCCCCGGAGCCCGTATGGCATCAGCAAGGTGGCGGGGTACTACCTGAGCATGAATTACCGGGAGGCATACGG
>ERZ1645192.5269-NODE-5269-length-10042-cov-5.250125_pt1 | contig 10042 bp, 10 predicted proteins | sample MGYA00575354_ERZ1645192 | MGnify/ENA primary metagenome ERZ1645192 (study PRJEB40844, sample SAMN11349763) | freshwater sediment metagenome | isolation source: river sediment | host: Sediment | place: India: Faizupur Khadar , New Delhi | collected 2017-02-21 ...
GGTTGCCATCATTCGGAAGGCTGACAAGGAGAAGTTCACTTCGCTTGAAGCGATGGACGTTCCCGAGACGACAGTCATTGTGAACCCAGGCGGAACAAATGAAAAATATGTAACCGCAAACTTTAAGAGTGCGAAAGTCGTAGTGCATCAGAGCAATGCCGAGATCCCCGCAATGATCGCAGAGGGGAAAGGCGACGTGATGATCAGCGAAGTGTACGAAGCTGTCGTGTACTCGCGGAAGGATGACCGGCTCTACGGCGCCTTTACCGACAAACCGCTGACGAAGATCAGCTTCATGGGATTTTTCATTCAGCAGGACGACCCCGACTTCCTGAAGATCATGCACTATCTCTGGAACGACGCGAAGCTGCGGGGAGATCTGGACGCTCTTTTCGCAAAGTGGTTAAAGTAGTCGCTGGTAAAGTGCTCGAAGCCATGCTATAATCCACTGCGCTGAAAACGTGCAGAATGAACGGCTGCCTGCGGGGAATCCAGTCCCGTGCGGCGGAGACCTTCGAACCCTGTCAGGCCCGGAAGGGAGCAGCAGTAAGGAGAATTCTCCGGGCGCCACGGGGAAACTGGGTTTCCCGCAGGCAGCCGTTCTGTATTACTCTTCGTCAGACTCTTCCTCGTTCTCCGGGAACGCAGGCTTCGCCGGAGATATTTCAATGAGAGCCTCAATGAGTTTCTCGAGATTGTCGAAATCAGGCGCTTTCGCTTCGTGGACGCATCTGTGGAGGTAGTTTTTCAGTATTTCAATGCATGCTTTCTGCATTGCCTTTCGCGCTGCCGAGAGTTGAAGGAGGATATCATAACAAGGTTTTTCTTCAATGATCATCCTCTGAATGCCGCGAAGCTGGCCCTCTACGCGGCGAAGACGGTTCAACATCGCTTTCCTGTCCTTGGGTAGTTTTTCGAGTTTTTCGATAAGTGAATCCTTGGCCATTACTATGCCCCCATTCGGTTTTTTCAGTAGAGTAAATACTGGGTATATGGTACTTCGAGACAGGTTGAAGGTCAACCTGTCTTTGTGGTATACTCTCCTGGTCCTCATCACACACACAAACTGATGGGGTGGAGGGTGCCGTTTCAAAAAACGGTTTCCACTTTGTTCGATGTTTGTGGAGGGAAAACCAACATATTTCAGGAGGGGTTATTTTGGCAGTTGTCAGCATGAAACAGCTTTTGGAGTGCGGAGTCCATTTCGGACATCAGACTCGTCGGTGGAATCCGAAGATGAAGCCTTTCATCTTCACGGAGCGCAACGGAGTGTATATCATTGACCTTCAGAAGACTGTCCGCGGCCTTGAAAAAGCATACGATTACATCCGCGAGGTTGCCAGGAACAACGGGACGGTTCTTTTTGTCGGAACAAAGCGCCAGGCTCAGGATACCATCAAGGACGAGGCTGAACGTTGCGGGCAGTTCTTTATCAACCAGCGCTGGCTCGGCGGTCTTCTCACCAACTTTCCGACGATTCGCAAGCGCGTTGCCCGTATGGTGGAACTTCGCAAAATGGAAGACGAGGGCAACTGGTCCAATCTCCCCAAGAAAGAAGTCATTATTCTTCGCAAAGAGTTGGGAAAACTGGAGAAGTATCTTAAGGGCATCACAAACATGAAAGCCATCCCGGATGCCATCTTCCTTATCGACCCTAGAAGAGAGGAAAATGCCGTCCTCGAAGCGAGGAAACTGGGAGTTCCCGTGATTGCAATAGTTGACACGAACTGCGATCCGGAGATGATCGACTTCCCGATCCCCGGCAACGACGACGCCATCCGCGCGATCAAGCTTATTGCCGGACTTATGGCCAACGCTTTCATTGAAGGACGCCAGGGAGAGGATTCCGAAGCCGGCGTGCTTGTTCAGGGCGAAGAGGGCGACGATACAGCCGACGACGGTATTATAGAGAAAAAGGAACGCTTGCACGAAGTCTACGACGATTCTGTCGAAGAGGCGTAAGTTATAGAGACGAAGCCGACCCGACCGGGAAATCCTGTTGGGTCGGTTCTTCGTGTGCCGGTTTTTCAGCCATCTGTCAGAAGAATACGTTCCTCAATGTGTTTCTGAATTGGATTTTTTCCTCGTTGAGCGGGGAAGTTTGTTTACCGGAAAGGGAGGCTTTTTTATTATGGAAATTAGCGCCAGCGCTGTAAAGGAACTTCGTGAAAGAACAGGCGCGGGGATGATGGACTGCAAGAACGCCCTCGCCGAAAACGGCGGGAACGTGGAGAAGGCTATCGACTACCTTCGCGAAAAAGGTCTCGCCAAAGCTGCAAAAAAGGCCGCCAGAACTGCTGCAGACGGTCGTGTTTTCTCGTATATCCACACGAACGGCAAACTCGGCGCTTTGATCGAGCTGAACTGTGAAACTGATTTTGTTGCAAAGACAGATGAATTCCAGAACCTTGGACATGAACTGTGCATGCACATCGCTGCTGCGGCGCCGCAGTTCCTTTCCTCGGAGGAAGTAACCGCCGACGTGTTGGAAAGAGAACGTGAGATCTACAAGCAGCAGGCCCTTGAAGAAGGGAAACCCGCAAATATCGTCGATAAAATCGCCGACGGTAAGATCAACAAGTTCTACGAGCTCAACTGCCTGCTCGAGCAGAATTGGATCCGAGACGGCGACAAGAAGATCAAGGATCTCATCGTAGAGGTTATCGCAAAACTCGGCGAAAACATTGTCCTCAGACGCTTCTCCCGATTCTCGATCGGTGAATAGTTTTTTATAAAAAAAGGCGGGGCCGAAAGCCTCGCCTTTTTCATACCCGAAATCTTGAGAAGGGGAGGAATTCCGATGAAATTCAACAGAGTTCTTTTAAAGCTCTCCGGAGAGGTTCTTGCGGGAAATAACGGATTTGGCTTCGATTTTGACGCAGTCCGGCGGATAGGCGAGGAGATCGTTGAGGTCGCCCGCTCGGGTATCCAGATTGCCATGGTCGTAGGAGGGGGCAATATGCTTCGGGGAAAAGAACTTGAGTCCCTCGGGGTAGAACGTTCCCAAGCCGACTATATGGGAATGCTGGCCACGGTTATGAACGCCCTCTGCCTTCAGGATGTTCTCGAAAAGTTCGGTGTGCCGACACGTGTACAGACAGCGATCGAGATGCGCCAAATGGCTGAACCGTACATTCGCCGCAGGGCCTTGCGTCATCTCGAAAAAGAGCGCGTCGTCATCTTTGCGGCAGGAACAGGCTCTCCTTATTTCTCTACGGACACGGCCGCCGCGCTTCGTGCGGCGGAGGTGGGAGCAGATTGCCTGTTGAAAGCAACGAAAGTAGATGGTATATATAGTGCGGACCCGAAAAAATTTCCGGATGCGGTTCTGCTGCACCGCTTAACCTATATGGAAGCTCTTCAGCGTCAGTTCGAGGTAATGGATGCGGCCGCTTTCTCGCTCTGTATGGAGAATGCCATACCTATCGTTGTATTGAACATACTGCGTAAGGGCAACCTGAAAGATTTTCTGGTTGACGGGAAGAACACGGGAACCATGGTATCGGCGTAGGAGAGTCTCGAAAGAGAGACGTGCGCGCGCAGAAATCCAGCGTATCGTCGGCTGATCGCATGCCGAAGGAGACGCCGGAGTGTTTTTTAGTTCTGCACTGGATGCTTGACTGTTCCGCCCCCATTTTTCGGGGATCTATTCTTCATCGAAGGAGGAATTCCGGAATGCCGAAAACTGAGCTGAAAGAACTGAGAGAAAGAATGGAGAAGGTCATTGAGCACTTAAAGAACGAGTTCTTGGCTATTCGGACCGGACGCGCTCATCCCGGTCTCGTAAGCGACATCAAGGTGGATTACTACGGAGCCCCTACGCCTGTCAAGCAGATTGCCACAGTCTCCATTCCGGAGGGGCGTCAAATTGCTATCGCCCCCTTCGACAGAAGCGCTTTGAAACTCATTGAAAAGGCAATCCTCGCCTCTTCGCTCGGAGTCACTCCGCAGAACGACGGCGAAATTATTCGCGTGAATCTTCCGGAGCTCACAAGAGATCGTCGTATTGAACTGACAAAACTGGTGGGCAAATATGCGGAAGAGGGACGTATCGCTCTTCGAAACCTCCGGAGGGATTCGAACGACGTTCTGAAGAAAAAGGAAAAGAACTCGGAGATCAGTGAAGACGACCTCAAAAAGTATACAAAAGAGGTTCAGGATATTATCGACGAGTACATAAAGAAGGTAGACGAGGTTCTCAAAGCGAAAGAGGAAGAGATTATGGAGGAATAGCTTTTTCTATTCACAATCGGCAGGGGCGGAGTTTTCTCCGCCCTTTTTTCAGGGAGTTGCAGGAGGTGTTTTCGTGTCTCTTCCGAAAGTATATGTTTCACGTAGGATACAGGACGCCGGAATGCGCCTGTTGGATGGGCGTGTCGAGTACGAAGTCTGGGAAGAAATCGGCCCCGTAGACCGCCGCATACTGCTCGAAAAGGGCGCAGATGCGGACGGTTTGCTGGTGACTCTTTCGGATAGGATCGACGATGAACTTCTGTCACTCTGTCCGAATTTGAAAGTCGTCAGCAATTATGCCGTAGGGTATGACAATATCGACGTCGATGCGGCTACACGGAGGGGCGTCTTGGTGACCAACACTCCCGATGTGCTGACGAACGCCACCGCAGACATTGCGTTTACGCTTCTCTTGGCGAGCGCACGGAGGATGGTGGAGGCAAACGAGTTTCTGCGTTCGGGCGATTGGGTGACGTGGCATCCCAATCTTCTGCTGGGCGCGGACGTTTCAGAAGCAGTGCTGGGTATCGTCGGCATGGGAAAAATCGGCCAGGCGGTCGCACGCCGGGCAAAAGGATTCGATATGGAAATCCTCTACGTCAACCGTTCTCCGAAGCCTGAAATCGAGAGCATGCTCGGCGCCAGGCGCGTCTCTCTCCAAGAACTGCTGGCTAAAAGCGACTTTATCTCGCTTCACTGCCCATTGAGCGGCGAAACGCGAGGATTGATCGGTGAAAAAGAGCTTCGCTCGATGAAGAAGACCGCATTTATTATCAACACCTCGCGCGGTCCTGTTGTCGACCAGAAGGCGCTTTTCAAAGCGTGCTCCGAAGGGTGGATTGGGGGAGCGGGACTCGACGTCTTCGATAAGGAACCGGTTCCCTTGGACGAGCCGCTTCTTACACTGAAGAACGTAACAACGCTTCCGCACCTAGGAAGCGCAACCATTAAAGCCAGGGAAGGCATGGCGAGAAAAGCTGCGGAGAACGTACTCGCGGCTCTCGAAGGACGCCGCCCGGCAGACCTGGTAAACCCGGAAGCATTCAAAAAATGAAGAGAAGCGGAGCGTTCTGTACATTACGCTCCGCTTTCTATTCCCAATCGGCAGAACTACGCCAGTTCGCTGAGGAACTCCTTGAAACGCCGCATTCCTTCGCGAATCTCCTCCTCGGAGTTTGAATACGAAATGCGCACGTTGCCGTCGGCCATGAATGCGCTGCCCGGCACAAGCGCTACATACTTCGACTCAAGCAGTACCTTGCAGAAGGTCGTGTCATCGGTAAGAGACTGTCCTTTCCAGGATTTTCCAAGAGCGTTCTCTATATTGAACCACACGTAGAACGCGCCCTTGGGCTCCGTGAACGAAATATAGGGCATCTCTTTCATCAGTTCCACGATGAGATCGCGGCGCTTGCTGAATGCCTTGTGCATCGTGACGACGTCCTGTTCGGCTTCTTTCAAGGCGCCGACGGAGGCCCACTGGGCAACGGAACACGCGTTCGATGTGATGTGTCCCTGGAGGTCGCCCAAATACCCCATGATACTCGAAGGGCCAAGGGCGTATCCGATACGCCAGCCGGTCATCGCAAAAGCCTTGCTCACGCCGTTGATGATGATGGTATGCTCTCGCGCCTCCGGAACCAGGTTCAAAATCTGGTGGTGCACAGCGTTCCCGTAGACAAGGCGTTCGTAGATCTCGTCGTAAAGGATAGTAATATCCTTCTCGACAGCGAGTTTGCCGAGGTCTCGAAGACACTGTTCGTCATACACCGCGCCGGTCGGGTTGTTCGGCGTATTGATGATCATGGCGCGCGTTCTCGGAGTCACCGCTTTCCTGACATCCTCGATCCGGGGGACAAAATCGGTTTTGCTCGTGTCGATGAGCACCGCTTTCCCGTCGAAAAAGCGAATCTGCTCCACGTAACTCACCCATGCAGGCGTAAAAACAAGCACTTCATCGCCCGGGTCGAGAAGACAGCCGAGCGCCTCGTAAAGCAAAGGCTTGGCCCCGGCGCCCACAACAACGTCGGCCGGTTTGTACTCAAGCCCGAAATGCTCTTTGTAATAGGCGCATACAGCTTCTCTCAGCTCGGGGATTCCTGTTCCCGGAGTGTAGTGCGTTTGCCCCTTTTTCATCGCCTCTTCCGCGTAGCGAAGAGCAGAGGGAGGCGAATTGAAATCAGGCTCTCCTGCGCCGAAGGAGATAACGGGTTTGCCCTCCCGCTTGAGACTTTTTGCCTTTGCCGTTACAGCAAGGGTCGCCGAAGGTTCCATCTTCCGGGCCCTAGTCGAAACATACATTTCACAGTACCTCCTGAATGATATTTTTTTGTGTGATGTATACTCATTCTTTAAAAAACCCCGAGTGAAAGCCTTTGTTGCCCTTCTCCTTACCCGGTGCTAGAATAATACCATATTACAGAGTCTGAATGGAGGGATTTGCATGGACATACGTTTCGTGACCCGTGGCGTCGAAATGAAAGATGAACTCAAGGATTACATGGAGAACAAAATGTCCAAGCTTGAGAGGTTTTTCAACCGCATCATCGACAGCCAGATCGTGGTGAGTTTCGGACGTGGTATGTACACTGTCGAAATTACCTCCAACGCCAACGGGGTAATAATGAGAGGGCAAGAGAACGATTCCGATATGAGGAAAGCCTTCGACCAGGCGCTCAAAAACCTTGAACGCCAGATCAAACGCCACAAGAGTTATTTGAAGGACAGAGCGCAGCTGAAAACGCACGACATCTCCTTTGAGATTCCTGTCGTGGAGCCTGAGCTTCCTATCCCTCCCGAAGAGGAAATCGTGAAGGTGAAACGTTTCCCCCTGCGTCCTATGAGCGCAAAAGAAGCGACGATGCAAATGGATCTTCTTGGGCATGAGTTTTTCTTGTTCAAGAACGCCGAGTCCGGGATAGTGAACGTGGTGTACAAGCGGAAGGACGGCGGATACGGCCTTCTTGAGCCTTCGGAGTGATTTTCAGTCGCAGCGGGCGCCCCTCGCGCGGGGGCTTCGGATCGCGGTAACTCGATCTGTACCGGTGAATGTGTGTATTCTCCGGTTTTTTCCCCCGCCTGAACGGGTATGGCAGGTTTTTCCCCGTCAGTAACCGTCGATGCGAAAAGGACCCGAAAGGGTCCTTTTTTTCTGGAAAAGAGGAACGGCATGCATGAACTCTCTCTTGCCGATGCGATTGTATCGGCCCTTTTAAAAATGTGCGAGGACGAAGCATGGGGCAGGGTAAAAAAAGTTCGCCTTCGGGTCGGCGCCCTTCGCCAGGTTTTTCCCGAAATGCTCGAATTCGCATTCAGTACAGTGGTTAAAGATACGGCGCTTTCCGGGGCGCTCCTCGAAATCGAGGAGATTCCTCTGGAATGGAGATGCCTTGAATGCGGGAATCGCTGGCGGGAGGATTCCGGAGTCTGTCCGTTATGCGGCTCTTTCAACAGGGAGACGCTTGCAGGGATGGAACTGGAAATTCATTCTGTGGAGGTCGAGGAAACATGAATAAGATAGTTACGCTGCAACAGTCCGTGATGGCGGAGGATGAGAAATTCGCCGCCGCGATCAGGGACAGAAATACCCGAATGGGCCTTCTGATGGTCAATATCATCGGTTCTCCCGGTTGCGGGAAGACAACCCTGCTGGAAAAAACAGCGCTTCATGCAGGACTCTCGATGGCTGTAATCGAAGGAGATCTTGCCACAGACCGCGATGCGGAACGATTGGCTCGCCTTGGCGTACCCGTCGTGCAGATCAACACAAAAGGCGGATGCCACCTTGAAGCCAACGTTGTTGAAAAAGCGATGGAATCGCTTCCGCTGGATACGCTGGACGTTCTTTTCATCGAGAACGTCGGCAACCTTGTCTGCCCGGCGGAATTCGACCTCGGTGAGGATTTCAAGGTTGCGGTGCTGAGCGCTCCGGAAGGTGCCGATAAACCGCTGAAATACCCGTATCTCTTCACTTCCGCGAAAGCGGTGCTGCTGACCAAAACCGATCTGCTTCCCCACCTCTCTTTCGACATGGAGATGTTTGCGGAAGATACGCGAAAACTCAATCCTGCCGCGCCCGTGTTTCACGTCGATTCTCTTTCGGGCGCCGGTATCGATCAGTGGGTCGGCTTTATAAAGCTCAAAGCGAAGGAGAAAAAAGCGAATGTTCGCTGAACAGCGCCCAAACAAAGGATTGAAGATGGCAGAAGCTGAACGGGATCTGTTGGAAAAGCTGAATCCCCGCCAGCGGGAGGCTGTGGCGTACTGTGACGGCCCTCTTCTTGTGCTCGCCGGCGCCGGAAGCGGAAAAACGCGCGTCCTCACGCACAAGATAGCCTACCTTATTGCCGCCGGAGCCGCCAAACCATGGGACTTTCTTGCCGTTACCTTCACGAACAAAGCAGCAAACGAGATGAAAGATCGCGTCCGGTCTCTTGTTGGAGAAGGGGGCGGCGATATGCAGGTGTGCACATTCCACTCTTTCGGATTGCGTTTCCTTTTCCGAAACAGGTCCCATCTGCCTTCCGTCGGGCTTCGGGAAGGATTCGCTATCTTCGACCGGGGAGACAGCCGCTCCTTGGTGAAGGAGATTATAGAAAGTTTTAACCTTGATCCGAAGCAGTTCGAGGCTGCCGCGCTGCTTGATAGGATTTCCACCGTAAAAAACGACTGCCGTTCCCCTTCGTCGGGGCAGTCTCCTCTTCTAGAGGGAGTCTACGGCGATATCTTCACCGCGTACAACGAAGCGCTCCGGCGTCAGAATGCGGTCGACTTCGACGATCTTCTTTTGCTCCCTTTGCAACTTCTTTCGGGAGACGAGGAGCTGCGTTCACGAGAACAGTCGAGACTTTCCTGGATATTGGTGGATGAATATCAGGATGTAAACCGGCCTCAATATCTTCTTTTACGAAAGCTTGTCGGCGACCGAAACAAAATAATGGTGGTCGGAGATCCTGATCAGTCGATCTACGGGTGGCGCGGCGCCGATATGGGAATGATTCTGAACTTCGAAAAGGACTTCCCGTCTGCGAAGGTTGTGGTTCTTGATCAGAATTACCGCTCTTCAGGAAACATCCTCGGAGCGGCCAACGCGCTCATAGAGGGGAACTCGGCCCGGCGAAAGAAAGATCTCTGGACTTCGCGAAACATGGGAGAAAAAATCTACACGATGCTGGGGAAGAGCGAGTACGAAGAGGCGGATTTTCTGGTCTCTGAGATACATCGTCTCCATGAACGCGAGGGGTACGGTTTCGGGGATATCGCAGTGCTCTACAGGATCAACGCTATGAGCCGCGTGTACGAGCAGAAATTCCTTGAGAACCGCCTCCCCTACAGGGTGGTGCGTGGAACGGCCTTCTACGAACGGAAAGAGGTCAAGGACGTGCTCTCTTTTCTGCGTGCCGCCGTCAACCCTTTCGACCGCGTTTCGCTCTCCCGTATCGCGAACATACCCGCCCGCGGTCTCGGAAAGAAATCTCTCGAAAAGGTCTTCGAGTTTCTTGATTCGTCCGTTCCTCTCCCGCCCGAGGAGTTTTGGAGCTCCGCTGCTTCCCGCAAGATAATCGACGGAAAAGCGGGTGTCGGTTTCCAGCAGCTGGCGGAGCATCTTGCGCGTATTCTTCACAAATCGGACGATCTGAACGATATTCTTGTGTATATCCTGGACACGATGGGGTACGAATCAGTGCTCCGAAATGACGACCCCGAAGGGTGGGAGGAGCGAGTCGAAAATATCCGGGAACTTCGGTCCATCGTTCCGTCAGGAGGGGATCTCGCGGAAATGCTCGCCGAAGCGGCGCTCTTCACAGAT
>ERZ1645192.5270-NODE-5270-length-10040-cov-6.368553_pt1 | contig 10040 bp, 12 predicted proteins | sample MGYA00575354_ERZ1645192 | MGnify/ENA primary metagenome ERZ1645192 (study PRJEB40844, sample SAMN11349763) | freshwater sediment metagenome | isolation source: river sediment | host: Sediment | place: India: Faizupur Khadar , New Delhi | collected 2017-02-21 ...
ATCAGCCACAAGTCGCCGCCGCCGTTCTCCGCGCACTTCGCGGAGGTCGAGGTCGATACCGAGACCGGCAAGGTCGTCGTCATCAAGTACGTTGCCGCCGTGGACTGCGGCACCGCCATCAACCCGAAGCTCGCCGAAGGGCAAACCGAGGGCGGCGTGATGAACGGCATCAGCTACGCGCTGACCGAGGAATACCTGTTCGACCGCAAGGGCAAGATGACCAACGACTCGTTCCTGCACTACCGGATCTTCTCGATGCGCGACAAGCCGGAGCTGGTGACAATTCTCGTGCCAAGTTACGAGAAAACGGGTCCGTACGGCGCGAAAAGCGTTTCGGAAATCTGCATCAACGGGCCGTGCCCCGCGATCTCGAACGCGATCTACAACGCGGTTGGCGTCCGCCTCCGCGAGATCCCGTTCACGCCGGAAAAGGTGTGGCGGGCGATGAAGAACAGATGAACGTCGAACGCCGAACATCGAACGTCGAACGTTGAAGTGGCGGATCCGAACTTCGGCGTTCGACGTTGAGCGTTCGGAGTTCGGCGTTCAGAGAATCACCCGCCGCCCACGGGCACGGAGAGCATGACCTTGTCGCCGTCCCGCAGTTTCTGAGCGAGCCGTTTCTTCTCCCCGTTGACGAACGCGACGACGTACTTGTGGTGTTCGTCTTTCACGCCGAGGAGGGAGAGCATCTGCGCCACGTCGGTCTCATCCGGGACTTCCACGAAGCTCCCGCTGGCGATGCCCTTTGCGGCGAGAACGGCGGTGTATTCGATCTGGATTCTCATCGCGTTACCAGTGTTCGTGGTGCAGCATCTGCTCCAAAGCCTTTCGCCTTTTCGGCAGGGCCGGCGCGGCGGGTTTGCCCAGTGGCGTCATGGCCAGCGGCTCGATCTCCTCGGGCAGATCGAGAATCCTCCGGATCTTCGCCGGGTCAAACGCGCCGATCCAGCAGGTGCCCAGTCCGAGGTCCGCGGCGCAGAGCGTCATGTGATCCATGGCGATCGCACCGTCGACCGCCGCGTAATTCTTTCCGTCCTGGCGGGTCCAGGCTTTGTGCGGCTCCACGCAGACCACGATGATCACCGGCGCTTTCCAGAACCAGTCCTTGGCGTAGGCCTCCTTCAGGGCCTGTTTCTGAACCGGGTCACGGATCACGATGAAATGACAGGGCTGCTGGTTGGCGGCGGAGGGGGCGATCCGGCCCGCTTCGAGCACCTCGAGGAGGTTTGTTTCTTCAATCTCCGCAGCCTCGTAGCTGCGCACGCTGTACCGTTTGTTCGCCAGGTCCAGGAAGCTCATGACAGCCCTCATCTTGTCTTTCACAGTATACATGCCCGTGGGCCTCTTTGCCAGCGGCCGTCCGCTTTCTTCTTGTCTCAAAAGCCGTTTTGCCGTACCTCCCTTTCAGGATGTTTTCGGGACGCGGGAACAGGAGGATGCGTTTTGAGAAAGATTCTTTCCGTCGATGACGACCCGAATATCCTTCACGCCTACGAGGTCGCCATCGGGCAGAAGGGCTACGAGATTCTGACCACGACCGACCCCAACGCGGTCGAGAGCCTGCTGCGCGACAACGACGTGGACCTGATCATGCTGGATATCCACATGCCACAGCGGAGCGGCCTGGATATTTTCCGCGACCTGAAAAAGACCCACCCGAAGCTCAAGGTTCTTTTCATCACCGCCTATCCCAAGACCTTTACAGTGAGCAACGACGATATTTACGCCATGTGGACCCAGAACTTCGCCGATGGCGAGACGGATATCATGTACAAGCCGTTTGTGCTGAACCTTCTTTACGAGAAGATCGAAGGTTTGATCGGTCCGGCGTCGTAAACAGCTCCTGCGGAAGGCCGCGCAGGCATTGACAGGCGCGCCGTTCTGCCGTATCAAGACGCTGGAAGGCTTATGGGGGATCGCCGGTAAATTCCGCAAAAGGAGACCGCGCCTTGAGAAAGATACTTTCCGTTGATGACGACCCACAGATTCTGCAGGCCTTCGAAGCCGCCATTCGGCAAAAAGGATACGAAATCCTGACGACGACCGACCCCCTCGAAGTCGGAAAAATCCTGAGCGAAAACGAAATCGATCTGATCATGCTGGATGTTCGGATGCCCCAGAAGAGCGGCATCGACGTGTTCCGCGAGTTGAAGAAGACCCATCCGAAGCTCAAGGTACTTTTCATCACGGCGTACCCGAAATCGTTCTCCGTGCGCGACGACGCGATGCTGAAGATGTGGCAGCGCGATTTCGCGGACGGCGAAACGGACATCATGTACAAGCCGTTTGTGCTCGATGTTCTGTATCAGAAAATCGAAGGGTTGATCGGCCCGGCATCATGAACAATCCACAACTCGAGCGAATGGAGATCTTCCGGCAGGTCCGCGTCGTGCTGGTCCGGCACATGATCGACATCGGCCGGTTGTCCATTCAGATCTCGATGAGCCGGGTGAATCTGCACGGGTCTCTCTGCCGTCTCCCGGGGGTGACCACGGAACTCACGCCTGCCATTATCCGGACGATGTTCAGCGAACTGAACATGATCAAGGGCGTGAAACGGGTGGACGCCGAATTTGATAATTGGAAACAGCTCGATGCGCTGGGCGCCGCCTGGGCGCGGATTGAAGCCAAGAAGTTGATCCAGACGCCGCCGCCGGGCGCGGGGGCGGAGGGCGAGGCGATCGATGTCAGCGATGCGGATGTTTCCGATCAGCCGCCGAAGTAGATTACGCGCGAGTGCTTTCCATCCCTTCTCCTCGATTCGCGTCGGAAAAAGAACGGCCCTGCAGGCATTGACACACCCCGGGTTTTCCCGTACTTACCCTTTCTCGGGAAGGGAACGCGGGGAGCACTTCAGAAGGAGGTTGCGCCTTGAGAAAGATTGTTTCCGTCGACGATGACCCGAATATCCTTCAGGCCTTCGAGACTGCCATTCGTCAGAAGGGATATGAAATTCTGACGACCACGGACCCGAACGCGGTCGGACAGATTTTGAGCGAGAACGACGTGGATCTGCTGATGCTGGATGTCCGCATGCCCCAGAAGAGCGGATTCGACATTTTCCGCGAGTTGAAGAAGCAGGCTCCCAGGCTGAGAGTGCTTTTCGTTACGGCGTACCCGAAGTCTTTCTCGGTCCGCAATGAGGATATCCTCAAAATGTGGCAGCAGGATTTTGCCGATGGCGAGACGGATATCATGTACAAGCCGTTCACGCTGGACACGCTTTTCAAGAAGATCGAGGGGCTGATCGGGCCTGCAGGGGGGGATGAATATGAATCCGACACCAATCGCGAGGGCTGAGATCTACAGGCAGGTCCGTACAGTGCTGGTGAGACATCTGATCGACGTGGGCCGTTTGACCATCCAGATATCAATGAACCATCTGCACCTGCAGGGCACGTTGCGCCGTCTGTCGGGAGTCACGGCTGTGCTCACCTCGCAGAACATCCATGCGATCTTCAGCGAGCTTCGCCTGATCCGCGGCGTGCGGCGCGTGAACGGCGAGTTCGACAACTGGCGTCAAATGGACGACGTCGGCGCCTCGTGGGTTCCCATCACGGTCGAGAAGCTTGCCGCCCCGCCCGTGACCACCCCCGTCGGCGAGGTGTTCGAAGTCAAAGAGGCGGACAAGACCAGTCCGTCCGCTCCGCCCGCGGGCTAGGGCGTTCGGACCTGCGCCTGGGGTGCCTCGTTCCTTTTTCTCATCATGCCGTAGGTCATTGCCCCGGCCGTGATCAGCGGGACGACGCCCAGGAAAATGAAGATCAGGTCCGCGGGCATCCGCAGCCACTCGATCAGGCGCATGACCGGCCGGGTCATGAACTCGGGGCTGCGCGCGTGCCAGTAGCCGTTCTGAAGCACGTCCCACAGTTGGAGAACGCCGCCCGGGAACAGGTTGACCGCAACCATCAGCAGCAGGCCGATGTTGAGGCCCCAGAACGAAAGGCGAACGTGCTTCTCGACGCGGCGCCACGAATCGTCCGCGAGGACTTGGCGCATCGCGAAGACCATCAGCGCCACCGCGAGCATGCCGAACACGCCCATCATCGCGGCGTGGCCGTGGTTCGGCGTCAGGGTCGTGCCGACCTCGAAGTAGCTGACGATGGGCATGTTGATCAGGAACCCGAACACGCCCGCCCCGAGGAAGTTCCAGAAGCCGACTGACATCAGGAAGTAGAACGTCCACTTGTGCGCGACCACGCCCGCCGGGGCGTCAGCTCCGCCCCCGCGCGTGATCTTGATGAAGTCCCAGGCGTCCAGAGTAAGCAGCGTCAAGGGGACGACTTCCAGCGCCGAGAACACCGCCGCGAGCGCCATGGTGACGTTGGACTGGCCGGTCCAGTACCAATGATGCCCGGTGCCGACGATGCCGCTTGCGAGATACAGGATCGCGTCGAGATACACCACGCGCGTCGCGGTGATCTGCGAAACGATGCCCAGCTTGAAAAAGATCGCGGCGACCATCACGGTGACGAACAGTTCGAAGAATCCCTCGACCCAGAGGTGGATGATCCAGAAGCGCCACATGTCCACGACGGTGAAGTGCGTCGTGCTGCCGAAGAACATCGCCGGAAGATAGAAAAGGGGAATCGCCACGGCGGCGTACAGGAAGAGCGAGGAAATCTCCTTCCGCTCCGGGTCCTTGCGCGCGGGCGCGATCGCGCGGAACAGCAGGATCAGCCAGAGCACGAGCCCGACCGCCAGCAGAATCTGCCACAGCCGGCCAAGGTCAAGGTACTCCCAGCCCTGGTGGCCGAGCCAGAACCACAGCTGACCGAGCAGGTTGTTGATGCCGAGGATTTCCCCGAGCAGGCTGCCGACCGCGACGATCACGATCGCGACGAACAGGACGTGGACGCCGAGCGACTGCCGCGTGGGCTCGGATCCGCCGAGGGCCGGCGCGAGGAAGAGGCCGCCGGCGACATACGCCGTGGCGATCCAGAAAATCGCCAGCTGGAGATGCCACGTCCTCATGATGTTGCTCGGGAAGAGACTCGAGATGTCGATCCCGAAGAAGCTCCCGGGATCGGCGCGGTAGTGGGCCGTTGCTGCGCCCACGAGGGTCTGGGCGAAGAACAGGAGGGCGACAACGAGGAAGTACTTGATGGTCGATTTCTGGCTTTCGGTCGCCGTTCCCGGCCGCAGCAGGAGCGCCTCGCGCGCGCCGTCATTCTTCCAGCCGAGGTAATTGAACTTCCCGAACGCGAACAGCACGAGCGCCGTGCCGCCAAGGAGGGCAACGAGGCTCAGCGCGCTCCACAGGAACGCGTCGCTGCTGGGCAGGTTGCCCGCGGCGGGATCGTACGGGAAGTTGTTGGTGTATGAGAACTTCTTGCCCGGCCGCTCGGCAGACGATGCCCACGCGGTCCATGCGAAGAACGCGGTGAGCTGGCGGATTTCGCCGGGGTCAGTGATGTACTTCGCCTGCAGGCCCGCGCTGGTCGTGGGCGTGGAGAAATACTCCGCCCATTTGGCCTGCTGGCCTTGGAACGACTCAGCCTCCGCGGCCGTGAGCGTCAGCGTGTCCGAGCCTTTGTCGTACCGGTTCTGCTTCAGCATCGCCCGCACCTCGGCGTCGACGGCGCCGCGCTCGGGCGGAGTCAGAGCCTCCGGCTCCTTGCCGTAGAGGCTCCGCGCCGAGCCCTCGGCCGCGTGGACGGCGAGCGTATGCAGGTAGTCCGCCGAAAAATCCGGGCCGAGATAAGCGCCGTGGCCCCAGATCGTGCCGTTCTCCATCAGCCCGTATTTCAGGAACACCTGCTGGCCGGCTTTCACGTCCTCGATCGTGAAGACGGTCTGGCCGTCAGGGCCGACCGCCCTGGCCGGGATCGGCGGCGCATCCTTGTACGCCGCGACCGCCATCCCGATCAGGATGGTGAACCCGAAAATCAGCACGAGAATGACGGCCTGTTTCCACCAGGGGGACAAGGTCTGTTCGCTCATGCTACTCTCCGCATTGCGGTTTGTGTGTCTCTTCTTCCGAGGCGGCGCCAAGGTGGCCGCCCTTCGAAAGCGTCTCGTAAGCGCCCTCCACGTAATGCAGGAAGACGACGTACGCTTCCACGAATTCGCGGCCGGCGGCCACGTCATCGGGCTTGTAGTCCTTCGTCTCCAGCACCTTGTGGAACCGGTGAAGGATTCCCTCGTGCAGGGTCTGCGTCATCAGCGTGTGTACGCCTTCGAGTTTCCCGCTCGCCACCGCTTCGTCCGCCGCCCGCACCGCGGGCCCGAAGTCCTGCCCGGCGGGTTTGAGGCCGGTGTACGGAAAGCCCTCGCCGGCGCGATGGACACGCACGAGGGTTTCGAAGAAGTACATGTCGGCGAGTTCCTTCGCGGCATCGCCCTGCTTCCGGACCTCCAGCGTCTTCGCGAAGGCGCTTCGGATCTCCGCTTCATCCTTCGGCTGGATCCAGACCAAGACAAGATCCACGTTGCCGGTTTCCAGCGCCTGCCGGGCGGCTTTGATCACCGGCCCGTCGAGTGTGTCGCAGTGGGCGTAGGCGATTTGCCCGGCCGAAAAAAGGACAGCGAACAACGCAAAGGCGAAGGCTTTTCTCATGGCATCCTCCCTGTCTTGGTAGACGCGTTCTTCAGAACGCGTCTACAACGCATCTTCCCCGCACAATCCTAGGGCAGCATACGACAAGGCCGCAAGGAATACTTGATATGGATCAAGAATGGCGAAGAAAGAATCGAACGCCGCGCCTCGCGCTGAATGCGCTCCGCATGAAGCGTAACCGATAGGCGAAGTCGGAAGCAGGGGTGGGTCAGAAGTTGCACATCCTTCAGTGGCGACCGCGGAGCGGGCGTGAACTGGAAGGTTTTATTGGGGCTTCTTTGAAGTTCACATTGTGCAGGGTTTTGAAATGCTCGTCCTGTGTCCAGAGGATTGCCTTGTGAGCTTGAGCGGTCGAGAGAATCAAGCTGTCGGCCATCGGAAGCTTGTGCTTCAGACTGATGAGAGATGCCTTTAGAGCGATCTCTTCGGTCACGTCGATGACGCGCCCCTGCTTCATTTGTGCGATGACCTGGAGAGATCTCGCCTCGTCTGCGACAGTATTGACTTTCTTGAACACCTCGTACATGCAGATGACAGGAACAAGGAGATTATCGGTGTCCTCGATCGGTGAGGAAAAGAAAGCTGCATTTGACCCTGAGAAGAAATACTCGATCCAACCGGATGAATCGACAATGTTCATACTCGGTCTTTCTCGTCACGTACGAAGGTCGAATCTAATCCTTTTAGGAACCCCTTCATCTCCCGCATGGGACGGATAGGGATCAATTCGATGCGGTCGTCATAGCTGATCACCTGAAGGCGTTCTCCTGGGCGAAGCTGGATTCGTTCTCGGACGGAGCGAGGGATCACCACCTGATATTTTGGCGAAACAGTAACAGCATTCATATCGTTCTCCTGCTCGTAATACGGATACGTCATCGATGATGATTTGTCAATGTGATCTTCAATCGGTGGCCAGAACGTTACGCTTCAGCCGCGAGGCTGCCGCTGCGGCAGCCGAGTAGGCTGGAGGCGGTTGTTCGGTGCTTTATTACTCCGCTTGTTTTGTCGAGGTGTCCATCCCTTGAAGGCCGAGTTACAAGTTCAACCCATTCCGTTGCAGCAAGGGACGCACCTCGTCAATCATGATCGCGAAGTTGATACCTTGAATATCGCTGCCGATATTTCCGTCTCGGGTTACAAGAGCGGTGCCTAGTCCCGCAGAAGTGATGCCAATAGCCTTTCCCGTCATATCGAGAAGAGGACCCCCGCTATTCCCGTGATTGATTAGGACGGATGTCTGAAAGGATGGAATCCCCGCGTAGACTCGCTTCCCACTAATGATCCCCTGCGTTATGCTTTGAGCTAGAGTTAGGTCTTTTGGCGTCCCGATGGCCACAACAGGAGCGCCAATATCGATCTTGTCCGAGTGCCCTAACCGAATGAACGAGAATCCGGTGCCGTCGATTTTCAGAAGAGCGAGATCGTAGTCAGGCATCGTGTCGACAACTTTCACCTCGAATCTGCGCTTGTCCGCAGTCAATACCATCAGAACTGAACTTTCTTCGATCACATGGTAGTTCGTCAGCAAATAGCCGTCCCTAGTGATAATGAATCCACTACCAAGACCGGCCCCATACTCTTGCCCGCTTAGAATGGAGACTGTTGCCGGAGCGCATTTCTTGAATACGGATTCAGCGTCCATCCTCTGATCCGGCGCCTGCGCGGCTGTGCCGCTCAGCTTCCTCATTTTGCCTGCAGACTCCCAATCCCCTGCCGTTTCATAGTACTCGGCCGCCTTTGTGTATTGCTTGGCAGCCTCCATATCTTTTGCCACTTTCACAGCCAGTCGAGTGACTTCGTCTACTGCACCGGCTTGCGCATATACAGCGAGCGCATCGTCATACCTCGCTGCTTTCTCCAGATTGTGGGCTTCGGTCAGCATATCCTGCTGGTTTCTAAGCAGGCGGGTCACACGCTGAATCTCGTCTGGAGAGTTGGCTTGTCTGTAGATTTGCAGGGCGTCCTGATACCGTCCACGGCCTTCTAGATACGCCCCTTTCATGATCAATGTGTATTGAGCGGCCCCTGAATCCTTGTACTTCCTGTAAATCGCAATCGCCTCATCATACTTGTCTTCTGCGACCAGCGCCTTTGCTTCGGCATAGTCCGTGTGTTGAATCTGCATCTGTTCGGCTACTTTCTTGCCGCTGGGAGAAGCCGTTGCGTAGTCATAAGGAGTGCGTCCATCGGCGTCTGTCGAATCAACCCGTGCTCCGTGATCGATCAAATAGTCCACCATCTCCACATTTCCTCTGGCCGCAGCTACGTGAAGAGGCGTTGTCGACTTGCGATCCTTTGCGTTGGGATCTGCTCCGCGGGCCATGAATTCTGAGACAAGGGTTATGTCTCCTCTTTCGACTGCCGCTCGCAGGGCCGAACGCCCTCGCGCGTCCGGCGCATCGACCGATGCTCCTTTGGACAACAGCGTGGTAATGGCATTGGTATCGCCCTTGTCGGTCATCAGTACTAGAAACGGCGCGTCCCCGTATTCCAGAGGAACGCCCATGGACATGAGCAGCGAAAGCAATTGGGCATCGTTTTGATTGACAGCGTTTACAGCTAGATCGTTCGCGGAGCCAGTTTGCGTCAAATCGACAAGAGACCCGCGCGGCAATGGCACATCGTCTGCTGTTTGGGACCCACCGAACAGCTTCAGCGCATCCTCTTCGACGAACTCATCTCGGCTGTATTTCCCTATGCCCGCCGAGTGTCGCAACTCCACTTGTTCCTCTGTGAGCTTTGTCACCAGCGCCTTCTGGATTTCCTTTCCATTAATCAGTCGCAGCGAGTCAAAAGCCTTGCCTATAACGGCCTTCTGCGTTGTTGTGGACTTCGGACTTTTCCCTACGACATAAACACCATCCCCGGCGGCAACATAACCGCTGCCACCGCACTCTTCACACGCATAGATGTTGACACGCCCGGTACCATCGCATTTCTCACAATGTCTGGTTTCATAGTTGATCGTGGATTGAACAGACCCGTAAGTCCGTACGTCGGGATTCTCGTCGGAATAGGATGAATCGACTTTCTCCTGAATTCGTCCGCTGCCATTGCAGAAACTGCAGGGAACCGTCTGTTTGACTTTCGAGGTCTTATAGCGAGAGCAGCCCGATCCTCTGCAATATGAGCAACTGCGATAGGCGGGTAGCTCAACCTTGAATAAATAGTTGGAGTCAAGCAGTCGAAGGGACTGATTCACGGATAATCCGACTCGCTGGACGCGTTCTGCGAACGCGTTCTTCTGTACAGCGGTTAGTCGGTCGTACGGCACAACAGCGCCCAAGCATTCGTCGGGACCCAAGACGTCGTAGTGATGCATGATGAACACTGCAAGAAAGCACCAAAACGTTTTTGTCGTCTGTTTCATTCGGCTTCTCCCGTTTTCCTAGACCGAACGTTTAATGGGTAACGCGTCTGTCTATTCGCAACTGTAACGCGTGGCCTAATCCGGTTACAGCCGGCATGGACAATG
>ERZ1645192.5273-NODE-5273-length-10037-cov-6.942897_pt1 | contig 10037 bp, 11 predicted proteins | sample MGYA00575354_ERZ1645192 | MGnify/ENA primary metagenome ERZ1645192 (study PRJEB40844, sample SAMN11349763) | freshwater sediment metagenome | isolation source: river sediment | host: Sediment | place: India: Faizupur Khadar , New Delhi | collected 2017-02-21 ...
TGGCCAGGTAGTCCTCTTTCTTCCACAAGTCCGACCACTGGCTCTTGCCGTGGTCGATGACGACGTTGCTGTCTTGGGCCATGGGTGTTTCTTCCTCCTGCTGATTGAAAATCCTTCCCGCTACGGGCACTTCTCAGGATCCTTCTATCAAAAGGCGTACCAATCACCCGCTCCATAAAACATCAACAATCACAGCTGACTATGTAATAAGAGCAATCAACGGGTCGTACCTTGCCTTTGCAGTTGCAAACCTGGGTTTGCATGCATCAGGGGCTGCTGCTCCGACGTGGCAGGACGATGTTTGACCGGAAAAAACGAATCCGGCGGGAAAACCGCAACGACGCGGCTTCCCCGCCGGAGGACGGAGAGATGTGCGAGGCCTATTTATTTATGGATGTCCAACTCCCGCTTCTTGCTCGAGAAAAATCGGACGAGTTGATACTCAAAGGGGCTGCCGGTCTCGTAGTAACGGAACTTGACCTGATGCCGCGCGTCCACGGCCTTGACTGAATACACCCCCGTGGTGGCCGTGCTGCGGGCGGCCCAGCCCATGCCATCGAAGAACATGTCCGCAGGGTTGAGGTTCATGACCGCATCCACGGCCAACCCTCCGGTATCGCGGACATTGGAGGGGCCGAACACCGGAAGGATGAGATAGGGGCCTGCTGGAGCTCCCCAAAAACCCAGGGTCTGTCCGAAATCTTCCTGCTCCTGGGGGATGCCCCCGTTGCCGAGCACGTCAAAAAGGCCCCCCACCCCGATGGTCGTGTTGAATATGAACCGCCCCAGGGACACGGACGCCTTCTTGGCCTTGCCCTGCAGGACAGAGTTCACGAAGATGGAAATCTCTTTGAGATTGTTGAAAATATTGGATACACCCTGCTGCACTGGGTCAGGTAGTATCTCTTCGTACACATTGACTACCGGCAGATAGACGTAGCGGTCCAGCTGGGCGTTGAAATGGTACATACGGCGGTTGAATCCTTCCCAGGGGTCTTCCACCAGGAACGGACGCTCCACTGCCGAATCTTCTGCCAGACCCCGATGCACGGGAGCCTGAAACGGCCCGGGCCGGTGTTCGGGAGCACTTGCACAACCAACGACACTGACAAACAGAACAATGAGAAAAAGTATGCGCATGGTCGTTCTCACTTCCGGAAATAATCCAGCATGGCCGCTACGTTGTCACGATAGCGCAGATTGCCGCCGTGCCCGCCGACCGGATAAAGGGTCAGACGCGGACCGAATGTTCGGGAGAGAAAGGACAGATTGTCCCGGGTCAGGATCGGATCGTCAGCGTTGGTCATGACCGCCACATTGGAGCTCGTGCGCAGGAACGGGGCAATGGCCTCCAGACTGCATGCGGCCAGAGCCTTCTGGCGAGTGATGGTCGGGTCGTGAAAGGCCAGGAACGGCATCAGGTATTCCTCGACGTAATCGTCAAAACTTACGCTTACGGCCGCATCAAGATAGGGCGAAAGAGGCTCCTCCCGTGTCACCACATGTCCCCTGGGAACGATATATCCGGCTCCGGTGCAGACATCGCTGGTAAAGACCATGGACGCCAGGGAAAGACGGAAGGCCACGCCGATCAGAATCTTCAGTTCCTTTTCCGACAATGGCCGGCTGTCAAACAACGTAAAGAGAAACTCATCCCCGAAATTGACCTCGTCACTGGAGCGATAGGCTTCAGACAATTCCTGCACAAGGGCGGCCACCATCCGCGCAGCCTCGGCCCGGTCAGTGACGTTGTCCGCCAGCATGTGGTCCAGGATGGATACCGAGGTCAGCAGGTTCACAGCCGGATTGAGAAGCAACACCTTGCCGAATCCAAAACGCTTTTCCCGCTGGTCCAGCTCCGCCAGAAAGGCGGACTGGGTCCCGCCCAGGCTGAATCCGGTCAGATGAAAGCCGTTGATTCTGTCCCGGCCGATCTCGTTGGCGATGGCGTCCATGCTTGCGTACAGATCGGCCACATCATGCGGAATATAGCCCGGTACCTGGGTGGAAGAGACGCTGACCACGAAATTGGGGTACGTCGGGGAGGACAGGCAGACCACATGGAAGCCCGCTCGATAGAACACGTCCTGCAGGTAGCGGCAGGTGCCTGACTGATGCGAGGATCCTGTCCCGGCGATGACGAAAAGCAGGGGAGCCACTCTGCGCTGCAGGGCCACGGAGTACTGCAGGGTATCCTCGTACCAGAGAATGTCCGGCACCGGCCGCTCCTTCAAAAGTATCTCCCGGCCACGGATGGCGCCCAGATCCTTGAGTGGATTCAGATCCTTGAATGTTGCCGGTCGGATATCCCCCAAAGGGTACTCATACTGCGGAGGTGTACCCATGATTGTGGCCATATAGGGGTCCTTGATCGGATAGTCGTAGGCATGGGCAGAGACAACCCCCGACAGGACAAGAAGGCACGCGAAAAGGGCGCGGAACATGCGCTTTCCTCCATTATCAAAAATTTTGCTTCACCTACTGCGTTGCCTGTCGCATGGCAACATCGGGAATCGCTTCGCCGACCAGAGTCCGGCACAGAATGCCCCGGTCAAGCCAGTCTGGTTCGGCTTCCGCCGGCGAATCCCATCCGGTCCGCAAACACAATCCCCGCCAGGAAACTTCCTGGCGGGGATTTTTCGCCGTGACCTGTCTGCGCTTCCATGCGCGGACCTGTTATTGGTGCTCGTCAAAATAGCGCTTGTGCTTGATGTTCACGCCCTCTGAAATGAAGACAACGGATTCGGCGATATTCGTGGCCAGATCCCCGATGCGTTCCAGGCGGCGGATCAGGATGATGGTGTGCACGGAGCGCTCGATGGCCGGTGTCTCATGGATCATGTATTCAATGACCTTGCGCATGTTCTTGTGGTTCAGGACGTCGACCTCGTTGTCCAGGCTGCAGACCTGCAGGGCCGCCTCCACATTGCCCGAGGTAAAGGCCTGGATCGCATGCTGGAGCATGGCCATGGCCTTCCCTCCCATTTCCGCCACATCATCCTGAAAAGGCAATGGGGGGCGAGAACTCAGCATGATGGATCGCTCCGCGATATTGACTGCCTCGTCGGCGACGCGCTCCAGATCCACACTGATGCGCATGCATCCCAGGATGAAACGCAGATCCCCGGCCACAGGTTGCTCCAGGGCCAGAAGCCTGAGGGCCAGTTCATCGATCTCCACATCCAGACGGTTGACCTGGACATCCCCGTCCTGAACCTCTTCGGCGAGGTACAGATCCTTCTTGACATAGGACCTGACGGCCTTGCCCACCGCTTCTTCGGTCAGGGCCGCCATCTTCAGCACCTTGAGTTTCAATGCCTCGATTTCTTCATGCAAATGCGTATACATATTTCACATCCTTATAAAATTTCATGCAACCCCGCAGGGCCGCATCAGCCGAATCGGCCAGTGATGTAATCCTCGGTCTGTTTGTTCTCCGGCCGCGTGAACAGCTTGCTCGTGGGACCGACCTCGATGAGCCGCCCCATGTAGAAAAAAGCCGTCCTGTCGGAAACGCGGGCTGCCTGCTGCATGGAATGCGTGACAATGATGATGGTGAAGCTGCTCTTCAGTTCGTGGATCAGTTCCTCGATCTTCTGCGTGGCAATGGGATCCAGGGCCGATGCCGGCTCGTCCATGAGCAATACCTCGGGCTCCACGGCCATGGCCCTGGCGATGCACAGCCTCTGCTGCTGCCCCCCTGACAGACTCAGACCCGACTGATCCAGGCGGTCCTTGACCTCATCCCAGAGTGCGGCCAGTTTGAGACTCTCCTCGACCCGGGTATCGATGAAATTGCGGTCGCTGACCCCGTTGACTCGCAATCCATAGGCGACGTTTTCGTAAATGCTCTTGGGAAAGGGGTTGGGCTTCTGGAAGACCATGCCCACCCGCCGCCGCAGCACCACCACATCGTGGGCAGGATCGTTCAGATCCTGGCCGTCCATGGTCAATGACCCTTCGACCCTGACCCCGGCAATGAGATCGTTCATCCGGTTGATGCAGCGCAGGAATGTCGACTTGCCGCATCCGGACGGACCGATCAGGGCCGTGGCCTGATGCTGGTACATGTCAAATGTGATGTCCTGCAGGGCGTGAAAATCTGAATAGTAAAAATGAAGATTTCTGCACGAAACCTTGACCTGCTCTGTCATGACTTTTCCTCTGCGCTCTGCCCGGCCAGGGGCAATGTGATGATGAATCTGGATCCGGTGCCCGTCTCCGGCACCGGGCTCTGGGCCGTGATCCGGCCGCCATGGTTGACCATGATGTGGCGGCAGATGGCCAGACCCAGACCGGTACCGCCCACAGCGCTGTTGCGGTCCTTTTCTACCCGGTAGAAACGTTCGAAAATTCGGGCCTGATCCTCCCGGGGAATGCCCGCCCCGTTGTCATCAATGCAGATATCCAGACTGGAACCGTTGACGGCGGCATGTACGTGAATCCTGGCGTTGGCCTCGGGCACGTACTTGACCGCGTTCTCCAGGACGTTGCGGAAAACCTGCACCAACTGCTCGAAGTTGGCACGCACCGGTGGGGCGGACTCGGGCACGTCGTTGATGAAATCGATATGCTTGCGCAGGGGCTGACAGCTTTTCCAGGCCGAATACATGGCCGAGGACGGATCCACCGCGATCACGTCCAACCGCTGTTTGGCATGCTCCAGGCGGGAAAGCTGCAGCAGGTCGTCGAGCATGGCGTTCATGTGGTTGCCGTTGCGCAGAATGACTTCCAGAAAGGATCTCGTTAGCTCCGCATCGTATGCATCCATGGCCATCAGGGTTTCGGCATATCCCTTGATCGAGGTCAACGGCGTGCGCAGTTCATGGGAGACATTGGCTACGAAGTCTCGGCGGATCTGCTCCACCCGCCTGATCTCGGTTATGTCGTGAAAGACCATGATGGCCCCAGGTTCCGCATCACCCTTGATCGGGACGATGGAAACTTCAAACCATTTCCCGCTCTGCAGATTCACTTCCAGACTGGCCTGGGAAAAATCCCCTGCCTTGCGGCGGGACAAGGCCGCGTCGCACGCGTCCTGCAAATCCTGGATGCGGGCGACCTCCATGGGCTTCCGGCCGGCGTAGGCCGGAAGACCAGGAAAAATTTCCTGGGCCGCATAGTTGCCGCGCAGGATATGCCCTCTCCCGTCCAGCACGATGACCCCGGCCTTCATTCCGTTCAGGACGGCCTCGGACTCCATTTTCTGCTTGGTGATGGTCTGCACGTTGAGCTCAATGCGCTCGGCCATGTTGTTGAATGCCGATACCAGAGGGGCGAGCTCCTTGCTGGGAGAAATCCGAATGCGCCTGCCCGGGTCGCCCTGGCCGATATCCGAAGCGGCCTGGGCCACCGATGAGATGGACCGGACAACATACCGGGACACCAGAGAGGCAAGGGCAAAAGCCAGCAGGATGCTGCCGGCCATTACCCAGCCGGCTCGCCCGTAGAGGCGGTCTGTGGTGCCCCGTATCTGGCTCATGGGTCGCGCAATGCGCAGTATGCCCATGGACACCTCTCCATGGCCGGAGTGGGTCTGGGCCGCATACATCAAATACTGCCCCAGGGTGTCGCTGTAGCGCATGCTTGTGCCTGCTCCCCGGGCCACCGCCTCTGCAACTTCGGGCCGTTGCAGATGGCTTTCGAGCTGACCGACCTGATCCTTGGTCATCCCTGAGTCAGTCAAGACCCTGCCTGACTCGTCCATGTAGGTGATGCGCAGATCCATGCGCGCGGCCAGGGTGCGCAGGGTCTCCCCCAGCGCTTCCAGCGAGGGCGACCTGCTGGTCAGCAGCACCCAGTCCACGGCCCGGAGATCCCTCAGCGCGCCCTCCCTGGCCTCCTGCTCCACAGTCTGCTCCAGATGTCGGTGCAGATAGTACAAGGGAAGCCCCATGGTCAGCAGAAGGATGAGGCCGAATGACAGGGCCAGCCGGTCACGGAGGGAAAATGTGGTTGCTATCATGCCAAGCCTCAATCCGCCTGATTTTCACGTTTCATGCGGTACCCGATGCCGCGGACCGTCTCCAGCCAGTCGGCATAGGGCCCGAGTTTCTTGCGCAGGCGGCGGACATGGGTATCCACGGTGCGCGAGTAGCCTTCGAATTCATAGCCCCAGGCATTGCTCAGCAGCTGCTCGCGGGACAGAACCTTGCCCTCGTTGCGGATGAACTCTCCCAGCAGATTGAATTCCGTAGGGGTCAGATGCGCATCTTCGCCGTCCACCAGCAAGGCATAGGCCTCGAAATCTGCCACCAGGCCCTCTCGCTGCCAATGAGCGACCTTGGGCTGGATGTTCGCGTTACGACGCAGCACTGTCTTGATCCGCAGCATCAGTTCCCGCGGACTGAATGGCTTGACCACGTAATCGTCGACCCCGAGTTCAAAACCGAGAATCCGGTCCACTTCATCTCCTCTGGCTGTCAGCATGACAATAGGAATGTGCGACGTTTCGGCAGCGCCTTTCAACGCCTTGCAGACATCGACCCCGCTCATGCCCGGCAGCATGAGGTCCAGTAAAACCAGATCCGGCCGTTCGGTCTGGGCCAATTGCAGCCCCTTTTTCCCATCGCGGACGACAAAACAGTCATACCCGTTGGACTTCAGATGGAACGCCAACAGGTTGGCGATGTCAGGCTCGTCCTCGACGACCACTATCTTCTGGGCCATGCCTCCCCCTTCCTAACGGCAGGACTTTTTCTTTACCGTCCTTTCATATGGGAATCGTGTGACAGCATTGTGACAGTGTCATGAATTTCCTGTAACATCCTCCACCGAGCCAATCCAGGCACTCTGCTCTCACGCGCCATGCCTGTGTCACAGGAATGAGGCGGTCCCTTCAGGTCCCGTCCGTCATCCACGTCACCCTTTGTTTTTCCATCCCGTCAGAATCTTTCCATGCCTTCTGGACTTACTGGGGTCGCGTCCACTCGACCACCAGCATGTTCCGCCACTTGCCCTGCCTGTAGCGCCACCAGCCGACCACGGACAAGAGCACCAGAAAGGTGCAGCTCACGCCCCAGAAATAATACAGGCCCAGACCCAGCCACACCCCGAGGACCAGTGGTCCGACCATGACCGCCAGCACCAGCCCGAGACGCGAGACCATGACAAACATGGTGTCCCCGGCCCCTTTCAGGGCGGCGTAGACGATGAAGCTGACCCCGTCGAAAAAGAGGTAGGCGACCACGATCATGAGCAGGACCCGGCCCATCTCGGCCACGGCAGCAAAGGCAGCCGGGTCCATGTCACGCGGCTGGAACAGGTACAGTACGGGACCGGGCGCCAGAAGGAAGATCGCCGACAGCGCGCCCAGATAGGCAAAGGTCAGGATCAGGCTGGCGCGCACGACCATGGGCACCTCGTCCGGACGGCCCGCGCCCATGGCCTGGCCGACCAGGGTGCTGGTGCCCATGGAAAAGCCAACCAGGGGCATGAAGGCCAGGGCGTTGACATTGAGGGCGATATTGGTCGCGGCCAGTTCCAGGGTGCCCAGACGGCCGACCACGAAAACGAAGACCGTGAAACCGAGGATGTCGAGAAAGAATTCCATGCCGCTGGGCAGACCGTAACGCAGCAGGCGTAGCCAGAGCCGGAAACGGAAGCCCCAGTCCGAGCGGAAGCGAAATCCGGCGTGTTCCGGCCGGAGCATGGCCAGACCCAGGATGAGCGTGATTACCCCCCAGCTCATGGCCGTGGCCAAGCCTGCCCCGAAAATGCCCCACTGCGGAAATGGACCGACGCCGTTGATCAGGCAGTAGTCCAGGGGAATGTTCACGACCATTCCGGTCACGTTGGCCAGCATGACCACGCGCGTGCGGCCCAGGCCGGTGAAGAATCCGCCCAGGGCCGCGCCAAGCAGGTGGATGCCGGCGCCCCAGCACAGCACGCGGAAATAGGTCGCCTCCAGATCCCGCAAGACCTCCGGATGCCCGCCCCAGCGGAAGATATCCTCGGCACGCAGGGCCAGCGCCCCCAGAACCACGGCGCCCAAAGCCGCGACATAGACGCCCTGCCAGACGATGCGACCAATCAGGTCGTAGCGCCCCTGTCCCTTGTACTGGGCGACGAAAACCGCCACATACCCGGCCGTGCCGACAAAGATGGTCATGGCCAGCAGGGCCATGATTCCGGCCGGCGTGGCGGCGGCAATGGCGTCCAGGGAATAGCGGGCCAGAAACAGGCGGTCCGTGAACTCCATGACCGTGGTCGCCGCCAGACTGGCCACCAGCGGCATGGAAACCTTCAGGATGCGGCGGTAGATGGTCCTGGTGGTTGTGACTGGCATGGGGAAGGCTTGCCGCAAGACCGACAGGGTGGCAAGGATCAGAGAACCCAGTTAAACAGCCGTGTCGCCTCCGAAGGCCTTCAAACCGGCATTTTGTGCCAGACACAATCCGTCACCGCGATGTGTCTTCGCCGTGACGATCCCTGCCGCAAAGCAGAAATCCTAAAATCGGCCGGCACTTTTCCGCGCATGGGGCATAAAACTCGCCGTGGCGGCGGGTGCCGGAGCGGTTCTCGCGGCCCACGTAGAATTCGGCCAGCCCCACGGGTGTGAGCCCATGGGTGGCCGCAAAATGCAGGAGTTTGGGCGCGCAGCATTCGCCCGTGCCCGTGGGCATGCCCGAGCCGAGGAAGATCTCGGCCAGTGAACGGGTCTGGCCCCGTAAATTGGTCAGCCGGTAGAGATCGAAGATGCGGGCCATGAGACCTTGGGAGAGTTGCCGTCGCTCCGCCATCAAACGAACCCGGACCGGAGCAGTGGAAGCGAGAAGGTCTATCTCGCGGGTCAGGGCCTTGATGCGCGGCTCATCGCTTTGGATGACCCGTTCGAATGCGGCCGGATCGAGGATGGGCGGGACCCAGCCGGGCACGGTCCACAGACTGTTGTATTGACCGGAAAAAGCCTTCAGCACGTGCTCCCGCCCGGCACTGTCGCGGGCAGCCAAGACCGCGAACATCTGTCCCCGGGCCGGGCCGGACAGATAGCCCAGATGCAAGCGCGGGTCGTCATCCATACCCAGGCCAATGCTTCTGTGCCTCTCCATGTCGGCCAGGAGTTCCCGCGCCGCGTCCAGAGCCGGGGCGGCGGGCAGGCAGTGCTCCTGCCCGCAATCCCGGCAGTATCCGATGCAGTCGAGGGCGTCTTTTTCCATGGGCAATCCTGTACTGGGCGCGGGCCAGCCCGGTCCAGTCCCGAAGGGGCGTTGCTTCATCCGCACATCCCTACTGTCCTCAATAGAGAAGCCGCCGCACGCAGACCTTTACACTGCAGAATCCATAATCTATTTCTGAACTCAACATTCTCGCGGAGTGACAATGCAGATACTTCTCATTCTTTCGAGCAACGATCCGGAAATAAAATGGAACGCAGTCAGGTTCGGCAACTTTTTGCTGGCCGAAGGCGAGGACGTCACCCTCTTCCTGAATGGTCCGGCGGTCGATCTGTATGCGGGTGACAGCGAGGCCTTCCCCTTGGCAGAGCAGGCCAAACTCTTCGCCTTGAGTGACGGGGTCCTCGCCGCCTGAGGTAAATGCCTGGGCGTCCACGGTGTGGACGCGAGCGAACATGTCAGGCTGTCGAACATGAAGTTCCTTTATGAGCAGGTCAAACTGGCAGACAGGATCATCAATTTTTAGCCGAAATCGCCTTTTTTCAGTCTGATCGGCTCATCTTCCGAGCAGGTTCCCCCCGGAGCACCAAACGCCCGGTCTGCAGATGGGGAAGACCGGCACGGTGACGTCCAGCATACTCCGTGCAATGGCCTTTACTGCGAAATGCACCACCGCGGTGGCGGCCACGGCCGTCTCGATGGGAAAGAAGAGGGCCATGACCGGGGTCAGCACAGTGCCCAGGCCAAAGCCCGAAAAGAGGGTCAGCCCGGAAACGGCCAGGCTGGACAGACAGATGACAAGATATTCCACTTTATCTCCTTACATGATCGATTGCGTCGCCATGCGCACCGCCCAGCCCAGGCCGGCGCACCCGGCCAGGGTCGCGCCCATGCCGAGCTTGAAGCGGGTCATGGCCAGGG
>ERZ1645192.5276-NODE-5276-length-10030-cov-28.595990_pt1 | contig 10030 bp, 15 predicted proteins | sample MGYA00575354_ERZ1645192 | MGnify/ENA primary metagenome ERZ1645192 (study PRJEB40844, sample SAMN11349763) | freshwater sediment metagenome | isolation source: river sediment | host: Sediment | place: India: Faizupur Khadar , New Delhi | collected 2017-02-21 ...
GTGAGGGCCGCCAGAGGGTCAGGACAGTTTTACCACGAGGAACCGGACGATACCCCGGCTCCCGTTGTGCCATGCATGCGGGATGTGTGCCGGGCTCTCGATGAGGGTGTCCGCGCCTGCGGCGACCTTTTCGTCTCCTATCTCAACGACACCTTCGCCTCCCGGCACAGATGGAAACAGACCGGGGGGTGCGAAACAAGAAAGCCTTCACCGGTGAATCTTTCATCCCATGCCTCCTCATCTCTTCCTTTTCCATTATTATAAACTAAAGAAAGGAGATTGGCCCTGGTCAAGAAACGCGCATTCCCGAGCTTCAGGTGAGGAGACTGCTCGGGTGTTGTCACATTCAAAACCGGGAGGTGTGGTATGAAACCGACGGAAGAACTGGTTCACGAGCATCAGGTGATCACCCTTGTACTGAATGCCGTCACAGTCGAGGCCGGAAATTTGAGGAAAACCGGAAAGATCGACCCCGGGCTCGTTGAAAAGATGCTCGACTTCTTCAGGAATTTCACTGACAGATGCCACCATGCCAAGGAGGAAAAGCACCTTTTCCCCCTGCTTGAGCGCAGAGGCATGCCCCGCGACAGGGGCCCCGTGAGGGTCATGCTGGCCGAGCACGACGAGGGGAGGAGACTGGTCTCGAACATCGGCGGGGTTCTCCCTGCTGCAGCGCGGGGAGACAGGGAAGCCGTCCACTCTGTCTCGGACAACCTGGCCGAATACGCAAGGCTGCTGGAGAATCACATCGCAAAGGAGAATGGCGTGCTCTTCCCCATGGCGGACCAGATCCTCACCCCCGAAGACCAGGTCGATCTCCAAGCTGCATTTGCCAAGGTCGAAGAGGAAGAGACCGGGGAAGGGGTCCATGAAAGATACCACGCGCTTGCCCACGAGATCTCAGACTCGCTGAGCGGGTAAATGTCTGAGATATATGCGATGAACTTGAATGTTTTCAGGTAAAGTCTTGAGAAGCACGGGGGTGCGGGCAATGTACGGGGTGAATCGTTGCCGGTATTCCCGGCATGACCAGCAGCGGAGGTGAGCCATGAAACCTATCGGACCTTTGATGTGGGAGCACCGGCTGATCGAGCAGATCGTCCCCCTCATGCAGAAAGAGATTCGGGACATCCAGAGCACCAGGAGGGCAGATGTCGTATTCATCGAGCAGGCGGTAGACTTCTTCAGAACCTACACGGACCGTACCCATCATGGGAAGGAAGAAGAAATCCTTTTCAGGGAACTGGAGAAAAAGCCTCTTTCCCCGGAACATGACCGCATCCTGAAGGAGCTCATGAAGGAGCATGTCTATGCCCGTGACAATGTCAAGGGTCTTGTCCAGTCCGGGCAGCACTACAATGAAGGCAACGTTGAAGCCCTTGGGGCCATCGTCACGCATTTCAACAACCTCATAGCCCTCTATCCCGGGCATATCGAGAAAGAAGACAAGTTCTTCTTTTTTCCGGTAATGGACTATTTTACCCCTGAAGAACAAAACAAGATGCTGGCCGAATTTTATGAGTTCGACAGGAAGATGATCCACGAGAAATACCAGGGGATCATGGAACGGCTGGGCGCGAACGTGCGAAGGTGGTGATCCCCCGCTCGTACTAGGCGAATGGAGACTGGAAGAAAGGATCGAGGGCTACTCTCTCACCTGAAAGGGCCTCTGGGAAAACCAAGGATCCGGCCGATGCGGAAGCGCTGGAAACGTTGCGGTCGGATAAAGTTTAAACATGACGCCCTGAGGCGCAGGGATGAACCTTTACGCTCTCGTCTGGTCACTGAGAACGGTCAACCGCCCGATGGCTTCACAGATCACGGCAACCCGGTGTTCTCGCTCCAGAGATAATCCTGAATCGTCAGACGGACCTGTAGGTTGATGGAAGGCCACTCTCCCAGCTCCCGCTTGATGCCGGAACCCAGGCCGTGGCACGGCAACAGGCCCTTGGCCACGTACGAAACCAGGATCGGGTTGCGGATGTTGGAGTTGCCGGTCCGGATCGTCTCCACCATGCGGAAGGGGCCATCGGCACCTGGCGGACCGATGAAACCATCCCCGTGGGTTTTGGAACCATCCAGATTGTGCCGGTCTGGTGGTTTCTGCTGGAGATGGAACCACGAACCTGAAATAACGGCTCGTCTTATTTTATGTCCGAGCCGCATCCTGAAATAACGGTCTCCATCGGTTTGATCTCGTATCCCATTGCCCTGTAGCCGCGCTGGCGTTTGTCCCACATGCGGGCGAGTTGCGGCTGATCGGTTTCGGCATAGTCGTAGATGCGCACATCCTGCTTGTCGGTGTGTTCCCGGTGTAGGCGTCCTGCGTATTGCTGCAAGGTTCCTTTCCAAGAGATCGGCATGGCCAGCACCAACGTGTCGAGTGGTGGATGGTCGAAGCCTTCTCCAATCAGACGGCCGGTGGCGAGAAGAACTCTTGGGGCTGACTCGTCCAATGCCTGCAGTTGGGCAAACACCGCTATACGTTGCTTCTTGGATAAGCGGCCATGAAGGACAAGGCACTGTTCGACCTCATCCCCCAGCGCCTCCTGCAACAGCGGTAGATGGTCTGTTCGCTCGGTAAGCACGAGCACCTTTCGCCCTTCCCGGTAGGCGTCCAGCACATCCCCGGCGATGAGCCGGTTGCGGGTCGCGTCGTTGGCGAGGATGCGGAACACATCCTGAATCGGCGAATCCGACGGGATCTCGGGCGCGGGAAGTACCTTCGCCCAGACCTCCAGTTGCACCGCGGCGGTTTCCGGTCTCGATGCACTGTGGCGGATCGGCCCGCACTGCATGAAGATGATCGGCTGATGCCCGTCGCGGCGTATCGGTGTGGCGGTCAGGCCCACCACGAATTTTGCCTTGGCCTGTTTGAGGATCGCCTCGAAGGAAAAGGCCGACAGGTGATGGCATTCGTCGATGATGATCTGCCCGTACTGGTCGAGCAGTTCGCCAAGATCCTCCCGACCGGAAAGAGACTGCATGACCGCGATGTCGATCTTGCCGGACGGTTTCTTCTTGCCGCCGCCGATGACACCCAAGCTTCCTTTCGGGAACTCAAGAAATCCAGTCAACCGCTCCTGCCACTGACGCAGCAACTCGGTGCGATGGACCAGCACCAATGTGCTCACCTTGCGCCGTGTAATAAGGGCGGCAGCTGTGACCGTCTTGCCGAATGCCGTTGGGGCACAGAGCACGCCGATCTCGTGTTTAAGCATCTCCCGCACCGCTGCCTTCTGGTCATTGCGCATGGTGCCGGTGAATTTAGCGGTCACTCTCCGTCCCGGCAGACGTTCGTCCTGAAGTTCCGGACGGATGTCGTGCTCCTGTAACAGGTCGAGCACCGCATCGAGGCAGCCTCGCGGTAGGCCGATATGCTGGGGGAAATTCTCGGCGCAGCCGATGATGCGCGGCTTGTTCCACACCGGCAGACGCATAGCCTGGGCCTTGTAGAACTCGGGATTCTGGAAGGCGGCGAGCCGAATCAGGCGGTTGGCCAGCGGCTGTGGCAGATCGTCCTTGGCGATGAAAATCTGGTTGGCCAGCACCAGGGTCAGCGATTCCGGTAGTGGACCGGTAATTCGTGCAGGCAAAGGCGATGGACGTTGCCAGGGTTTGTTGTTCTCTTCCTCGCTTGCAAAGGCCACATCCAATGGATGGCGGCCGTCGCTGGCCCGTAGAATGGCATCTTCCAAATCTCGCCGGGACATGGGACGGATGAAGGCCAGAAAGGCCCATTGATCAGGGTAAGGTTGCAGGTGTTCATCGACGAAGACACTGCGTCCTGATTCCCTCGGCAGTTTCTGCAGGGGCAGCGCGATCAGGTTGCCGAAGCCGCCCTTAGGCATGGTGTCCTGGTTGGGGAACAGACGATCGTAGCTGGCCAGAGACAATTGCCGGTTGCGGTCGCAGGTGTGGCTGATCAGCGCAGCCCCGAGCTTCCGGGCCTCACGGGCCGAAACCGGCTCGGCGAAGAAGATCCAGGCGTGAGCGCCGTTGCCTGAGCGGGAAATCTCCAGCGCCGCCGGAATGCCATGTTCCCGGCAGGATTGCATGAAGGCCTGGGCATCCTCACGCCAGTCGGCTTCATCGAAATCAGCCGCCAGAAAATAGCACCTGTCATCGCTCAGAAGCGGATAGACACCGATAGTCTGTTTCCCGGCCAAATGGTCATAGATCACCTGATCTGTCACCGGCAGCAACTGGCGCTGGTTGCAGTCGCCGCATTTCACCCGGGGTTTGTGGCAGATGCCAGGCTTCCATTCGTTGCCACAGGCCGGTGAATAGCCGGACGTGCGCTTAGCCGACTCCCAGAGCTTGGGATAGACATCCTCGCGCCCCCGGAACAGGCGGCGGAACAGGGCAATCTTGTCGTCCGTGGTGAAATGGGTTGGAGCTTGTGAGTATTTTATTGGGACGGAGAGGGGGTCAGGGATGGCCGGTTCTTCGCAGGCGATGCCGTGACGGGTCAGCAGGTCCTTGAGGTGGGCGTTCTCCTCGCGCAGCCGTCGCAGTTCATCCTGTTCATTCAGGCCTTGGTCACTCTTCGGCAAATCCATACTCCGCCATCAGCATGTTGTTGGAAAACATTGGCCCCCAAGATGTCGCAGCTTTTATCATAGCTCTGTCACAGATCAATGTCACAGCTTGTCATAGCTCGGCCAACACGTAATAGCGAGTCGGGTCGGTCGCTCCCGCGCCAACCTCACCGATCAGGTTCTTGTCCAACATCCCCTTCAGGTCCCGCTGCAGGCTACGGCGGTTGACAGTCGGGCAAAGCGCCTCAAAATCCTGGATGGTCACCTTGCCATGCTGGAGGAGATAGCCCAGCGCCTTGCCCTGGCGCTCGTTCAGACCGTGCTGTTTCACCAGCACATCGCGGTGGATGACCTGCTGGCTGCGTTCGCGCACCTCGATCATCTGGGTTTCCAGACCGGTGACGAAGTAGTCGAGCCAGCCAGTCATGTCCATGCCGTTGTCGCGCACGCTCTGGATCGCCTTGTAGAAGACCGGACGGTCACGGTCGTAATATTCGCTGATGGTGAACAGCCGTTTGAAGTCGTATCCAGCCTTGTAGAGGCAGAGGGTGGAGAGCAGGCGCGAGGCGCGGCCGTTGCCGTCAAGAAACGGGTGAATATGCACCAATTGAAACTGGGCTATGCCACTCACCAGCACCGGGTGGATATCGAGGTCACCGTTCAGCCACTTAACCAGCTCCGACATCAACACCGGCACCTCCACCGCCGTGGGTGGGGTGTAGATCACCTGACCGGTGACGGAATTGACCACGTAGTTCTGGATGCGCCGATACTCCCCCGGCGCGGCGCTGCCGCCGCGCACGCCTTCCACCAGCTTGCGGTGGATCTCGCGGATCATCCCTTCGGTGATCGGGTCGCCGCTGTCCAGGCACTCGGAGACGAACTCGAAGGCGGTGCGGTAGTTGAGCAGCTCCCGCGCATCGTCCGGGTCGGCCTCCGGCACAGCTTCACCTTTCCATAACCGTTCGGCCTGGTCCAGCGTCAGCCTGGTGCCTTCGATGTGAGTGGTGTGATGCGCCTCCCGAATCAGCGCCTGCTCACCTACTTCGCTCACCCAGTCGGCTGAGAGTTGCGCCGCCTCCAGAAAACCCCGCGCCCGCTCGATACGGGTGATCGCCTGGGTCATGAGGTTGGTGATGGTGAATGTGGGCTGGAAGCTCATAGCTTTGTCAACTCTTCCTTAGTGTTCAAACCCAAATCGCCTCAAAAGCACAACCCTCGACAAATGAGTTGACTTTTCAGCACAAACGAACGATATTCTCTGTAGCTCATCTACCATATGTAGAAGGAGTAACAAAGCCGTCCCCTTGGGCGGCTTCAGCTTTTTGAGTCTTGGTTTCGCCAGTATTCCTCATATCCCTTCCGCAATTTCCTCTGCCGGTGCGGCTGTTCAACCATCAGTACAGTTCCCCCTGGATCTTTTTCAGTGTACAAAACTGCTCGAACTGACGTTGCGCCAGCTTCGACGGCACCGTCTTGCCGTTCTCCCAGCGGTTGACCGTGGCGAAGCTCACCCCGAGGGCATGGGCCAGTTCTTCCTGGGAGAGCGCCAGCTGCCGCCGCACCTCCTTGACCGTTTCCGGGAAGTTTTCGGGTTGGCGGATCATGGCCATCTGACATCTCCCGCTGATTGGACGAGGCGCAGCAGGCCGGGCGCGACGTTCCACTGGTGGCCGTCATCGGTGGCGATACTGACGGTCTTCTTGTTGAGGCGCAGCACCATGCCCTCCAGCGTCCGGCCGTCCGGGGTCTGGAAGCCGACTCGGTCGCCCTTGGTGAAACTGGTCATCAGCGTGGTAGCGCGGGCCTGGGATATGAGTTTGAGCCGCTCGACGATCAGCCGATTGAGAAAGAGCAGGTCCTCTTCGTTCAGTCGCTTGATCGCCTCGACGGCGGAGACGCGGTCGACGATCTTGACGCTGCCGGGTTTCATGGCTACACCTCGTTTTTCAGCGCCTTGATTAGAGACAGCAGCTCGGGCACATCATCCTGGATGATGCTCCAGAGGGTGTCGTCGTCGATGCCAAGATAGCCGTGAATGAGGCGGTTGCGGGTGGCGATGATCATCCGCCAGGGAATTGCTGGATGGGCGGCGCGGACGTCGTCCGGGATATGGGTGGCGGCTTCGCCGATCAGCTCCAGGTTGCGCAGGGTGGCGTCATAGGTAAGCCTGCTGGCCACGAAACCGGCCTGGTCGAACCCGTCGGTATAGGCGAGCACCTTCCCGGCGAAGTCGATCATGTCATCGAGGTAGAAGCGCCATTCGCGCTGGCTGGCATCAGACATTGACCCGCTCCTGTTCAATATAGGGGCGCAACTCCGGCCGCAGGGCCTTTTCGGTTACCAGGTCGACCGAACAGCCGAGCAGATCCTCCAGGTAAAACTGCACGCCAAAATAACGCTTGGAGGTAGCCGGGCCGTCGAAGGCCACCAGCACATCGACATCGCTGCCGCTGGTCGCTGTATCGCGGGCGGTGGAGCCGAACAGGGCCAGCCGGGTCACGCCGAAACGGGCCTGCAGCTCCTGCTTGCTGCGGGTCAGCAGTTCCAGTGCACGTTGTCTGTTCATAGCTCAGCCTCCAAAGGTATTTCATCTTCAGAACTTCAGCGCACCCGAAACCGTTGGGTACACGCGGGTGTTCAGAACTATTCAATAATATAACATCTGCTATGCGGCGTGCAACTCAAAAGGAGAGGGAACTCCGAGGGAATTGAAACCGCACCGGTAAGCAAGCGCATGAATGTCCGCGCAAAGAATTCCAGCCGTCACCCGACACTTTCTCCGTCTCTCCGGTAAGTAACCGGGGAAGGCATCAGAATTCATGTATAGTACGAAAGGAATTCTTCCTCAGTTAGTCCTGCAATCTCGATGAGTTTACTGAGCAACCCACGTTTTACAGGTTTGCCCTTATGGACAGGGATGGACAAGATCGGAGGATAATGTTCTTTAGCGAGAATGACATGACTCCCGCTCTGCCTCCTTACCTTCCACCCTGCCCTCTCAAATGCCTTTACGACTCTGCCGGGCTTGAGGTTGTGCAACCCGCTCATGAAGATTTCTGCTTGCCTCTCTTCTGGCCCATTATCTCAAGGCATTCGCTTATAGCATCCTTGATCATATCAAGGGCTTCTTCAACGGTATCACCCTGGGACGCGCATCCCGGTATTTCCGGGTATTCGACCCAATAGCCGCCATCCTCGGTATCCTCGTGAAGCGTGACGGGATATTTCCGCCCCTTGATCATTACATCATATTTCTTCTTATCGAATAAAGGTTTCACCGTGCCTTTGAGCTCGTTGATTATGTCTTCGAGAAGGAACGAGAGCAATACCTGACCGCGCTTCAACGTATCGATTATGATCTTCCTGTCCTTGGTGATGACGAATATGGATTTCCCGTCGGTCAGGAACTGGAGATTTGCCAGGGGCTTTTCTGTATCCGGCATGTTCTTTTTCAGATAGCTGATCGCTTTTCTCATCTTCTGGACGCTTATCCCTGCATCCTTGAGCCCCTTGGCAACCTTTAACTGGATGAGATCGGCAAATGAATATAATCTGAGACTCCCATATCCTGCCGCCTCCTGCACGGAGGGCTTGATCAGATTCGTTTTATCCCAATAACCGATCTGCCTGGGCGTTAATCCGAGTATGCGGGCGACTGTCTTTGTGTTGAAGTTCACGACTACCCCCGTGGTGTTATAAATACCTTGATGATCTTATAATGCCCTTATCGGTTATTGTCAATGTTCGATGATCAGCCCGATCCCGATTTTATCGAAACTTCAATTTGAAGGTGCAGGTATGCCCTACCATTTGATCACTAGCAGGAAAGTAATGATTTCTCATGGGAAGGAACTGATTATACGGTTTATTGGCTACGAATCCATATGTGATATTGAAATCAAGGCCGATGGTGCCTGTTAGCGATATAAAGTTGCTCCTTCATGAGATGATCTGATAATACCGATTAATCACATCAGTTGATGATGCGATTGAGATTGATAATCACATCAGATGGGGAGACAGTCAGGTGGCAAAATCACATCAGTATATCTGGCAGAGGCCAAATTGGACTGCCTTCACCTGGAGAAGTGAAGAGATCCTTAGCCTTCTCGGTAAATGTCGCCTTGTCCAGGGGAAGCTCTTGGGAAAGGTGATCGATCTTGGCCTGACACTTGATGCTCATGCTCATGCAGAAGTTTTGGCTGAGGAAATTATAAAGACATCAGCCATCGAGGGTGAAGAACTCGATCTCCGTTCTGTACGATCCTCTGTTGCCCGTAGACTGGGACTGCCTTCTGCAGGTCTGCCTGTTGATAGACACGTTGATGGTCTTGTCGCTGTTATCCTGGATGCCACCATGAACCATGATGCATCTCTTACTACAGAACGTCTCTATGGATGGCATGCAGGACTGTTTCCCACAGGATACTCCGGAATGCACAAGATAAAGGTTGGTACATGGCGGGGAGAAGAACCGATGAGGGTTGTCTCAGGACCTGTCGGCAAGGAGAAAGTTCATTTCATGGCACCGCCTGCTGAAAGAATTCCGGAGGAGATGACACATTTTCTTTCCTGGTGGAATTCGAGCAGAGGACGCATGGAAGGACTTATCCGCGCAGCTATTGGGCATTTCCGGTTCGTGACCATCCATCCCTTCGAAGATGGCAATGGACGTATTGCCAGGGCTCTGACAGACATGGCCCTTGCCCAGGATGATTCCCAGAAGCACAGGTACTACAGCCTCTCTTCTCAGATCATGGAGGAACGGGACAGCTATTATGATGTCCTTGAAGAATGCCAGAAAGGCAAAAGCGATATCACAAAGTGGCTTGTCTGGTTTCTGGAGTGTTTCTCCAGAGCCATAGATCGATCCGAGACGATCCTCTCTGGAGTGATCACAAAAGCTAACTTCTGGAGAGCGCATGCTCAGGCATCTTTGAATGAGAGGCAGCGCAAGGTGATCAATAAGCTCCTTGATGCAGGTCAGGATGGTTTCGAAGGTAGTCTGACTACCAGGAAGTACGCTTCTATGGTGAAAGTCAGCAAGATGACCGCTTTTCGTGAGATCAACAGGCTGCTCGAACTTGGCATTATTCGCCAGAACCCTGGTAAGGGGAGAAACGTCAGCTATGACCTGATCTGGCCTTAAAATACAACAAAACTTGTTCATATGAGTACTGTCCTGATAGATATTATCCCTCTGATGTATATAAGCTGAGATTTGATCTTACGAGACATCCACATTAGACAGGATTTTATCGTACAATTACGAGAGCAAAAGATATCGACAGTCCTGTGTTCCCAGATATCATCAAGATATCGAGAGCTTTTTTTAGACCAACTGAAACTGCTAGTATCTTTACGATAAAAAATTTGTATTTGGCTTCGATGATTGAAACTCTGATTCGGAGATTGTAAGTTTTCAAAACGGTTCTCACTGTTTCACCAATACATGACGGTACTCATCAGCAGAGGAAAAGCATGCC
>ERZ1645192.5277-NODE-5277-length-10029-cov-6.725887_pt1 | contig 10029 bp, 7 predicted proteins | sample MGYA00575354_ERZ1645192 | MGnify/ENA primary metagenome ERZ1645192 (study PRJEB40844, sample SAMN11349763) | freshwater sediment metagenome | isolation source: river sediment | host: Sediment | place: India: Faizupur Khadar , New Delhi | collected 2017-02-21 ...
CTCCGCATGCTATTGAGGCGAGGGGATTGATAACATTTTTACCTGTATATTTCGGGGCTGAACCACCGATAGGCTCGAACATCGACACTCCCCTGGGATTTATATTACCGCCTGCTGCGATTCCCATTCCTCCCTGGGTTATTGCACCAAGGTCGGTAATTATGTCGCCAAACATATTTGTTGTGACAATAACATCAAACCATTCCGGATTCTTTACCATCCACATGCAGGTAGCGTCAACATGGTAGTACTCTCTTTTGATATCAGGATATTCAGCTTCTCCCATTTCATGAAAAGCTCTTTCCCAGAGGTCGAATACATAGGTGAGCACGTTTGTTTTACCGCAGAGAGCAAGTGTCTTTTTCCTGTTTCTCTTCCTTGTATATTCGAAAGCATACCTGAGGCAGCGGTCCACCTGCATTCTTGAGTAAACCATGTTCTGCATGGCAACTTCATCCGGGGTACCCTTCATTGTTGTACCTCCGGCGCCGGTGTAAACATCTCCTGAGTTCTCTCTTACGACAACATAGTCAATGTGTTCCGGACCTTTATCCTTCAGGGGTGTTGCAACACCCGGATAGAGCTTTATGGGACGGAGATTGATATACTGGTCAAGTTCAAAACGGAGACGGAGCAGGATTCCTTTTTCAAGGATACCCGGCTTCACATCAGGATGGCCGATGGCTCCGAGGAATATTGAATCGAATTTTTTCAGGTCAGCTGTTGCCGAATCCGGAAGCACTTCACCGGTTCTGAGATAACGTTCACCACCAAAGTCAAAGTCCTGGTAATTAATTTTGAAGCCGTACTTCGAAGCAGCAGCAGAAAGTACTTTTACTCCTTCCCTGACCACTTCGGGTCCGGTACCGTCACCACCTATAACGGCAATGTTGTAAGTTTTACCCATAAATCTTATATTTAATTAAAATGTTAATATTCAATGAAATGACACTGAAGGAGCTTAGTTGGTTCTGGCTTTTTCAGTATCCTCTGCTTTCTCACTTTCATTAAATCCTTCTACAATATTAAGCATTCTTTCCGTAGCCTTTATTGCTGATTCAGTCTGGTCGGCATCCAGGCCCCGGGTTCTGAATTCCCGGCTTTTGTAATCCCAGGTAATAACAGTTTCAACAAGAGCATCTGTTGCACCACCCGGAGGTATTGACACCTGGTAATCAATAAGGTTAGGGAGGACTTTGCCAAGCTTGTCGTAAATATTTCTCAGCGCCTTCATAAAGGCATCATACTGACCATCGCCTGAGGAAGTCTCCTGGTAAAGGTTTCCGTCAATCTCAACCTGAATATTGGCTGAAGGCTTAAGCCCGAATGACAGTGAAAGGCTGTAATTCTTTATGAAAATCTTGTAATTACTGCGGTCGTTTCCAAGAACGTCGGCAATTATGAAAGGCAGATCCTCTGCAGTGACATTTTCCTTTTTGTCACCAAGTTCGATTACCCGCTGCGTAACTTTTGCAAGAGATTCAGGACTCAGTGTAAGTCCGAACTCCTCAAGGTTTTTCTTCACTGTTGCCTTTCCTGACTGTTTGCCAAGGGCATATTTTCTCTTTCTTCCAAAACGTTCGGGGAGAAGATTGTTGTAATAAAGATTATCCTTGGTATCGCCGTCGGCATGTACTCCGGATGTCTGGGTGAAGACATTTTCACCTATAACCGGTTTGTTTACGGGAATCCTTATCCCGCTGAAGGTTTCAACAATCTTGCTTACTCTTGTTATTTCAAACTCATTGACATTCATCTCAGCTCCGAGATGATCCCTGAGCACACCTATTATGCTTGAAAGCGGTGCATTTCCAGCTCTTTCTCCTAGTCCGTTAACTGTTGTATGTATGCCTCTTGCACCTGCTTTTACAGCAGCAAGCACATTTGCAACAGAAAGGTCATAGTCGTTGTGGGCATGAAAATCAAAGTGAAGGTCGGGATAACGGTCGGTGACCTTCTTGCAGAAATCATAAGTCTGATCAGGATTAAGTATCCCGAGAGTGTCAGGAAGCATGAAGCGTCTGATATTTTCATCTTTCAGTGAGTCAAGCATGTAAAAGACATAATCAGGTGAATTGATCATTCCGTTTGACCAGTCTTCGAGGTAGATGTTAACCTCCATGTCGAGTTCTTCAGCCTTTCTTATAATTTCCTTAATGTCAGCTACATGCTGATCAGGAGTTTTCCTGAGCTGCTTTTCGAGATGTCTCAGGGAACCCTTGCAGAGCAGGTTATCAACCCTGCCTCCTGCATCATGAATCCAGTTAAGTGAGATATCACCGTCAACAAAGCCAAGCACCTCAACCTTCCTGTGCAGGTTGTTGTGACGGGCCCATTCGGTAATCTTTTTAAGGGCTTCGAATTCACCTGAAGAAACCCTTGCAGAGGCTATCTCTATCCTGTCAATCTTAAGATCCCTCAGAAGCAGCTTTGCCAGATGCAGCTTTTCGGGGGGTGAATACGAGACGCCCTGTGTCTGTTCCCCATCCCTGAGGGTGGTATCCATTATCTCAACTCTCATTTCACCATTATTTTATTATTCTCATAATCAGTTATCTGATCCTTCATGGCAATAAGGAAATCAATGTCATCGAGTCCTTTAAGCAGGCACTCTTTCTTGTATGCATTAATTTCAAACCGTGCAGTATCGCCTGTCGGAAGTACTGAAAATTCCTGTTTCTCAAGATCTATCCGGACCTTTGTTGAGGGGTCCTTTTTCACCTGTGACTGAAGCTTCTGAAGAAGTTCTTCTGATATCACAATAGGCAACAATCCGTTATTGAGTGAGTTGTTTTTAAATATATCTGCAAAAAAACTTGACACAACTGCCCTGAAACCATAGTCATATATTGCCCATACTGCATGTTCACGGCTTGATCCGCTGCCGAAGTTTTTTCCTGCAACAAGCACCTTACCGCTGTAAACCGGACTATTCAGTACAAAGTCAGGATTTTTTTCTCCGGATTTGAGGTACCTCCAGTCACGGAAAAGGTTATCTCCGAATCCTTCCCTTGATGTTGCACTGAGGAACCTTGCCGGTATTATCTGATCAGTATCTACATTCTCCAGGGGGAGAGGCACACATGTTGTCTCCAGTATATCGAATTTTGTTTTTGGCATTGTATTGGTTATAAGCTTGTTATTATTAACTGAGTAAGGTTCTCGGGTCTGTTATCCTGCCTGTAACAGCTGCAGCTGCAGCTGTAAGCGGACTTGCCAGGAGTGTCCTGGCTCCAGGTCCCTGTCTTCCCTCAAAATTCCTGTTGGATGTAGACACGGCATATTTTCCTGCCGGGATCTTGTCCTCATTCATTGCAAGGCATGAAGAGCAGCCCGGCTGCCTTACCTCAAATCCTGCTTCCTCGTATATTTTTACAAGACCTTCCTGCTTCATCTGTTCTTCTACACGCTTAGAGCCGGGAACTATGAGAGCAGTGATACTGTCAGCCTTCTTTTTTCCCCTTATAAGTTCTGCAAAAGCCCTGAAGTCTTCTATTCTGCCGTTTGTACAGCTGCCTATGAAAACATAATCAACAGGATGTCCGATAAGTTTCATGTCGGGCTTAAATCCCATATATGCAAGAGATTTCATATAGGAGGCAGATGCTTCTTTTCCTGCTGTATCGCTTACAGGAATTGCTGCATCAATTGCCATGCCCATTCCCGGATTTGTTCCGTAGGTGATCATTGGTTTAATGTCGGCTGCTTCATAAACAAGTTCCATGTCAAATACAGCACTGTCATCGCTTTTCAGCTTTTTCCATCCTTCAAGCGCCTTGTTGAAGTCATTAACGCCATGAACAACGGATAGTATTTTCAGGTATTCAAATGTTGTCTCATCAGGTGCTATAAGTCCGCCGCGGGCTCCCATCTCAATGCTCATATTACAGATGGTCATCCTTGCTTCCATTGACAGGCTTTGTATTGCAGAACCTGCAAATTCAACGAAATACCCTGTACCGCCTGCGGCACTTATGCGGGAGATAATGTAGAGTATAATATCCTTTGAAGTAACACCTTTTTCCAGCCTGCCATTAACAGTGATCCTCATCTTCTTAGGTTTCGGCTGCATTATGCATTGTGTGGCAAGGACCATTTCAACCTCACTTGTGCCAATGCCGAATGCAATAGTACCGAAAGCGCCATGTGTAGATGTATGGCTGTCGCCGCAGACGATTGTCATTCCGGGAAGTGTATAGCCAAGCTCAGGACCGATTATATGTACAATACCGTTTTTTGAATGGTTGAGTCCGAAGTATTCAATACCATTTTCCCTGCAGTTCTGGGATAGTTTCTCAACCTGATTCCTTGACAGTTCATCCTTTATTGTGAGGTGCTGATCCTTTGTTGGAATATTATGGTCGGCAGTGGCAATTGTTTTCTCAGGCCTGAAAACTTTTATTCCTCTCTGCCTGAGTCCGTTGAATGCCTGCGGACTTGTTACCTCATGAATATAGTGCCTGTCGATGTACAATACATCAGGGCCTTCCTTTATTGAGCGGACCACATGTCCGTCCCAGATCTTGTCAAAAAGTGTTTTTGTTTCCAATTCTATTCTAATTATTATAATTGTATGCTTCCCTTTTAGCCCCCCACCCCCCCTGAAGGGGGGCTAAAACAGGTCAATTTTACATCATTTTCCGATGTTTTATACCCCCTTCAGGGGGCAGGGGGTCATTGTATTTTTGCAAGTGCATCTATGAATGCTTCAACAGATGCAGTTATAATATCCGTATGAGCTGAAAATCCGTAAAACATTTTTCCGTCATATTCAACCTGTATGTGCACTTTGCCAAGGTCGTCACTTCCTTTAGTAATAGCCTGGATAAGAAATTCCTCAAGATGTACTGTTTTGGATATGAGTTGTTTAACTGCCGTAAATGACGCGTCTATAGGACCGTTGCCGGTGGCGGTTGCATAATGCAGTTCGCCATTGATCTTAATACCAACAGTGGCTACGGGCATCAGTGATTTTCCGCAGGTAACCTGAAGCATGTCGAGTTTAAGTGATTTCTCACCCTGGAACACAACTCCTGCAAGGACTTTTATATCCTCATCCTTTATTTCTTTTTTCTTATCAGCCATCAAAAGGAAGCGGTGGTAGATCTCGTCAAGTTCCTCCTTACCGAATTTGAAGCCAAGGAGCTCAAGCCTGTGGTTAAGGGCTGCTCTTCCGCTTCTTGCAGTAAGGATTATTGAAGATTCCTTGATACCCACTTCCACCGGATCAATAATCTCATAATTCTCCCTCTTCTTAAGCACTCCGTCCTGGTGAATCCCTGATGAATGAGCGAATGCATTTCTTCCGACAATGGCCTTGTTTGCCTGTACTGGCATGTTCATAAGTGTTGAAACAAGCCGGCTTGTGCTGTATATAAGCTTTGTATTTATGTCGGTCTTTACATTCAGGTCATAATGGCTTTTTATTATCATGGCTACTTCTTCGAGTGAGGTGTTTCCTGCCCTTTCACCGATACCGTTAATAGTCACTTCAACCTGGCGGGCTCCGTTTATAACACCCATCATAGTGTTTGCGGTAGCCATTCCAAGGTCATTATGGCAATGAGTTGAGATTATTGCCTTGTTTATATTCGGGACATTTTCAACAAGGTACCTTATCTTTGCGCCATACTCTTCAGGGAGGCAGTAACCCGTTGTATCTGGAATATTTACAACAGTGGCCCCTGCTTTGATTACGGCTTCGATTACCCTGGCAAGAAATTCGTTTTCGCTTCTTCCGGCATCTTCAGCGTAAAATTCCACATCATCAACAAATTTGCGTGCATATTTTACTGCATCAGCAGCCCGTTTTATTATTTCCTCAGGAGTTGTACGGATCTTGTGCTGAATATGCATGGGAGAGGTGCCGATACCTGTATGTATCCTCTTCTTTTTTGCATACTGCAGTGCCTCGGCAGCCACCTCAATATCCTTTTTAACGGCCCTGGTGAGGGCACAGATAACAGGAGTTGAGATTGCCTTTGATATCTCCACTACTGAATTGAAATCGCCCGGACTAGAAATCGGAAAGCCAGCCTCAATGACATCGACTCCCAGGGCTTCCAGGGCCTGGGCAACTTCAATTTTCTCAATTGTATTAAGCTGGCACCCTGGCACCTGTTCTCCATCCCTGAGGGTGGTGTCGAAGATAATGACCTTATCGTTCATACGAATTCTATGTTTATTTTTAATATTATTTACTATTTGATTGGCCTGAGCTTTCTCACGGCAGTACCTGTTTTCCAGATCTCTGAGCTTCCGAGTTCTTTCAGTTCGGCATCGAGCTTCTGCTTGTAATCAGGTGAACTTAAAGAACTGATAACCCTTTCACATTCAGCACCTGTCTTAACTTTATTATACAGATCCTTGAAAACAGGAAGCGTTGCCTGCATGAATTTAGGTCTCCAGTCGAGGGCACCTCTCTGGGCTGTTGCACTGCAGTTTGAGTACATCCAGTCCATACCGTTCTCATCCACAAGCCTAATGAGACTCTGGGTGAGTTCCTCAACTGTCTCGTTAAATGCTTCTGAAGGTGAATGGCCGTTCTCGCGAAGTACCTGGTACTGAGCATCCATGATACCTGCAAGGGCACCCATAAGCACACCGCGCTCACCTGTAAGGTCACTGTAAACCTCATGCTCGAAAGTTGTCGGGAAGAGATAGCCTGAGCCAATAGCTATACCCAGGGCGAGTGTTCTTTCTTCAGCTCTCCCGGTGAAATCCTGAAATACCGAATAGCTTGAATTGATGCCGGCGCCTGCAAGGAAGTTACGGCGAACACTGGTTCCCGATCCCTTTGGTGCACATAGTATTACATCAATATCAGCAGGAGGGATGACCCCTGTCTGTTCTTTATATGTTATTGAAAATCCATGTGAAAAATAAAGTGCATCACCTTTCTTAAGATGAGGTTTGATCTTTGGCCACAGTATTCTTTGTGCGGCATCTGAAACAAGATACTGTATAATTGTTCCTTTTTCTGCAGCTTCCTCTACATTGAAGAGAGTTTTACCGGGAACAAATCCGTCTTTAATGGCCTTGTCCCAGTCGGCTTTGAATTCGGGAGCCTGTCCAATTATTACACTGATGCCATTATCTTTCATGTTAAGAGCCTGAGCGGGGCCCTGTACTCCATATCCGATAATTGCAACAACTTCATTTTTAAGAACTTCACGTGCTTTTGAAAGTGGAAACTCTTCTCTTGTAACTACTGTTTCAAGTACTCCGCCAAAATCAATTTTTGCCATGTTTTTAAATTTTAATTATTTATTTCCTGTTTAATTTTTCTATTTTCTTTTCTTTCCTTTTTTTTTGCCCTGCGCTCTTCACCCTGAGCCCTGAGCCTTTTTCAGTTCAGAGCTTTGAAATTATCTCCCTTGAAGTTATTTGCTTCATCCATTTCCTGTAGGTAAGAAGTAAGCTCCTTGACCTGTTTTGTAATTGCCACCCTGCCCGATTTTGCGAACTGGAGCACACCATAAGGTTCAAGCTGGGTGAGCATTTTCGCAATATCTGCTCTGTGCCCGGTCTTCTCAATAATCATAAACTCAGGTGAAACTTCAAGTATCCGTGCATTGTGTGAGCGGACAATATGATCAATAATATTTCCGCTGAGCAAGGCTTTTGTTGACACCTTGAAAAGTGCAATCTCCTGATATATAATCTGTTCCGATGTATGGACAAATACTTTCAGTACATCGACAAGCTTTTCCATCTGCTTTGCAACTTTCTGAATCAGATCACTTGTTGTTGTGACAACTATTGTGAGGAGGTATACTCCCTGTACTGCAGATTCAGAGGCCGTAAAGCTCTCAATATTGAGTTGCCTGCGGGTAAGTATTATTGTTATCTGACCGAGTATTCCTATGTGGTCCTCAGTAAAAAGCGATATTGTGTACTCCTGTTTCATTTCTTATTCTCTGTTTATCTTGTAGTCATTTAGTCATGCGGTCTTGCGGTCTCTTTATTGCTACTCCAGTCTTATCTCACCAACACCGGCTCCGGGTATGATCATTGGGAAGACGTTTTCCTTTTTCTCAACCTTGATTTCAAGAACATAAGGTCCGGGAGCATCAAGCATCTCTTTCAGAGCTCCCTCAAGATCATTTCTTTTTACGATTTTCTTAGCTGAGATATTGAAGGCTTTTGCAACAGCAACAAAATCAGGATTGACAAGTTCGGTTGAGGCATATCTCTTTTCGAAGAAGAGGTGCTGCCACTGGCGAACCATTCCCAGGAAGTTGTTATTCAGAATAATAACCTTAACCGGGATGTTGTACTGCATTATGGTTCCGAGCTCCTGAAGAGTCATCTGGAAGCCGCCATCGCCAATGAATGTTATAACATGCTTGTCGGGGCAACCCAGCTTTGAACCCATTCCTGCAGGAAGGCCGAAGCCCATTGTTCCCATTCCACCTGAAGTCACGAGGCTGTTGGGATTTTTGTATTTAAAATACCTTGCTGCGTACATCTGGTGCTGACCGACATCGGTAACGATTATTGCATCGCCCTTGGTCATATCCGAAACCATTTTAATTACTTCACCCATCTTGATTTCTCCGTTTGATGGTTTGGTTTCATTCTTTATAACCTTGTCATATTCAGCCTTGTCAAGAATACGGAACTCTCTTATCCACTTCTCGAAGGAATTGGGTTTTACAAGAGGGATAAGATGTGAAAGGGCTTCCTTTGCATCGTTATGGATCTCAACATCCACGGTGACGTTCTTGTTTATTTCGGCATTATCAATTTCAATGTGAATTATAGACGCCTGTTTTGCATATTTCTTAAGATTTCCTGTCACCCTGTCGTCAAAGCGCATACCTATTGCAATTATAAGGTCGGCCTGGTTTGTAAGGATATTGGGAGCATAGTTGCCATGCATTCCAAGCATACCTGCAAAAAGCCTGTGATCAGAGGGGAAGGCAGATAAACCAAGAAGGGTTGAAGCTACAGGGATACCTGTCTTCTCTGCAAATTCCCTGAGCTCTTTTTCAGCTCCGGAGAGCAGAATTCCGTGACCTGCCAGAATAAGAGGTCTCTCAGCATGATTTATCATTATTGCAGCTGATTCGAGAGCCTTTGTTTTCAGTGGCAGCCTGGGGTTATAACTTCTCAGATAATCACATTTCTTATATCTGAAATCAATTTTTTCAACCTGGGCATCCTTTGTAATATCTATTAGCACAGGTCCGGGCCTTCCTGTACGGGCAATATAGAAAGCTTTTGCCACTGCTTCGGGAATATCCTCTGCATTTTTGACCTGTATATTCCATTTGGTTACAGGCATTGATATACCTATAATATCTGTTTCCTGGAAAGCATCCGTGCCAATAAGGGTAGAGACTACCTGGGCTGTTATGAATACTGTTGGCACTGAATCGAGAAAAGCATTCGCAATCCCTGTTATCAGGTTTGTGGCTCCGGGTCCGGAAGTCGCAAAGCATACGCCGGGCTTTCCTGAAACCATTCCATAAGCCTGGGCTGCATGCGAAGCGCCCTGTTCATGCCTTACAAGGATGTGCTTAATCTTATCCTCATAGTCAAGCATTTTGTCATAAAGAGGCATAATGGCTCCGCCGGGATAACCGAACACCGTGTCGACACCCTCTTCGATAAGAGCTCTTAAAAGAGCATCGGCACCTGATATTCTGTTATCTGTTTCAATTTCTTTTGTCGCGCTGGTCTTCTCCTTAGTCCTCGTCGTCTTCATATATTGTCAGGTTGTTTTTTGGTCTTGCAGTCTTGCGGTCATGCAGTAATGTGGTCTTGCAGCTTTGCAGACTTATTATCTTTGCTTTGTATCTGTTGTTGCTTCCAAATATATTTTTCTATCAGCTATCAGCTAATCAATATGCACCCTAACACCGCCGGTATCAGCTGAGCTTACAAAGTACGCATACAGTTTAAGAGCCTGTGAGATATGCCTGTTCCTTGAAGATGGTCTGAAGGCTTTGTCTCCTTTCGCAGTTTCCGCTTTTCTCCTGTCTTCAAGTTCTTTTTCAGAAAGGAGTACATTCATTTTTCTTG
>ERZ1645192.5279-NODE-5279-length-10026-cov-7.082339_pt1 | contig 10026 bp, 7 predicted proteins | sample MGYA00575354_ERZ1645192 | MGnify/ENA primary metagenome ERZ1645192 (study PRJEB40844, sample SAMN11349763) | freshwater sediment metagenome | isolation source: river sediment | host: Sediment | place: India: Faizupur Khadar , New Delhi | collected 2017-02-21 ...
ACCCGGCCATAGCGGCCCTCGCGCGGCTTGGCGCGGGCCAGCAGCGGCGCCCACAGGGCGATGACCAGCACCTGGATCGGGCTGTTGAACCGCATGTGCAATTCGGCGATCAACAACGGATCGTCCGAACCCCACAACTGGCGCAGGGGCAGCGTCTCTCGATGTTGCCAGGCCTGCGGCGGCGGGGTGGTGTCAATCCGCACCGTGGCCCGTTCGAACTGGAGCATTTCATAATCGCCCTGACCGGGCGTACCCCGGTAGCGGTGGCCATGGTCGAGAATGAGACGCCGCAGGCCATCCTCACCAACCTCCTGCCGGCCCCGGTCGCCCGTGGTGATGCTCAGGTCGCCATCCGGTTCGCGGCTCTGGACGAAGACATGGCGCAATTCACGGCCGTCCAGGGCGCCGATATAGACCACGTGCCGGCCGTTCAGCACCTCGCGAAACGACCCCGGCGTGAACATCGAAAGTTCAGCTTCCTTGCGGGCTTTGGCCAGCACCTCGAACTGGAATTCCATCAGCGCCGGGACCGCCAGAAACGACAGGCCAGCGGTAACCACAGCCAGCAGCGCCGCCAGCAGAAATACTGCGCGATAGACCGATAACGGCCCGTAACCGCAGGCGGCCAGCACCGTCATTTCGTGGTCGCGGTACAACCGTCCCAGCGTCAGCATGATGCTGAGCAGAAACGCCAGGGGGATGAGCAGGGTCAGGAGTTCAACAGCCTGCAAACCCAACAGCAAAAAGATCGAATCCTTGGCCAGCAGGCCGTTGGCAGCCTTGCTCAGAAAATTGGCAAGGCGGTGACTGAGCACCATGGCCAGCAGCACCAGGACGGTTGCCAGCAGGGTGAGGGCGATTTCGCGGATTAAATAGCGATCAATGATAGAGGGCACGACCGAGAACGCTCCGGCGCGCAAGCTGTGAGGGGGGGCGATTTCCGGTTAAACTCATTAACTTTATAACGGCCCGATGAAAACAAACACCTAATCAAACCAGGGGTAGCCCACCAATGGAATTCACGGTCAAAAGCGGCAATCCAGAGAAACAGCGCACCGCCTGCCTGGCGCTGGGCGTGTACGAATCCCGGCGCCTGACGCCCGCCGCTGAACAGTTCGACACGGCTTGCGGCGGCGCTCTGGGTAACCTGCTGCGGCGGGGCGATCTGGAAGGCAAGATCGGCCAGTCGCTGCTGCTGTTCAACCTCCCCGGAACGCTGTGCGAGCGGGTGCTGCTGGTCGGCTGTGGCCGGGAGCGGGAGGTGGATGACCGCCGCTTTCGCCAAATCATGCACCATGCCGCTGCCGCCCTGAATGAAACCGCTGCTGCCGAGGTGGTGATCTACCTGACCGATCTCGTGGTCAAGGGCCGCGAGCTGAACTGGAAAATCCGCCAGATCGTCGAAGCATTCGAGGAAGCCCGCTACCGCTCCGACGCGCTCAAGAGCAAGAAGGACGCGCCGCGCCGGTTCCCGCGCAAGATTATACTCAGCGTGCCCGGTCGGCGCGAATTGCCCGGCGGCGAACGGGCGGTGCGCGAGGGCGTCGCTATCGCCGCCGGCGTCAAGCTGACCAGGGATCTGGGCAATCTGCCGCCCAATCTTTGCACACCGGCCTATCTGGCCGAGCAGGCCCAGACGCTGGCTCAGGAGTTTCCGGCGTTGCGGGTCGAGGTGCTGGAAGAAACCGATCTGGAGCGGCTGGGCATGGGCGCCTTGCTGGCGGTGACGCGCGGCAGCGCCCAGCCGGCCAAGCTGATCCGGCTGGAGTATCGGCAGGGACCGGCGATGCGCAAACCCTATGTCCTGGTGGGCAAGGGCGTGACCTTTGATACCGGCGGCATCTCGCTCAAACCTGGCGAGGGCATGGATGAGATGAAATTCGACATGTGCGGGGCGGCCAGCGTGCTGGGAACGTTGCGGGCCTGCATGGAACTGCAACTGCCGCTGAACGTCATCGGCCTGATTCCAGCGGTGGAGAACATGCCGGGCGGGCGGGCCAGTCGGCCGGGCGACATCGTCACCAGCCTGTCCGGGCAGACGATTGAGATTCTCAACACCGACGCCGAGGGGCGACTGATCCTGTGCGACGCGCTGACCTATGCCGAGCGCGATGAACCGGCGGCGGTGATTGACATCGCCACCCTGACCGGGGCCTGCATCATCGCGCTGGGCCGGCATCCGCATGGCCTGTTCAGCAACCATCCGCCGCTGGCGCACGCCCTCCAGGCCGCCGCCCACACCGCCTATGACCGGGTATGGGAGTTGCCGCTGTGGGAAGACTATCAGGAAGGACTGGACAGCAATTTCGCCGACATGGCCAACGTCGCCGGCAACCGCGACGGCGGCGCGATCATGGGCGCCTGCTTCCTGTCCCGCTTCGCCAAAAAGTTCCACTGGGCGCATCTGGACATCGCCGGCACGGCCTGGAAAACCGGCAAGGCCAAGGGCGCCACCGGACGGCCCGTGCCGTTGCTGACCCAGTATCTGCTGGATCGGGCCGCCGAAGCGGAACGGGAGGATGGGCGTGCCGCGCATTGATTTCTACGTGCTGCCCGACCAGCGCGACAACGGCCGGGTGTTGCTGGCCTGCCGGCTGGCCGACAAGGCGTACAACCTCGGCCATACGGTCTACCTCCTCGCCGCTTCGGAAGCGCAGGCGGCGGCGCTGGATGATCTGCTGTGGACCTTTCGCCAGGACAGCTTTATTCCCCACGAACGCTATCCGCTGGCCGGTGCGGAATGTTCACCGGTGCTGGTCGGCGCGGCGTCGCCGGCGGCGGTCGAGGCGCAGGTGCTGATCAATTTAACGGATGCGTTTCCCGAAGGATTCGAGCGGTTCGAGCGGGTGGTGGAACTGGTGGACCAACATCCCGACGTGCTGGCGAAATCGCGCGAGCGATTCCGGCAGTACCGGGAGCGAGGCTTTATCCCTGAATCCCATAAGCTGTGAACACCCGCCGAAGCGCCCAGCCGCTACCTGGCGTCCCCAGCCCAATCCGCAAATGCTGCTGGGAAATCAATGAGCCGTCTGTGCTCAACCGCCAAATTTCGCAGTAAATTCTACCGAATGCCGGAAATTGACGTAAAATTACCACTCTGTTCAGCAATCTTTACTAGGAGTTCCAACTCCTTTACAGTCTTCTGGAGACTTTCATGCCCGACTACCGTTCCCGCACCACCACCCACGGCCGCAATATGGCGGGCGCCCGCGCGCTGTGGCGGGCCACTGGCGTCAAGGATAGCGACTTTGGCAAACCGATCATCGCCGTCGCCAATTCCTTCACTCAATTCGTGCCTGGCCACGTCCACCTGAAAGACCTGGGCCAACTGGTGGCGCGCGAGATCGAAGCCGCCGGCGGCATCGCCAAGGAATTCAATACCATCGCCATTGACGACGGTATCGCCATGGGCCATGGCGGGATGCTGTACTCGCTGCCCTCGCGCGAGTTGATCGCTGATTCAGTTGAGTACATGGTCAATGCCCACTGCGCCGACGCGCTGGTCTGCATTTCCAACTGCGACAAGATCACCCCCGGTATGTTGATGGCGGCGCTACGGCTCAATATCCCCGCCATTTTCGTCTCTGGCGGACCGATGGAGGCCGGCAAAACCCGGCTGGCGGCGCACAAGCTGGACCTGGTGGACGCCATGGTCGCCGCCGCCGATGACCGCATCGACGACGCCACGGTGATGGAAATGGAACGCTCGGCCTGTCCGACCTGCGGCTCCTGCTCTGGCATGTTCACCGCCAACTCCATGAACTGCCTGACCGAGGCGCTGGGCCTGAGCCTGCCCGGCAACGGCTCGTTGCTGGCGACTCACGCCGATCGCCGGGAACTGTTTCTGGAAGCGGGCCGGCGCATCGTCGAACTCACCAAGCGCTACTACGAACAGGATGATGCCTCGGTGCTGCCGCGCGGCATCGCGACGTTCGAAGCCTTCGAAAACGCCATCAGCCTCGATATCGCCATGGGCGGCTCCACCAACACCGTGCTACACCTGCTGGCAGCGGCCTGGGAAGGCGGGGTGAATTTCACCCTGCGCGACATTGATCGGCTGTCGCGGCAGACGCCGAATCTGTGCAAGGTCGCGCCCTCCACCCCGAACTATCATCTGGAAGACGTACATCGAGCCGGTGGGGTGATCGCCATTCTCGGCGAACTGGACCGGGCCGGGTTGCTGCATCGCGCCGTGCGCACGGTGCATAGCGAGACCTTGGCCGAGGCGCTGGACCGTTGGGATATCACTCGTCCATCTTCCTGGGATGAGGCGCGAATCCGCTACTCCGCCGGCCCGGCGGGCATTCCCACCCAGGAAGCGTTCAGCCAGGATACCCGCTGGCCGAGTTTGGATCTGGACCGGGCCAGCGGTTGCATCCGCGACCAGGCCCATGCCTATTCCCAGGATGGCGGGCTGGCGGTGCTGTACGGCAACCTGGCCGAGGAGGGCTGTATCGTCAAGACCGCCGGCGTGGACGAGGACAACCTGACATTCCAGGGTCCGGCGCGGGTAGTGGAAAGTCAGGAAGACGCTGTCGCAGCCATTCTGGGCGGGCGGATTCAGCCCGGCGACATCGTGCTGATCCGCTATGAAGGGCCGCGCGGCGGACCGGGGATGCAGGAAATGCTCTATCCGACCAGCTATCTGAAATCCAAGGGGCTGGGCAAAGTCTGCGCGCTGATCACCGACGGGCGCTTCTCTGGCGGCACCTCCGGCCTGTCCATCGGCCATGTCTCGCCGGAAGCGGCGGAAGGCGGCGTCATCGCCCTGGTGGCGGAAGGCGACCGGATCGAGATTGATATTCCCAACCGCCGGATCCATCTGGCGGTGAGCGATGAGGAACTGCAACGGCGGCGGGCGGCGATGCAGGAACGGGGAGCGGCAGCCTGGAAGCCGGTTCACCGCCAGCGGCCGGTATCGCCGGCGCTGCGCGCCTACGCCGCCATGACCACCAGCGCCTCCCATGGCGCTGTGCGCGATGTCAGCCAGGTGGAGCGTTAGGCGATTTCTATAAAAGACCTTACCAGGTTCCCCGTAGTAGGGACACGGCGGCGCCGTGTCCCTACAGGTCCTACGGCTATAATCTTTCCAGGAAATCGCCTTGAATCAGTATCTGGGCGATGACGCCACCATCCAGCATTGTCAGAAACTTGCTAAGGAGATGAGCCATGAGTCAGACTGAAGGCGGTAATAGCCCGCGCCTCAGGTTGGTTAATCACCTGAAGCTGATTGATGATTTGTGGCAGAAACTGTACTACGTCAAATGGAACGCCAAATCATTTGCCATGCTGGTGCGACTGGCGCGGGATATGGTGCAAACCGCGCAGGACCTTGACGACGCACGCCTGCGCAATCTGGTTGCGCAGCTGGAGCAGCATATCGGGAATTGCGCGGCCAGCGGCAGCCTGCCCAGCGAACCCGACCGGCAACGGCTGATAGCCCTGATTGACGCCCTGCGCAATATGTTGGTAAACGGGGGCAGTCTCAGTGGGAGCGACGAACCCCGGACTCGCCCCCTGTTGTCACCCTTGCCGGAAATCTTCGTGATCGCTCCAGGTGAAAATTCGCTGCTGGTGGCGAAATTTGAGGATTCCGGCTACAAGGTTCATTACATCGCTAACCTGGTCGAGGCGGAGCGGCGTTTGCAGGAACGGGCGCCCGGCGCCATCATCGTTGACGTGGATTTTCCCGGCAGCCCGGATGCGGCCCTCAAGCTGATCGCTAACCTGCGCGCCGAAACCGGCTTGCGGGCGCCGGTGCTGTTTCTGGCCGAGCGCAACGATATGAGCGCGCGGCTGGACGCGGTGCGGGCGGGCGGTATGGCCTATTTCAGCAAGCCGTTCGATAACGAGGATCTGTTGACCACCTTGCGGGAGTTGTTGTTGCCACAGACCTCGCAGGGCTATTTTCGGGTGTTGATCGTCAACGACCAGCCGACTGAAGCGTGGGAGATCGCAGGCGCGCTGGAGGAACAGGGCATTGTCCCGCGCGTCGTGATCCAGCCGCTACAAGTGCTGCAGGATATCTACCGGTTTCGGCCGGATTTGGTGCTGATTGATCTGGACCTCAAGGAAATCAATGCGCCGGAACTGGCTCAGGTGATTGCCCAGCATCGAGATTGCGACATCCTGCCCATGATCCTGCTGTGCTTCGCCGCCGATATGCCGCATTACCTGACCAGCCTGGACGTGCCGGGCGCCAGCCTGCTCGCCAAACCCTTGGCGCTCAGCTACCTGAGTTGGGAAGTCAAGCAACGACTGCGGCGGGCGCGCACCATCCGCGTCAAGCTCAGTTTGCTGACCGACAACGATTCGGTCAGTGGTCTGTTCAACCGCCGGCGCTATTTAGCTCTGCTGGAACAGGCGATTGAAAGCCTGGGCCTTAGTGTGCGGTCACTGGCGGTGGTCTTCATCGTACTGGATAACTTGCGCTCCATCCGCGATTCGGCTGGCGTGGCGATTGCCGATGAAGTAGTCGGCCAGGCGGCGGGCCGGCTGCGGCAGGTGCTGAACCAGGATCAACAGGCCTCGCGGTTCAGCGACGCCATTTTCACGGTGTTAATTCCCAACCTGCTGGGTGAACCGTTGCTGGCGCTGGCCCGACGCATCCGCGACACGCTGGAAACCGGGTTCTATAAAGTGGGCGAGCAGGCTTTGCTGTTGCGGACCAGTATCGGCATAACGGTGGCGACGGACCGCAGTCAGGATCATCTGGTGCTGATCCAGCAGGCGGACTCGGCGTGCGGCCTGGCCCGGCAAGCCAAGGGAGAACGCATCGTCTTGCAGCAAAGCAGACCGGCGGCTAAAGATGACCAGGAAACCTCATCGCGGGCGAGGATGCTGGAGGAAGTGCGCGAGATCGTTGCGCATGAACGGCTTTGGCTGGTGTTTCAACCTATTGCCAGCATGCGGGGCGATACCAATGAACGCTACGAGGTATTGTTGCGCTTGCGTGGCGGCAGCGGTCAGGAACTGGTCCCGGGCAGCGTGTTTGGCGTCGTTTACAACCATGAGCTGGGTCGGGTGCTGGACCGTTGGGTGATCGAGCATGTACTTGACTTGCTGCGCCAGCGCCAGTCGAAAACGACTGCGTTTATCAAAATCCTGCCAGTAACCCTGCAGGACCGGACGCTGAGCGGCTGGCTGAACGAGCGGCTGGAACAGACCGGAGTGGAAGCGCACTGCCTCGTGTTCGCTGTGGCGGAAACGACCGCCGAGCGCAGCTTGCGTGATATGTTTGGGTTCCTGGGCGGCATTAAAATGCTGGGTTGCGGCTTTTGTCTGGACCGTTTCGGTCGAGGGGCTGATTCACTGGCGCTGCTCAAGAATCTGGGCGCTGATTACGTCAAGCTGGATATGCACTTTGTCAATGGCATCGCCAAGGACCCCAAAAAGCAGATGCAGCTCAAGGAGTTGACACAAAGCCTGGAGGCTCTGGGAGCAACCACTATCGTTGGCGGGGTGGAGGATGTCAAAGCCATGCCCATCCTGTGGTCGCTGGGCGTGGACCTGATCCAGGGATTTTTCCTGCAGCGCCCCTATGGCGAGATGAGCTACGACTTCTCCGGCGCTGCGTTCTAGCGGGCTGTCAACGACGAAATGATGGATAGGGTAGAGGAGCGGAGCGAAATCCACCTTTCGTGATCTCTACGGCGTAACCATCCCGATAGCTGGGATAGCGGAATTGAAAGCCGGTGGCGCGCAGCCGGGCGTTACGGCAACGCTTGCTGGCCCGCATGCGCAATGCCGGATCGCCGGCCCCGGCGCCGGGCTTCAAGGGCAGGTCCGTGGCCAGCGGTGGTTCCGGTACGCCAAGCTGGGCCGCCAGCCAGCTTAAGACCTCGTCCAGCGGCGCCGGGTCGTCATCCACGGCGAGGTACAGCGGCGCCGATTCCGGCAGGAGCAACAGATGCTCCAGTACCCGGGCGCAATCGTCGCGGTGGATGCGGTTGGTATAGAGCGGCGGGCCGGCGGGGCGGGTGGCGGTTCCGGCGCGAACGCTCTCGATCAGCCGGGTGCGGCCAGGGCCATAGATACCGCCGAAGCGAACCGCTACTGCTGGCCACGGGCTATCCCACAGCAATTGTTCCCCGGTGCGAATGCAGCGCCCGCTGAAGCTGTCGGCCTCGGCGGGCGAATCCTCGTCCACCCACTCGCCCTGATGCTGAGCGTAGACCGAGGTGCTGGAGGTGAACAGCAACCGGCGCGGTTGCTGGCCCGCCTGACGCAGGGCGTCGAGCAGGTTCTGAACGCCGGCAACGTAGGCGGCCTGATAATGACTCTCGCTGAAGCCGGCGGCGGCGGCGCTGTAGACCACACCATCCAGCGCCGGTGGCAACGTGTTCAGGGTCGCCGGATCGGTCAAATCGGCGGCCAGCGGCTGAATGCCAGGCGGCAAATCGGCCGGGCGGCGTTTCAACCCCCAAACTTCATGGCCGGCAGCACACAACCGCTGGCCCAATGTTGCGCCAATATCACCGCAGCCAGCGATCAGAATACGCGCCATGGCGCCATCCTCTTAAGGAAGTGGAAACTTGATGACTCCGGAAGCATTTGACCGGCGCGTGCTGGAGTGGTTTGACGGGCACGGTCGCAAACGCCTGCCCTGGAAAGAGAACCCCACGCCCTACCGGGTTTGGGTATCCGAGATCATGCTGCAACAAACCCAGGTGGCGACAGTTATGGCCTATTATGAACGGTTCATGGCCCGGTTTCCCAGTCTGGTCGCTCTGGCGGATGCAAGTGTTGATGACGTATTGGGATTGTGGGCCGGCTTGGGATACTACGCCCGCGCCCGCCATATGCACGAGACAGCGCAGATCGTGCGTGACCGGCATGGCGGGGAATTACCGCTGGATCGCACCCTGCTGGAGGCGCTGCCGGGCATTGGCCGTTCGACGGCGGGAGCGATTCTGGCGCTGGCGGCCGGGCAACGGCAACCGATTCTGGACGGCAACCTCAAACGGCTGCTGGCGCGCTTCGCTGCGGTCGAGGGCTGGCCGGGTCAATCTCAGGTATTGGCGACCCTGTGGGAACTGGCGGAGCGTTATACCCCGGTGGAACGGGTGGCGGATTACACCCAGGCGATGATGGATCTTGGCGCACTGATTTGTACGCCGCGCCGGCCGCGTTGTCTCCAATGCCCGTTGGCGACGGCTTGCGCCGCTCATGCCCAGGGCCGGGAATCGGATTATCCCGCGCCGAAACCCAGGCGGGACTTGCCGGTGCGAGCGACGCGGATGTTGCTGCTGCGCGGGGCCGAGGATACGGTATTGTTAGAGCGCCGACCGCCAGTGGGGGTCTGGGGTGGGCTATGGAGTTTTCCCGAATGTCCGCCGGAGGCCGATATCACTGCCTGGTGCCGGGCACGGTTGGGGCTGGAGGTGACGGTGGGAATGCCGTGGCGCGTGCAGCGGCACCGCTTCAGCCATTTTTGTCTGGATATTACGCCGGCGCCCGCGACGGTGACGCAGGCGGCGGGCATGGTGATGGAAGGCGAGCGTTTTGTCTGGTATAACATCCGCCGCCCTGATGGGCGTGGGGTAGCCGCTCCGGTGAGACGACTGCTGACTTTATTGGCCAAAGAATGAGCGAACGAACGGGATCAGCGAATGGCTCGAATGGTGAAGTGCGTCAAGCTCGGTGTTGAAGCCGAGGGGTTGGATCGGCCGCCCTACCCGGGGGAACTGGGCAGGCGGATTTTCGAGAACGTCTCCAAGCCGGCCTGGCAGCAATGGCTGCGCCAGCAGACCATGCTGATCAATGAATACCGGTTGACTCCGTTTGAGCCGAAGGCCCGTCAGTTCCTGGAGGAGCAGATGACACAGTTTTTCTTCGGCGCCGGTTCGGTATTGCCGGAGGGTTACGTGCCGCCGAAACTGTGAGCCGGCTTGACGACAAGCCGGCAAGCTGCTTAAATGCGCCCTTCTTTTGCGCAGCGCGCAGAGTTTGGCCAGGTAGCTCAGTTGGTAGAGCAGCGGACTGAAAATCCGCGTGTCGTTGGTTCGATTCCGACCCTGGCCACCA
>ERZ1645192.5280-NODE-5280-length-10024-cov-6.668472_pt1 | contig 10024 bp, 10 predicted proteins | sample MGYA00575354_ERZ1645192 | MGnify/ENA primary metagenome ERZ1645192 (study PRJEB40844, sample SAMN11349763) | freshwater sediment metagenome | isolation source: river sediment | host: Sediment | place: India: Faizupur Khadar , New Delhi | collected 2017-02-21 ...
CCTGCGCCATCACCGAAAAGGATACATGTTCCCCTGTCTGTCCAATCAATAATATTCCTAAAAACTTCAGCTCCAATTACGAGGACCTTGTCCCAGATACCGCTTGATATTCCGGAAGCAGCAACGGAGAGAGCCGTAAGGCTTCCTGTACATCCGGCCTGGATGTCGATCGCTCCTGCATTTACAGCGCCCAGCATTCCCTGGACCTTGCAGGACACACTTGGAAATACTGTATCCGGTGAATTTGTTCCTACAAGGACCATGTCGATCTCTTCGGGACCTATACCTGCATCTTCAAGTGCCAGGATGGCAGCCTTGTACGCAAGGTCGCTGCACTTTTCATCTTCAGCTGCAAAATGTCTCTTTTTTATGCCGGTCCTCTCAACGATCCATTGGTCGTTGGTTTCCACTATTTTCTCAAAATCCTTGTTTGTCAATATCTTTTCCGGGATATACTTGCTGGTTCCCAGTATTTTTGTTGACCTGCCAATGTATTTGATCATTGCGCACCACCCCTGGCTATTTCTTCTCTGATCCTTCCGACCCCGTTGTGCTCTACAAAATTTGCTGCACCAAGGATCGCGTATGATATTGCCTTACTTTTTGAACGTCCATGAACTTTTATCACTGTTCCGTTGACACCAAGGACCGGAGATCCCCCTGCTTTTTCCCAGTCGAACCTTCCGAGGACTCTTTTCATTGCCGGCCACATGAATAAAAGTCCCACCTTTGGCAGCAAATGGTTGACATATTCTTCCTTAAACTGGTCCTTTAGGAGCTCTCCCAGGCCTTCTCCGAATTTGATTACTACATTTCCGGTAAAACCGTCACATATTATTACGTCTGATATGCCGTTCGGTATGTCATTTGCTTCGGCATATCCCTGGTAATTCAGATCACTATTCTCTATCAGCTGCCTTGCGGCAGAGATGACATCATCGCCTTTTGTGAGTTCCTCGCCCATATTCAGAAGGCGTACAGAAGGGTTTTCCACATTTCTGAAAAGTTTCATATATATGGATCCCATCTGGGCAAACTGAAACAGGTTTATCGGCTTGCACCTGACAGTCCCCCCTACATCCATAAGCAGGGTCGGCCTGTTAAGGACCGGAAGCATCGCACCCAGCCCCGGTCTGTCTATGCCCGGGATACGCCCCAGGAGGATAACTCCTCCCGCTGCTATCGCTCCTGTGTTGCCGGAGGATACAATACCTGCGGCTTCACCTGACCGCACCATTTCGAAGCCTACGACCAGGCTCGAATTCTTTTTTCTCCTTATGGAGATCGATGGAGAGTCTCCGCCGTTTATAACTTCATCCGCCGGGACTATGCTCAGCCTCGAACGAACATTATTTTCAGCCTTATCTATAATTGGCTTTATCTTTTCACTGTCACCGATCAGCGCAACTGAAAGATGCGGCTGTTCACGACAGGCGAGGATGGCACCATTGCACGGTTCCAAAGGAGCATGGTCCCCTCCCATTGCATCAACTGCTATTAGCATCTCTTCGCCTCCATTTAAACTAGCTCCTCAGATTTCTTGGCGACAACCACAAAACGTCCGACAAAGACTTCTCTTTCTCCGACTCTTGTGTGGACGCTGACAACATATTTATCTCCCTTGTATGTCCCTACTTTTGATCTTGCAAGGATCCTTTCACCTACAAAAGCCGCCCTGCGATACCTCAGCCTTGCGGATCCAACCACTACCATTTCTCTGTCTATCGTCGCTATTGCCAGAGTAGCAGCCTGAGCGTAAATATAATAATCACCAACAAGGTTGGTATGTCTGAACGCCATGTCCCTGGTCGTATTCAGCACAGAAAGGGCCCATCCGTCAGGCTCCAGTTCAAGAAGTTCGCCAACCACTTCTTCAGCCCTTAATGACTTGAGTCTGCTGGTCGCCTGCTCGGCCATTGTCCGCATTCTTTCCCTGAGTTCAGGTATGGAGAGAATGCCACGATCAAGACGCACTGTACTCATACTTACTCCAAGAGAAGCAGCGATCTCTTCGTCCGTCATAAGAGGATTAGTTGATATCAGCTCTATAAGCTGTCTGTGCCTTTGCTTTTTCAGCTCTGAACGCAAAATGGCATCTCCCATAAAAAGTAATTGGTAGCAGGTCATAACACCAGACAAGATATTACAGAATTTAAAAGTTGTCAATGGCATATTACAGGCAGCATAAAATTTTTAATGAAGATGCGGCAGACCTGTCTCAAGCGAGCTGTTCATGATATAGCCCGCCAGTTCATAATATAAGATCCGGAGCAAGGGGATATCCCTTTGCTCCGGATCTTAGTAATTCACAACTTTAGTCTTTAGCAGCTGTAGAGGCTTCTGATACCTTAATTACCTGGCGTCCTTTGTAGTAACCGCATGCAGGGCAGGCTTTGTATGTCTCTATCATCTCACCGCAGTGGGTGCATGCCGTAAGACTGGGTTCTGAAATAGCACCGAGCCACTGTGCTTTACGGTTGTGTGTACGGGAGTGGGATACTCGCCTTTTTGGAGTTGCCATTATTTGTTCCCCCCTTAAATCTTCGGCGAAAATGTCGCCTGTGCAATTCTATCACTTTTTTAACTTTTATGCAGTCAGCTATTTTCCTGTTCTTTCTGCACTAAAGATTTCAGGATCTCAAAACGCGGATCTACGTCTTCCTCGCTGCACGTACACGGAGAGGTGTTCAGGTCGGCGCCGCATTTCGGACAAAGGCCCCTGCAATCTTCAGAGCATAGCGGCGCAGTTGGCAGCAACGTTATCATTACCTCCCACACCAAGGGTCCAAGGTCGATCTCATCCTCCCATGAATCAAGGATCATGAGTTCTTCGTCTCCATCTGTTTCATAATCAGGATCGGCTTTTTTATCCTCTTCTTTGTCCAGAGAGAAAAGATACCTTAATTCTCCCTCAATTGCAACCCCTGCAGGTCCAAGACATCTTGAGCATGGCACAGTCACGCTGCCGGAAACTGATATCACCGTAATTATCCTGCCCTCTGCCCTGTAAGCCTCTACTTCGACCTGAAGCGGAGCTGCAAGGGAATAAAGCTGTCCCCAGTAGTTGATCTTACTGTCAGCTGTCACTGAAAAACTCTCGGTATAAGGCGTGCCATCCTTTGGTATAGCCGGGATGATCAGTCTGTGATGCCAACTTTTGGGTGCAGCCTTGATAAATTCAGACATTATTCTCCTGTTATTTTGTCTCGCAGCAGCGTTTTGTGTCCCTTGCGATAACCATTTCTTCATCTGTAGGAACTACCATTACGGCAACCCTGGAATCAGGAGTGCTGAAAACTACCTCTTTGCCGCGGACCTTGTTTTTCTCAGGATCGATCTTCACACCCATGAATTCCAGGCCTTTGCAGACCTCTTCACGGAAGGATACTCCGTTCTCACCGATGCCGGCTGTGAATACCAGCACGTCGATGCCGCCCATTGCGGCAGCGTAAGAGCCAATGTATTTTTTAACGTGATAAATAAGCATTTCCTGCGCCAGCTGTGCACGTGCATTTCCCTTTTCAGCAGCATCCTCGACATCACGGAGGTCGCTTGAGACGCCGGAAACTCCCTGAAGTCCGCTCTTTTTGTGAACAATATCGCTGACGGTCTTGACATCTTCGTACTTCTCCATGAGGAAGAGCATTACGGAGGGGTCAAGGCTTCCGCTGCGGGTCCCCATCAGAACGCCTTCCGCTGTTCCGTATCCAAGGCTTGTATCAACTGACTTGCCACCGTCAACAGCAGTTATGGAGCTTCCGTTTCCGAGATGGCATGTTACGGTCTTTAGCTGCTCAACAGGCTTACCGAGTATCTCAGCTGCCCTGTTTGCAACGTAGTAGTGGCTGGTCCCGTGGAAGCCATAGCGGCGGACTCTGTCTTCCTCGTAATAGCAGTAAGGAATGCCGTAGGTAAATGCCTTCGGAGGCATAGACTGATGAAAGGCTGTGTCAAAGACTACAACGTTGGGTGTTCCGGGGAGAACTTCCATAAGGGCGCGCACTCCCTGCAGATTGGCAGGATTGTGAAGAGGCGCAAGATGGATAACCTCTTCTATTGCACTGATGACTTCTGGAGTGACAAGTACTGAGGACGTAAACTTCTCTCCGCCGTGGACCATCCTGTGCCCCGCCGCTGACAGTTCGCTCAGGTCTTTGAGAACCCCGTATTCCGGATCGATAAGCATATCAAGTACGTATTTGATAGCAACAGTGTGGTTCGGGAAATCAACTACACGTGAGACCGGATCTTTCCCTGTCTTGGTATGCTTGATCTTTGAGCCGTCTATGCCGATGCGCTCAACAAGTCCCTTGGCGAGGACGACTTCCCCGTCCATGTCGATAAGCTGATACTTAAAAGAAGAACTTCCGCAGTTAAGAACTAGAATTTTCATTAGAATCAGATTGCCTCCCTTATTCTGATTATCTCCGCTTCTTTGTGGTATTCTTACCATAAGAGGACGGTGATCGAATTTATGCATACTCCCATCACAGGGATAGTTGCCGAATATAACCCGCTTCATCTGGGACACCTGCACCACATGAAAGAAGCCCGTTCACTCTCAGGTGCCGAGGGCATCATTGTAGTGCTCTCCTCAAACTTTGTCCAAAGAGGAGAACCTGCCTTAATTTCAAAATGGGAGAGGACAAAGGCCACACTAAAATGCGGTGCCGATCTGGTTCTTGAACTTCCTCTCGTCTTTTCATCTCATAATGCAGGGGTATTCGCCAATGCCGCCGTTGATATCCTCGCTATGACAGGAATAGTAACACACATTTCCTTCGGGTTGGAATCCCCTGACTGGCAAATGGACAAAATCTTAGATATTTTAATCGAAGAACCGGAACCTTTCAAGTTTTGTTTAAAAGAAGAACTTGACAAAGGATATTCTTTTGTCGAATCGAGGGCTAATGCCCTTGACCGCATGGTACCGGGAACAGCTGAAAAGATGAAAGGTTCGAACAATTCTCTTGCTCTTTCATACATGCTCAGGATAAAGAAAAAAAACTGGAACATAGATGCTGTCCCGGTCAAGAGACTTGGCTCGGGATATCATGACAATGAGCTTACTGAATTTTCAAGCGCAACGGCTGTAAGAAAAGCTCTTTCAAAAGGAGAGGTTTCAGCGGCGCTCTCCAGGCTCCCTGATTTTTCTGCCGAGATATTAAGAGGGGCAATAGAAAAGGGACGTGCATGCACTGATGAGGAAAGACTCTGGAATATCCTCCGCTCCAGGCTCCTCTCAATGGATCCCGGCGATATCTCAAAATACGCAGAGATCGGAGAGGGAATAGAATATCTGCTGAGGGAAAAAGCCATAAAGAGCTCTTCGTTCACCGAATGGGGAAAGGCATGCACCAGCAGGAGATATCCGCTTGGGCGGGTACAGCGGCACGGCATACATATACTTATCGGCCTCGAGCACTGGACAAACAGGGCATTCCAAAGGATGGGACCGCCTTACATAAGAGTGCTCGGAATGAACGAAAAAGGCAGAAAGATGCTGAGACGTATGAGAAAGACAGCATCTTTGCCTGTCATTACCAGGTGTGGTGCTGCTTCTTCAATATCTGACACTGCCGCTAAAGTCATGAAATATGAACTGATAGGATCTGAGATATGGGAACAGCTTGTGACTGATGGACAATTCGGGATGGAACATTCCAGAAAGATCATTATAAGCGGGGAATAAATTATGGATATCATCTACAAATTCGGGATCGCCTCAATGGACTTTGAAAGGGTAACAGCGATGCTTTCGCAGGCATACTGGAGCCCCGGGATTAAGATGTATGAAATGAAAAAAGCGGCGTTCAATTCAGCCCTGGTCATCGGGGCTTTCTCCGAAGAGGGCAGACAGATAGCTTATGGCCGTGTGATCTCAGACAAGACAAGATTTGCCTATCTGACAGACTTTTATGTAGACAAGGAATTCAGGAAGAAAGGCATCTGCCGTAAAATGGTAGAGCTTGTCATGTCCTATGCTGACCTTGCCGATGTCTACCAATGGCTTCTTGTGACAGGGGACGCGCACGGACTTTACGAAAAATGCGGATTCAAAGTCATCGCACGTCCGCATGACTTCATGGAGATCCGAAGCCCCCGGCCAAAGGACAGATGAAGTGCCCCTTCCGTATGGGAGCAGAAAACCTTAAGCTAAAGGCGATCAGTTTTTTATATGAGAAGAGAGCTATACGTTGCGTGGAGGGATACGCTCCCTCATGCGCCTGAATACCCCGGGAGGGACCATATCTTTTATCGCTCCTCCAAACTGGAAGGCATCCTTGATCCCCCTGCTTGAAAGATACGAGTACTTGGCATCCGTGACTATGAAAAAAGTTTCTATCTCCGGAGCCAGCTGCCTGTTCATCTGCGCCAGCTGAAATTCATATTCGAAGTCAGAAAGTGCACGAAGGCCTCTTAATATAATCCTGCTCTGCTCCTGTCTCATAAAATCGACCAGCAGACCTTCAAAAAACTTGACCTTTACGTTGGGAAGATGGACAAGCGCCTCCCTCGCCATTATCTGCCTCTCCTCTTCGCTGAAAGTCGATCTCTTTTCAGGGTTCACGAGAACAGCTACGACCAGTTCGTCAAAGAGGGCCGCCCCTCTTTCTGCTATATAAATATGCCCGTTTGTTATCGGGTCGAAAGATCCGGGATATACGGCTCTTATCATTGATCAACACTCCTTTTGTAGAATGTGAGAACTGTGCCGCCGTAAGTTCTCTCTTCCCTCTCCCACCCAGGAATATCATCTGCATCTTCTTTTTCAGAGTGTTCGAAGATCAGCCTCCCGTTAGGAGAAAGGACTTCACTGTGTTTCGAAATAAGCAGCGGGAGTTCGGCACCCCAACCCAGTCCATACGGAGGATCCGCAAAAATAACATCAAATGATTCCCCGTTTTTTGCAAATCTGGACAGAGCCCTTCTGACGTCCATACAAAGACATTTTACATCTTCAGGCATGGTTTTAACTATATCACCAAATCGCTTTCTCTCGGATTCAACAAGAGAAACCCCATCAGCGCCTCTTTTGTATGCATTGAGAGCTATCTGGCCGCTGCCCGAAAAAAGATCAAGAAAGCTTTTTCCGTTCAGTGGACCAAGTATGCTGAACAATGCCTGCATAACCTTGCCCGTAGTGGGACGCATTTCTTTCATACAAATTCCACCCTGCTTTAACTAAATGAGTTATAAATAGAGTATAATATCGCACATTAAAAGTGTATACAAAACAGGAGGCCCCAAATGCCGCAAACGTTAGATAAACAGTTAAAAACACCGGAGGAACAGGGCGACAGGCGGAGCCTTTTTGGATTTTCTTTCCTCCATTTCATGAACGACATGCACTCAACTGCCTTACCGACAATTATACCAATGCTTGTTAATTCTATATCTATATCTTTGAGCCAGGCCGGACTTTTGAATGCCATTTTCGGATTGACTAACCTGTTTGGCCAGCCTGTGGCAGGATATTTTGCAGACAGGCAGAAAAGGCCGTGGCTTGCAGTCTGGGCACCGATGCTGAGCATTGCAGGTGCCTGTCTGCTCCCGCTGGCTCCTAATTATTCTCTGGCCTTTCTGCTGGTGGGGCTGATGAGCATGGGCACAGCATCTTTCCATCCGCAGGGACTCGGGCGTACAGGATCCTCAGCCGGAAGCAAAGACCTGGCGTTTTTCATCTCTCTTTTTGCTGCATGCGGAAGTTTTGGAAGTGCGGTGGGTCCTGTATATGTGGTATTTATGATCTCGCTCATAGGGAAAGAGATGTTCCCGGTAGTTCTGATACCAGGATTCATCATATGTCTTTACATTTGGAAAAAAATAGTTTCGGATCAGAAGGCTGAGAATATAACAAAGGAAAAGGCAGAGTTTAGGGGATTTTTTACAAACATGAAAGATATTATGAAAAAGATCTTCTCTCTGGTAGTAGTTGCAACAATAAGAGACGCAACCCTGCAGGGTATACGGATATTTCTTCCTATGCTGGTAGTTCTCAAAGGAGGAAGCATCGCCAAAGGAGGGATGCTTCTCTTCGCGATAACCCTTGCATGCACAATTGGCGGAATAGTCGGAGGCAAGCTTGCGGATTCAAAAGGCGATGAAAAGGTAATGCTCTGGACCCTTGCGATATCACCGATCTTCCTTATCACAGGCCTTAATACCACAGGCGGTCTTTCTATAGCGGCACTTATATTGGGTTTCGCTTTTCTTCAGGCCAGCACTCCCATCTCTACCGCAATAGCGCAGAAAAAGTGTCCTATGTCCAGAAGCACTGTAAGTTCACTCGCAATGGGAGTCTCATGGGGGATCGCAAATCTCATGACTACACCGGTAGGTTTTTCGGCAGACATCTTTGGTCTTGAAAAAACATTGAGGGTAGTGGCCTTCCTTCCGTGGACAGTGACAGCATGGTACGCCGCAACAATGATCCTTTCACGCAAATTAAAAAAATAAGATGATCAGGATCAGGCCATTCATTCTTCCTTCGCCTCAGCTGCAGCAAGCGCATGGTGGAGAGCGGCTCGCATAGCGGGAGTCCTGTAGGGATGGCCCACAGAGTCTACCTTTATCTTAAATCCATTCCGGCCCGGTATAACTTTTAGGTAGAAGTGCTGTTCAAAACCATCATCAGTCGTTATTACAAGGACAAGACCAATTCCCGAATCTGAAACGAATGTCTCCCTGAATACCCAGTGTCCTCTTCCGCCGACCCCCTTGCCCTCCGCGTCTTTTATCTTTGAAAGGACATCCTCGAGTTTCATTGCGCTTTCACACTCCATTTCCATCTGCCAGTTGTTGTCTTCTGTGATCGCATCATCGTATTTGCCCATTTTATGCAGGACCAGGTGCCATGTGCTCTTTCCCATGGCTCTCCACTTTCTTTCGTATTTTGTAATATATGGCCTATTCGGGTCGACCTCTATAGGATCTGCCTGAAATACACCCGGAGCTGATATTGTCTCAGCTGCTTCCTCTGCATACCAGTCTACGTCAGTGGCAAGTTCGAATGATCCCCCCGGAACGATAAGGTATGACAGAAGGTCGGCAAAATGGGGTACTGTTACACGTCTTGAAGCATGCCTTGTCTTTGGCCAGGGGCATGGGAAGTTCATGTATACCCTTTCGACCGACTCGGGAGAGAAACAATGGCGAAGCAGGAAACGGGCATCGCCGTGCATTATACGCACATTGCCGAGTCCGGCGGCAAGTGCTCTCCTTGCTCCTTTGGCAACACACCATTGCGAGACCTCAATACCAACGATCAGCACTTCTGGAAAAGTTTGTGCAAGGTATTCAAGGAACTCACCGTTCCCAAACCCGATCTCAACAAAGACTCGTCCTGACGGAGAAAGCGAAGCCCAGTCAATGGGCAGAGCGACATTCTCATCTATTATTATCCTGCCTAATTCCCAGGTCATTTCTCTGTCTCCTTCTGGTCTTTTGGCTTGAGGTAAAATATTGGCTCCTGAGAAAGCCTGCGCCAGGTATCCAGGCTAAGTTCTTCCGCCCTGGCGGTTGGTTTCAGTTCGTTTCTTTCAAGTATCTCCAGAGCTTTATCGCGATCAATGTCAGCGTAGCCTGATATCCAGTTGTTGATAAGGGTCTTCCTTCTCTGCGTGAAAGACCTTGACATCAGACCTCGCCATGTCCTGTTGCACGCAAGTGTCCTGTCGTTCTCGATCTTTATCTCGATAATGCATGAATTGACCCTTGGCTGTGGCCTGAAGGCACATGGAGGAACGCTCCTAAGAATTGTCGATGCCCCCATTGCTTCAACTGTTATGCCAAGCGGGGAGCGTTCACGGTGTCCGCTTGGGGAAGTGATCCTCTGAGCGGATTCAAGCTGGACCATCAAAAGCATGTAGTTAAGTCCGCATGGAACCAGCTTTTCGAGAAAGACCCAGAGCAGAGGAGTCGTAATGTGGTAAGGCAGGTTGGCTATCACCCTGTTGGGCATCCATGGCAGTTTATTTTCGTAATCGAACTGTACGGCATCTCCCCAAAGTGGATGGAGCCT
>ERZ1645192.5281-NODE-5281-length-10024-cov-4.337045_pt1 | contig 10024 bp, 4 predicted proteins | sample MGYA00575354_ERZ1645192 | MGnify/ENA primary metagenome ERZ1645192 (study PRJEB40844, sample SAMN11349763) | freshwater sediment metagenome | isolation source: river sediment | host: Sediment | place: India: Faizupur Khadar , New Delhi | collected 2017-02-21 ...
TTCATATAAAGCATGTCACCTCGTCCGAGAAGCTTTTCTGCTCCTTGTGCATCAAGAATTGTACGCGAATCGATTTTTGATGAAACTCGAAATGAGACTCTGCTTGGGAAGTTTACTTTTATAAGTCCTGTCACCACTTCAACTGATGGACGTTGTGTGGCAACCATCATATGGATTCCTGCGGCTCTGGCCATCTGAGCAATTCTTACAATTTGTGTTTCAACATCTTTCCCGCCCACCATCATTAAGTCTGCAAGCTCGTCGATTACGACGACAATGAATGGCATGTCTTCGATTGGCTTAGCGAGACTTCCTGTGTTTTGCAGTGCATTGTATTCGTTAATATTTCTGACGCCTACGGTAGCCATTTTTTGATATCTATTTTCCATCTCCTGCACAACCCATTTCAAAACACCTATTGCCGTTGTTGCATTTGTGACCACAGGAAAAAGTAAATGAGGAATATCTGCATATGGCCCAAATTCAAGACGCTTTGGATCGATCAAAATTAATTTTAATTGGTTCGGGTTCAATTTGCATAACAGACTTATTATCATGGCGTTCAAGCCAACTGATTTTCCTGAACCTGTTGCTCCTCCAACCAGTAAATGTGGCATTTTTGATAGATCTTCAATTGCGGGTTTGCCTACTACATCAACGCCGAGAATAAGAGGAAGTTTACCTGAATTTTTTTCAAATTCAGGGCTTTTTACGACATCTCCAAAAAAGACATCATTTCGGTTAAGATTCGAAATTTCAAATCCTACTACATTTTTACCTGGAATCGGGGCCAAAATTCTGATACTTTTTGCTGTTAGTGCCATTGCCAAGTCATCTTCAACAGCCGTGATTTTACTAATTTTGCTGTCTATCTCGGGTTTATACTCGAACATTGTTATTACCGGTCCGGGTTTGATGGATGCAACCGAGCCTTTTACTCCAAGGCAGAGTAATTTTTCTTCAAGTTTTTTACCACAAGTTTTGGCCTGTTCTTTTTGTTGTTCGGTTTCAGGATTTTGTGGTTTGGATGCAAATATTTTGTAATCCGGAATGAAAAATTCTTTACGTGAATTTTTGGTTGTTTGCGTTGGGGTGTTGAGAATCTCTTCGTAAATGCATGAGCTCCCAATACGCGCAAAAATATTTTTTGTTAGCACTGTGTTTGCCAGTAATAGTAATTCAGATTTGCCGAACGCTAGTTTTTTTTGAACCCGTTGAAATGGTTCGACAAGCTCACCACGAGCGGGTTCTTCAAGGCGCTCCTTGCGCTCACCCTGAGCTTGTCGAAGGGTTTTTCTTGCATGTCTGTTTAATTCTTTATTTTCAAAGCGCTGAATAAGTTTAGAAATTTTGTCCGGTTCTTTTTCTAAAATCCCTGTTTCTTGTTGTTCAGTAGTTTTTGCAGCAATACCCCTCTCTAACAAATTTTCCCAATACTCAACTTCCGGATCATCTTGCTTTGCAATGGATGCTCCGGGTTTGAACGTTGGCGCTGTATTTTTTTGTTTAATTATTTTTGAGAGTAAATATTTAATCCAAGAAGTTACTGTTGTTTGTAGTACGAGCAGTAAATCTTTTATTATTGGAATCATAGAGATTTCCAATAACCAATTTATGCTTATCCAAACCGTTGTTACTAAAATTAATACTGAGCCTTTTGCTCCAAGTATTAATTCAAATAATTTTGATAGGCCATTGCCTGCGACTCCACCGGAAAATATCAAATTTAACTTAAGATCCAAAATAGATAGTAATGTTGTTTTTGCTACAAAGAACATTATTATTGCTATTATTTTTGATCGAACATCGCTAACGTTTTTAGACTTTAATAAAAGGCCGATTATTCCTGCCAGGCAGAGTAAAAAAAGATAGGCGGCATGACCAAAAAGATAAAAGAAGAGCGCTGCAAAATTTGCACCTAAAAAACCACACCAATTTGCAGATCCAGTGCCTTTGTTCGAAAAGTGAAATAATGAGTTGTCTGTTGAGCTGTAAGAAATTAATGAAATAGTCAAAAATATAAACACTGCAGATAAGGTAAGACAGGTAATTTCTTTTTTGTAGTTTCTATAATTTTCTGATTTTAAACGGTTTTTTATTAGATTCGACATTACTACGCTCTCCCCATCAGTTTATTTCTTCCAAAGCCTTGCCCGCCGCCCGTTGGGCGATGGTTCGATACGCGCACTGAGTGCGCACTCACCACGAGCGGGCCCATTTAATCCGCTCGTCCTGAGTGTTTTGTGAAGCAATGCTGAACAAAATGTATCGAAGGATGCGGATTACTCAAAGTTTTTTACAGTATTTCTGCGGCTATTTTTGCCAATTCACTTCGTTCGCTTGTTTCAAGGAAGACTCCACCGAAAATTGATTGTTCTTTAAATTTATCAGTTGTTACGGTGAGTCCGTTACTTGAAAAATCGAGGTATGGCGAATCAATCTGGTAAGGGTCTCCGGCAAGAATTACTTTTGTTCCTTCGCCTGCTCGACTTACAATTGTTTTTACTTCATGTGGTGTTAAATTTTGTACTTCATCTATGAGCATGAATTGATATGGAATTGATCGTCCGCGCATATATGTTATTGCTTCAAGGCTTAGGATTCCCTTGCGTTGTAGCGTTTCGACAAATGTATTTATATTTAGTCCATAATCATGGTCATCGTTGTGTGGTTCGTGAGGACGGTACTTTTTGCTAGAATGTTCGGGCATAAATTCTTGTAAATGACTTGCTATAAATTCCAAATTATCACGGACAGGTTGCATCCAGTAATGAAGTTTTTCTTGAATGTCGCCCGGTAGGTATCCAATGTCTGCACCGAGTGCTACAACAGGACGTGCAACCAAAAGTTTGCGGTATGCGTGTTGTTTCATTACTTTATAAAGCCCGGCAAGTAAGGCTAAAAATGTTTTTCCGGTTCCTGCCGGTCCAAGAAGTGAAACAATTTTAATATTATCATCCATCAACAGATCCAGAGCCATCAGTTGCTGAACATTTTTTGCTTGAAAAGTATCCAAGAGCTTTATATTTTGAACTTCTTTGAATTTGTCATCACCCATAAATCTTAATAATCTGTATTGAGTTGTGTTATCCTGATTTTCTGCGATTATGAATTCATTTGGGAAAAGTTGTAGGTCTTGTTCCTTTAAGATAGTAATTAATTTTTTTGAATCGAGTTGTTTAAGTTCGAGTGATGGCATAGACAATCGTGACCATCCTTTATAATAATCGTCTGTGCTGACGGTACCTTTTGCGTAATCCTCGGCGTCTATGTTTAGTGTGTCTGCTTTTACTCGTACGTTTATATCTTTTGTTACAAGTGTTACCTGATTGCCATCTTTTACCAGATCGTGAACAGTTTGAAGTATTAAGTTATCTTTAATGTCGTGAATATCTTGCGTTATTATTGATGAAAACGTTATTTCAGTTGGATTTAGCATTATTTTCAAAATTGATGTGGATCCGTTTTTAAGTTCTACTCCTTCGCTTAATCGGCCCTTTGATCTCAATTCATCGAGTCTTCTGATGGTTTCACGTGCATTTCGACCTTTTTCATTGTTTTCTTTTTTGAATTTATCAAGCTCTTCAAGAACAATGAATGGAATTACAATCACCACTCCTTTGAATGCAAAAAGTGCATTCGGATCATGAAGTAAAACATTTGTGTCGAGCACAAATATTCGGTTGGTTCGAACCTGCCCAGATTTTTGAACATCTCCAGGTTTTTGTTGTAAATTTTGTTGTTGTGTCTGCTCTTGCGTTGCCTTTGGACCTAATCTTTTTTCCATGTTACTTCCTTTTTCCTGAACTACAAACCAATCTTTCTCGTTAAAAATTGTAGCAATTGTTTTGCCTATCAAGCAACAATGTTTTAATAATTGTTGTTAAGGGTTTAGGATAAACAGATTAGGGATATTTATGGCAAAAAAAAATCCCCGGATTTCCAGGGATTTTTTAAAGTTTTTTTAGATTAATTTGGTCTGAAAAATCTATGAACACAACGAGCATAACTATCTGGATTCATATCTCTTTTCATAATCACAAATTCAAAAGTTCCATTTGGAGACAATTGACATGCATCTTCCATTGCATGTCCGATCCATGTGATCCTACCTGGAAATGATATGCGTATGACGATCCATCCGTTTCCGGTAGTTCGTTGACTTGATATTACACCAAGATTTCCATAGTGTTTTTCAACAAGATTACTAAATGCATGATTATTGTCTCTAGGATTTTTGTATTTGGGTAATCTTGAATAGTCTAAATTTGCAAGAAAATTTACACTTGATCCGGCGGCCTTGGGATGTAAAAATATTTTACATTGGTATCCGGTTGTGCCTCTGCTTAGATCCACAATACAGTTATATTTTTTAGATATTTGATCTTGAGTGTTTTCAGGTTCCAAGAGTTCTTGCAATGGTTGTGTTTCTGAAGACCCAAGTTTTAATGCTTCTTCTATTTCAGGATCTTGAATTTGTACGGTTAAATCTTGTTGAGCGCATACTACAGGTGCTTCTATTTTTACTGTGGGCGCTGCCGCTGCCGGTGATGATGTTGATGCTAAATGTTGTAATAATTCGGGATTTGGTTGATGTAAAGTTTCCGTCACAGAAGGGGCATCTTGTTCTTTGCGTTTTTGCTTTTGTTTTGATAAGTCAACTCTTGGTGTTATTGTTACTGAAGGGGCCTCTTCTTCTTTGCGTTTTGCTACTGATTCGCTTTTCTCTGCGGCTTTTTTAGCAGCAGCTTTTTGTTTTTTTGTTTTACGGTGTTTTTTTGCAGTTTCCTCTTCAGCGATAAGATCTTTAGCCAGTTGTTCAGCTTTTAATTCTGCTTGTGTAAGCTCTTTGTGTTCTTTACTTTCGGCTGCCGCTTTTGAGCATCCGGGTTCAGAAGAATGCTGTTTGATTAAATTAGTAAAATTTAGCAATTCTAAATTAGCGACTAAATTGGGCCAAATATTTTTAGGATCGGCTCCGGTTATTTCGTTTTTAAGATCAATTCCGGAAAGTATTTTTTTAAATGATTCCAATTTTGAACTTAAAGTTAAAAAATATTGCATATGGGTATCTCTTGGCATAGGTCTTATTAGTTGTTCACCCCAAATTTGTATGTAATGAATTAGGGACGCACTATTTTCTGGATTAGTTAGCGCGAGTATTCTTAGCCTTAATTTTTCAGGTAGTCTTGCAAGTTGCTGTGATATTAGTTCTTTTATTTCATCCAAAGTTAACAATCGAGAATATGTGACTTCTCGTTCTCTTGCAATTGTATCCAAAAGTTTCTTTTTATGTGCCTCAATTTTGGCACTTGTGTATCTTACTTGTGCAGATGGTACTATTATTTCAGACCTAAACGCCAATTCTATTATATTTCTGATATGTGCGGTAAAAAGGCCCTTACAAATTTGTGCAATGTTATCGCTGGAAATATTTAATTCTTCTAAAAATAATATGTGTGATTCTGAGTTAATCAAGTGCGCGGTTTTTGCGTGTATTTCTCCTACCATATGAATGTAACGAAGAAAAGGCATTTCCTGGCATCGACTTTTGATACCTAATATTTCTGCGATTGCTCTAAATTGAAAAGCAAGTGACTGATGTCTAAAATCTCTTGAGTGAATCTTTTCTGATTTTAAAACATCGTTTTCAACAATTTTTTCTATGTCACTGTAAGTAAATGCACCTTTTTCTTTAGATACTGTTTCCAGCTTATCCAAATGCGATTTGACATTTTCGCTTGCTAATAAATAAGCTGTACTTGCAAGATTCATAGAACAACGAGTTTGTTTTTTTGCAGCATCTCTTTTTGAGATAGGGTTACTCTCTATGTTCTTAATAATAGATTCGTTTATTGCATAAAATATGGCATCTGCTCTTAATTCGAGAATTTGCATTAATTCTGCAAGCTCTTGGCGGGCTTGAACTTCATCAGGTGCTTGCGCAGTCTCGACATAACACACCGGTTTTTGTATTGCGCACCACAAATTATTTGATGCAAAGGCGAATAAACCCAAAAATAGTTTGAAATATAGACTTTTTGTGACTTTTTTCATAATAACCCCCATTTTTATTAAAAATTTACTATCTTGCAATAATTATGCCCCAAAAAATCAACTTCCGCAACCGCCCCCTGTTAATTGCAAGCCTTGACATTTTTGTTCGTATATGTGATTGTTAGCGTGTTATAAGTAAGTTACGTGAGTAGGGTTTTTGAATATGCTAAATTTATTCTTATTTTCATCCATTTTATCTTACAGTGTTATTCTTAACACAACAGGTCGAACAGCCGGCTGGGGCCGGTAAATTTTTATTTCAACAACCATTCTTTTTATTTTAATTAAATTTTATTTCTGTTACTTTTGTTTATAAAATTATTTTTTTAGTTTTTAAAAGAAAGCTGACCATGGAAAATAATAAACTGGAAAATAACGAACGCTTGCATAATTTGCGCCACTCTGCAGCGCACTTATTAGCTCAGGCTGTATTGGAAATTTACCCTGACACCAAAGTTACAATCGGTCCTGTAACTGAAAATGGCTTTTTCTATGATTTTTTACCCACAAAGAATTTCAAAGAAGAAGATTTGCCTTTAATTGAAAACAAAATGCACGAGATAGCCAAACGCGACTACAAAGTTGTAGGGAAACAGGTTAGCAAAGATGAAGCGCGTAAGCTTTTTAGGGGTAATCAATTTAAGCTTGAGCTGATTGATGGGATTACTGATGAAACTGTTGGTATTTATTCACAGGGCGATTTTTTCGATCTTTGCAAGGGTGGTCACGTTAAATCTACCGGTGAAATAAAACACTTCAAATTAACTGCTATTTCAGGAGCATACTGGCGTGCTGATCGTTCAGGTATTGCATTACAGCGAATTTCCGGATTAGCCTTTTTAACCGATGCAGACATGCAGGAATATTTCAAGAAAATAGAAGAGGCTGAACAGAACGATCATCGTAGAATTGGACAACAGCTTGGACTATTTACTTTTGATGATGCTGCCGTCGGATTTCCAATTTTCTTGCCAAAAGGTTGGACAATTTTTAATAAGTTGATGGAGTATGAGCGCCATGTTCAACGTGGAGTTTATGAGGAAATTAGAACTCCATTGATTATGAACGAAACTCTCTGGAAGACTTCCGGGCATTATGATCATTACAGAGAAAACATGTACTACACAAAGATTGATGATATTGCGCATTGTATTAAACCAATGAACTGTCCGGGCGGAATTCTCGTTTACAAAAACAGACCACGTTCATATCGTGAACTTCCAATTCGTATGTCTGAGTTTGGTTTTGTTCATAGACATGAACTTTCAGGCGTTTTACACGGTCTTTTTAGAGTAAGAGCATTTACTCAGGACGATGCACACATTTACTGTACACAGGAGCAGTTGGAACAGGAAATTTGGGGCGTTGTTGATTTGGCACTCAAGACTTATAATAAATTTGGATTTTCAAAAGTTAGAATGGGTGTTGCTACAAAGCCTGCAAAAGCCATTGGAAGCGATGAACTTTGGGAAAAAGCTATAAATGCACTGAAATCTGCATTAGAAAAAAACGGCGTTGATTATTTTGTAAAAGAGGGCGACGGTGCTTTTTACGGTCCAAAGATTGATATGATGATTCAAGATGCCATGGGACGTGAATGGCAGTGTGGAACAGTGCAAGTTGACTTTTTCTTGCCACAGAATTTTGATCTGAAATATATTGCATCAGACCAATCCAAGCACACTCCAATTATGATTCACAGAGTTTTGTATGGATCACTTGAAAGATTCTTTGGAATTTTGACTGAACATTATAAAGGACACTTCCCTTTCTGGCTTGCACCTATTCAGGCAAAAGTTCTTGTTATAACTGATCAACAGATGGAATATGCAAAGACAGTTCTTGCTGAACTTATGAAGCATGACATTCGTGTTGAGCTTGATGAGTCCGGAGATCAGATTTCTGCAAAAATACGTGCCGCGCAAATGGATAAGATTCCATGGATGATTGTTCTTGGTAAAAAAGAACAAGAGAATGGAACTGTAACATTGCGATACAATGATGGCAAACAGGAATTTGGACTTAAGATTGAAGATCTTCTTAAGAAAGCTCAAGAATTAAGCTGGGTTTAGGATTTTTATTATCTTGGATTTGTGTTATCCAGGATCTATAATAATTTTCTATAATAATTTAATACAAAAAAAGAGCCGCTTATTTTCATGATAAGTGGCTCTTTTAATTATTCTAATCCGTTTGGAAACATTTACTGAGATGCATTTTGGCTGTGCCTACAGAAGCCTCAACCGAAGATTGTGTCATCCTGAATTTATTTCAGGATCCATGGATTAGTTGTTCCTATTACCCAATTGCAAAAATTTGGAATAAATTTATCCATGGATGCTGAAACGAGTTCAGCATGACAAAACTGCTTCGCAAAGTGTATTTAGAAAAAAATCTAAGTTATATCTAGTTATCGAACTGGTACTATTGTAACTCTGATAAATCCAAGCTTCTTATTCCAGCAAGAACTTCAGGATCAACAGAGCGTGTTCTTCTTATTGGGCGCAATTCTGGAACTTCGCCTGGCGCAACCGCCCAACCCGGAGTTGCCAATAAAAATGGGGAATTTTCTCTAATAAAAGATAAAATATACTCTCTGGTCTCTTTCGATATTCCACGCTCATAATCATGAATCAAGTCGCATAATAGGTGTCTGTCTAAATTAGACTGTCCCAATATTGCATCCAAAAATGAAGTTCCGGGATTTTGTGAAGCAAGCATCAATAAATATTCCAGTTGATGATTTAATATTCCTACATCTATATTCTGGGTTCTTAAAAAGGTAAGAAGTAAGCCATTGCGTGTACTGTTATTTATTAACAAATCAAAAGAGTTATTCCCTGAAGGGTTAGCTCTTTCAAACTGTTCATCAACGCTTATTTGTTCATAATACCTGTGATAAAAAGAATCAATAAGTTCGAAAAGATCGTCCGAATCATTTTGAACTAAGCATTTTACCAGCAAAAATAAAACGTAAGAAAAATGATCATAAAAGTCTTTATCTTTAGTAGCTATTATTTCAATAATTTCTAAATTTGCTCTTATAGTCTTTATTTTGGGCTTGCTAAAACTGGCCTGGAATTGAATATTTCTTATTGCTAGTTGGATTGGATCAAGATGAGAGTTATTCTCTTCAAAAAGATTAAAAAAATTGCCTATAAGAAGTCTTTCTACAAATAAAGGCTTTCCATAAATTGTGGCTAAGTGGAGTAATGAACTTCCTGTGCTATCAGTTCTGTAATCACGAATTAAATCTACGGGTAATCTTTCCAAGCAAGCAAGAAATTCGGCTTCTTGTTCCGGTGTGTTAGATTTGACGGAAATAATTTCCAGTATGGTTTTTAAATCATGCGCCCGGCTGTCCATGGAATAAGTCAAGAAAGTACTCGAAATAAATAATCCGAATAAGAATGTAATTTTATTTAAAAAATTCATGAATCAAAATCCTAAATTTAAATATTATTGTGTAACTGGAATGAGAACGGGTTGTAACATCCAATCATTAAAAGTTTCTGCCAAATGTAATATTCCATAAAATGTATCTTCAACCATTCCATGTTCAGTTGCAGTCGAGAATGTATAAATAGGTGTAAAACGACAAACCCTGATTTTCCATTGGGAATATTCTGACCCATCTGGATTTGTAACCTTTTCGCATACTACCCCGTCTTCAACCATATCCTGCTCTTTTTCGATAACTTCATACCATGGAATTGGTTCCAGCCCTAATTCGGAGATATGGTTTTGCATTGAGGCATCAACATCTCGGGGGAACATCTTAAGCCCACAACCTGTGTGCTGGTGCCCACGGAATATTGCTTTAATTCCGGTACATTCGGGAGTTTGTGGGCTTGGATTGGACGACATTACATTTGGGATATTTTTAATAAAGCCTAGTGCCTCGCCTCTTGCGGAGACATCTTGTATAATTTGGTTATTTTTTAAATAAAAATCTCCCCACGTAAAT
>ERZ1645192.5283-NODE-5283-length-10021-cov-6.976319_pt1 | contig 10021 bp, 10 predicted proteins | sample MGYA00575354_ERZ1645192 | MGnify/ENA primary metagenome ERZ1645192 (study PRJEB40844, sample SAMN11349763) | freshwater sediment metagenome | isolation source: river sediment | host: Sediment | place: India: Faizupur Khadar , New Delhi | collected 2017-02-21 ...
GCGATGTCATCACCGAGAAGCACATGCTTCAGATGAAGGACCTTGCGATCGTCTGTAACATCGGCCACTTCGACAGCGAGATCCAGATTGAGAGAATCCAGAAATACAAGTGGATAGAGATCAAACCCCAGGTCCACGAGGTCACCTTCCCGAACAAACGGCGGATCATTCTTCTGGCCGAGGGCCGGCTGGTGAATCTGGGCTGTGCGACCGGTCATCCAAGTTTCGTGATGTCGAACAGCTTCTCGAACCAGACGCTTGCCCAGATCGAGCTCTACTCGCAGGCGGGCAAGTACCCGGTCGGAGTGTATACGCTGCCGAAGAAACTCGACGAGATGGTGGCGCGTCTGCACCTCAACAAACTTGGTGTGAAATTGGACCGGCTTTCAAAGCACCAGGCCGAGTATCTCGGCGTGCCTGTGAATGGGCCTTACAAGCCCAACCACTACAGGTACTGAGGCGATTGCATTTTTCCGTCGCGGCGTTTCCTTGCGACTCCTTGGGCGTCGAAAAGGGGAGGGCTTGGACTGCTGTGCTCGGGATTTGCGCCGCTCTCGATTTCTTGTTCCGGCAGCCCGAAAACGGGATGGATCTTTCCCTGTAGCCCGCTGTTGAAGGGGATCTCCGCTTTCCTCGGCCAAAATCCATCCCGAAAAAGTCATTTTTGTCAAAAAATACACAAAAATGCTTGCCTTTCAGTGAGAGATCTAGTACCAACCTAGTATGGTGCAGTTGTCGCAGGGCGTTTAATGCGTTCACGGGGTTAATCCAAAACGTAGGAGTCCAAGCAATGAGAGGTATATTCTTCAGTTCGTCCGTGGGAACGGTCTCGCGTCTTTTCGGTTGCAGTCGCGGGAACGTCAGTGTGTCGTTGCTTCTCGCGTTGAGCGTTCTCATGCTGTGCGCGGGTCCCGCACTCGCACAGGTCAACCTGCTCCTGAACAACAGCTTCGAGACGGCCGACATCCCGCAGGGCTGGTTCGGGATCACCAACTGGTCCAGCACGGATCAGTATGGCGGCGTGGTTGTGGCGGACGCCGGTACGGCTCAGGACGGTGTGAACTACATGAGGATGAATTCGTTCGGCACCGTTTCCCGCATTCTCCAGCAGCGCTGGAACGCGCAAGCGGGCGAAGTCTACCGGTCCGATGCCTACATGATGTCGCCGGCGGGCATGAACTACTTCAAGCCGACGAACGGCTATTGCGCGCTGGTCATGCAGTTCTACAATGCCGCGGGCACGAAGCTTGGACCGAACGCTGAAACGCCGTGGTTCCGCATCTCCGGGCCCACGAGCTGGACTCAATTCAAGACGCCGACAATGGTTGCGCCGGTCGGCACCGTCACGGGCCGCACGATGCTGCTGTATGTGCCCTCGGGAGACCGGACCACGAACGAGTACGTGTACTTTGATAATGTCCGTTCCTATACCACCGACCCCACGATGTCCGGCGCGTTGAAGAACACGGACTTTGAGACGCTCCCGGCGGCCTGCTGCAATCTCCAGGGAATTCCCTTCTGGGAAGGGCTGGGCAATGCGGGCGGAGTTGTCGCGGATACGAATGCGACCACGGGCGGCAAGTACAGCCTCGCAATCTGGTGGCAGGAAAACCTCCTCGGCCAGAAGTGGACTGCGGTGGCGGGCAACCGCTACTCGACGAGCGCGAAGGCGCTGATTCCGACTTCCAATCCCCTGACGTCGAGCGGAACGAATTTCGCCCTCGTGATTCTCGAGTACTTTGACGCGAGCTCCAATCTGCTCGTTTCCTATACAAGCTCTCAGCTGACGACGAACATGGCGGGCTCGTGGGTCACTCTCAAAGCCGAAGGCGTCGCTCCGGTGAACACCGCCTTTGCGAGGACGCTCCTCGGCGTTCTGGGCAGCGGGATGATCGGCGGCCTGGTTTATTTCGACGAGGTAACGCAGCAGATCGAGGCCTCCGGCCCGTCGTCCTGCGGTCTTCTCACGAATCCGGGCTTCGATGACGGCGTGCCCGGCAATGTGGACACCCTGCAGTCGAACGGCGAATTCAACGCCTGGACCTGGCTCGGCGGGACAAACGGCGGGTTCGTCCAGGGGAATTTCAAGTATGACGGCGCGCAGGCGCTGGCGATCACATGGCCCCATCAGCTCGCGGTTCAGACCTTCGCGGCCGTGACGGGGATGTCTTATGTGCTGGAGGGCCGCATTTTCAACCCCGGCACGGAACGGTTGGAGGACGATGCCTACGGCGTGCTGCTGTTGCAGTTCCTCAGCGGCACCAATGTGATTTCCACCAAGGAATCGCTGCACCTCACAAAGAACTCTCCGGCGGACACGTGGGTGTACTTCTGCGTGACCAGTCGCGCCCCGAGCAGCGGCAGCATCATCGGCCGCGCGGCCGCGTTCCTCCAGGGAGATGAAATGGGCGACCCGAACTTCGCGGGCGCGGTGTACTATGACGCGTTCTGCGTGACCGCGACGAATATCCCGTTCACGCCCACGCAGTCCGGCGCGCTCTACAACCCGGGCTTTGAAGATTCGGCGAACGGAACCGCGTTGGAGTACATCGACAATTGGACGGCGTACGGCATCGCCGGAGCGTTGCAGGGCGACGTGGTTCGCAGTGGAAACAACGCGCTGCAGATCTACTACCAGGGCACGCTGGTCGGCCAGGATTGGGCGGCCACGGCGGGCGACAAGTACAAGACGGAAGGGTATGTCCTGACGCCCTCGGCGAATCCGATCCGCGGTGATCTCGGGACAAATACCGAGCCGGTGCAGGCAATTGTTGTTCTGCAATTCTTGGATGCTTCCGACGAAATCCTGCTCTCGTATGCCAGCGCGCCCCTGACGCCGGACAGTCCCAAGGATGTGTGGACCCATCTCGAGTCCATCGGCGTTGCGCCGCAGGGTACCGTGAAGGGCCGCACCATGGTCGGTCTGATCGGCCAAGCCACCAACTTCAACGGGTTGCTCTACGCGGATGACCTGAGCCAGTCGCTGGTGTGGTCGGACGCTCCCGTGTACAGCCTGATCAAGAACGCCGGCTTCGACGACGGCTGCCCGGGCAATATCGCGAACCTGACCAACACCTACGATCTGCCGAACTGGACCTGGCTTGGCGGAACCAACGCCGGATTTATTCAGCGCGAGGTGATCAAGAATGAAGAGCAGGCCGCTGCCATCACGTTCCCGAACAACCTGCTGGTGCAGGAATTCGTGGCGACGAACGGCGTGAACTACGTGCTCGAAGGGTACATTCAGAACCCGACATCTGCTCTCATGAGTGGAACTGCCTATGGGTTGTTCCTGCTTGAATTCCTCGACAAGGGCGAAGTCGTCCAGGGCGAGGGGACCAACGCCGTGGTCGTGACGCAGACCGTGACCCGGTCCGTGGCCGAGACGGCGCATTTCGTGACCGGCGGTCCGTCGAACACCTGGGTCAAATTCACGGTGACCAATCGCGCTCCTTGGACGAGCACGAGCGGCTCCATCATCACCGGCCGTGTTTCGGCGACCATTCTCGGAAACTCGACCAACTTCCTCGGGGCTCTGTACTTCGACGATATGAGCCTGAAGACGGTGAGCGGCACGCCTCCGACCAACTCCCAAGCCGGTCTGCTGTGGAACCCCGGCTTCGAATACACGGCCCAGGGAACGGCCCTGCAGTTCGTGGATAACTGGGAGAACTTCGGCTACGACGGCGCGGTCAAGCAGACCTATGCTCGCAGTGGCCAGAAGGCGTTGCAGGTCTTCTTCACGGAGACGCTGGCCGGACAGACATGGTCTGTGACGCCCGGAGCCCAGTATCAGACAGAAGGTTACGTGTTCACGCCGTCGGCCAATCCTCTGCGCGGCACCAGTTTTCAAGCGCTGGTGCTCTTGCAGTTCCTTAATTCGACGGGGGGCGTGATCATTACCTACCCGAGCACGGCCTTCACGACCGGCTCCGTGGTGGATGCATGGACCCTGCTGTCGGCTGCTGGCGTCGCCCCGGCGAATGCGACTCTCGGCCGGACGATGTTCGGTGTCGTCGGAACCAACAACGACTTCGGCGGCGAAGTCTGGTTCGATGACCTGTCGCAGTCGATGATGTCCACCGGAAGCACCACGTGCGGGCTCCTGAGCAATCCGGGCTTCGATGACGGCATCCCGGGCAACGCGTACGACCTCGATCCGTCCTCGAATACGAACGTTCCGCCCGTGCTCGACAACCTGCCGGGCTGGAGCTACTTCGGCGGAGACAATGCCGCGTTCATCGCGAGCGATATGAAGAAGGAAGGCGCTCAGTCGCTCATCCTGACATATCCGCTGAACTACATGGTGCAGGATTTCCGCGCTACGGGTGTGGAACTGCTGAAGAACAAGGGTTTTGAAATTGGCGCGGCGGGTGGTGCCACGCCGACGGATTGGTTCATATCGAATGCCTTGGGCCAGGAGAAATGGGCCGCCGAGAGCGGGACGAACGGCGTGGCGTTCTACTCGTGGACCGATGGCAACTGGGGCTTCTTCGGGCAGGACGTGGATGTGGATGTGTCCAAGGGTAACGTGTTCCAGTTCTCGATCCGCGGACTCGCGCAGTCGAACTTCAGTTCGTACAGCAGTGAGGCGTATATCAAGGTTGAGTTCTGGAAGAAGGGCGAAGGGTCCGCTCGCAATACGATCACGCTCAACGTCTATCCGAACCTGATCTTCGCGCCGAACGTCTGGAGCACCTACTCCCTCACGGCGACCAACACCGATTCCCAGGTGGACATGGTCAAAGTCCTGGTGGGATATGGGGATGCCAGCGATACGGGCGGAGACCAGAGCTGCTACTGGGATAATGCCAGTCTGCTGCAGGGCCCGGCCGGCGGTTACACCTACGTCGCAAGCGGCTATATGTACACGCCTTCATCGGCCCGCTTCACGACGGATGGCTCGTCCATGGGGCAGATCCAGTTGGTGTATTTCGCCAATGAGACGAACCTGATCCCCGAGTTCACCGCGACATCGGCGCCGTTCACGCAGGAGCTGGCGGCGGATACGTGGCACTACTTCGCGGTGACAAGCACGATTCCGTTTGGCGATAACATCAAGGGCCGGATGATCTGCGTGATTAACAACGCCGGCAACCCGTTGGAGGATTACAACCTCGGCGGCGTGATCGCCTTCGACAGCCTCTGCCTGACGGAAGGCGCCGGCGGCGCGGCCAGTGCGTATGAGCAGTGGCAGATCGACAACTTCGGCGGCACATCGGGTCCCAACGTCGGGCCGACCGAGGACTATGACGGCGACACCTTTGACAACTGGAGCGAGTTCATCGCCGGGACGGACCCGACATTGAACTCGTCGTTCCTCAGCGTGCAGTCGGCGAACAAGCTGGTCAACGGAGGCTTCGTGGTGTCGTGGCCCAGCGTGAACGGTCGCTACTACACGTTGCGCCGGAGCACGAATGGAATGCAGGGCGCCTTCACCATCCTGAGCAGCGGCATCGCCGCCACTCCGTCGGTGAATTCGTACACGGACAGCGTGCCGACATCGGTGCAGATGTACCTGTACAAGGTGAGCGCGACCACCAATCATCCGTAAGTTGTTGGCGCAAGAGCTCGGCTGCTCAAGCCGACGGTTTCAGGCGCGGCCCATGGCCGCGCCTGAACTGTTTTCGGCAGATGATGGGTGCACAGTTTTCCAACCTCTGGGTCAATGCCGGGAAGAACATCCAAGGCTTGGAGGAATCACATTCTGGACTTCAGGCGCTTTCCCAACGCCCGAAGATGGAGAGCGGCAGGAGCCGCGCAGAATGTTTGTGCCTGAGCGCCAATTCGCCGACGGAGACCTTCCCTCCATGGCCGCGCATGGCGTCGCTGAGCAGATTCCCGATCATCAGGGCGGAGGCCTCGATATTGTACATCGTGAGGATGATAAACAGCGGGTGATCGCTCAGTACCTGACGGCAGATGTCCAGCAGGTCTGTAAGCTGTTTCTCGACCTTCCACAGTTCGCGGTTGGGTCCGCGTCCGAAGGATGGGGGATCGAGCAGAATCCCGTCGTAGCGAACACCGCGCCGGATCTCGCGTTTCACGTACTTGGTCGCATCGTCAAGAATCCAGCGGATCGGTGAAAGGCTGAGATCAGAAAGCTGCTGATTCGTGCGCGCCCACGTGACCGCCGGCTTGGAAGCGTCGACGTGTGTCACGGAGCAGCCGGCTGCGGCGGCGACAAGCGAGGCAACCCCGGTATAGCCGAAGAGATTCAGGACGTTCGGTTCGGTGGTTCCGCGCGACTGCGCCACCTTGTTCTGCATCCAGCGCCAGTGCGGAGACTGCTCCGGAAAAACGCCGACGTGTTTGGATGTTTCGGTAAATCGCGCCTGGATCGTGAGCTTGTCAAAGCGCAACGGCCATTCATGTGAAGCGCGGGTGCGGAAAGCCCAACCCCTGCCGTCCTGGTGGACCGCAATCGCACGGTCCCATTCGGCCTCCTGCAGGTCGGGCTTCCACCAGGCCTTCGGCTCCCCGCGGATGACGATGTTCTTTCCGAATCGCTCCAGCTTACGGCAGTTTCCGGAGTCGAGGAGCTCGTACTCCGACCAGTCGCTGATGGCCACTTCGATCTGCATGGATCCCTTGTACAACGTTACGATCGGTTTGTCATCGCGCAATCGTCAGCGTGAATCCTGAAGTGCATGCGGGGGCTGGTTGTTCGGTGCCCTCGTTCCGCGTATCAGGGCGGTGATGACAAGGGTCTGCAGAACGAGGCTTGCTATCGAGGAGAGGCCGCCCGTCGCTTGAAAGGCCTGCCAAATATCCAGCGTCGCGGGCCTCGTCAGCGTCGCGGTCGTCATAAGGTCCACAAGAATGCGGGTGATCAACTGGAGGGTAAGCCCAGCAATGAGTATGGGTAGATTGGACGTTCCTGAAATGAATCGATGCAGATGAATGAGAGCGGTGGATAACAGCGCGACTCCTCCGAGAGGGTACAGAATCTCGAAATTAAGCGGGTGTCTCACCCAGGTCATCGTGTCCCAGACGAAATCGAGCTCATATCCTTCAAGGCATTCGAGATGTCCGGCGCGCAGCGGCGCGGCAAGGGCGACGAGATTGAGCAGAACGACTATGGCGCTGAAGGCCTTCATGGACGGAAATCTTGCGTCACAGTGTCAGGTTTCTCGCCGGCGACCACAACCCATAAATCCTTCGCATGATGCACCCGTCAAATTCCCTCCCGGTCCGACGCCGCGACCATGTGAAACATCCTGGAATCAATCGTAATTCCTCTGCAAGCTCATTCGCGGATTCAAGGGCGCGTTCGTCTCTGTCTAGCTTTCAAACATGAATCTCACGGCCTTGATGGCGTCGAGAAGCCTCCTCCGCGTGCTCGCGCGAAGTGGCTTCTCGCTCAGGAATCTTTCGAACACCATCTTCGTGATCCCATAATACTCAAGCCCTGTCGCTGCTGAGGCCTGTTCCTCCTTGAGCTCGGGTATGAGTGACCGATCTGGCTCATCCGCAAGAGCGTTGACCGCCTCTTCCACGGTCTTGACTTGTTTGTCGTACATCAATCCCTCAATGCCATGCTTCAGCCTGAGGCCGTTGTGCGCGGCCGACAGCCTCCGCCGCTCCGGGCTTCGCGTACGCGGTGAAGCCGGTGGTTCGGAGTTCTTCTTGATTGTTTCGCTTCATGGCCATGCGTCGAGAATCTGTCCAGCCACCCACATGAATGGTCTTGGAAAAACAGCCCCAAGAAGTGCGCCGACAATCAGTCCGGGTAGAGGCAGAAGGAGGATGTCTGCTGCGCTGCCGATGTGAATTCCTGAAGTAACCAGGCGGTAAATGACACAAGCGATTGCGCCGATGAATCCTCCGGCAAGTGCTCCGAGAATTCTCTGCGTTCTGACCTTCATATTGTGATCCTCAACATTACGCGGCACCTTCGGATTTGCCGTTGCGGCAAATCCGTAAGGTGTCCGTGATGGCTCGGTCATCTGTAGATTTCTTTCCGATGTCCGACCGCCACGACAAACACGATCAGCATGTCGTCTTCAATGGAATATAGAATCCGATAGTCGCCTTGCCTTAGACGGTATTGCTCAAGGCCGGAGAGTTTCTTGGATTGGGGCGGGTGGGGATCGTCGGCCAAGGACTTTATCGCCAGAGTGATTCTCTGAAGGTCTTTCTTGGGGATGGATTCGAAGTCCTTTAGGACGCTTTTCTTAAGCTCGATTCTATATTTTCCCATTTCGTTTCAGCTCCTGTAGGGCGGATTCAAACGAAATGGTGGGTTCATGGGCTCTCTTCTTGAAGACCTCCAAGTCCTCGAGATCCTCGTGAAGAGCCATGGATACGGCTTCATTAACGATCTCGGATACGCTGCGCGAGGTTTCGGCAGATTTCAACCGCAACACGCGATGAAGCGATGGGTCGAAGTACACCGTTACTCGTTTAACTGCGACGTTCATTGTTGTTCTCCTTATTCTGATAACAACATAGCGTTATGACGTCATAATGTCAAATCATCATCTGACCGAACGTTAAGAATCAGACACGAGCCTGCCGCATCGGCAGGCGAGTAGCCTGGACCCTCTGGTTCGCCACGTTCTTCTTCAGGCGATGGCCAGAGCGTGGACCTCGTGATCAATCCTCGCTCCGATTTGTTCTTCGGTCTGCGCCAAGTCGAAGTGGGTCTGAAGATTGAGCCAGAACTGGGGAGAGACACCAAAGTACCGCCCAAGGCGCAGGGCGGTGTCCGCCGTGATGCTCCGGTCTCCGTGCACGATTTCGTTGATTCGGCGCGGTGGGACGCTGATGTCTTTTGCCAAGCGATACTGCGAAATGCCCATGGGGGTGAGGAACTCCTCCAACAGGATCTCGCCTGGATGGATCGGGGATATCTTCTTCTTGTTCATGGCTGTACTCCTAATGGTAATCGACAATCTCTACGTCATAAGCATTGCCGTCGTGCCACCGAAAACAAACGCGCCACTGATCGTTTATCCTGATGCTGTGTTGTCCCAATCTGTTTCCTCTCAGTGCTTCCAGCCGATTCGCTGGGGGCACACGCAATGAGTTAAGATCCGGCGCCGCATCAATCATCCACAACTTACGCATTGCCACTCGTTGGATGTCGTGGGGTAGCTTCCTCGCATGCTCCCGCCCGAATATCTTATCGGTATCTTTGCGCCCGAATGACTTGATCATAGTTCTAACATAACGCATAGCGTTAATATCGTCAAGCGTTATTATTCATGAAGGCGAACGTCAGCCCTGAGGATCGAGCCTGCCGCATCGGCAGGCGAGTAGCCTGCAGGCAGTTGTTGGCCATCCTATTTGTATGCGTCTTTGCGATAGTCGATCGTCACGATGCTGACGATGCGTTTGCTCTCGTCAATGCCATAGAAGAGACGGAGCTGGCCTATTCGGTACCTCCAAGTTTCAGGAGTATATCCCTGGAGTTTCTTGATGTTGGTTCCGTAGTAGGGTTGCTCTTTGATTTGTGGATAGACGTATTTCTTGAGCTTGGATTCAACAAACCGCTTCTGTTCTGAATCCAAGCGATCGAGACTCGATCGGAACTCATCCGTTTCGAAAACCCGGTAGTTACTCAACGAATTTCCCCCTCTTCAGCTTGGCATCGCGATGCCCTTTGTTGATGCTGAGATTCAGGGCTTCGTTGCTTCGGATTTCCGCCATTTCGAATTCATCGACGAATTCGTTCTCTTCGATATACCGTTTGGTGGCTGTTTCGATGAAATTGGAGAGGGGTCTATTGTCCCCTTCGGCAAATCGTCGGAAAAGCCCGTAGGTGTCTTCACTGAGACGAAGCGTGACGGTTTTAGGCATGATTTCTCCTGTGAATATGTTGTATTCCTATCGTCATCATTAGAATACACTAGCAATCATACGAATTCAAGGCCGTTTTCCGTTATGGCCAACGTGGGGCTCACCCTCGAACCTGCCGCTTCGGCAGGTGAGTAGGGTGAAGCCTCTGGTTGGGGCTTCCGTTTTTCTTCCAGTTTAAACCCTGTGGTCCTCTTTGTTTTTCCCTTTTCCCCAAATG
>ERZ1645192.5285-NODE-5285-length-10017-cov-7.081911_pt1 | contig 10017 bp, 7 predicted proteins | sample MGYA00575354_ERZ1645192 | MGnify/ENA primary metagenome ERZ1645192 (study PRJEB40844, sample SAMN11349763) | freshwater sediment metagenome | isolation source: river sediment | host: Sediment | place: India: Faizupur Khadar , New Delhi | collected 2017-02-21 ...
GATAACAGGAGAGAATCTGGTTCCAAGGATCTCATCGCACCTTTTTCCAAAGAATCTGCAGTATGCTTCATTCACGAAAATATGTGTACCTTCCGGAGTAAACCTGCATATAAACTCGTTTTGTGTCTCAACAACACTCCGGTACCGCCTTTCACTCTCCTGGATCTGGTACTCCTTCTCCTGAACCTCCTGAAGCAGGTGCCTGATATTTTCTTCGGCCCTGATCCTGCTCGAGAGTTCATTTTTCACCTGCTCCTCCTGGGTTTGTATCGTCTGGATCATCTTTTTCAGGTTTGATACCAGCCGGTTGATGGCTCCTTCAATCTGTTCCAGTTCAAGGATGCCGGTCTCTCTGATCTGATGGTTCAGGTCTCCGTCTGCAATCCGGTTTAAATCCCCGATAAGACCTTTCACCGGGTTTGAAAAGAATCTGGATGTCTTCCAGACGGTCAGGCCTGCAATAAGCAGGGTAAAAAGAAGTGTAGAAATGTAAATGATTGAAACTTCCAGAATCTTTCCCTCAATGTCTTGTGTTGAATAGACTATCCGCCCGACAAGATTCATCATCGGTGATGAGGGATATCTGGAATCATGAATAAAGAGATACACGATTGAACTCATCTGATGGAGCACAGGATCATGATAATGCAGGCTCTTTTTTTCCGATATTACCTTGATGACTTTTTCCAGGGATTGCGGTGATATATTCCCATGGCTCGAATCAACACTCCATCGGGTAACAATCTCTCCCTGTGTGTTATAGATCTCAATGGAAACAATATCCGGATTCAGTCTGGGAAGATTTTTTACTAATTCGGCATAGGAGGTCTCTGTCTCTTCAGGAATAAATTTTAAAAAATTTCTGCTTATTTCAAGCACATATTTTTTGTCAGGAGTGCCCTGGTACGCAAATTTCCGGTTCGGGGACCCTTTTACAAATCCCTTCACCGTTCTGTCGATTACATACGTTCCTTCTTCCCTGATTCGGGTAAGTGTTTTAAAAAAAGAACCATAATCCTGAAAATTTAAAAAGAGGTCCGGGGCATAGGTTGTATGAGCGACTGTCCCCTCTGCATCGATGATATAGAGATCCCATGTTCCGCCTATCGTTTCATTCAGGCGGGTTTTCAAAGAAGGGAGATCGATTTTTGTGATATCACCACCTGACGAATTATAGGCTGCCAGGTACATGTTCATCGCCTCCTTCATTCCTGGCTCAAATGAGTATTCATACAGGCGGATGCCTCCGTCAATCCATATGACCGACTGCCTGAGAATCTGTTCAGAATGGTTCTGCTGGAGAGCGAAACGTGACTCAATCTGGTTCCTGGTATCAATATACCAGAGTGTTGTTATCGAGAGAATGGACAGGATTAAAATAACCAATAGGATTACAGTAAACCGACTGATGAGGGAACCACCGCTCATCGTACGCACCTGACGCATGGACATCTGTCTTCTCTTTTATTATCCGGGTGAGTGATCCAGGAACCGAATAACCAATATGTTAGAATTCATCGAATAGCTGATACATCTTACGGTTTGATCATTTCATTTATCTGATGATATAATTGGTCTAATCTTGTTGGATTCTCAAAATATAGGATCAATGCCCGCTGAATTGAAAAAAAATGCTGGTTGGGATGCATGGCATATGTTTATCAGGGAGAAATAGAGGAAATGGATCTATGGTTGAGGATGGGGAATTTCTGAACCGTATCCGCGGATTGCTCAAGATTTACCCCAGAGGGCTTACAATTTCGGAAATTTCCCAGCGTCTGAAATGTAACCGGAATTCTGTTGCGAAATATCTGGAGATTCTTCAGATTTCCGGAACGGTTGAGATGCAGCAGATGGGGGCTGCCAAGGTATATTATCTCTCACAGCGGGTTCCAATCTCCAGTCTTCTGGGTTTCACCAAGGAAGGAATTCTCGTCATTTCAAGTGATGGCAGGATAATCCAGGTTAATGAGCGGTTTTGCAGAATGTTTGACCAGGATGCCATCTCAATAACCGGCATGTCATATCTGATGCTTCCGCAGGAAATTTTAAAAGCATTTCATTTTGACACATACTTTGATTCTGATTCAGAAACAGAACATACCGCTGTTGTCACCTTCAACAAGTATGACTGGCGCCGGTTCTTCAAAGTAAAATATATCAAAACCGTGTTTGATGATGGTCGCTCTGGTCTGACAATTATCGTGGAAGATGTCACTCTTGAGACAGAAATGGAGGAGCGGCTTCGTATCAGTGAAGCCAGGTACCGCGGTATTGTCGAAGACCAGACCGAACTCATCTGCCGGTATAGTCGTGATGGTGCCATCTCGTTTGCAAACGGAGCATTTTGCAGACTCTTTCAGATGAACCTGACAGAGGCCCTGCATCACTCCTTATTCGAATTCATATATCCGGAAGCAGCCAGGCAGATAAAAAACGGGATGCAGGGCTGTTCTCCCTTGTCCCCAGTTTTTGAATCAGAATTTGAATTTAAACTTCCTTCCGGACGGTCCAGGTGGTATCACTGGGTTTCACGGATGCTGCCCGATGATACCGGTGGAATTCTTGAGTACCAGGGTGTTGGCAGGGATATCACTGAACGGAAGAATGCCGAACGTGAGTTATTAATTAAAAGTCATGCCATGGACTCTTCCATCGTCCCCATTGCACTTCTCTCCATGGAAGGGGCGATCACATACGTAAACCGGGCATTTTTGGATCTCTGGGGGTACCATTCTCCTGATGAGGTTGCTGGTCTGCCTTTTGATCATTTTGCCAAAGGGATTGAGATCTCAATTGCCTCCGTTCTTTCCCAGGACCAGCTGTCAGAGGACCGGTCCGGTTATGCATTTGAAGTTGACGGGGTTCGCCGGGATGGTTCGCAGATAAATCTCTCTGTCACCATATCAGGTGTCAATGATCCTGACTCAAATCCCATCTGTCTGATTGCATACCTGTATGATGTCACACATTGGGTCAGGATGGTCCGGGAACTTGAGATTAAGGATACTGCAATTGCCCATTCCTATGAGGGTATGGCGATCATCACACCCGATGATGTGGTGATGTATGCAAATCCCTCATTCAAACGAATTTTCTCCCGTGTTCCTGATGGAACTCTAGTTGGCAGATCCATTGAGTGGAGTTTGAGTTTTTATCCCCAGATTATTGGCTCCATTCCGGATATCAGGGCTGCTCTGAATGAAAAAGGGAACTTCACCCGGGTTTTTTCTGATACGGATGAACAAGAATCCTCGCTGGTGATTCAGGTCCACCTTTCACGGGTATTTGATCGGACCGGAGTCCACTTGTGCACCCTTATATCGGCTCTTGATATTACCAGTCAGCGGACCATGGAAGAGTCCCTGGCTCTCATGGTTGAGCAGCTGGAAGGAACGGTGGACCAGATGGGTGATCCCACCTTTATCATCTCTCGTGACCGTATGGTTGTTGCCTGGAATGAAGCGATGGAGATCCTAACCGGTCTGAACAAACATGAGATGATCGGCTCAATCAAGTACCAGGACGTAATCAAAAATACAACCCCGTCTCTCCCCATTCTGGTCGATCTCTTTGACTTGTCACCAAAAGAGTTAATCCAGGTTTTCCCACAGGTCTCACGGGTTGGGAACAGTTTTTACACCGAAGCGTTTGTTCCGGCATTTCATGATGGAAAAGGGACATATGTCTGGGCAAAAGCCTCTCCTATTGTTGATACATCTGGAAAAGTAATCGGGTATATTCAGACCATCAAAGATATGACAAACTGGAAACGTGCGGTCGAATCAGTTGTCGGAAAAACCGTCACCTGATTTCAGAGCCCCAGGATCGGAAGAATATCTGAAAAAGAACTGATTGAAAAATCAGCGACAATTCCTTCTGAATACTCTGGTGGCAGCCGGTTTCCATATTCTGCATGAATCGTGCACATACCCGCTTCTTTTGCCGGTCTGATATCATTGACCAGGTTGTCACCGACTGCACATATCTGGTGGGGTTGTATCCTGAGAAGGGATGCAGCATGGAGGAACATCGCCGGATCAGGCTTTTTTATCCCTGCATTATCGGGAGTTACCAGACAGTCAAAAAAGTCAGCGGTCTGGATATGAATGAGCCGCTCGGTTGCATGTTCATGGCTTGCATTGGTGACTGCTCCGATCTTCAGTCCTGCCGTATGTATCCTCAGTAATGTTTCATATACGCCGGGATATGCCTCAATAGCCTCGATTTTCGCTTCTGTATATATCTGCACCGCACGCATGAACACATCGGGATCGGTGATCCCCTGCTCTGACAGAAATGACTGGATTGCTTTCGGGCTCTCAACCCCATAGGGAGAGAACAGAAATGCCCGTACTAAGTCATCTGCCGTTCCCACTCCGATAGCCTGAACAACTTTTCTGCATGCCTCTTCCTTTGCATACCCAAAATCATACAGGGTGTTGTCAAGGTCTACCAGAATCCCGAGAAACCGGTTCCCACATCCCTGGTGAATATCTGTTCCTGCCATACTGCTTTTTCTATCAGGATATCAGTGCCCGGAGATAATAAGCGATCTCATCGTCATGAATCAGTAAGAAAGCGGTTCTCTTATGGAATCAGGTGCAATAATACGGTATGCCTGCGAGCGATCCTGTTCTTATCACCGAAAAGGATCACCGGTTACTGTTCATCTCCCTCTATGTGGCGGTTTTTTCTACCAGCCTCGGGATCGGCATTGTGATACCGCTTCTTCCACGTTTTGCCGAGACCCTTGGTGCTTCAGGGTTTGGAATCGGAATGATATTCTCCTCATTTGCATTATCGCGGGCATTAGCCATGCCTTTCTTTGGGAGATACTCTGATGCCTGCGGAAGACGGCAGTTCATCATCACCGGGCTGCTTCTCTTTACAGTCTTCTCCCTCTTTTACGTCCCGGCCGGTTCAGTACTTGAGCTCTCCGGTATCCGGTTTCTGCAGGGTATCGCATCAGCCATGGTATTTCCAATTGCTATGGCATACATTGGTGATATCGCTCCACCCGGAATGGAAGGAAGGTATCTTGGGACCTTCACCAGCTCAATCTTTCTGGGAATGGGGCTGGGTCCGTTCCTTGGGGGAATTGTCACCGATATCGCTGGTATGGATATGGCATTTATCAGCATGGCAGCATTGACGGTGGTTACACTGTTTACCTGTATTGTCTTCCTTCCCGGATACCAGGGAAATCGAAAAAAACAGACCTCAATACTTCACCTGCTCATCCATCCGGGTCTTCGGATTCCATTGTTATACCAGCTCATGAATGCATTTGCGAATGGAACATTCATGGTCTTCCTCCCTGTCATTGCTGCCCATGTCGGAAACCTCTCTGCAGGGGAGACCGGCCTTGTCATATCGGTATCAGTCCTGTCAACAGCCTTTTTGCAAAGAGTATGCGGAAGTCTTGCAGACCGGTTTGACAAATACATTCTCATTGCAACAGGATGCATCACCGTCGCCATTGCACTGGCCCTGGTACCGGGCTTTGAAGGTCTCTGGTCATATCTCTTCTTTGCCCTGCTCATGGGAATCGGAGGAGGCATATCAGTACCGGCTATGTATGCCCTGGTCACCATAACCGGCAGGGATGTCGGACAGGGTGCAGCAATGGGAACGATAAACATGGTCATGAGTATGGGGATGATAATAGCTCCTGTTGTCTGTGGATTATTTATGGACCAGACCAGTATCAGCTCCGTGTTTTACCTCTCTGCGGTAATTGTTCTTATCGTCACCCCGGTATTTCTCTCAAAGGCTTCCTTTTTCTCATCACAGAACCGGTAATGCCGGAGGCGGGATACTATTTCTTATGGACAAACAGACATTCATGTGATATATCTATGATACGAAAACAGTGGAAAATTGCACTTCTGCTTCTTGCAGTCATTGCATCATGCGGGTTTTGTTATGCAGCTACGGAACCGACACCCATGACAATGCTGCCAAAGGTGAATGATTCAGAGCCATATGATGATGAAAAATTCCTGACCCTGGTCACCCCGGTAATCAATGGCCTGAGTGACAGAACCCTCAACAGCTCAGAGCGGATTGATGTTCAGTCAGCCTATTATACGGTTACCGCGATGAAAGTGAGCCCGGAATTTTACCCGATCGCATTCAATGTCACCAAACTGCTCTTCTATCTGGTATCCAGCAGCGAGGCAAATGAGGAGCTCAATAAAGAAAGCGGACTTGGAACACACAATAAAGATATGCGTGACTCTCTGAAAGCCCAGGCTGATGCTGATGAAGATGCAGCTGAAGAAGCATTGCTTGGCCTCTCCATGGTGTATCCGAACAGCACTCTCTTTTAAAGTATAATACGAATATTTCTGAAATAATTCAGAAATATTCGCTTAAACTATGAAGTGCATTAAGAGTGCACGTCTTGGAATAATCAAAATACAGAAAATTATTCCAAGACGTCTAACAAGGCACTATAGATAAAACCAATATCTATTTTTCCCCGTCAGGCGTTATTCCTGAGTATGGACGCAGCTGATACGGTTGAACTCTCGGACAGCGCATATGCCATTTTTGAGTTCTTTTTCAGAAGCCAGCTGCATATGCGTAAAAAATCTCTTTCCCTCATTGTTGAGAGCGGTGAACCTTTTGAGGATCTTTTTCATGAAATATTCACTGACTTTTCTAAAGTTTATCCGGAAGTGTACGATCTGCTCATCAGCCAGTTTCAAACTCCTGAAGAGATTTACCGGATGATCCGTGATGGAGAAGGTGTCATTCCGAGTAAGACATTTCAGGCCAGGTGGATAGAACAGGACTCACCTCATGTCGATGGACGGGCTGCGGACATCGAAAAAGCCGGAAAATGGCTGGTATTCCTCCCGCCAGACCTGGTGGATGATATCTGGCGTCAGATTCGTGACCAGACCTGGGAAGGGGCCTTGGGCATTTCAGCAAAAGTATCAACGGCAAAACCAGACCCTGATGCACGAGATGAACGGAAAGTCATCTATGTCTATACTGCAGACTGGGAAGATGAGGCGGATGTGATGCGTGTCAGGGAAGAACTTCGGCGTATCGGCATTACAGACCGGATCGGGTACAAGCGTAATATCGAGACCTTCAGAGGAGAATATAGCGCGAAAGGGAAAAAAGTAACGTTTTATTCAGCCTGAATGATCAGGCTTTCCGATCCTTGTTCTTTGGACGCAGGTGTACATACCCGCACTTTCTACAGCTGACTGCCCTGACCGGGTTACGGGCATTGCAGTGCATACAAATCTTAACATTAAGAAGCCGTGCTTCTGCCTCAGGAAAACGTGCCATATGATATCTCCGTAAATATCTGTCTTATATAGAGGGTTGTATCCTCACATAAGGGTTATGTCTTACTGCTTCTCTTCAGCAAGCCATCTCCGCAATGCATGCAGTCCGATGGCCCGGTGAGAGATTCTATTCTTTTCTTCCCCGGTCATCTCTGCCAGGGTTTTTCCGTCCACTTCAAAGACGGGGTCGTACCCAAATCCGCTGCATCCACGGGGTAGCACGATAGTACCTTTGATAGCCCCGGTGAATGATTTCTGGCAATTCCCGTCATGGTATGCAATTCCAGTCTCAAATGTGGCGGAACGGTTTGCATACCCTGCCATAAGGGTCAGGATACCGTTATTACCGATGGTCTTCTGGACATATGCAGCACATGTCCCGGGAAATCCGTTGAGTGCATGGACAAAGAGTCCGGTATCGTCGGTGATGACCGGCCGCTGCAGGACCGAGTAGGCATACGCTGCTTTTCCTGCTGCAATCTCTGCCACCGATTCATACCTGAGCTCTGGTATCTCCAGGGGAATATGTTCTATTTCGGCAAGTCCTGCAAGGATACCTGCAGCTTCCCGTGCCTTGTGCTCATTGCTGGTAACAAACGTAATTCTCACAGGTATCTTCCCCGCAGTTCAATCTCATGTTCCCGGTTCAGTATCTCATCCGCAAGAGGCATCTTTTCACGATATCCCCGGATGAACGCCTCTTTCAGAAGATCTGATTCTCTGGACGTGCTCTCCAGGACCTGGAAGAGGACATGAATATCCACACCCCGGTGCTCAAGCTCTGCAGAGGTTCCGGCAAGACCAAAATCAATAAGCCAGGTTTTGCCATCCTGTACCAGGAAATTGCAGGTTGTCAGGTCTCCATGCACTATCTGTGCTTCATGAAGTTTCCCGACCATCCGTCCGGTCTCTTCAAGAAGTACTGGGGAGAGACTCTCTTTGAGTTTCACCCCGTCGATATGCTCCATGACAATCGTGTCAGGTGTTACCTCACTGATGATCGGAGTCCTCACCCCGGCTTTTCGCGCCTCGGCAATGAGTCGTGCCTCAGCCCTGGTTCGTTCAGCAATCAGCCGCTTATCAAGTTCCGGGTGGCGGTAACGCTTTGATACCCGGATCTTCGATGCTGCTCCTTCACAGAACCGTACGATGGCCTCGGCACCCCGCGCACTGTATGCATCCGGATGCCGGTCAGAAACAACAGGTTCCTCCCTCCAGGTGACCTCGACCTGGTCTGCACGGTACGAGGGATTGACCCGTGACTGCTCAACCGGCAGAACCGATCCTGACTCAAGCATGATCCGCCCCGTGTATGCAATCATGGCACCATTATCGCCAAGGTACTGAGGAATCGGGACTGAGAACGCCGCATCACGGTCTTCGCACATACAGGAAAGCATCTCCTGCAGACGCTTATTCATCCCGACACCACCGACCAGGATCAGTTCGTCTTTTCCGGTCTGTGACAGTGCGCGCTCTGTGACCTCGGTACACATCGCAAAGGCAGTCTCCTGGAAACTGTAGCAGACGTCCTCAAGCGGTGCTGAAGCATCTTTTGCAGCACTCACAAGGCCGGAGAAGGCAAGATCCATGCCCTTGACGGTATATGGCAGGGGGAGGTATGAACCGTTCTTTGCTATCCGTTCCACTTCCGGCCCGCCAGGATGGGGAAGGCCCTGACTTCGTGCAAACTTGTCAATGGCATTCCCAATCCCGATATCAAGGGTTTCTCCAAAAATACGGTATCTGCCCTGCAGGTATCCCAGCACCTGGGTATTGGCACCACTTGCATACAGCACGACCGGATCGTCAAAACCTGATGCAAACCGGCCAATCTCAACATGGGCCACACAATGATTGACCCCGATGAGCGGAACACCAAACGATAATGCAAGTGCCCGTGCCGCGGTTCCGACAATCCGAAGACATGGACCAAGGCCTGGGCCCTGTGAAAATGCCACTGCTACCGGTGTCGGATTTCCTTTCAGTACATCTTCAATGACACTCGTAATGACGGAAGCATGATGCTGGGCTGCCTCACGCGGATGAATACCGCCCTGTACAGGTTTATAGGGATGTGAGACCAGTTTAATCAGGTCATCATCAAAAAGAGCAGCACTGAGGTTCCAGGCAGTTCCCTCAATCCCCAGTACTGGTCCTGATTTCATCAGGTTACTTCTTAAATTCAGTGTATCCGCACTTGCCACAGGTGACACGGTCCTTGTGTTCTCCCATGAAGACACCAGGGCCACACCGGGGACAGTACCGTCTCTGGGGGACTGCACTCTTTCCTTCAACTTTGAAATATGCTGACCGCTAGACTGCGGCCTTCTCTGTTTTTTTACCTTTTGCTGCCATATTTCAACTCCCCCTTATGATGCCTCCGCAGCGTCACCGGTCGGTGCATCCTGAGCATCTGCGTTGTTCTCTTCTTCTCCGGTCATACCACGCTTGAGGAGGTATTCAGGTTCAATCTTTTTCAGATCTTCTGCAGAGGTGTAAGCCCGTGCATCACCTGTTAACTGGGACATTCCAAATCGGTTGTTGAGTGATCCAATCACGAGCTGGTCCTTTGGCGTGTTCAGCATTGCTGCCAGTTTTGCATGAACCATCTTTCGTGACGGGGTTGCTCCATTGAATGAGATGTTAAATCCGATTTCTTTTCGGTTTAACAGAACATTCTCTGTTTGTGAAGTAATCGTAACCT
>ERZ1645192.5286-NODE-5286-length-10016-cov-7.527256_pt1 | contig 10016 bp, 10 predicted proteins | sample MGYA00575354_ERZ1645192 | MGnify/ENA primary metagenome ERZ1645192 (study PRJEB40844, sample SAMN11349763) | freshwater sediment metagenome | isolation source: river sediment | host: Sediment | place: India: Faizupur Khadar , New Delhi | collected 2017-02-21 ...
CAGGATTTATCTCCGCGGTTTCAAGAATAAACTCCTGGGAGAGCCCTGAATTTGCAGCCATCGAAGATGTTTTTTTATCACCGGAGAGAAGGTAGAATGCACCTCCGTCAAAATGCATAACTGAAATGAGGGCTGAAAGTGAGAGATCACACATGAGAGAGACAGAGCCTGCCCTGCCTGACAGAGAGATAACCCTGCTGAGAATCTCTATCTTTCGTGCATACCGGCGTATCTCCTCTTCCTGATTTCGAAACCTGGTGATATCCTCAAATGCCCAGAGAGATCGCTCCTCTCCGCTCTCTTCTGACAACCGGCGGGAAAATCCCCTGATTACCCGCTTTCCAGAAAGCTCAATATCCCTGCAGGAGACATCAGGGTTTTTACAGGCATCAGAGTTCCATGTGTGGAGCGGGTGCTCTAATAATCCGTTTGATGTGGAAAAGAAGTCCTGAAGAGTCGGAGAACGTCCCGTTCTGGGCATCTCTGCAATCATATCCGGACCCCAGATATCGAGAAAATGCTTGTTGTGATAGAATATCTCAAGATCCGGACTTCTGGTGACGCAGATACCAAAGGGAAGCATGGTGACGATCTCGGTCAGGAGAGATTCAGTCCAGCGAAGACGCTTTTCAGTCTTTCTCTGGTAAGTGATATCCCGCAGGATGCATTGTATGTGGGCAACCGTCCCGTCACTGTTCCTGACAACACTCCCATCCACCAGAACCGTCACCGGAGCATCCTCTCCGTCAATGAGTGACAGTTCAAGATTGTGCTTCTGATTTGATTTGAGCACTTCTTTCAGGCAGGCAAAGAAACGCGGTTTGGATTCGTCTGCAATGATCTCGTTAAATGGCAGGCCGATGACCGACTCACGGGAACGCTTCATCAGGGTAAGCCAGGCCCGGTTCACTTCGGTGATCTTCCCGTCCGGGTTGATGACCATATGGCCGACCGGGGATTGATCAAAGAGTATCCGAAAGCGTTCCCGACTCTCCTGAAGCTGCATTTCAGCCCTGACCCGGGGAGTAATGTCCCTGAAACTATACACCGTTCCGATGATCCGTTCATCACACTGCTGAGGACGGATGAATATCTCCAGAACTCTCCCATCAGGACAGTGCAGGGTGTGCCGTCTCTGGGACCGTGGCTCATCCCTGGTTTTGGCAATCTCTGCAATGATTGATGTGTCAGAAATAACGTGGGAGAACCGGTTTAGGAACGTCTCAATATGGGTGTTTTTCAGGTCATCCGGGGAGAGGTCCCACAGGAGTAAAAACCGCTCATTGAAATTTGTGATATGTCCTTCCCTGTTCGTGACCAGTATGCCTTCCTCAGTTGCCTCAAGGGTTGCCCGAAGCTGGGAGAGCATCCGGCGGTTCTCCTTCAGACTTATTACCAGGGCCTCGTCAGCTTTCTTCTTCTCAATGAGAGAGAGGATCTGCATTTTGAGCATCTGAAACTGAAGGGCGGGATCCTCCCCTTTCACAATGTAAAAGTCAGCACCCAGGTTTAATGCCTGGATGACCACCTCCTCACATCCCCGCCCGGTGAAGAGTATAAAAGGAACGGTGTTGCCCTGCTCACGGAGAAGCGAGAGGAAATCTATGCCATTTGTTCCAGGCATCTGGTAATCAGAGACCACCGCCGAGATATCATGGTGAGTCATGGTCTCAAGAGCTTCACCGACGGATCGTACACCAATGACAGTGAAATTTTCGTCCTCAGAGAGATACTGGCTGATTACTCCAAGAATTTCCTCTTCATCATCTACGGCCAGGACGGTTATTCTCTCTGCAGACATCTTCATTGCTACGAGATTCACCAGAATATATAAATAAGTATTCCTGATGTAGCAGGGGATTTTCATCAGGCCCTGTGGAATTCATTCATGTAATCAGAATACAAATCAAGTACCTGTATGAGATCGAACAAGCCAGGGCTTCTCCTGCTTATCCTGTTCATTATCACCCAATGCGTTCTGCCAGTCCAGGCAGTTCCTCCACTTCCCGCAGAATATTACGGAAATGTCCTGATAGACGGAGCACCAGCCCCGGTTGGAACGACAATCACCGCGTTCATTCAGGATATCCCGAAAGGATCCATCGTTACAGACATTGATGGATTTTATGGCGGTCCTGGCCTTTTTGACCCACGGCTGAAGGTGAATGTTTCAGAAAGTGAAGTTCAGGCAGGTGACCTGATCATCACCTTCCAGATTAACGGCATACCTGCATCACAATCAGTTCTCTTCGAACCTGGTGCAGCACAGCAGCTCGATCTCTTCACCGGTGAACCATCCGGGGAGATATCTGCTCCGGTCCTGACACCCATGCCGGTGCAGACAGAGCCCCCGATGGAAACCCCGCAGACAGGGGATAATTATACCCAGCCACCAGAGTCTGACTCGGGATCAGATCCTTCAATACAATACGGACTTGAAAAAGATGAGAAATTCACCTCTGATGATGGGATGGCTGCCATTGCATTCACGAAGAATACTCTTCTCTTCTCTCCGACCGGACAATTTTTAGAGGAGGTCAATGTCAGCTCACGAACGATTGCCGATCTGGCACCGCTCAGCACAAATCAGTCGCTGATATTCTCAGGGTATGCGTACGAGATCGCACCGGAACGGACATATTTTAACCCAGAGGGCGTGTTCTCCATTCAGATTCCCCTTGAGCGGATATCAGACCTGATGGCATTAAATCCGCAGATCTACCGGTACATCCCCCAGACAGCAACCTGGGAGCATATCCGCACCACCTCAAACCAGTTTACCGGAGAGGTGAGTGTACCAGCCTATGAGGCAGCAATATATGCCCTGTTCCTTGAGAGTCAGACGGCATTTGCCACACCGCAGGTAACTGAAACCACGGTCCCGCCATCCCTTGCGCCCATTGCAGGACAGCCCCCGGCACCGGAAGCTCCATCATATCCTCCGTCAGGCCCGGCTTCACAGGGACCAGCACCATATCAGCCAGCATATCCGGAACCATATAACCAGGCAGCCATGATGACCCAGGTACCGGCAATGCCTGATGTTCCATACCAGCCGCAGCCAATGGAGCCGGTTCAGACCGAACCAGTGCAGCAGGAAATGCCTCCGGTCACAGATACCCCACAGCCCACTCCGGAGATAACACAGGAACCACCGGCACCGGTGATATCAGGACCGTCTCCATTCACGCTCTTTGGCGACCTTGTGGATTCAGTGAAAAAAGCCCTTTCAGGACCGGTTGGGATAATCCTTGGCCTGGTTCTCCTCATTATCATCATCAATGCACTCGTGTATCTTATCTACACCCGGTGGTGGCTGGTCAGAAATTCATGAATGCAAAAAAAGCCTATACCGCCGCCACGGCAATCAGGGACATTCAAAGAGGACGGCCTGAAAAGGCATTAAAACCCCTTGAAAAACTCATCAAGGACACTCCGGACAATCCGGCATTATGGAACCTGAAAGGAGTGGCCCTTGGGATGATGGGAGATCATGAAGCATCCCTTGCCTGCTATGAGAAAGTCCTGATCGCCGACCCCGGACCTGCCGTATACTGGAATAACAAAGGCCTTGCTCTTCAGAACCTGGGACGGTATGCAGAAGCAGAGGCGATGTATAATGAGGCACTGGAGCGTGATCCGGAATCCCTTGAGGCACGATATAATCTTGCAAATACCCTCCAGTCACTCGGTCGGTTCGAAGAGGCCCTGGAATATTACGAAAAGGTCCTCTATAACCGGCCTGATCATATCCTGACCATGCTGAATATGGGAAATGCCCTTGCAGCTCTGCGCCGGTATGAGAGTGCAATCAGCGTATACGAGGAAATATTAGAGATTTGCCCGGAATATCCGGATGCTGCATATAATATCGGGCATACGTATGAAGAGATGGGAAAGACGGATAATGCCGTTGAATGGTATACCCGGACACTGGAGATCGATCCCGACTACCATCATGCCAGGGAACAACTGGATCTCCTGAAAAAAGATTAATTATCAGGAATTGCTGAAATGAGACAGGACATGGACATAGACATCCATGCACTGGTTTAACATCCGGATTGGAACATTCTCGTTCACGGCATGAAGGAGGGACAAATCGCCAGGTCCGTAATTCACGACTTCGGCTCCTGCTTCCCTGAGATGCCGTGCATCACTCGCCGCCTGGGTCACACCGGGCAATGCTTTTTTCCCATGAACCGACTCGATTCCGTCACATACCAGGTTGCATACCCTGCCAGGACGACTGAGTGTCGGACCGGCACAGTCCAGCACTTCTACTTTACTCTGGGGGATATGTGACCGAATCTTCCCGATGAGATGAGGGATATCACATCCCCAGGGGATACGCATGTCAAGATCAAGTTCACATTTTTGTGCAATGACATTGATTCGCTCCCCGCCTGAAATGTGACCTGGATTATACGATACCCGGCTGAGCATGGTTGCTGCAGCTTCATGAGAGATGGAGAGGAGGGATGAGAGCGAGTTCGTGGTATTGTGTATCACTTCAGATACCAGGGGATCCTGAGGCCAGGTCAGCGAGTGAATCTCCTGACAATACTCAAGAAATGAACACGCCTGAAGTATGGCAGAGTTCCCCACAACCGGATGTAGTGATGCATGACCGGCATCCCCGGTAAAGGTGATATGAAGCCTGACTACTCCTTTCTCTCCAATAACCGGTGACAACTCAGGGGTGGGCTCCGCAATCAGACAGGCCTGTGGACGAAGATACCCCTGACCTATCAGGTACTCCATGCCAAAATCCCCGTTTCCCTCTTCATCACAGACAAAGGCGATGTCAACTGGAGGTTCGATACCATCATTCAGCACGTTTTCAAGAGCACACAAAAGAGCAGCACAGCCCCCTTTCATGTCTGTTGTCCCTCTTCCGTGAACGACCGTATCATCAATCCTGCCGGAGAAGGGAGGATAGGTCCAGTCATCAGCAAGTGCAGGCACCACATCCACATGCCCGCACAAAAGAAACTGGTTCTGCAGGTTTTTGGACAGGAGATTATGTTTCCGACCCTTTTGCAGAACCTCTGTCTCTATCCCGATGTGTGAGCAGGTCTCCTGCAGGAAGGCGATGACCTCATCGGTATACCCGGGAGGATTCTCGGAGCGGATTTTCACAAGTTCTGAGCAGAGGCGGGCTGCATCCAACATCGGCATCCTCACTCAGCACTGGTTCATATACTGGTTATACAGGAGTGCCATCGGTGACCCGTTATAGATAGAGGCCAGGTACGCCTTATCAAAGACCTCATCGATCATCACCCGTAATACTGCAGGTGGTGTCGCTTTTTTCTCATTTGGATCAAGGACAATTCTGAAGGAGCGATAGGAGGCCATATCAGATGGATCATGAATCTTCTGAAGGAAGAGCGGGAATTTTTCATACTCTCCCGGGTGGTTCTCCCTGAGCCAGTTCATGAATCCGTCAAACCGGGGGAGATTTCCGATCAGAGTCTGATCTTTACGGAATTTGAGGAGTTCACGTGAGAGCATATTCCGTGGTGAGTCTGCGTTATAGGCAAACAGGGAGATGGTGTAGTCCAGATGCGCCATGGCATCAAAATACCAGAAACTCAGGTCAGGGTGAAAGTCAGACATGTTTTCCAGTATCAGGGATTTTTCATATAAGGTCTTTAAAACCTTTTCATATTCGTTATTCTCAAGCATGATTACAAGATTGGTGTTCAAACCATAACCATTTCCGCATGGTTACTTATTGTACGGTTCTCTCTTCTTTGCGGCAGCCAGAAAGAGTCGCTGCAGTTCTTCACCACGTTTGCCCCTGATATCCACCAGATTATCATCCCTGAGCAGGCAGGGTTTGAGTTTTCCGTCAGAAGTCACCCGCATGCGTGTACAGTGATTACAGAAATCGGAGTTGTGCCATGGACGGACAAATTCTATCTCCGCACCCTCGTAGCAGTATTTTTTCCGATGATGCATCCTCCGGGTGATGACCTTGCGCGAATGAAGAGCGATCTTCTCTTCCAGTTCGGACAGGTCGGCATGCAGGGGACATCCTCCGAGGTCCATAAGCTCGATGATCTGCAGGATCAGATGGCGATCTCCGGACACCAGGTGGATAAAATCGTCAATCTCCCCCTCGTTGATTCCCTTCAGCAGAACCATGTTAATCTTAATCGGCGTAAGACCGGCATCACGGGCGGCCTGTATGCCCTCAAGAACGTCAGATAACAGACCTGTTCCGGTAATACTTTTATAGTTTTCCGGATTTAAGGAGTCCAGACTGATATTCACCCGTGCTAGTCCGGCTTTTCTGAGATCATGGGCAAGAGAACCAAGAAGGGTTCCATTGGTTGTCATCGAGGACTCAATCCCCGGTGGAACAGAGCGGATAATCTCCACAATGTCCTCACGAAGTAAAGGTTCCCCGCCAGTAAATTTGACGGTTCTGATGCCTAAATTTCCCGCCACTTCGAGGATTGCCTTGATATCTTCAAGAGAGAGCGGATATTCTGGTTTTGTCTCCCCTTCCCGGTGACAATAGACACAGTGCAGATTACATCCCGAGTTTACCGATATACGTAAGTTTGAGATAGGCCGGCCAAAGGTGTCATGCAGATCCATCTGATCCTGACTCCTCTGATGCCTGCTGATTGCCGATAAAATTCTTCGCAATAATATACATTTCAGTACTTCCCTTGCGAGTGGTCTGAGCCTTATACGTCCGTACCGAGTAAAAATCCTGTTTTACCTTGTTATACAGCCAGCTGAAATCCTCTCCCTGGAATGACTTCATTATCATGTTCCCTCCCTGTTTGAGCAGCTGGCGTGCGACTCTGAGCGCCATCTCATTCAGCTCGATGGACCTGGCCTGATCAAATGACCGCTGGCCGGAGAGTTTTGGTGATGCATCACACACAATCCCATTCACTTCAGGCATGAGCTCCCGAATCTGTGCAATTACTGTCGGATCAGAGAAGTCACCGGTAATGGTTCTGACCCCTTCGATAGGCATGATGGGATTGAGATCAACGCCGACAATAATACCATCTGTCATTTCACGCAAAACCTGTAGCCAGCTTCCCGGAGCTGCACCAAGGTCGAGGATGTTATCATCAGGGCGAATAACCGGGTTTTTCCGGATTATCTCCTGTAGCTTTAACGCCGCCCGCGAACGATACCCTGATTGTTTTGCTTTCAGGTACGCTTTATCTTTGCCCCATTGTGAACCCATAAAAATTATCGACCTGGACTTTCCTCAATAATATGCGAACCCGGCACATATATCTGTGTCAAATCACAACCTGAATGCATAGGGAGCGCAGATGCTGAAAGCAACGATCAGTGCAGATATATTCAAGGATACCGTTGATGCCCTCTCTGCCCTGGTAACAGAATGCAGACTTCATTTTTCTGAGACAGAAGTCTGGGCCCGGGCGGTTGATACAGCCAATGTGGCGATGATCATCCTTACCTTAAAAAAGGAGGCATTCAGCCAGTTCGAGGCAACAACCGGAGAGATCGGTTTAGATATCGCAAAGCTGAAAAATACCTACTCCATGATGGGAAAGGCAAGTGATATCCGCCTTGAACATCCGGAAGGAGCAAATAAGATCGAAGTCACCTTTGAAGGATACCATTATTCAATTACGCTCCTTGACTCGAATACCATCAAAAAGGACCCGAATGCACCTGGTATCCAGCTTCCAGGTCAGGTGACCATTTCCGGATCAGAACTCTACAATGTTATAAAATCAGCATCCATCGTCTCAGACAAGATCTGGTTTGCAATCGAACCGGAAAATAAGGAATTTGTCCTGTATGCCGAGGGTGATTCTGATAACATCAGGAGAGCATTTTCAGCCGGAGAGATCATTGCATCCAACTGGGGGTCGGCAAAATCACTCTTCTCCATCGATTACCTGAAGGATATGGGCAAAGTCATGAGCCATGCCGAGAAGGTAACCATTGATCTTGGCGTTGATCACCCAATCAAGTTCTCATTTGAGATTGCAGGTGGAAACGGCCAGGTAGAGTACCTGCTGGCACCCCGGATTGAGGCTGACTAAATGCATGGTCACCCTTGACCGAAAAGATCTGGCTAAATATCCTTTTTTGAAAGAGTCCCAGTCATATATCGGGACCATCAGCAATTCACTGGATCAGTTCCTTGCATCTGCAGGCGGGAGGCTTGCAGTCAGGGAGGCAATCACAACCCTGGAGCATGCGCTGTCCTTCTCCGGCAGGGAGATCCCCCCGCTCCCCGACATCCCGAAAGATCCGGAAGGAATCACCATTATCATCGCATCATACCCGGTCAGCAGGATCATGGTCTCCTGCGCCCAGGACCGGGTTTTTATCGACCGGCTGGTACGATACCAGGCATGGGTCGTCTTTGCCTTTCTGCAGGATGAGGACCCTGAAGTCAAACGGTTCATTAGAAGATCCATCGGTCTTCCGGAGACCGGGAATGAGATATCCGTGGTAGACTACATCCCGGTAGCCTCACGGATGGCAGAAGAGAAGTGGAGACTCATCAACCGGGTGGTCGTGAAAGGCAATGTACAGGTGGCTCCTGACGAGTATGATGAGATCGTCCGGGAACGACTCAGGTACATCATGACCAGGAACCTGCCGCTTAAAGTCCCATCATCGGTCTGTGAACTGGTCAGGCCTGCGGTTGACAGGATTAAGGCAGAATGGCAGAAGAAGGTGCTTGAAGAGTTCGGACAGGTTGAGGAGTCTGCATTTCCCCCCTGCATGCAGGCAATTCTGGGAGCAATCACCGGACAGGGACATCTGACCCACATGGCCAGGTTTGCAATCTCCGCATTTCTTCATAATATCGGCATGGAAAATACCCGTATCATCGAACTCTATGGGTCGGTTCCGAACTTTGACCTCCGAAAGACCCTCTACCAGGTCGAGCACATCACCGGACGGGGAGGGACGAGCACTGAATATGTCTCTCCCCTGTGTTCGACTATGAAGACGCACGGGATTTGTGTGCACCCGGACAGCCTGTGCAAGAAAGTCACCCACCCCCTTACCTATTACAAACAGAAGAAACGGGATCTGGACAGGCGAGGGAAACCATCAGGCGGGCCTTCACCAAAGCCGGCAGAGAAAAACCAGAGCGAAAAAACAGAAGGGCAGTCAGGCGGAGACGCCCCTGATCGCATACCCGCCCGCGCTGATAGTGATAACAAAGATGAGCAGGGCACCTAGATAACCCATTTCACCAGGAAGGACTGCCGGGAGCAGAAGAATGAGTGCAAGAAAAACTATGAGGCTTCCAACTCCGACTATGGCATCAAGCATCCATCGTTTCATAACTCCAGTACTATCCGCCATCCCCCCGGTTAAGGATTGTGGAACCCTGTATTCATCACCAGGACCAGGGAAATACCCATGAATGAAGCATTGAAAGAAAAAATCAGCCAGGAGCTTTTAGGAGCCGCGGAACAGATATCCCGTGAGATAACGCCTGAGCTCATTGAACTCATCCCGGATGACGGAATGGAACTTGTGTATGCCCTTTCCGGAGCCCGGACACCGGATGATGTCGGAACCTGCCTTCTCTTTTTGGATGGAACAGAGATGTCCTCCCCTTCTATCAGGTTTGAGCACCCATCACAGATGGTATCAGGAATCCTGACTGCACTCCGGTTCTCTCCTGAGATCCGTTGCGCCTGCAGCATCAGGCATTCCGAGAAATTAAAGAAAATCGCTGAGGATATGCTGCTTGAGACCTGTATGTGCACTTCCGGGAAGATTCCACCCGGAGTATCCACCATGGACTGGGCGGTTGCATTCTGTAGTGAGCAGGATTCTGGTGTTCCTGATATCCTGTTCATAGAAACAGACAAAAAGACCCCGGCACAGGCACGATTGTTTGGTGAGAAACCAGGATCGGTTGCAACAAATCTTATTAAGATATCACAGCGCATTATTGATGCAACTCACTGAGAGAGATATATCATGGGAATTAAACCGACTTATATCAAGAAAATCGGGACAGAACTCCT
>ERZ1645192.5287-NODE-5287-length-10015-cov-7.062651_pt1 | contig 10015 bp, 9 predicted proteins | sample MGYA00575354_ERZ1645192 | MGnify/ENA primary metagenome ERZ1645192 (study PRJEB40844, sample SAMN11349763) | freshwater sediment metagenome | isolation source: river sediment | host: Sediment | place: India: Faizupur Khadar , New Delhi | collected 2017-02-21 ...
GAGCTCGGCTTCTGGATCATGCTCTCCGGCATCCTCGGCGCGCGCGTGGCCTACATCCTGGCCAACCTGGGCGTCTACATGGAGAACCCGGTCGAAATCATCCGCCTCGACAAGGGCGGCCTGGTGTTCTACGGCGGGTTCATCGGCGCCGCGGTCTGCCTCGTGTTCCTCGCCCGCGTGCGCAAGGAGCCGCTGCTGAAGCTCGCGGACTTCACGGTCACGGGCCTGCCGGTCGGGCACGCCATCGGCCGCGTCGGCTGTTTCATCAACGGCTGCTGCTATGGATCCGTGACGACGGCGCCGTGGGGGGTGTGTACCGCGGATGCGGTCCGGCACCCGACCCAGCTCTACGAAGCGGCGTTCAACCTGTGCGTGTACGGCCTCCTGCTCTGGTTCTTCCCCAAACGCAAGCAGTACGGCCAGGTTCTCGCGCTGTACCTGCTCGCCTATCCCGTCGGCCGGTTCCTGCTGGAGTTCCTCCGCGGCGACGAACGCCTGCGCTGGCTCGGACTCGACGTGGCGCAGGTGGTGAGCCTGACGCTGTTCGCCATCGGCGCCATTCTCTGGCGGGCGTTACGGGAGAAAAAGCGGGAGTAATGGAGTGCTGGAGTGATGGAGTAATGGACAAGACCGGAAATTCATCCTCCCAACACTCCATCACTCCATCACTCCATCACTCCCTTGTCTTTTCCGGCCCCTCCACTCGCCTGGACCATTGGCTCGCTGCCCGACTGCCCGACCTCTCCCGCGCGCGATGGCAGGAGCTGATCAAGGAAGGACACGTCCGCGTCAACGGGCAGCCGAAGAAGCCGCACTACGAGCTTCGCGAGAACGATGTCGTCGACTACGAAATCCCGCCGCCGCAGCCAACTGAACTCGTCGCGCAGGACATTCCGCTGACCATTCTTTTCGAGGATTCCGACATCCTCGTACTGAACAAGCCGCCCGGCCTCGTCGTCCATCCCGCGCCCGGCCATTCCGACGGCACACTCGTCAACGCCCTGCTCCATCACTGCAAGGATTTGAAGGGCATCGGCGGCGAAAAACGGCCCGGCATCGTGCATCGCCTCGACCGTGACACGAGCGGCGTGCTGGTCATCGCCAAGAACGAGACGGCGATGAAGCGGCTGGCGGCGCAGTTCAAGTCGCGCGAGGTCCGCAAGCAGTACGCGGCGCTCGTCTGGGGCTGCCCGGCGCCGGAATCGGGAACCATCCGGACGATGATTGGAAGGAATCCGCACGACCGGAAGAAGATGAGCGCCAAGCCGACCTCGGGCCGGCCCGCAGTCACGCACTACGAAACGGTTCGGAAATTCCCGGAGGCTTCGTTCCTGCGGATTCGCATCGAGACGGGCCGCACGCACCAGATCCGCGTCCATATGGCCCACATCGGCCACCCCGTCATCGGCGACACGCAATACGGCCGCGCGCGGAAGACGAATCGCCCCATCCACGCCGCGCGCCAGATGCTTCACGCCGAACAGCTCGCCTTCGCGCACCCGATCACCGGCAAGACGCTGGAGTTTACCGCCCCAATCCCGGGAGACATGCAGACGCTGCTGAATCAGTTCGGGGACGACAGGACGATTGAAAGCAGAATCATGGGATTGAAATGAGCCCTCGATGGCCGATCGGTGTACTCAAGGCAACTTCCGGCAGATGATTCTGCCGCCAATGATTTTGTCATCCCCAAGCCGTTACGGCGATCCCAGCGCTTTCGCGAGTTCCTCGTCCGCCTCGGCGCCCAGGGCCATGGCATTGAGGTAATGCTGGCGGGCTTTTTCCCTGTCCGCCGGCTCGGCAACGAGGAGAACCTGCGCGAGGTTGAAGTGCGCGTCGCCCAGCTGGGAATCCAGCGCCACGGCCTTCTCGAGCGCGATTCGCGCGGAACGCGTGTCGCCCAGCCCCATCCAGGCGGCGCCCAACGCGTTCTGCGCGCGGGCGTTGGACGGATCGTTCACCACGAGCGGCGTGAGAACCTCGACGGCGGAATTGTACTTTCCGGCCATGCAATAGGCGGTCCCCAGCAGGACGCGGGCCTGCGCGTCATCGCGATCCGCGAACGCCACCGCGGAAAAGACGGCAATGGCTTCATCCAGCTGGCCCAATCGTACCAGGCACCGGCCAAGTGCCTTGCGCGCCTCGGCGTACGCCGGGCGGGCGACCAGAATTTTTTCATAAATGCCGCGCGCACCGGCGTAATCCCCCGAGCGTTCGCGGGCCAGGCCGTCGTGCATTTTGGGAAGGACGTCATCGGCATTTGCCGGCACGGCCATGGCAAAAACGGCAGGGCCTTCCGTGACCGCCTTCTCCAGCTGTTGCTTCAGCGCCTCGACCTCCGCCACCAGCGCCGCCCGGTCCTGCTCAGGCTGCGCGGCCTGACTGTCCGCGCCCTCCGCGGGCGCACCCTCGGGGGCCTGCGGCTGGACTTCGGGACTGGCTTCCAACTCCGGGCTTGCCTCGTCGGCGGACAATACGGGCGTCGAATTCGTCACCAGCTCGTCCGCGTTCTGTCCCGTCTCCCGGCCGATCATCTCGATCTGGCCCGCGCAATACGCGATCCGGAATCGCACGGTGTCAGGCTCCCAGTCCGGCTGGGTGGCGGCGAGCTGACGGTACAAGCCCAGCGCGTCGCGATAGCCGGAGATGGCTCCCGCCCAGTCTTCGTTGTCGCGGGCCTGATCGGCCAGCGTCATCGATGTGTACGCATCCGTCGCCGCGCTGATGATGCTGTCCGCATCCTCTTCCTGCGCGAACGCGGCAGGCGCCGCGAGCAAGGCGGCCGCCAGCATCAGGCACATCCAGGACCGTTGAGCATGTGCGTGTTTTTTCATTGGTACAGTATGCCCTCCAGTTTCTCGTCGCGCGCGTTTCCAAGCCGGAGTGACGCCTGATAATACTGCCGCGCCTTGTCCAGCTGCGGACGATCATCCGTGGCCAGGATGACGGCCAGGTTGAAATTCGCCTCGGCCAGGTTCGGATCCAGCGCGATCGCCTGCTCCAGCTCGTCCACCGCGTGCACCCGCTTGCCCTGCGCGTACCGCACAATGCCGAGGTAGTTGTGCCATTGCGCGTCCTTCGGATCCTGCCGGATGGCGCGCTCCAGCATGGCCGTTGCGTATTTCATGTCGCCCTGTTTCCAGGCTACGATGCCCGCCAACCCAAGGGCCGCCGGATTGCGCGGCTCGACCGTGACCACTTCTTCCGCCAGTTTCCTCGCCCCCTCCAGGTCGCCCCGGGCGTACCGGCAGGACCCCAGCCCGACCCGCGCGGAGGCAAGAAGCGGATCCATGACGAGGGCGGACGAGAACATCTTTTCTGCCTCATCGGCATTTCCGGCGCGCAGCAGCCGGTTCCCCTCGGCCACCATCTGGGCTGCGCTCATCAGGGAATCCACGGCGGCGGGTGCCGGAGCGGCAGGCGGATTTACGGCGGCGGCCGCGGGAGCGGCCGGCGCAGGGGCCGCCGCGCCGCGCATCTGCTCTTTCATCATCGCATCGCGCGCGGCCAGCGCCGAGCGCAGGTCGCGAATTTCCGTCTCGCGCTGCTGCAGGATGATCTTCTGCGCCTCCATCTGCTGCTTCTGCTCGGCCACCTTCGCGTCCGGCATCTCCGTCGGTGCGCGGCCCTTGAAGACGTTCACGTCATTCTTCAGATTCGACAATGCCGTTTCGCCCTCGGCGATTTTCTTCGCCGTTTCCGCCGCCCGACCCTCGACCTGCTGAACCTGCGTCTGCAGCGCCGCGAGTTTGCGCTGGAGGTCGTAGAGCTCGTTGTTGAGCTGTGATTGGAGCTTCTTCTGCTCGGCCGTGTACCGATCGAGACGATCCACCTTCGTCTCGAAGCCGCGCCGTTCCTGTTTCACCTGCCGGGGAGTCACCGCCGGCCGCGCCACGGCAGGCGCCGGGGCCGGGGCGACGGCGCTCTGCACGCTCGATGTCGGGGCAACGACCGCCGGCGGCGCCTTGGGAGGCATGGGGACAACACCCCTGGCACTTGCCCGGGGACTTCTGCAGCCCGCGAGAATCACGATGGCCGGAACGAGAACGATGGCGACCCACGTACGCTGTTTCATCCGTTGTCTCCCTTTGATTGGAGCGGGCATTTTCCGCAAAACGACTGGCAATATCAAGCCGTCATCCGCCCCGCCTCGCAGACGGTCCCGCCCCGAGGTCCCCGTCGCACCGCAGGCTGTAATTTTTTGTGGCGCAGACGGCCGTCTTTATCCATATTGATGCGCCGTGAGCTCAAACTACAGCAGCGAATACAAAGATCGGGGCGCACACCGTTTTCACGCAAGGCATCGCGCCGTCAAGAAACTCTCCACCCTGTCGCTCGTGCTGGGCATCCTCTGCCTTCTCATCAGCGGAATCACGCTGTGCGTTTCCTTTTTCGGCACAGCCGTCATGCGGCACAAATTCCTGGTGATGACCCTTTGCTACTTGGGCGTCGGGCTCGTCCTGCTGGCCGTCCGGTGGGGACTGGAGATCTTCCGCAATCGCGTGCCCTCGAAGCACGGCCGGACCCATTACCATCCGCGGCTGGACAGCGATTCGATCCCGCCGAGGCAGGCGCTTCCGCTGAACGGCAAGTCCGCCGCGGTTCCCGCCGGAGAGAAGGACGGGGCGGCGCTGGTGCTGGTCCTCATCCTTCTCGCGCTCATCGCGGGCCTCGTGACGGAAACGCAGATCGCGGCGCGCATCTCCCTGCGCCATCAACAGACCCGCCTGCTCCAGGCGCGACTCCAGAACGCGGCCGCCGACGCGGCGTGGCACGCCCTGCGGAAGCTCGCGGACGACGAGGACCTCGCGGTCGATCATACGAACGAAGCGTGGTCCGCAACGGAGGAAGTCACGGACCCGGCGGGCATCGCGACCCGGGTAAAAGTGACTGACCGGGATAGCCGTTTCGATCTCAACAACCTCGCCATCCAGCCGCCGCCGTCCGGCGCGCGCCCGGCCGGGGATATCGCGATGGATATCATGACGCTCTGCGGCGATTTCGCGCCCGCGGATCGCATCGCCCCCCTCGCGGACTGGGTGGACTCGAACGACGAAGGCTTCGCCGAGAAGTCGCGGTACATGCAGCAGGAACCGCCCTACGGAGCCGCGAACCGGCCCCTCTACGCCCTGAGCGAGATTCTCTGGGTGCAGGGATTCGACCGGGCGTATTTCAACCGGCACGAACGGCACAGCCCCGTGGAGATGTTCAACGCCGATGTTGTGGATTGCCTGGATGCGCTGCCCGGCCTGCAGGCCTCCGCCACTCCCATCAACGTGAACACGGCCAACAAGGAAGTCCTGCTGGGGGTGCTGGGCATGGCGCAGGAAAGCATGGTTCAACTGATCCGGACGCAAAGAAGCGAAAGCCCGATCCGCTCCGTCGACCGGCTCTACGGGCAGATCGGCCAGACGGTTCCGGAGCCGCTCCGGCCGTATCTCGGCACGAGAAGTCGCTTCTTCGCCGTCGACGCGCAGGCGCATGCCGAGGGACGCACCGAGCGCCTGCGGGTCCTCGCCCAGCGCGATTCCAGCGGGAACGTGGAAGTGCTGCAGTGGGTTTTTTGATGGAGGCATGATGTGCCGGATTCCTTTGTCTACCAGGTAAACACCGCCTACGGCGCGGATCTCTCGCCCGGCCGGCTCATCATCGTCAAATCCGTGCGCCGCCGCGGCAAGGACGCCGAGACTTCCGTCGTGTACGACGAAGACCCGGGCTCCGTGCCGGCGGACGTTCTGGACTCCATCCGGAACGAAATGAACAAGGGCCAGGCCGTCGTCGCCGCCTGCCTGCCGTCCAGCGAGAGCTTCGCCCGCTGGCTCCAAACGCCGCTCGCGTCCCGGGCCAAGGCGCGCAAGGTCGCCCCCTCCCTGCTCGACATCCAGCTCCCCTTCCCCCTGGAGGAATGCGTCCACGACACCATTCAATTCCGCGAGTCGGGCGACGGCCGGATCGACGTGCTCGCCGTGGCGGCGCGGACGAGCGACATCGCCGCGCGGCTGGAACTTCTCCGGCGGGCCGGCATCGAGCCGATGCGCCTGGACCACGAGGCGCTTGCCCTCTGGGCGCAGGGCCGGCGCGAGATTCCCGCCGAGCGCGACGCCTTGCGGGTCATCGCGTATGTCGGCGCCGACCACAGCACCCTGGTGTTCGGACGCGGTACGGAATTTCTCAGCACGCACAGCATTCGCGCCGGGGCCGCCGCGCTGGAAGCCGCGGACTCCGAGCCCGCGCGCCGTTTCATCCAGAGAGCCCAGCAGTTGCTGCGTTCCCATATTCCGGAACAGGGCGCGCCCGCCGCGCAGTGGGTCTGGACGGGACCGGCGATCTCGAAAACGTTCACCCGCGCCCTGGAAGCGGGATTCGAGTCGTTCGGAGACATCACGTTTCTATCGGCGCGCGATCCCGCCCGGTTTCTTGCGCGCGGCATCGCCGGGAGCGTCCTGGACAACCAGACGCCCGCCTGTAATTTCCGGCTGGGCGCGCTCGCGCACCCGGAGGAACTGCGCCACCGCAGCCGGGAGAAAACGCGGATCGCCGCCGTGTTCCTCGCCGCGGGCCTGGTTCTCTGCGGGCTGAACGCCGGCTGGCGCCTGCTTCTCGCGAAGCAGAAGGAGTCCGTCCAGGAGGAGCTGACGTCCCTGGCGCAGCAAATGTCCCGGACGAGCCGCGTGCCGCGCGGACAGGAAGTGCTCGTCGCCGAGCGCGCCGGGCGCGAGCAGGCGCCCCTCACCGCGCCGTTCCTCGAGGCGTTCGAGCCCTCCCTGATGAACCTCGTCGGCGGGATCGTCGATCTCGCCCGCAAGCAGAACATGACGCTCGAGTTCCTTTCGCTGAAGAAGGATGACGCGATCATCCGGGGCGCGGCCGCCGAATGGTCCCAGGGCGAACTGCTCGCCGGACTCCTGCGCAATCTCGGCTTCACCACGGACATCCAGCGGCAGGACGCCGGCGCCGACGAACGCGTGCATTTCACTCTCAAGGCCCGGCGGGCGGCCGGCGGGGAGGCGGCCCCGTGAAACGCGAAACCCTCATTGCATCGCTGGCCGCAATCGCCTGCGCCCTCGGCGTCTTCATGACGGTTGATTCGGTTCTCCGGGCGCCGCAGTCGGCCGACGTGCTGAAGCGGCGGGGCGAGGACCTGGCGCGCTTGCGCGCCCTCCAGAGCGAGCGATCGCGCGATCTTGCCGCCGTGGACATGTTCAACCGGCTTCCGACACAGGTTGCCCCGCCACTCGCCGATCTCGCCGCCGCCGTCATGCCCGACAATCGGCCGAGCCTCCGCCCGCGCGAAAGCCGGCCCGCCGCTGAAGGCTGGTCCGTCCGAAGCACGGAGGCCTCGTTCGACAACGTGAAGCTCGCCGATCTCGTCCGGTTCCTCGCCCGGGCGGAGGAATCCCGCCCGCCGTGGCGGCTGATCGAGTTCCACGCCACCGCGTCGGAGAAGTCGCCTGCCAGCGCGCGCGTGACGGTCCTGATGGAAGCGCTGGAAAAGAAGTAGGATATCCATGACCAGTTCGTTACAGTCTGGATGTCATCGGCGCCGTGTGAAGGCGGCCGGATCCTGCGCAGTGTCAGCATGAGCATTATTCGCACAATCGTGGAGCGGCGCGAGCTGGTGGCGAACCTCGTTTCGCGCGAGCTGAAGAGCAAGTACAAGGGCTCCGTGCTCGGGTTTCTCTGGAGCCTTCTCACCCCGCTTTTCATGGCGGTAATCTACGTCTTCTTCCTGCGCCTGCTCGCCGGGCGCGGCGTGCCGGTCGAAAACATCATCATCGGCGTGTTCGCCTGGCAGTTCACGGCGCTCTGCGTGAACGGCGGCATGACCTGCGTCACCGGGAGCTCCAACCTGGTGAAGAAGGTGTACTTTCCGCGGTTCATCCTGCCGCTGGCCAACACGCTCGCCAACCTGGTGAACTTCCTGCTCAGCCTCGCCGTGCAGTTCGTCATCCTCTTCCTCCTGCTCGGCCTGAAGGGAACGACGGTCAGCCCGTGGTCGCTCGCCCTTCCCGTCCTGATCCTCTACCACACCCTGTTCAACCTCGGGCTGGCGCTGATGATGTCCAGCGCGAACGTGTATTTCCGGGACACCCAGCACCTGGCCGGCGTCCTGCTCAGCGCGTGGTTCTTCGTGAGCCCGGTTATGTACGACCTTTCGTTCGTGGAGCGCGTCGCGCCGGCGAGCCCGCTCCTGGCCAATCTCTACATGCTCAACCCCATGGCCGTGATCATCACCGGGTACCGGGCCCTGACGATGCCGGGCGAGGTGTTCCCGTGGACGCCGTACACGATCGCGGCTCTCGTTCTTCCGCTCGTTTTCCTGTGGATCGCCGGGATCGTTTTCCAACGTTCGGAAAAGAATTTCGCGGACATGCTGTGACGACCAACGCCATAGAAGCCAGGAACCTGGGCAAGTGCTACCGCGTGCGCGGACACGCGCCGCCGACGCTGTTCAGCACGCTCATCAATCCGTTCAAGAACCGGATGAACGAGCGGTTCTGGGCCATGCGGGAGGTGTCGTTCGAGATTCCCGCGGGCAGGACCATCGGGGTCGTCGGCCCGAACGGCTCGGGCAAGAGCTCTCTCCTCGGGCTCGTCGCGGGCACGATCACGCCGTCCACCGGCTCGGTGACCACGAAGGGGCGCATCTCGTCGCTGCTGGAACTGGGCGCCGGGTTCCATCCCGACCTGACCGGCCGCGAGAACGTCTACCTGAACGCCGCGATCCTCGGCATCCCGCGCGAAGACATCCGGAAGCGCTTCGACCACATCGTGGATTTCTCGGGACTGCGCGATTTCATCGACATGCCGGTGAAGCACTACTCGAGCGGCATGTACGTCCGGCTCGGGTTCTCCGTCGCCGTCGAGATGAACCCGGACATCCTGCTGATCGACGAGGTGCTGGCGGTGGGCGACATCGCGTTCCAGCTCAAATGCCTGGACCGCATCCGCGATTTCCAGAGGAAGGGCAAGACCCTGCTGTTCGTCAGCCACGCGCTGCAGACCGTGGAGGAGTTTTGCGACGAGGCGTTCCTGATCCATCACGGCCGCCTCGTGTCGCGGGGCGCCCCGCCCGATGTGATGCTCACCTACATCAAGTCCTACATGGGCGAAGGCGGCTATCTCTACACGCAGGAGTTCGGCACGCGCGACGTCGAGTTCGCCGACGTGCGCCTGCGCGACGAAGCCGGCCGCGAGGCGGCGACGTTCACCACGGGCAAGCCGATGCTGGTCGACATTTCCTACAAGGCGAAGAAGCGGATCGAGAAGCCCGTGTTCGGCTTTTCCGTCAAGACCGGCAACGGCTTCTACGTCTTCGGCTCCAACACGCAGATCGCCAAGCATTCCATCGACGCGATTGAAGGCGAAGGGACCCTCCGGCTTCGCCTCGATCCCCTGACCCTGATGCAGGGCAACTTCTTCCTGTCGCTTTCCATCCACTCGTGGGATCACGCGACACAGTATCACCGCCGGGAAGATTACTACCCCTTCGGCGTGAAGAATCCGACGGAGGCGGTCGGCGTCTTCCACCTGAATTCCGCGTGGGAAACCGCTCCGAAGACATGATCGCGAACGACAACCGGCCGGACAGCGCCCCGCCGGAGAACCGGCTCACCCCGACGATCCTCACCGCCGCGCTCGCAATCGGAATTGTGGCCTACGTGGTCATGGCCTGGGCGCTTCAATCGTTTGGAGCCGGACAGCCGTCCGTCCTGGGCGAGAACCGCCGCGTCGCGGTGTATGCCGTCCTGGCCTTCCTCGGACTGGGCAGCGCGGCGCTGTCGTTCATCCTCCGCAAACTCATGCTGTCCGGCCCGGGCGCCGCGCAGGGACAAAGGCGGCTCGTGGCGCTGGTCGTGGGGCTTGCGCTGGCGGAAACCCCTGCTCTCCTCGGCTTGATCTATTTTGTGTTCTCCTACGATTGGCCGGGGTTTCTCCTGCTCGTCGCGGCATCCCTGATCTGCTTCATCCTGCACGCGCGCCGGAGTTGAAGGGAGCGCAGTCCAAAGCCCAA
>ERZ1645192.5289-NODE-5289-length-10014-cov-7.680892_pt1 | contig 10014 bp, 7 predicted proteins | sample MGYA00575354_ERZ1645192 | MGnify/ENA primary metagenome ERZ1645192 (study PRJEB40844, sample SAMN11349763) | freshwater sediment metagenome | isolation source: river sediment | host: Sediment | place: India: Faizupur Khadar , New Delhi | collected 2017-02-21 ...
GTAGGACTGCAGGTCAAGATAACTACCTTCCAGAAGACTACAGTAAATCAGATCAAGGCAAACCTGAATTTTCCTGATGATAGATATAACCTTATAGTGATTGTTGATGAAGCAGATATGAACGGATTCGAAGCCGCTTCCGCTATCCGGGAAAATAATCTTGCTGACAACTTCATCATTTTCCTTATCACCCAGGAAGATAAGAAAGGCAATTTCCTGAAATGTATAACCCTTGGCATTGATCATTATTTCATAAAACCTTACGATAATACTGAAATAATTGAAGCTCTGAAATCAAGTTTCCCATACATACAGGATGAACCTGATCCGTCTGAGACCGGTCGGATAAAATCGGATCTTAAAATTCTGATAATTGAGGACAACCTGATGAACCAGAAGGTCATCGGAAAAATGATTGATTCACTTGGTTACAGCTACGATGTTGCCAATGACGGTTATGAAGGTTTTGTGAGAGCCAGGAATCAGAAATATGATCTGATCTTCATGGATCTTATTATGCCAGAGCTTGACGGATATGAATCGACACGCAAAATACTAGAGTATGACAAAGATGCTCTTATTGTAGCCTTCACGGCAGATAATATGCCGGAATCAAGGAGAAAAGCCGAATTGTCGGGAATTCAGGATTTCATATCCAAACCAGCCAGAATGGAAGAGTTGAAACGTCTGTTTGCGAAATATTTCAAGTACTGAAATCCTGAGCTTTAAGTTTACTGCTTATAATTATGCACCCTGCTAAAATACCGGCTGAAATGTTTCTCAGGCTTTCTGAAAACATACCTGTTTGTGATGTGCGTTCACCGTCAGAATTTGCAGGCGGTCATATTCCCGGGGCTGTGAACATCCCGTTATTTTCCGATAAGGAAAGAGAATCGGTTGGAATAAAATACAAAAAGCAGGGCAGTGTTGAGGCTATAAAGCATGGACTGGACCTTGTCGGACCTGCAATGTCGGAAAAGCTTTCGAAGGGATTAAAGCTCGCTGAAGGGAATAGGATACTGCTATATTGCTGGAGAGGCGGAATGAGGTCAGAATCAATGGCCTGGCTCTTTTCTCTTGCCGGACTTGATGTGAAGATTCTTGAAGGCGGATATAAGGCTTACAGGCACCTTGTACTCAATGAGCTGGCATTGAAACGGAAGACAATTATCCTGGGTGGTCTGACGGGAAGCAGCAAGACACATATCCTGAATTATCTTAAAGTATCAGGTCAGCAGGTAGTTGATCTGGAAGGTATTGCCTGCCATAAAGGTTCTGCTTTCGGAGCCCTGGGGCAGCAGGCCCAGCCTTCAACAGAACATTTTGCAAACCTGCTGTATGATGAGTGGGTAAAACTTGATGAACAGAAGCCTGTATGGCTGGAGGATGAAAGCAGGAATATCGGATCTGTTTTCATGCCTGAAGACTTTTATAATAATATGCAGGAGGCACCTGCAATTATACTTATGATGGATGTGAAAACGAGGATGCCGAGACTGCTGAAAGATTATTCTGTTTTTCCGCCGGAAGAGCTGAAAGCAGGGATTTACAGGATAAGCAAGCGCCTTGGAGGAGATAACACTAATGCTGCTATATCGGCCATCGAATCGCAAGATATTGCCCGTGCAATAGAAATATCGCTGGTTTATTATGACAAAGCTTACCTCTTTGGTCTGACAAGGAAGAAAACAAACAACCGGATCTATGTCGAAACAGATACGGATGATATTGAAATAAATGCCCTGAAAGTACTTGAAGCAGCAGGTAAGTTAAACGTCTGAATCTACTCTATCGCAGATTTTTAATTTCTTTTTCATCAACCCATTTGAATACCTTGTCAGAACGGCGCAAATAATCAGCTGATGGGATTGAACATAATTCTCCCTTTAAAGCTTTCTCTGTTTCTTTAAGATCAACACGGATCTCTTCAACAGTATATTCAATAACTCCTGTTGTCGGGCCGGTGATCAGAATTGTCTCACCTTTTCGCAGGTCTCCGTTTTCAAGCTTAATCTCTGCAACACCTATTTTGGTAAAGTAGTTGCTTATCTTACCTATATAAAGCTTTCGTTTTGTAGCTGATGAACCATATTTATTATTCCATTCTCCCAGTCTCTGGCCAAGGTAATAACCATCCCAGAATCCCCTGTTGAATACCGTGGCAAGACGTCTGGTCCATTCGTCGCTCTTCTCCCTGCTGAAGCTTCCATCTGCTATTGTATTTACAGCTTCATTGTAGCATGCAGATACTTCCTTTACATATTCCGGACCTCTTGCCCTGCCCTCGATCTTGAGTACAGTCACGCCGGCGTCAAGCAATCTGTCAAGAAAGCCAATCGTACAGAGGTCCTTTGGCGACATAATGTATTCATTGTCAATATCCAGCTCGTAACCACTTTCCTTATTTGTAACGGTGTACGATTTACGACAGGTCTGGTAACATTCGCCCCTGTTGGCTGATTTGTTATTTTCATGAAGGCTCAGGTAGCATTTTCCTGAAACAGCCATGCATAAAGCTCCGTGCGCAAACATCTCAATTTTAACAAGTTCACCCTTTGGTCCTCTGATGTTCTGTTCCCTGATGCCGTTATGAATTTTTTTCACCTGTTCAATGTTCAGCTCCCTTGCAAGGACAACTACATCTGCCCATTGTGAATAAAATTTCAGGGCTTCCAGGTTAGTTATATTCAGCTGGGTTGAAAGATGCACCTCTATTCCTGCAGAGAAGGCATAATTGATGACTGAAAGGTCGGATGCTATGACTGCTGTTACTCCGCATTCAACAGCAGTATCAACAATCCTGTGCATCTGTTCAATTTCATGATCATAGACCACAACATTTATTGTGAGATAGCTTTTGAGATTGTTTTTTCTGCAAATCGAGACAATTTCTTTAAGGTCATCAAGGGTGAAGTTATTTGACGAACCTGCCCGCATATTCAGCTGTTCCACCCCGAAATAAATTGAGTCAGCCCCTCCCTGTATCGCTGCGATAAGCGATTCATAAGAACCGGCAGGGGACATTATTTCAATATCTTTTCTTTTCATGGGACTGCAAATATAACAATCATTCAGCACTGCGGTTCATAATTATCCTTATGCAGGAGCCATGCCCTATTTCGGAGTATCTGACAAATATTTTTCCATTATGATAGTCTTCAATTATTCTCCTGGCCAGAGACAGTCCCATTCCCCAGCCTCTTTGTTTTGTTGAAAATCCGGCTGTGAAAATTTTATTGAAAGATGACTTGGGAATTCCTTTTCCGGTATCGGATATATCAATTACAACGTATTTTTCACTGCCTGTTATCCTGAATGAAATCTCACCGCTGCCCTCCATAGCGTCGATTGCATTTTTTGCCACATTTTCAATGACCCATTCAAAAAGGGCTGCATTAACGGGGACTGAAAGATCATCTTCCTTGTTGTAATCAGTAAGGAAGCGGACTTTTGATGAGGTTCTGGTTTTGAGGTAATCAATTGTACGAAGAACAATATTTGTTATGTTTTCATTTGCAAGTGATGGTTTGGAGCCTATCCTTGAAAACCGTTCCGTGACTTTTTCAAGTCTTTCCACATCCCTGGCAAGTTCTTTGGTTATCCCTACCTCAGGGTGATCCTGCTGGAGCAGCTCTATCCACCCGGCAAGGGAAGAAGTTGGTGTTCCCAGCTGGTGAGCGGTTTCCTTCGACATGCTTACCCAAACCTTGTTCTGTTCTGCCTTTCTTGAAGAACTGAACGCAAGGTATGATACTGTTATAAAAAGGATTATTATGGCAAGCTGGAGATATGGATAATAAAAAAGCATTGTAAGGATTATGCTGTCTTTATAGTAGATCAGGTTAAAGTGCCCGTTCTCAAGGTTTATTAAGATGGGTTCATTCTTTTCCTTAATCCTTTTCAGCATCCGGTTCAGGTAAGTACTGTCTCCTGCCTTGTCAGCATTGAAGTTTTTTGATGAAATTATCCTGTCGTTCTCATCGGTCAGCATTACGGGAACTGTATTGTTATTGTCGATTATTGAAAACAGGAACTCAACATTCTGGCTTGTATCAGAAATTGCAATCAGCCTTGTTGCCTCTGCCCAGAGTTCAACATTTTTCCTTTCCTCCTGTTTAAGCCTGCCGACGAGAGAGTTAGTATAAATAAGGGAAAGCATTCCAATCAGGACAGCGAAAAGAAGCAGGAAAAGCTTCCAGAGATTTTTGTAGTTCTGAAAAGTCACTATATCATTTGCTTTTGGCAAAATTACTTCTTCCGGAACAAACTTCTTATTGTATTTTCCTTTTTTACAGTATCTGCTGCCTTATTTTCCAGCTGGTTTTCAGATTCATCCCAGCTTATCCTGAACCTGGTCTTTTTTTCTGCGGGTTTTTGTTCCGTGATTGTATCCTTGCTGAAGATGCCATACTCTTCATTCAGTATTTTCTTCAGGTTCTTTTTTTCTGATTTTATGCCTGATTTTACCTTTTCTCCTGCAGCTTTTACATCATAGGCAACTTTTATGTCTCCTCCTGTACTCATTATTTTCAGTAGCAGGGAAGTCCGTCCAAGGCCATCATCTTCAACTACTCCGAATTCTGTAACAGTCTTGTCCGCTTTTTTTCTTTTTTTACTGAGAAGTTCCGAAAGCCTTATTTTTACGTGATATTCAAATGAATTGCCGAAACTGTGCTTCCCGTTAACCGACAGGTCAGCGGCAGAACTGTTTACCTCCATCTGAGGCAGATAGAAATATTTATTCCTTATGAAAAAATCATTTTCGAGCTTGTCAAAATGAATGTTTTCAAGCTCGGACAGCTCAATAAAGGACGATAACTCACGTACCGGTTCAAAGTTTATTAATGAGCCGTTTTTGATGACGTAGTTACCCTCTGCTACCAGTGATTGCATAACTGGTCTCATTAGACTGTCGGAAGGCATCAGCAAAGTCAGGTTGCCTGTCAGGCTTCCGCTGAGGTTTTCTGCCTTAATAAAATCCTGCCCGAAATTTCTGAATGTACTGAATGTCCTGTTAATATCGATATCAGAAACATTAAAGATACCCTTTGAAACATAGGATTTGTCTTTGTTTCGTGCAATGAAACCATTACCGGAGATAGCACCACCCAGTGTATTAAGATGTAGTGAATTAAAGGATAGCAAACCTGTATTGTAGACCAGCCTGGCTGAAATCTTTTCGGAAGGGAAGTCAGGATATTTCAGCGAATCGATATGAATAACAAGATTGAGGGATATGTTTTCCGGCTCTTTAAAAGCCTTGTTTTCAATCTTTTTCTGTCCCTTTTCAGGAGAGGACCGGAGGCTCGATGGTGTAAGTTTGTTGAAATGGATACTGCCATTTGCCTTCATCAGAACCTTCCTCCCTGCCAGCCATTCAGGAAGATTTGAAACAATGCCGTCAGCAGTTATTTTCTGATCCCTGAATACGAAGGCAAGTTTCTTTGCCTCAATTTCTTCTGAGATATTCAGCCTGCCGTTGATGTTGCTGATCTCAAAGGCAGGTTTTACAAAACCAATTGAAAGATCGTTGAAAATGATCGCTGCCTCGGTTTTTACCTTAAGAAGATTATCTGCATTGAGGCTGTCTCCGGGACGGAGGCTTGTTTCAAGCTTAAGGTCCATATCTGCACTTCCCGATGATTTGGTAATCTGGTCTATGCCGAAATACTGTTTCAGCTCATAAGGTATTATCCTCGCTTTCAGTTCAAGCTGTGTAAGCGGTTTGTACAGATTTTTAATTCTGATATTTCCGGAAAGGTCTGCTGAACCAAGCCGGGCAGTCAGATTCCTCACTGAAAGCATGGCAGTTTTCTGATTATTAAGACTACCGTTTGAATAGCTGCAATTAAAGTTCAGCATACTGATATTCAGCCCGGTAACTGCATTAGCAACCTTGCCATTCAGCAAACTGCAGTTTAATTCAAAATGAGGATTTGATTTTGCAGAATAATTACCGGTAAGCTTGCCGGAAATATTCATCAGGCCTTCAAAATTGTAATCACTCAGTTTTCCCTGGTATTCCGCTGGAAGATATTTCCTGATTTTTACAAGATCGACATTGTCTGCAGTTAAGTCAAGATCCATCTGCTTATCATTTGTTACCCTTCCGCTTGCAATAAACCTGATTCCCTCAATTGTCAGACTTCCCCTGTTTATTATGATACCATGAATTGAATGATCCATTTTGAGGTTGAAGGAGGAAGTCAGGGGAAGAGTATTTTTAATCCTGTCAATCTCAAAACCTGCAAGAAGCATTTCACCCTCTGCAGCCATTGTAATTTTGTCATCTGAAATCCTTCCGGAGAGTCTTGCCGATTTAAACCGGCCTTCGAGCACAAGTTTTGTCGCTTTGTCGATGTAACTGAAGTCGAGATTGTTTAACCTGATCCGTTCAAGAAATACCGGATTGCTGACTGTATCATTCAGGTCATCTGATCCTGAATCTTTCAATATCATATAATTGACTTTCCCTGAGGAATCTGCAAGCAGGTTAATTTTTCCGTCGCTGACAGTGATCCTGTCTATGTCATATTTCTTTCTGATTATATCTGAAATACTGAAACTTACATACATACTGCCGGCTCTGAGGAGAGTGTCAGTATCAATTCCGCTGAAATCCTTCTTATTTATATTACCCGCAGAAAGCAGATAAATGTTATTCAGTTCTATTGATGCCCTTGGGAAGTTTCTTATAAGAGAAAGCCTGACTGATTCCGCGTCAACTTTTGATGTGATTTTGTTGTTTAATGTTGCAAGTATCAGATCTCCAACCTTATTCTGAAGAAGGACAGCAGCAAATGTCAGGGACATAATTAAAACGGTAACAAGCAAAAGGGCTATCTTAAATATTTTGCCAGCCGTTTTCATAATACTTCAGAGATTAATTCTTCAGATCTGCTTCAGCAGAAATGACGCATCTGTTCCTGGTGCAATTTCTTCAGCGGGAAATCCATGCCTGAAGATTCTCATGTTTCTTCTCCCTGTCAGTGAGAGTTTATTTTCCTCCCTTATAAGCATTGTTCCTTCCCTGAGGCCAGCAACTATCATATTATGATTTGCCTCAATAAATTCCTCAATTCTTTGTTCCCTTGTTTCTCCTGCATGACCTTCAGGATTGGCATCGAGGTAATGGGGATTTATCTGGAAGGGGATAAGGTTAAAGGCAGTAAATGAAGAAGGCTCAACAATTGCCATATCATTTGTTGTTTTAATTGTCGGGCAGGCCATGTTCGATCCGGCGCTCCATCCAATGTAAGGAGTTCCAGAAAATACTTTTTCCCGGACAGGCTCAATAAGGTTGTTTTCTATTATATTCTTCAAAAGTTTCCAGGTGTTTCCTCCTCCAACAACTATTACTTTTGCTTCTCTCACTGCGGCAACAGGGTCAGCAAAATTGTGAATTGAGATTACCTCATGTCCTATCTCCCTGAACCTTTCATTCACCTTCTTTTCATACGAATCATAGGAGAAAGTAACGGCTGCATAAGGAATAAAAAGTGCTTTAACAGGTTTATTACCAAGAAATTCACGAATGTTGTGCTTTGGATAATCGAGATATTGTTCACCAGGATTTGTTGAGTTGCTTATAAGAAGAAGTCTCATATTATTTTGAAGATATTATGTTGATATTATGATTTTCAGGATTATTATTTACAGTAAAAGTTGTGAAGGTGTTAGTAAGGATGTTTACGTGCAGTATTTTACCTGACAGAACTTCCCCTGTGCCGGTGATTATTTTGATAACTTCTCCGGCCATAAGTGTACCGGCAATGCCAGGCAGAACACCAAGCAAACCTGTCTGTGCGGGAAGTGGATTTAAAAATTCCGTTGAAGGCGGGGAAGGATTGTAACACCTGTAGGTAGGTCCTCCCCTGTAATTGAAAACAGATACTATTCCTTCATATTTATAAATAGAACCGTGGACCATTGGCTTATCCAGCATGACGCAGGCATCATTTATAACATATCTTGTTTCAATATTGTCAGTAGCGTCTACAACAAGGTCATAATCAGAAAGAATGCTTAAAGCATTGGAAGAATCAAGCCTCAGGTTTTTTATCTCAAATGCACCGGTTGAATTCAGTAGTTCAAGGCGGCTTTTAACAATTATTGATTTGAGTTTCCCGACGTCATCAGTGCCATAAAGTACCTGACGCTGGAGATTTGATTCATCGACCTTGTCAAATTCTATAATACCTGTTTTACCTATACCGGCGGCTGTCAGGTATTGAAGAACCGGGCTTCCAAGTCCGCCGGCACCAACAACAAGGACTTTCGAATTTTTGAGCTTTTCCTGACCGGCAATACCTATTTCAGGAAGCATTATCTGCCTGCTGTATCGTCTTTGCTCACGCTGGGTGAGTTTACAGGATTCCATTAAGATCTGTTTTCAGTACAGATGCAAATATACTTATTATTCAGAGCTTTCATGCCTGTTTACGGGAGCCTGTACTTTAAGCAGTTTTGAGCTGAAGCTGACAGACCTTATCTCACCTTTTTCATTACTGTTTTTTTCCAGAGCCATCTGCCAGCCGAAGAGCTTGTTGATGCCATTAACCCCGGCTTCAGCTATTTCATAGCCTTTTATGGGGCTGTCATCTGCCTTCTCTTCGCCAAGTATTTTTTTCCTGAAAGTTTTTGCAATGAATCCTGCAACAGTATTTTCAGCCGGCTCAATTACAGCAAGGCTATAGTTGTTCTTTACAAGATCTTCGTTCAGATTCAGTTCCGGTGCAATACCTTGTATATTCAAGGCAGTGAGAATCTCAGCCCGGTTAATATTATATTCTTCATTTTTTTCTATAGGAAAAGCTGCAATAACTTTTCCAGCATCCGGGTTTTCAGATGCAGCTGCTGTTATTTTATTAACAGTGTTTGTTTTCTTTGCTGCAGAAAGTGATTTTTTATTGCCATCCGGAATAATTTCCTGTTTTTCAGCAAGTTTAACAGGAGCCTGCAGTTCAACCCCTTCATTACCTTCATTAACAAGTGAGAGAGATTCAGTATTTATATTTCTTTCATTTGATGAGGTATTCACAAAGAAAACAAGCATGGCAACAGATGCGGCTGCACCAAGACTATAAGCTGCAATCCTCATTGTTTTCTGAAGAGTTGTCAGCCGTATCAGTTTCCTTTTTCCTTTGAATTTAATATAAGGGGGATTGAGCCTGGTTTTTCTGAACAATTCAAGAGTCCTCATCCTGACAGGGTTCCCTGAAACAATAGTTTCGAACTCTTTAAGGATTTCGTTGTCAAGGTCTTTTTCAATATATGCAGCGCAGAGCAGATCAAACTGATCGTCCGTAAGCTGTGATGTATTTCTGAACAGACTCCTTTTCGGTTCAAAGAATACTTCAGGAGGCTCAATTTTTTCTCTTCTCAGATCTTCAAGTTCTTCCCTGAGATCAGGATTGAGTATCAGAAACTTTTCAAGCTGCTGAACCTGTTCTTCATTCAGATTTCCATCGAGAAAATCGATGAACCATATTTCATAATCTGACCTGTCGATCTTCATTTCACAGCACTGTTTCTATTGTACCGATATATGTTTTAAGAGCAACCCTTCCTCGGTAGATATTTGTTTTAACCTGAGCTTCATTTGATCCGGTTATTTCACTTATTTCCTTATAACTATAACCTTCATAATCCCTTAGCATGACTGCCGTCTTCTGTGCTTCGGGAAGTTTTTCGAGCGCCTTTTGCAATATTTCATTCAGATCGCTGTAACCCTTATCATATATGCTTTCTTTTTCATGGACAGGCTCAATTCTTGTCATTCTGCTTTCCTTTCTCAGCATATCAATCATTGTATGGTATGCTGTTGAGAATAGCCATGACCGCGCAACAGCAAATTCAATTTCAGTCACATTTCTCCACAATTTTTCATAACTGTCCTGCACGATATCCTCAGCTCTCTGGGTGTCTTTTATGTTACCCAGAATAAACCGGTATACCTTATCGGAGTACTCTTGAACGGCCTGGTTGTATTCCCTTACTGTCATAACAAATATT
>ERZ1645192.5291-NODE-5291-length-10009-cov-6.339662_pt1 | contig 10009 bp, 6 predicted proteins | sample MGYA00575354_ERZ1645192 | MGnify/ENA primary metagenome ERZ1645192 (study PRJEB40844, sample SAMN11349763) | freshwater sediment metagenome | isolation source: river sediment | host: Sediment | place: India: Faizupur Khadar , New Delhi | collected 2017-02-21 ...
GAACGGTAATTATGAATGACCTGCCTGATATGATATCTCCAAATGATCCTTGTTTATTTTCTGTTATATTGCTGTCTTGTTCCACTCTTAGCAGGAGGAAATCATGGCGGCTAAAGAAGAACTGATAAAGGACCTGGAAACGGCGAAAAATAAATCATGTGGGTTCGAGATAATTATAAAGCCAAATCCATCGTGGATCGCCACGTTGCTTTTTATCGTGTTTATCGTTCTTCCTTCGCATATTCATGCCCAGCAAGTAGATCTGATGCCTTCAAGCGACCCTGAAAAAGAAGGATGGAAGATAATCGGGAAGGATTCTCCTGATATACCTTGTACAGTAGAGTGGAATAAAAGCGGAGGCCGCAATGACGGGAGCTGTTTCCACATGTCGGCCGGGAATGTAGGGGTAAAAACCATCGGATGGAGAAGCAATAAGATAGATGTTCCATCAGGAATAAAGGCGCTGTCTTTTTCAGTTTGGGTCAAGGGCAAAGGCGTTTCCGGCGCCTGGATAGTCGTTGTCGGTAAAAGTTCCGACCCGATGAGGTCTTCGCTATATTCGAGCACATTTTACGACCGGTTGCTAAAAGGCGACTTCGATTGGACAATGATCGAGGCAGTAATACCGGTCAGGCCGGATATCAAACAGGTCTCTGTCGGGCTTTTACAAAACGATTTCGGTGAAACCTGGTTCGACGGTTTGTCGATGCGCCCGGTTGAACCGCCTGCTCTGAAGCCTGAGGTCGGGCCCGGGATCGTAGAAGTAAAAGGAAGTTTTCAAGTAAAACCCGAAAAGGATATTTCCAATGTCCCGATCCTTTTCCCGCTCCCATTGGCAAATGACGGGCAGGTGCCGCTCACTTTCAAGCTTTGGACGACACCGGCGACCGCCCTTCTGAAAAGTCGCGTATATGAAGATAAGCCGGGCAACTGGGTTTGCGAAGCGTTCCTTGCCGAAGCTAAACCTGACATGCCCGTTTCCGTCAAATGGAGTTCAATGGTCCTATGCGCGCCTGCCAAGCCCGTATCGCTGCCCGAAAAGGCAGCCTTTCCGAGGAGCTGGCCGAGAGAAGTACGGCCCTGGCTGAAAAGCACCTATTCCGTTGAATCAGATGACTCCCGCTTCAAAGCCATCGCCGGCGAAATACGCTCAATAAACAGCGACCTTGCCGGCATCATTAAAGAGGCGTACCTTCTCAGCAGCGCCATCGGGAAGAAAACCTATGGAGCGACTGCTTCCCAGCGTTCAAGCGTTGTGCTGGAAAAATCCTCCGTCTGCACAGGTGACGCCAACAGGCTTGCCGCCATTTTAAGGGCCTGCGGCATCCCGGCGCGGATACTTTCCGGCTACTTTAATGACGCCGTTCCATTGCAGACCCACTACTGGGTACAGGCATACATTCCCGGCTCCGGATGGATCCAAGCTATGGAAGTTGCCTACCCCGGCACAAGTCATGAGTTCAGCAACATTTATGTATCCGTTGTTTTCCCTGAATATGAAGATCTCGCCAAAGGGCGCTTCCCCAACGTAGCGGACGGAGTGCCCTATCTTTCGCTCAACGAAAGCCCCGGGTGTGATGGAACCTTTTCGTTCATCGGAGACTTGTCATCGGGATTCTGCGACCATTCTGCGGCGCAATGTCTATCATATATTTCCGAAACTTCGAATACTGGCTGGAACAGAGTCATGAAAAACGCACGGAAGAACTGGGTCAAGTGGCTGAAAAGCAGAAAAACCTTCAAAAGCGGCATATTGGAGACCCCTTTCAAGCAGGAGCAATTCAAGGATATTTCGTTTAATGGGCTGCCTCTCATTTTGAAAAACGCTTATAAACCAGGCAAACGGAAAGACAACCTTGCCACCCTCGCAAATGAACAGAAGAAGTAGGAATACCCGGAAGAAATATCCTTTAGTGAGGCGGAAAAGAGCCGCCTGACGGAATACGTTCCATAATCAAGAAGCATTTACGACATTTCCTTTAAAGATATACCATGAAACGGGGAGCCTCACATATTGCCGGATTAAGCCTCCCTTTTCCCGGCATCGTCCCCCTCCGAAAGGGGGGGATTTTCATATTGACAAGGGAATGCAATTTGTTGTAGCATTGCCTCTTATAATGAATGTTCATTCATTTAGCGAAGAATCGAATTGCTTTTTCTCATGAGGCGGCAATGGTTACTTTAAGAGGCAAACAATCCGTTGGTGCTTTCCGCCTCCCATGGCCATACTATGGTTCCGGTCATTCTTTTCTGGCGGGAATTCATCTGCTGATCCAAAAATCACGCCCTCCGCCACTAAAACAATACAAAGATCATATTCAATAAAAACCGGCAAAACTAATTGAGTTACAATGGTTGCTTATTATGGGGAGACCACGAAAATGTTCAAAAAACAGCTGGCAGTATTTGCAATTATGATGATGTTTTCAATTTGTGCTTTTTCCGCAACGCAGGAAGATTATGGTGTCCTGAAAGGCTCCATACCACAAACGGTTCAGCAGAACGGCCGCGAGGAGGCAGTGACAACCTTTGACTATCTATGGTATTGGCCGGCCGAGGCGGGCAGCTTCAATGCCGAGGAGTGGCAATTCGCACCCCAGTTACAGCCGGGAAGCGATGGAAACTATACAGCGCATTTCAGGGATGTCGCGCTGGGGGCGGCGATCACCGTCAACTGCAACGGCCTTGTCAGCGGGGAAACATGGAGCGCAACTTGGACAAGCCCGACAGGGGCAGTTAAAGGCACATCCACCCTGACATACCAGAACGGATGCTTTTACGGCGGGCTTTGGTATACCTGCGAATGCGGCTGGCCGCCGTACATATCCACCAATATTTTTACCTTTTACACGACGATTCAGTGCAGCGACACGGGAGTGTGGACTGTCGACCTGGCCCACAATGGAGAGACATACGCGACAAAACAGATCAATATCCTGCCGCAGGTGGATGAAAGCAGGTTCCCGCAGAAGTATAGCCAATTGAATTATTACGACAACTACGATCATATCTGCCATGGTCAAGATGCAGATAACTATGGCAAGATATATAATTGTGATGCTGAGGACACAAGCATGTTTCACTATACGATTGCGGAAAAAGGCTGTGCTTTGACTGCGGCATGTACTATTCTTGGATACCATGGAGTCATTGTTGATCCTCCGACCTTAAACCAGTGGCTTATCGACCCTGTTAACAATGGGTATACAGATTATGGTTCCTTGAGAGGGAAAAAAGTTGCAGATTACGCATTTTCCAAGGGTGTCAATGTCCAATATCGTGGTCGCAAATTGACGGCGCCGGCACCTGATGAACTTCTCCAAGATATTTGCAAATACGGCCCCCAAATGGTTGAAATTAGGGATGTTCCTCTACATTGGGCGACGACAGTTGGGAAGACAGAAGATCTCTACCTTTGGAAAATTATTGAACCATCAGGCGGCGTGAACGGATATGCATATCGTCTCTATGATGAATTGGCCTTTTCAGGGCCAGAAGAAGATTTTACTGACAGGCTTAACGGAATTCAGTTTGAATTTTTCTGTCCTGTCGAGGCAATAGTAGTTGATCCATTGGGTCGAAGACTTGGTTTTGACCCAATAAAAAATGAAACTTTTAATGAAATTCCATGGTCCGCTTATGGCGGCCCAGTAAGAGATATGGACGCTGTTGAAATGACAGATCAACCGAAGGAAATAGAAATTGTTGGGGCAGTAAATGGAGACTATACTGTCGAAATAACCGGAACGGGTTCTGGCAAGTATGGTTTTAAGGTGTGGGCAGATAACAGCTTAAGGCAAAGCTTCAGCAAAACTCTTGCAAGTGAAATATACATTTCGTCAAACGAAGTCCATACCTACTCTGTGCACTACGACAATAATGACCTTTCTGCTGCGATAGCTTCTGGCGGTTTCGATGGTGGCGGGCAGAGGCCGAAGGATGTCAATAAGTTTCTTTCTTACGCCAACCCCTCCGATAGCCAGACTGACCTTCCTGCCGGGACAACGACATTTCCTCTAATGATCTTCTATGGAAACAACGCGATTACAAGCACTTTCAAAGCCACTATGAATGGCATTGATATTGCCAACTTGTTCAGCCCGACAGCCGGAAATTACGAAACTGTGAATCTGCCTCTCTCTGCGGGCAGAAATGTTCTTTCTCTTTCAACAGACGGCAATCTACCAAGCCGCATAGCAACAGACACCGACAGGCTTGTGTTCATTGTTAAGTAAATAAATAATCTTGAGGAGGGGGCTCTTCGAGAAATGGAGTTGAGATGAAAAGGAATCTTAAATTAGCAACATTATTCTTTCTTCTTTCACTTGTTTTCGGTGGGATTATGCCAATAAGCCAAGTTCTTATTGAAGTGGGAAACAAAAAGAAGGCCGTTCCTACTTCCAAGACAACAACCAAGGAAGGGCACGAAGATGTTACAGATAGAATGAACGGAATTCAATTTGAGTTTTGTTGTTTCGTTGAAGCGCTCGTTGTGGATCCATTGGGACGTAAACTTGGTTTAGATCCAATAACAAGTCAACGGTATGACGAAATTCCGTGGTCAGGATATGGAGCGCCAATAAGAGATGTGAGTACAGAAGAGATGCGTAATCCACCAAAGGAGATTGAAATCACTGGCGCAATTAACGGTGACTACCTTGTTCGCGTAACTGGCATAGGTTCTGGAAAATACGGAATCCAGGTATGGTTGGATAATAAGACAAGACAAAGCTACAGCAAAACCCTGGCAAGTGATGTGCAAACATCACGCAATGCAGTCCATACATACTCCGTCCATTATGACAGCACAAATCTTTCTGCTACAGCGGCTTCCGGCGGTTTCGACGGCGGAGGGCAGAGGCCGAAGGATGTTAACAAGTTCCTGACTTATGCAAACCCCTCCGACAGTCAGACGGACCTTCCTGCAGGGACTGCTACTTTTCCTCTAATGATTTTCTATGGAAACAACGCGATTACGAGTACATTCAAAGCTTCGTTGAACGGCATTGATATCACCTCCCTCTTCAATCCAAATCCGGGAAACCATGAAACGGTGACTATCAATCTTACTGCGGGCAGAAATGTTCTATCTCTTTCAACAGAAGGCAACCTGCCGACCAGAGTTGCTACAGACACCGACAGACTTGTCTTCATTGTGAAGTAAATAAATAATCTTGAGGAGGGGGCTCTTCGAGACAAGGAGGTAAGATGCGGCCCAAAGCATTAGTTGTTTCTAGTTTATTACTTGTACTTTTAGGTTGTTCTTGGGTATTGTTTCATGGACAAGCCGTCACAGAATCACAAAGAGGTCGTCCGGGAGATAATACAAATAGGACACCGCCACCGACAAAAGACACAGCGAATTTTATTAGCTTCGGAATTCATCCGAATTCTTGTCCTTTAGAAGCTTATGTTGCTGACCCCTTAGGAAGAAAAGTGGGTACTGATCCCATTGCGAAAAAAAAATACGCTGAAATACCTCGCTCGGCAGAGGGTGGTTCTGTCGGGGGGGGAAATCCCGGCGACAAATATCTTGATATCATTGGTGCGATTAATGGAGACTATTTTGTCACTGTAGTCGGAACAGGAAAGTTGACAAGCAAATACGCGTTGGAAATCTATTCGGAAAACGATCGCAATGAAGAAGTGGAAATTCTCATAAAGAACATCAATATTGGTCAACATGTCGTAAACAAATACATTTTACATTATGACAGTAAAGATATGAAAAATACACTGCTTACCGGCGGCTTTGACGGCGGCGGGCAGAGGCCGAGGGATGTGAACAAGTTCCTGACTTATGCAAATCCCTCCGACAGCCAGACAGATCTTCCAGCCGGGACGGCAACATTTCCTCTAATGATCTTCTATGGAAACAACGCGATTACGAGCACTTTCAAAGCTTCGTTGAACGGTGTTGACATTACTAACCTGTTCAGCCCGACAGCCGGAAATCACGAAACTGTGAATCTGCCTCTATCTGCCGGAAGAAATGTGCTTCTTCTTTCAACAGACGGTAATCTGCCGACCCGAGTTGCAACAGACACCGACAGGCTTGTCTTCATTGTGAAGTAAATAAATAATCTTGAGGAGGGGGCTCTTCGAGAATAGGAGGCAGCATGAAAAGGAATATTGAATTATTAACATTCTTCTTCCTTCTTCTTTCACTTGTCGGCGCCGGAATCTTGCTTAAAAGTCAAACGCTCGCTGGTGGTAAAGCTGGAAAGAAAACAGTTTCAACTACAAAACCGGCTGCTGTTGGCGGACATGAAGATTTCACAGATATGATGAACGGGATACACTTTGACTTTTGCTGTTCATTAGAGGCGCTTGTAATTGATCCACTTGGAAGAAAACTTGGATACGACCCAATTAAAAAGAAGCGATATGACGAGATACCTCGGTCTGGGTACGGAGGCCCCGTAAGAGGCTCTACTCCAACTGAAGCGTTAAACCCACCCAAAGAAATTGAGATCGTAGCTGCTATCAACGGTGATTACATTATTAAAGTAACAGGAACAAAAAATGGTAAGTATGGGATTGGTGTAAGCACCCATAACACCGCAAGGCAAAGCTTTGATAAATTGTTGGCGAAAGACATTCCAATATTGCCAAATATTGTACATGTCTATTCCGTCCATTACGACAGCGCCAATCTCTCGGCGACAACTGTTTCTGGCGGTTTCGACGGCGGAGGGCAAAGGCCAAAGGATGTGAACAAATTTCTGACTTACGCCAACCCATCAGATAGCCAGACTGACCTTCCTTCCGGGACTACTGTTTTCCCTCTGATGATATTCTATGGAAACAATGCAATTACGAGCACTTTCAAAGCTTCTTTGAACGGCGTTGATGTCACTTCATTGTTCAATCCAAATCCGGGAAGCCACGAAACTGTGAATCTTCTGCTGAGCCCAGGCAGAAATGTTCTTCTTCTCTCTACTGATGGCAATTTACCAAGCCGCATAGCAACAGACACAGACAGGCTTGTTTTCATCGTTAAGTAAGAAATATTCTTGAGGAGGGGGCTCATCGAGAAAAGGAGGCAGCATGAGACAGAAAGCATTGTTTATGGTGATGAATCTCTTTTTAATTGCATTTCTTTCATGGACCATGGTCTGTGGACAAACTATGCCAACTAAAGATGAAAACAAAGCTGCCGGAAATGTCACGAATGGAACTCCACCGCCTACTAAGGATGTGTTTAATTTTATTAGCTTTAGTTTTTATCCTGAACATTGTACGCTCGAAGTTTATGTTGTTGATCCCTTGGGAAGAAAGATGGGCACTGATCCCGTTGCAAAAAAAACATACAATGAAATACCCCGTTCTGCAGAGCACGGGTCGATAGGCGGCGGAAATCCCGGCGACAAATTTCTTGATGTAATCGGCGCTGTCAATGGAGACTATCTTGTCACTGTTGTCGGAACAGGAAAGTTGGCAAGCAAATACGCCATGGAAATCTCTGCGGAAAACGATCGCAATGAAGAAATGGAAATTCTCATAGAAAACATTAATATTGGTCAACATGTCGTAAACAAATGCATTTTACACTATGAAAGTAAAGACATGAAAAAGACACTGCTTTCCGGCGGTTTCGATGGTGGCGGGCAGAGGCCGAAGGATGTCAATAAGTTTCTTTCTTACGCCAACCCCTCCGATAGCCAGACTGACCTTCCTGCCGGGACAACGACATTTCCTCTAATGATCTTCTATGGAAACAACGCGATTACAAGCACTTTCAAAGCCACTATGAATGGCATTGATATTGCCAACTTGTTCAGCCCGACAGCCGGAAATTACGAAACTGTGAATCTGCCTCTCTCTGCGGGCAGAAATGTTCTTTCTCTTTCAACAGACGGCAATCTACCAAGCCGCATAGCAACAGACACCGACAGGCTTGTGTTCATTGTTAAGTAAATAAATAATCTTGAGGAGGGGGCTCTTCGAGAAATGGAGTTGAGATGAAAAGGAATCTTAAATTAGCAACATTATTCTTTCTTCTTTCACTTGTTTTCGGTGGGATTATGCCAATAAGCCAAGTTCTTATTGAAGTGGGAAACAAAAAGAAGGCCGTTCCTACTTCCAAGACAACAACCAAGGAAGGGCACGAAGATGTTACAGATAGAATGAACGGAATTCAATTTGAGTTTTGTTGTTTCGTTGAAGCGCTCGTTGTGGATCCATTGGGACGTAAACTTGGTTTAGATCCAATAACAAGTCAACGGTATGACGAAATTCCGTGGTCAGGATATGGAGCGCCAATAAGAGATGTGAGTACAGAAGAGATGCGTAATCCACCAAAGGAGATTGAAATCACTGGCGCAATTAACGGTGACTACCTTGTTCGCGTAACTGGCATAGGTTCTGGAAAATACGGAATCCAGGTATGGTTGGATAATAAGACAAGACAAAGCTACAGCAAAACCCTGGCAAGTGATGTGCAAACATCACGCAATGCAGTCCATACATACTCCGTCCATTATGACAGCACAAATCTTTCTGCTACAGCGGCTTCCGGCGGTTTCGACGGCGGAGGGCAGAGGCCGAAGGATGTTAACAAGTTCCTGACTTATGCAAACCCCTCCGACAGTCAGACGGACCTTCCTGCAGGGACTGCTACTTTTCCTCTAATGATTTTCTATGGAAACAACGCGATTACGAGTACATTCAAAGCTTCGTTGAACGGCATTGATATCACCTCCCTCTTCAATCCAAATCCGGGAAACCATGAAACGGTGACTATCAATCTTACTGCGGGCAGAAATGTTCTATCTCTTTCAACAGAAGGCAACCTGCCGACCAGAGTTGCTACAGACACCGACAGACTTGTCTTCATTGTGAAGTAAATAAATAATCTTGAGGAGGGGGCTCTTCGAGACAAGGAGGTAAGATGCGGCCCAAAGCATTAGTTGTTTCTAGTTTATTACTTGTACTTTTAGGTTGTTCTTGGGTATTGTTTCATGGACAAGCCGTCACAGAATCACAAAGAGGTCGTCCGGGAGATAATACAAATAGGACACCGCCACCGACAAAAGACACAGCGAATTTTATTAGCTTCGGAATTCATCCGAATTCTTGTCCTTTAGAAGCTTATGTTGCTGACCCCTTAGGAAGAAAAGTGGGTACTGATCCCATTGCGAAAAAAAAATACGCTGAAATACCTCGCTCGGCAGAGGGTGGTTCTGTCGGGGGGGGAAATCCCGGCGACAAATATCTTGATATCATTGGTGCGATTAATGGAGACTATTTTGTCACTGTAGTCGGAACAGGAAAGTTGACAAGCAAATACGCGTTGGAAATCTATTCGGAAAACGATCGCAATGAAGAAGTGGAAATTCTCATAAAGAACATCAATATTGGTCAACATGTCGTAAACAAATACATTTTACATTATGACAGTAAAGATATGAAAAATACACTGCTTACCGGCGGCTTTGACGGCGGCGGGCAGAGGCCGAGGGATGTGAACAAGTTCCTGACTTATGCAAATCCCTCCGACAGCCAGACAGATCTTCCAGCCGGGACGGCAACATTTCCTCTAATGATCTTCTATGGAAACAACGCGATTACGAGCACTTTCAAAGCTTCGTTGAACGGTGTTGACATTACTAACCTGTTCAGCCCGACAGCCGGAAATCACGAAACTGTGAATCTGCCTCTATCTGCCGGCAGAAATGTTCTTTCTCTTTCCACTGACGGCAATCTACCAAGCCGCATAGCAACAGACACAGACAGGCTTGTCTTCATCGTGAAGTAAATAAATAATCTTGAGGAGGGGGCTCTTCGAGAAAAGGAGGCAATTGTGAAGAAAGAAAAGATTTTATGGTCGACAATCGAATGAATAAGAAAAGAGTGATAACTTGTGCCCTTCTTCTAGTAATAGTGGTTTTCATTATTTCCTGTCATCCGAAGCAAATACTGCGATTATTCGCGCCTGTCTCCCCCCAGAAACCCTCCAGCGTGAAGATCGGCCTCGCTCTGGGCGGCGGCGGAGCAAGAGGTTTTG
>ERZ1645192.5293-NODE-5293-length-10007-cov-7.777331_pt1 | contig 10007 bp, 14 predicted proteins | sample MGYA00575354_ERZ1645192 | MGnify/ENA primary metagenome ERZ1645192 (study PRJEB40844, sample SAMN11349763) | freshwater sediment metagenome | isolation source: river sediment | host: Sediment | place: India: Faizupur Khadar , New Delhi | collected 2017-02-21 ...
CAACGCCCCGGAAGGTGTCACACGCCGCCCATGCCGCGTTGTTGATGTCTTTCTGGTCAATTTGACTGCTCATGTTTTATTCCCCTTTTGCAAACTGCATTAGTACGGTTGAAATGTATTGTTCCCGCTTATCGGCCATCGTATGAAGCAGGACTTTTTCCCTCGCGATAAGCATGGCCAGCTCTACGATGTTTTTTTGTTTTTCCAGACTTGGCAGCGCCACTTCCAGATCTTCAATGGCCTGCTTGCTGATCATTTTCTGAACCGTCCCCTTAGCCCGACTGGTCAAAAAAATCTGTGCATCCCGCTGGCTGATGTACCAGTTCAGATACTCGGGTAAAACCAAATCCTTCTTGGTTACCCTTATCCTTAACAAAGGAGCGGCGACAACAGCCTTACCCGGATCTTCAAGAAGAACCGCTGCCGTAGTTAGAGATCCACGAGACCTGAATACCAGATCACCTCTTTGCGCAAGGTGGTGGTCTTTCATGGCTTCCATATTGATTCTGACCAAACCATCACAGCCGACCGTGTTGTCATCCAGAAGATCCTTCATCTGGATAACTGCAACTCCGCCACCTTCAGAGGCTTCGAGACGGGACCTGAACGAGTACCCCATTTGCACAGATGTTATTTCTTTTAATTTTTTTTTCACCACATCTCCAATTTGTCGTAATGACGTTACTGCAAATTATATTCACGAACAACCAATTGTCAACTTATTTTTACAAAAATATCGTTACTGCAAATCTTACTCTGATTAAAAATGGCTTTTCAGGATAAATTTTAATGAAATTATTGAGGTTCTGTTAGAATATACGAGATAAAATGAGGTGAGGACTACTTCCAGGGCGGGCACCATTTTTCAGACAAATGACCACCCCAGACTTTCCCTGTACTTCCACACTTTTTAGATCATCAAATCGGCGAGCAATATTACGTGTATCGCCCATTTTTCAATTCCTGCCGATTCGAATTTTCCTGAGGAGTTGACTAATGGTATCATTGAATCCCGATAACCTTTCCACACAAGGCGTTGACTACTTCTGATATTGATGATGTCAACTCGAATCTTATTAACCTATAAAGTGAGCCCGGCCTGAATTATTCCGAGTCGCTACAATTACCGATCAAAAACTACAGTTTTTGGAACATGAGTTGTACCCGAGAACAATCATGTATCAAAAAGTTATTTTTAATTTTTGTTACATGATGTTATATAAATTCTAAAAGTTTTTGGTACACAAACAGGAGGTAGAATATGCCAGCACAGCCGCAAGAGAAAAATTTGATGTCACCGGCTGAATATTTGGAGATGGAAAGAACCTCTCTGGATATTAAGCATGAATTTTTTAATGGTGAGGTTTTCGCTATGGTTGGGGCCAGCAGGAACCACAACCGCATAAATGTGAATTTGACAAAAAAATTAGGGATAAATTTTGAAACCAACCCGGCTCATTGCGAAGTATTTTCTAATGACATGCGGGTTAAAACAGCAGAAAATTATACCTATCCTGATCTTACTATTTCCTGTGGTGATGCAAAATTTGAAGATGATAAGTTTGATACCCTAACAAATCCTGTTATCGTTATTGAAATTCTTTCAGATTCAACCGAACGTTTTGATAGGACGAAAAAGTTTGCTTATTATCGGGCAATTCCTACGCTTCAAGAATATATCCTTGTTTCCCAACATGAATGTTGGGTTGAGCAATATATACGCCAAAACGATATGTGGGGTTATCAATCATACGATGGGTTAGAGCAGATTTTGAAGCTGGAATCCGTTAATTTTGAACTGCCGTTATCTGAAATCTATTTGAATGTTGCGTTTGAAGATGAGCCTCGCAAAATTTGAAATCAGCAGGAACAGCAGAATTTTTCAATAGAAGGGATTAGATAATGTACCCCAAAGGACATAAAGCGGAAATAGGCTATACAAGGGTATCATCAACAAACCAAAAAACAGACCGGCAACTTGACGGTGTACCTCTGGATAAAATTTTTGAGGATAAACAAACAGGCAAAGACACCAACCGGCCCCAACTTCAGGCTTGCCTGGATTACCTTCGGGAAGGGGACCGGCTGCACGTCCATTCTATGGACCGGTTAGCCCGGAGCCTTGCCGACCTCCAGGCCATGGTTCAAGGCCTGACCAGTCAGGGGATTGTTGTCAAATTTCACAAGGAAGGCTTGGAATTTACCGGAGAGGACAATCCCATGTCTATGCTGATGCTTCAGATCATGGGAGCCGTTGCGGAATTCGAGCGTTCCCTGATCCGGGAACGGCAAACTGAAGGGATAAAAAAAGCCCTGGCAAAAGGCGTGAAGTTCGGCAGGGCTCCAAAATTGACCCTGGCCGATAAATGTCAGATTGCTGATCTGGTGGAGCAAGGGCAAGAAAAGAACGCTCTGGCTGAACAGTTTGGGGTGTCCCGGCAGACCATTTACCGGGCGTTAAAAGAAGTTCAAGCGTAAATCAAAAATTCTGGAAAAATTAAGATGTGTGGATGCATTGCATGTCGATGCAGATAATGTCGAATAATCCCGGTCCGGTAACATGTAAATCTGGCCGAGGTATTCTAATAAAATCAAGCCATTATATATAGGTTCGCTCAAACCTTTCTGAAGGCAGCATTCAATAACAAAAATAGTCAACGCCTTTACTATCAAGGGTTACACCCCACATAAATAGACACAGTCAACTCTCAATCCCTATCCTCAACATCCTTTTTTTAAGCTCCAAACCAATGGGTCGTTTTTTTACAGAAGCCCACCAGCATAAGCATTACAGGAACTTCTATTAAAACGCCAACCACGGTGGCCAGTGCTGCTCCGGATGAAAGGCCGAAGAGCATAACGGCGGTTGCAATGGCTACCTCAAAATGGTTGGAAGCCCCGATCATGGCAGCAGGTGCAGCATCTTCATATTTCAGTTTAAGAAATTTTGCTGCAGCATATCCCAGGGCAAAGATCAATATTGTCTGGATAAAAAGCGGAATTGCTATCCATAGAATCGTTAACGGGTTTGCCGTAATGACGTCTCCTTTCAAACTGAACAGCAAAACGAGCGTGAGCAACAGGGCACAGATTGTTATCGGAGTCAGAACACCTAAAAACTTTTCCTTGAACCAGGTTTCCCCCTTGGCCGCGATGATCGACTTGCGTGAAAAATAACCTGCAACAAGCGGCAGTGCGACATAAATTGAGACAGAGAGCAGTAGCGCCTGCCAGGGAATAGGCAGTTTGCCGACACCAAGCAGAAATCCCCCAAGTATACCGTAAAGAACGAGCATGGTCAGTGAATTTAATGCCACCATCACCAGTGTCAGACCATCATTTCCCCTTGACAGGAATCCCCACACAAGCACCATGGCCGTGCAGGGGCCTATTCCCAGAAGAATGCATCCTGCAAAATAGCTTCGCCATAAAGGCACCTGCAACATTTTAATACCATCCTGCAACACCACAATTCCGGCCCCATGCTGAGCCCCCACAGGCAGATCAAGGCCAAAAGGCATTTTTACCAGGTCCATGGCTCCGGCCCCGATGAAAGATTTTAAGATGAACCCCAGAAAAAACAGTGAAATGGCATACATGGTAAACGGTTTGATACACCAGTTGATGAACAAGGTTAAAAAAACGGGTTTACCGCTTTTACCGGCCTTGATTACAGAAGCGAAATCAATTTTAACCATAATCGGGTACATCATGAAGAACAAACAAACGGCTATGGGAATGGAGACAACCGGTGCACCGTTCACATTGATAGACATGGCGTCCAAGGATTTGGCCAGATCCGGAGCAACTTTTCCCAGAAAAATTCCACCGATAATACATAATCCGACCCAGACCGTCAGATAACGCTCAAAAAGACTGATCATTTTACGTTCATTTCCAGCATGTGTATTCATTGTTCTTTTTCTCCTGTATTGGGTTATGCAATTCGGCTGTTAATATTTTCAGGCAGTTTTTCAACAAAGGCCTTGATTTCATCTCTGACTTTTCGGTAGCAGTCCAGCTGCTGCGCCTCATCTGCACCCTGTTCAGCAAGCTCTCTGGCCATTTGGGGCGGATCATCAAAGCCGACATGAATTACCTTGCAGCGAGGCGGGAAATAAGGACAGGTTTCATGGGCATGTCCACAGACGGTGATGATCCCGTCCAATTTCATATCCATGAACTCATTATGTGTTTTCCTTTTTTTTGAAATTTGATTTCCTTTATCATAAATTAGTATGTGTTCAGTTAAAATCTCTTCCAAAGAATTGGAAATCCCGTAATCTTTTTTGGAGACGTTTAATCCTTGACAGTCGCTGTGTATATTTATATATTCTTTTTTAGCGATTTGTAAAGGAATAACTGGGAGTGTAGGGGAGGATCATTATGAAAACATTCATCAAAGTTATGAAAGCATTATCTGATCCTAATCGGGTGAAAATGATGAAAATGCTTCAACACCGGCCGATGTGTGTCTGCGAAATAAAGGAGGCACTGGGAATCGCCCAATCCACGGCAAGCAAACATTTGAAGCTTCTAGAGGACGCAGACCTGGTCAGAGGATTTAAAGATGGATTGTGGGTAAACTATTCTTTGTCTGACGGTCGCAGTTCACCATTTGCCGCCAACATGATCGGAAATCTGAAACACTGGCTGGAAAATGAGAGTGAGATTAAAGAATTGAATAAGATTCTTCCGGGAATTGACCGGCACGATATTGTCGGCAAAGTGTAAAAGTTAAAAAAATTTAAGCATATGTATCGTCATATGCCCATGTAGAAAAAGAGGTGAATATGAGTTCAAATACAACTCAGGCCGGTACAGTCCGGAAAAACAAGTCAGTATTGGCGCTGAATTTATTTCTGGGGGCCGCAGGCGTTGTCCTGTGGTGGTTGATTTACCAGCAGTTGCCGGCAGTATCCAAATGGCTGACATATGGTCTGCTCTCAATTAGCCAAGGGTCTCACCTGGGAGATTCAATAGAATTTTTTCTTTATGATACGCCAAAAGTCATGATGCTGCTCTTCCTGGTTGTCTTTGGCGTCGGCATTATCCGAAGTTTTTTTACCCCGGAAAAAACCCGAGCCTTTCTTTCCGGAAAAAGCGAAATTGCAGGTAATGTTTTTGCAGCACTTCTTGGGATTGTGACCCCTTTTTGCTCCTGTTCCGCTGTGCCGCTTTTCATCGGATTTGTGACTGCAGGCGTTCCTTTGGGCGTTACCTTTTCATTCCTGATCTCAGCGCCAATGATCAATGAAATCGCTCTTGGTCTTTTATACGGGCTCTTAGGTTGGAAAGTCGCTGCCATCTACATGGGGACCGGTCTTTTCATTGCCATATCTGCCGGATGGGTGATTGGCCGACTGAAACTTGAAAATCACATTGAAGACTGGGTGACCCAGGCCAACATGGCTGCTGTTGAAATGGAAGAGGAAAAATTGACCTGGAATGACCGGTTTATTTACGGCTGGGATGCCGTAAAGGAGATTATCGGCCGGGTCTGGATCTATGTCATACTGGGTATTGCCGTAGGAGCGGGTATACACGGATTTGTCCCGGAAGGAATGATGGCGTCCATCATGGGCAAAGGATCCTGGTGGTCTGTTCCGGTGTCAGTTCTGATCGGTGTCCCCATGTATTCCAATGCCGCCGGAGTGATCCCTGTTGTTGAGGCGCTGCTGGGCAAAGGGGCGGCGTTGGGCTCTGTCCTGGCATTCATGATGAGCGTTATCGCATTGTCCCTGCCGGAGATGGTGATATTGAGAAAAGTGTTAAAACCCAGACTGATCGGCGTGTTTGTAGGCGTTGTCTCCTGCGGTATTCTGATAGTGGGATATCTGTTTAATACGATTTTATAAAGCCCTTTAACTTGGGGTGTGAAAGGAGTTTGAAAAATGGAAATTAAAGTATTGGGGCCTGGATGTGCCAAATGCAGCAAAACCGAAAAGCTGGTGCAGGAAGTAATTAAAGAAACCGGTGTGGATGCCAGTGTTGAGAAAATCACCGACATGATGCAGATCGCATCCTACGGCGTCTTTGGCACCCCGTCGGTTATTGTAGACGGCGAGGTGAAATGTACAGGGAAGGTACCTAAAAAAGAAGAGATCAAAGCCTGGATTACCAAATAGTCTCAAAAGAAAGCTCTAATGAAAAATGAGTGAAAGAAAGCAGAAAAAATGTCTGAACGCTTAAAAAAAGGACACCATAATGTTGAAAAGACTATTTGAATTGACTGTTCTGGTTTCGTTTTTTCTTTCTATGTCGATTGTCTATGCCCAGGATTTTTCGATGGTTCCGGAAAAAGGAAAAGTTACCATGATCGACCTTGGGGCTAAAAAGTGCATCCCCTGCAAGATGATGGCCCCGATTATGGGAAAGCTTGAAAAAGCATATGAGGGCAAGGCACATATTGTTTTCATTGACGTTTGGGAGAACCGGGACCAGGCCCCCAGATTCGGCATAAGGGCCATCCCGACCCAGATCTTTTTTAACGAGAACGGTGAAGAGGTCTGGCGTCATGAGGGGTTTCTGGAAGAAAAGACCATTGTTGATCGCCTGACCGAAATGGGGGTGGAACAACCGGATTTGGGGAATAAGGGGTAAGCTTATGCTTGATTCCATATTCTTAACCGTCAATCAATGGATGACCGGCGGCATTGCCCTGGCGGCTGCCGGATGCTTTATTTGGGGCGTTATCAGTGTATTGTTCAGCCCATGCCATCTGGCATCCATCCCGCTAATTGTCGGGTATGTGGGCGGCCAGGAAAGAATGGTCCAACCCAAACAGGCAGGCATATATTCTGTACTGTTCACAACAGGGCTTTTCATCACCATTGCGTTAATCGGTATCCTTTGTGCGTTGCTTGGGAGAATGCTCGGGGATGTGGGTATTTACTGGCAGGTTCTGATCGGTCTTGTCCTGATCTGGGTTGCGTTGGGAATGCTGGGAGTTGAAAAATGTTCCATGTCCGGCAGCTTTTTGTATCGATTGAATCTTAAGGGGAAATTAGGTGCGTTTGTCCTGGGACTTGCCTATGGGGTATTGTCCGGGTCATGCACTTTTGGATTCATCGCTCCGATACTGGCAATTATTACGGTTCAGGAAAAAATTGCCACCGGCATCATTTTGATTGTTCTGTTCGCTGTCGGCCATTGTCTTCCCATCGTCATTGCTGGCAGTTCAACTGCAGCCGTGAAAAAATTGCTGGAAAACAGCGCATGGAATGGTGCCGGAACCTGGTTCAGAAAAGGTGCCGGAACCCTTGTTTGTCTTCTGGGGCTCTATTTTGTCATTTCCCCGTTTATTTCCGCATGAGGGCTGATTTTAAAAAGTATGGTTAACTCCAACATGTTTAATTGATTTGCCTGATCTGCAAGGAGTCAAAAAGTGAGGATAGGTATTGATATAAAACAAATCTATCGGGTGATTTGGCAAGGACCGGTGATTTTGCTGGCAGCCGTTATAATTAGCCTGCTTTCCAATGCAATCAGACCGACCTCCTTGCCGCTTGTCGCTGACTGGTCTGTCCAGGGACGTATGACTACCGAAAGGGACGAGCCTCTCTCCATAGCACTTTCGGCAGCTAAAAATCTTTTTGAAAAGAAGGCGGCTGTATTTATTGATGCCCGTGATTCTATCCAGTATGGGGAGGGGCATATCCAGGGGGCGCGCAACCTGCCATGGCACAATGTTGATGACCTGTTTATGAGTGTTATGCAGGATATTTCCCATGATACACCGATTATTACCTATTGCGACGGAGAGACCTGCAACTTAAGCCACGATCTTGCCCTGTTTCTGAAAGATATGGGATTTGCCCATGTCAACGTGCTGGTGAACGGGTGGACACTATGGATAGAAAACGGTCTTCCCACCCAGGAGGGGGAGTGACAGAAAAAGGAATAAGCACAATGAAACATGAAGAGGACAAAGGCTGTGAGCATATAAGTGTAAGTGAAAAAGAGTTTTTTAAAACGGCTCCCCACAACGAAGCCGGCCATTCAGAACAATGCTCAGGCCATCATCACCATGTTGATGTTGAAAAAACCAGTGGGACCAGGCTGCTGATTACCTTAGGTTTAAATCTAATCATCCCGGTGATTCAGGTTATTGCCGGAATGTTTGCCCACAGTATGGCCCTGGTTTCTGATGCCACACACAATTTCAGCGATTTCACAGCAGTCCTTCTCTCTTATATTGCTTATAGAATCGGCCGCAAAGGAGCAAGTCTGCAGAACACATTCGGGTATCGCCGGGCTGAAATTATGGCGGCATTGCTGAATGTCATCATCCTGGTAGGTGCCTGCATCTTTATTTTATATGGCGCAATCCAAAGGTTTTTATCTCCTGAAGTCGTGTCAGGAAAAATCGTGATATGGGCTGCAATGGTCGGCATTGTGGGAAATGGTTTTTCCGCATGGCTTCTCCATCGGGATGCAAAACACAATTTAAATGTAAAAGGTGCCTTTCTGCACATGCTGGGAGATTTTTTAACTTCTGTCGTTGTGATGATCAGTGGCATTGTGATGTTTTATAGACCCTGGTATTGGCTTGATCCGGTGTTATCTGTATTTATCGCCGGTTTTATCCTCAAGAACTGTTGGGACATTTTTAAATCGTCAACAAAAATTTTGATGAACGCCACCCCGTCCGACATTGACTTAGAGGCTGTTCATGAAGCCCTTGTCAGCATTGATGGAATTAAAAGTGCCCATTACCTTCATGCCTGGCCCGTCAGTTCATCGGGAATCTCCTTTTCCTGCCACCTGGTTGTTAAGGACCAGATGCTTACTGAAATAGAGATATTATCCAAAAGTATCCGCCACATGATTTTTCACAAATTCGGCATTGATCATCCGGTGCTGCAGTTTGAGACTGAACTCTGCGGGCGCGGAACACTGCTGTGTGAGACGTTTGCTGCCAAAACAAAGAGGAAAAAAGTGGATCAGCAGAACCGAATCAGCATAAATAAAGGGAACAACGGTTCCAATGATCAGGCAAAGGCCAAAATAGGCCCAAAGACCTATGGATATTTATACCATATAGCAAGAATGGTGCTTGGCGTTATTTTTATCTATGCAAGTTTGGATAAAATTATCCATCCACAGGCCTTTGCCCAGGCGGTATTCAACTATCAGCTCCTGCCAGATTCATTTATCAACCTGACGGCACTGATACTTCCCTGGCTTGAGCTTATTTTGGGCTGCTGCCTGATTTTCAACCGATGGATGCCGGGAACTTCAGTTATTTCAATAACGCTACTGACAGTCTTTATGGCTGCAATCCTGTTTAATCTTTCCCGGGGACTGGATATCAGCTGCGGTTGCTTTTCAACAAACCCAGAGGAAGGCTCAATGAATCGCCTCACCCTGATCCGGGATGCGTCCTTCCTGATACCGGCCATTTATCTTGTATTTATGAGCCTTTTTAAAAATAATGGAAAAAATTAATTCAAGGAGATTTAGAAGATGAGTGATCTGAATTCGTTATTAAAAGAGATGGATTTTAAATTTTTAAGTTCCGGCGAACACGGCATGAGTATCGAAGGAATGCGTAAGGTGCTTGGCAACGATCATTTTGTATTTCTTGATGTCCGGACAGATGAGGAGGTGAAATATCTCTCTTTTCCCTTTGCCCTGCATATTCCAATGAATGAACTTCCAGACAGGCTTGGCGAGGTGCCGAAAGACAAATTCATTATTCCATTCTGTTCTTCGGTATTCCGAGGCGCTTTGGTATATATTTACCTGAGGGCCAATGGATATGAGGAAGTAAAGGGGCTTACAGCATCTTCAGAGGATATGGCTGCGACCTTCAAACCTGGAACGGATTCCGTCTATTGGCAGTTGATGGATCAACCGCTACTGTCCCCGATGAAATCGAGGTTAAAGAGCATTTTGGTGCTTGGAATGTTAAAGATGCACAACCGTGCCCTAAAGCTCGTGTGTCCCAATTGTCACTTCGACACATCCTGAGTTAAAAAAAAGGACGGAAAACAGAAAATACG
>ERZ1645192.5300-NODE-5300-length-9995-cov-7.136720_pt1 | contig 9995 bp, 7 predicted proteins | sample MGYA00575354_ERZ1645192 | MGnify/ENA primary metagenome ERZ1645192 (study PRJEB40844, sample SAMN11349763) | freshwater sediment metagenome | isolation source: river sediment | host: Sediment | place: India: Faizupur Khadar , New Delhi | collected 2017-02-21 ...
CGGGAACGAGAGATCGCGGCCGCGTTTCGTCAGACCGACAACCTCGTCCGGGCATTTCAGGAACACACGCTCCGCACCGTCGAGAGCGTCCGGCAGGTTCTCTCCTCGCTGAAAGAACTCTACGAAAAACGCGGCGGGCATGTCTCCGGCGGATTTTCGGACGCCGCGAACGCCGCCATCGCCCGCTACGCCGTCGAAAGCAACACCGCACAGGCGGAGCTTCTGAACCTGCTCAGCATCGCCGACGCGAGCGGCGACCTCGTGCTCAGCAGTCAGGTTCCGTTCCGGAAGGTCAATATCGTCTATCGGCCGTTCTTCAGCGACCATCGCGACGACCCGTCGAAAACCTTTCTCATCGGCGACCCGATCCTCGGGAGCGCCACGGGAAAGTGGTACATCCCCATGAGCATGCGCCTCGAGAACCCGGACGGATCGTTCGCGGGCGTCGTCCTGGCGTCCGTGAACCCGTATTACTTCTCGGATTTCTACCGTCAGGTGCGTCTCGGAAAGAGGGGGGCGCTTCTTCTCACAGGCCCTTCCGGAAGCGTCCTGGCGGGATTCGTCGGCGAGGAGTCGCCTCCGTTCGGGACGTCGATCGCGTCGAGCGACATCGCAACAGCCATGCGCGGCGTTTCCGGCGGCGCCTGCATCTGCAACGGGCCGACAGACGCCGTCCGCCGCGTTGCGAGCTTCGGGGCCGGCGATCCGCACCGGAATCTCAACGTCATTGTCGGCATAGCGGAGGACGAAGTCCTGACCGGATACCGGACGCGGCGGGATTACGAAATCATCGCGGTGCTCGCGTTCAACGGCTTTGTCGCGGCGTTTTTCGTCCTGTCGAGCCGCGCCATACGCCGGGATCGGGAGGTCCGGGATGCGCTCCGGCTGAAGATCGAGGAGGAGCGCCGGGCGCAGGAAATGCTGGCGCACGCCCACAAGGAGCTGTCGCAGGCGTATGAGGACACCATCAAGGGGTGGGCGAACGCGCTGGAACTCCGGGATATCGAGACCGGGGGGCATTCGACGCGGGTGACGGACCTGACGGTCCGGATCGCGCGGCGGGTGGGAATCGACGAGGATGCTCTGGCGTACGTCCATTACGGTGCGCTGCTTCACGACGTGGGCAAGATGGGAATTCCCGACGGAATTCTGTTGAAGCCCGGCCCGCTGGACGAAGACGAGTGGCGCGTCATGAAACGCCACCCCTCCTACGCTGCGGATCTTCTCGCTCCGATAGGATTTCTTTTGCCCGCGCTCGATATCCCGTCCTGTCACCACGAGAAATGGGACGGAAGCGGCTACCCGAAAGGGCTGCGCGGGGAGGAGATCCCGCTCGCCGCACGGATTTTCGCGGTTGTCGACGTGTGGGACGCGCTGCTCTCCGACCGCCCCTACAGAAACGCGTGGACCGAAGAACGCGCGCGCGCCCACATTCTCGCGTCGAGCGGATCGCACTTCGATCCGCGCATCGTCGACGCGTTCTTCCGCGTGCTCGACGATGCCTAGTCGAAGAAGCGGCACACCTCGTCCACCGGAACCCTCGAAGACCTGAATTCGTTGACGGGGCTCTGCGGGTCCGGGTAGCCCACGGCGAGGGCCACGACGAAGGAAAACTCCTCCGGAACCGACAGCACCTCGCGCATTTGGCGGTCCGCCGTCCGCACGAAGCCGATCGCGCACGTCCCGAGCCCTTCGGCGTGCGCCGCGAGCGTCAGCTGGGTCATGAACGCCCCGCAACAGACGAGCCTGAGCGGCAGAAGATCCTCGTGGACATACACGAGAACGGCTGCCGGTGCGCCGAAGAAGCGGTAACTGCCCTCCGGGATGAATTCTCCGCTCCGTCCGGCGCGCTGCAGATAGGGATCCGCCTCGCGATACAGGCCGCGCCGCCGCTCCGAATACACTTCCGGCGCGGGCTTCGCGAGACCCGGCGACTGTGGCGCGCTTCCGCCGCTCTCGAACGTAGCGCGAACGACGCTGCGCAGGCGTTCCATCGTTTGCCCCCGGACCGCGTAGAGTTCCCACGGCTGCATGTTCCCGGCGCTCGGCGCCCTGCACGCGGCTCCAATGATCCGCCGCAGCGTTTCCGCCTCCACCGGCCTGTCCAGAAAGGCCCGCACCGAATGACGCGTTCGCAATCCTTCCGAAAGCTCCATCTTCGTCCCTCCCGTCCGTCGCTTCTCCGTGAAGCGGCGGTGTGCATCTTTCATAAGCATCATAGCCGACAATCGCCGTTTTCGCACGGATTGATGCGGATGACGTCCGGAAAACCGGTACGCGCCGCGTCCGTCGGTGCAGGAAGCGCAGCGGATGCACCCCGCGCATGAGAGGGAGTATACTGGTCGCGTTGCAACAGGTTCCGTCCCGGCTTCGTGGCGGGGCGGCGCCATCATCTCTTTTCAGGGGGGCTTGTTCGTGTATTCAGAGGCTCTTTCAAAATATCTTCCGGCCTTTTCCGACCGGAACGAACCATTCCTGCGCGTGTATGACCCCGCTCTTCAGGGCGGCGCGCCCGGGCGCTCATGGACGCGCGGAGCGTTCTGGGATATGGCGCGTCGCGCGGCGACCGTGCTTCGGCGGTTCGGCCTCGGCAAGGGCGACGCGTTCGTCGACGCCTACGGGAAGAACACGCCCGAGGATATGATGTTCCGCCTCGGCGCGACGATGGTCGGCGCCGTTCCCGTCACGGTGAACTGGCAGGCGGACGGCGTCGAGCAGATGGCCTACAAGATCGGACTTACGGAATGCCGCCTGATGCTTCACGACGCGTCGTTCCTCGAACTGACGGCGCCGGAGATGACGGCCGACATGGGGGACTTCAGAACGCAGCTCATGGCGCGCTTCCCCGAAATGGCCGCCTACGACGTCGCGCGCCTTCCGGAAGAGCCTCCGATGCCGGAGGACGAATTTCTGGGCGATCTGACGAGCGCCGACGACCGGATCGTCATCTTCACGTCCGGAACGACGGGATACCCCAAGGGAGCGTTGCTGACCTACGGAAGCTACGAGAACAACGACGCGGCGCTCGGGAAGTACCTTCTGCTCGACGACGCAGGAAAAACACCGGCGGGCAAGGGGCCGCTCTTTTTGCTCATCAATCCGCTGCATCACGCCAATTCGACGGCCGTTTCCGACATGCTCGTCCGGCGCGCGCACACGGAAATTCTCCTCTTCCCCCGGTACGGAACGTTCTACTGGAAGGCCGTTGCGGAGTGCGCCGAAGAGGGGGAGCGCCGGCGCATCGCCCCGACGGTAGCGCGGCACTTCGACTATCTGGAGCACCTTCTGGAAACCGGCGCATTGCCCGTGGACGAAGGGCGCCTCCGAAGCGCGATGAAAAAGGTCGAGTTCGTGCTCGGCTCCGCGCCCGTCGGACCGACGACGGTCGAACGGCTCAAACGCTGGACCGGGAGGATTCCGAGCGTCCGTTTCGGCTCGACCGAGACGTGTTTCCACGTTCTCGGGACGCCTCTGGATCTCGATGACGGGCGCAGGAAGGCGGCATTCGAGCGGGGATGGAGCCACACGCCCGAGACGGGGTACTGGATCGGACGGCCGCATCCGCCCCTGACGGAGGTTCGGATCGTGGAGCAGGTCGACCCGTCGAACGACGGATACATGCGCGACTGCGCCGAAGGGCAGGCCGGGTACATGGTCTGTCGCGGCGGCAACGTGATGCGGGCGTACGTGAAGAACGACGAGGGAACGACCCGCGTGTTGCGGGACGGCTGGTACCTCGGACTGCTCGACGTGGCGTTCCGGCTCACGAATCCCGACGACGGACAGGAGGACATCTACTGGGTCGGACGCGACTCCGCGCTCATCATCCGCGGCGGCGCGAACTACGCGTGCGACCAGATCAACGTGGAACTCTGCCGTTTCGTCGAAACCCGCTACGGACTTCCCTGCGACGATTTCGACCTCGCCGCAGCCGGGCTCCGTCTGGTCAGCGAACACGAGGACTCCTGCTGCGTCACGATGGAACTCAAGAGCGACCGCGCTCTGGAGTGCGCCGAAGAGATCCGGAAGACCTTCCTGACCGAGGCGAGGAGCAGCGTCTCCAAGGGGGCGAAGCCGGATTTCCTCCGTTTCGGCCGGGTGTTCCGCACGTTCAAGGGAACGATTCGCCTCGCGGAGATCAAAAAGGCCTGGATGGACGAATTCCGCTCGAATAAGTGACGGTCTTCCCGCCGAACGGGGCGGCTTTTTTTTGTGCGACCGGGCCGTTCCCTCCCGAAAATTCCGGGAGGGAACGGCTTTTTTTTATCCGAGCGGGTCCTTTCCGAGAAGCCGGAGCGAGAGCAGGCTCGTCGCCATCGCGAGAAAGACGGCCGAGAAGCCCGCGAGATACCCTGCGGCCGTGTAGGTCCCCGGCGCGCCGCCCGGGAAGAAGTTGATGATGATCCCGGTCCCCCACTGAAACACGACGGCCATCAACACCACGATCATGTTCATCGCGCCGAAGATCGCCCCCTTGTTTCCGGTGCGCGCAAGGGCGTTGACGCCGGCCATCGCGAACACGCCCCGCATTCCCGAGGTAACGCCCACGAGCAGCGTCGCGATCCCCGCGACCTCGAGCGAAAAGCCCATCGCCACAACGCCGAAGAGAAGCCCCCAGCTCAGCGTATTGCCGATGCAGACGTTCCGGATCGAACCCGGCAGCGTCTCGGGACGGATGATGTGCCCGCCCGTGATCAGCGGTCCGAGCATCATCCCGAAACTGATCATCGACGCCCAGAAACGGGCCGCGCCCGGTTCCGCGCCGTAGGCGGCGATGAACCACGAGACGCCCCAGAGCCCCTGGAAGGTCAGCATGGACGCCGAGGAGATCGCCCAGAGGATCAGGAGCCCCCGCATTCTCCGGTATCGCAGCACGTAGCGCAGCGCGTCCCATATTTCCGGGAACAGGGCCGACAGCGGTTTGCGCTCCTTTCGGGAAGCGAGTTCGCGCAGCGGGTCGTGTTTCGCCGACCTGCCGAGGACGACGGTGACCGCGAGGCTGACGAGCGTCAGAAGCCCGAACGTCGCCGTGATGCCGAATCTGTCGAGCGCGTAGCCGAGCGGAGCGACCGAGATGATGGCGCCCAGGTTCGACAACGCGAAGTTGACGCCGGCGTAGAAGCAGTATCGTTCCTGCGGAAAGGCGAAGGACTGGAACACGAGCGTCGCCGCGTACATCGGCGCCACGCCGAGGCCGGAGAGGAGGCGCCACGCGCCGAGCGTCAGCGGGGTCCGCACGAAGGTCATCAGGAGGCTCGAAAGGGCCGTCACGAACAGTCCGGCCGTAACGACGCGCACGGGGCCGAAACGGTCGTGAAGGACGCCCGCGACGGGCTGCATGAGCGCGTACGAATAGAAGTGAAGGCTCGATATGAAGCCCGTCATCGCGGCGCTCATCGCGAGGCGCTCCGCCTCCATGGGCATCACGACGGAGGCCGAAATGCGGAAGAAGATTCCGAGGAAATAGGCGGAGCCGAGGAACAGGAAGATCGGGAACGAACGGTCCGAAAGGAGCGCGCGGAGATTGTTTTTCGAAAGGGACATGGCGTCTTCCTTCCGTCAGCGGAGGCGATCCCGGGGCAGAACCCGCAGCGCCGACAGACTCGCGAAAAGCAGCGCGACGATCCCTCCGAAGCACACGAGATACCCGGTCGCGTCGTACGTTCCCGGAAGCGCCCCCGGGAAGCGGTTGATGATCCATCCCGTCCCGAACTGGAAGGCGACGGCCGTTCCGACGACGAGCATGTTCATCATCCCGAAGATCGCGCCCTTCTCGCGCGGGTCCGAAAGATCGTTGACGCCCCCCATCGTGAAGACGTCGCGGATCGCGCACGAGACGCCGAGAAGCAGGCTCGCGCCCCCGGCGACCGCAATCGGAAGCCGGAGCCCGATCGCGAGGACAAGCGCGGCCCAGCAGAGCGTGTTCCCCCAGCAGGAGAGCCGGATCAGACGAGGCAACTGCCCGGACGCGGCGGTGACCTTCACGGTCAGCAGCGCCCCGGCCATCATCCCGATGCCGAACGACGTGGCCCAGAAGCGCGCGCTCACGGCCGGGATGTCGTAGGCCGCGGCGAACCACGAGACGATCCAGAGTCCCTGGAGCGCGAGGAACGCGGCCGCGGAGAGGGCCCAGAGGATGAGGATGCCCCGCAGCTTCCGGTCGCGCATGATGCGGACGAAGGCGTTCCGGAGTCCTGCGGCGAGGGATGCGATGCCGTTCCGTCCGCCCGGTTCCCGCATCGCGGCGGACATCCGGGTCGGATCGCTCGTGCGGTTCGAGAACAGAAGGAAGGCCAGGAAGAGGCAGATGCACGAAAGCAGCGAGAAGGTCGCGGGGATGCCGAGCGTATCGATCGCGAAGCCCAGAGGGGCGACGGACGTGATGGCGCCGAGGTTCGCGACGGCGTAGTTGATTCCCGCGTAGCGGCAGTAGAGCGCGGCCGGAAAGGCGAACGCCATGAAGACCAGAACCGCCGAGTACATCGCCGCGACGCCGAAACCCGAGAAGAAGCGCCACAACGCGAGGAGCGCCGGCGTGCGGGAGGGGAGCATCAGCAGGCACGCGGTCGCCGTTGCGAGAAGCGCCGCGGCGACGACCCGGACCGGGCCGAAGCTGTCGTGAAGCGACCCGGAAACGGACTGCATCGCCGCATACGAGCAAAAGAAAAGACTCGAAATGAGTCCGGTCATCGTAGCGCTCATTCCAAGGCGCACGGCCTCCATCGGAAGCACCACGGACGCCGAGATGCGGAGCAGAAGGCTCATGAAATAGGCGCTCACGAGGATTGCATACAGAATATGCGCGCGCTTCATCGGAAGGGGAGCTTCGAAGTCCGGTTTGAGGCGATGGTCCTGTTCGGTACATCGAGACGACATGAAATGATATCCTTTCCAGCGGATGGGACCGTATCCCTGTGTTGTGCCCGAAAATAAAGCATATCACACGGGCGGCGGAATCGCTCTTTCCGGCAGCGCAAATCGTGATAGACTGGGAAAAACTCCGGAAGGGACGTGACGCAATGAGCGGGCAGAACTCCGCCGGGAAGGATTTCATCCGGGCGACATGGTACCGGAATATGCCGCAGCAATCGGATCAGGAAAAGATGCTCCCCCAGCCGCCATACGAACTGGAGCCCGCGCCGGACGCGCGGCGCGTATCGCTCCCGTCGCCCCGGGAATGCCGCGTCCCGCCGACCGACCTGCGTGCGGCCATCGAGGAGCGCCGGAGCGTCCGAAGCTATGCGGACATCCCGCTGGAACCCGAAGAACTCTCATGGCTTCTCTGGGCGACGCAAGGGGTGCGCAGCCTGTGGCCGGAGCGCAACGTGACCTTGCGGACCGTTCCGTCCGCCGGGTGCCGCCACCCCTTTGAGACCTACCTCGCTCTTTCGCGCGTGGCGGGAATCGCGCCGGGGATCTACCGCTACCTTGCGTCCGCGCACGAACTCGTCGAGTGTTCGACGGACACGCGTCTCATCGGACGGCTCGTGACGGCCTGCCACAGACAGACGTTCCTCCTCTCCGCGGCCGCGCTGTTCTTCTGGACGGCCGTGACCTATCGCTCCGAATGGCGATACAAGGAACGCGCATGGCGGTATTTCTTTCTCGACGCGGGGCACGTCTGCCAGAATCTCTACCTCGCGGCCGCCCCTGTGGGATGCGGCGTCTGCGGCGTCGGGGCGTTCGACGACGAGGAAGTTGCGCGGATACTGGGCCTTCCGGACTCGGTGGACGGGACGCAATCGGCGAGCATCCCCGTGTACGCCGCCGCCGTCGGAAAACTGCCGCTATAGCGGCGTCCCCGCAGCGTCAGGCCCCATTCGCCGCGAGCCACCGTTTCGTCCACGGGCAGGCTGCGATGCACCTGCCGCAGATCGTGTGGCCGAAGCCGTGTTCTTCCTTGAGCCGCAGCAATTCCGCGGCGCAGGCGTGAATGTCGACGAATTCGTCCCGGTGCAGCCCCGCACGCCACGTCCGGCCCGACGGGGCGTGCGCCGGGCAGACCTTCACGCACTCGCTGCACGATCCGCACCCTGAAACCTCCACCGGATCTCCGGTTTCCAGCGGCGCGTTCGTCAGGATCGTCGAAAGCCGCACGGCCGAACCGAACTCCTTCGTGACGAACAGGTCCGACTTCCCGATCCATCCGAGGCCGGACCGCACGGCCGCAAGTTTGTGGGGCAGCGGCGACGTCCACGTGAGGCGATCGTAATTCCCGGTCGATGCGGCATAGGCTTCCGCCGTGTATCCGGCTTCTCTCAGGAAGGCCGCGCCCTTTTCGGCGAGTTCCGTCAGCAGGGCGTTGGAACGGTTGTACTCCCCTTCGTACTCGTGTGTCGGCCCGTTGGAGATTCCCGCGATGATCCGGGGGGTCAGCGCGACGACGATCGAAACGCCGACCGGAAGATCCGGCCGATCGCGTCCCGGAATCGACCGGAGGTCGGCGGCCCCGACGAGACCGGCCCCGGCGGATGTGAGCATGGTCCGCAGCGATTGCGTCAGCGTCATGAACAGGTCCTCCTTGTCAGCAGGACGTCCCGCGCCCCGCTTCCGGCGACAGAATACCACGGAAGCGGTGCGAATGCATGTCGCCGCCCGACGTCGAGAAATGCAGCCGGATTCCGGTGAATATTGAAATAGAATGGAAAATGCAGGCCGACTGCTTGACTTCCGCATCCGATCCCCTATACTTCCTTTTCACATGGAACGCAGTTGAATCGCATCAACACGAGGTGTTCGACATGCTGGATTTCTTTTCGCACATACCCCTCTTCGGTACGGCGCTCAACAGCGGCGCGATCCTGATCGGCGGAACGGCCGGCATCCTGCTGACCTCCCGCTTCCCGAAGCGGATCATGGAGACGACGTTGCAGGGAATGGGGCTCGTCACGCTCTTTCTCGGCCTGAGCATGGCGCAAAAGTCGGCGAACCTTCTGCTGATGGTGGGCAGCATCGTTCTCGGGACGATCCTGGGCGAAGCGCTGCAACTGGAAGATCGCGCGGGCCGGCTCGTGGACCGTCTGAAAAAGACGCTGCGAATCGGCGGCGAAGGCTTCTCCGACGGGATGGTGACGTCGTCGCTGCTCTTCTGCGTGGGGTCGGTCGCGATCCTCGGCTCGTTCGAGGAGGGGCTTCACGGGACGCATACGCTGCTCGCGACGAAGGCCGTCATGGACGGGGTCGCCTCCGTCGCGCTGGCGGCGTCGATGGGGATCGGGGTGCTTTCGTCGTCGATTCCCGTGTTTCTCTACCAGGGGACGCTGGCGTTGCTGGCGCGGTCGCTCCAGTCCGTTCTCCTTCCGGGCGTCGTCGCCGAGATCACCGCGACGGGCGGCATCCTCCTGATCGGGATGGGAATCTCGATTCTCGGGATCAGGAAACTTCCGGTGCTGAATATGCTGCCGTCCCTTCTTTTCGCCGGACTGCTGGCGTTCTGGTTCGTATAGACTTATATAGAGGAAGAACGGGCCGCGCGCGGTTCTCCGGAGTCGAGCCCGGCGCGGGGCTTTGCGCGATGTCGATTCCCGAAGTTGCGGCAACAGACGGAAAAGGCCCCTGCGACAATTGTCGCAGGGGCCTTCCTATCGTTCGCGAAAAGATCCCTTCCGTCTGTTTCACGGCTCCTGATTCCGGACGGATGTTCATCGAAATTTCGGTTGTTTCCTTCCCGATGCGTCGCTCCCGGATCTTTCGCTACAGCATCGACGCGATCGCCTCTCCGACTGCGGCGGTCTTCCCTTCGCCTCCGAACTCGAACGGAAGCGCGCGTTCGTCCGCCGTCCCCAGGAAGCGTTCCACGGCGCTTTCGACCGCCTTCGCCGCCTGCTTTTGTCCGATGTGGTCCAGAAGCAGCGCCCCGGTCAGGATCGCCGCGATGGGGTTCGCCTTCCCCGTTCCTGCGATGTCCGGTGCGGATCCGTGGATCGGCTCGAACATCGAGAGCTTGTCGCCGATGTCCGCCCCCGCCGCGACGCCGAGCCCGCCCGCGAGGCCCG
>ERZ1645192.5301-NODE-5301-length-9993-cov-10.304689_pt1 | contig 9993 bp, 9 predicted proteins | sample MGYA00575354_ERZ1645192 | MGnify/ENA primary metagenome ERZ1645192 (study PRJEB40844, sample SAMN11349763) | freshwater sediment metagenome | isolation source: river sediment | host: Sediment | place: India: Faizupur Khadar , New Delhi | collected 2017-02-21 ...
CGATCGGCGCGCAGAGCGCGCCGGGGCCGGCGGCGGGCCGGGTTGCGGCGGCGGTCGACGGCGGGCTGTAGACCGGCACGGCGGCGGGCGCGGGCGCGGGTGGCGCGGCGTGGGGCGCGCCGGGGTAATGCCCCTCGTCGTCCTGCAGGATTTCCACCTGGACGTCGTAACTCTTGCCGTTGACGGTGACGCGGAGCTGTTTCATGGCCAATCTCCAGTGTGCGGTGCGGGTCAGAACTTGGCGCTGCCCGTCGAGTGGGAGCGCATGATATCCAGCCGTCCGATGCGGGACCAGGCGGCCTGGGTTTCATCCTGGTGGATGTGAATGTGGTGGATCCGGACCGGCTCGCGCAGGGCCACGGTGACCGCCGCGGCGATGGCGGCCAGCACGTCCGCCGGGATGGCGTTGTCGGCGGCGGCGGCCGTCGCCGGCCGGCGGGAGGCCCAGCGGTCGGCCGCGCCCATCAGCATGATCACCACCTGCAGGGTGAACAGTGTCAGAACGACGATGCCCATCCCGATCAGCGTCAGCATCAGCCCGAAGACGATGTCGCTCATGGGACGCCTCTACAACGGGATGTTGCCGTGCTTCTTGGGCGGGCGGGTCTCCCGCTTGGCGCGGAGCGCGTGGAGCGCCAGGATGAGCAGCCGCCGCGTGTCGCGCGGCTCGATGACGTTGTCGATGAAGCCGCGGCCGGCGGCCACGTACGGATTGGCGAACTCGCGCCGGTACAGGTCCACCATGTCCCGGAACGCCGCCTTCGGATCGGCGGCCTCCTGAATTTCCTTGCGGAAGACGACCTCGACCGCGCCCTCGGCGCCCATGACGGCGATCTCGGCACTGGGCCAGGCGTAGACCCGGTCGGCGCCCAGGTCCTTGCTGCACATGGCCAGGTACGCGCCGCCATACGCCTTGCGGACGATCACGGTGAGCTTGGGCACGGTGGCCGACGAGTAGCTGAACAGCAGCTTGGCGCCGTGGCGGATGATCCCACCGTGCTCCTGGCCCACGCCGGGGAGGAAGCCGGGCACGTCCACCAGGTTGACCAGCGGGATGTTGAAGGTGTTGCAGAAGCGGATGAAGCGGGCGCCCTTGTCGCTGGCGTTGATGTCGAGCACGCCGGCCAGCACCATGGGCTGGTTGGCCAGCACGCCCACGGTCATCCCGCCCAGCCGCGCCAGGCCGATGATCAGGTTGGGCGCGTAGTCCGCCTGGATTTCCAGGAAGTCGCCGCCGTCCACCAGGCCGGTGATGACGGCGCGCATGTCGTATGGTTCGCGGGGGTCGTCCGGGACCAGCTCGTTGAACCGGGGATCGTCCGCGACCACGAGGTCGTCGATGGGGATGCTGGGCGGATCCTGCAGGTTGTTGTTGGGGAGGAAGCTCAGCAGCCGGGCGGCGATGACGAACGCCTCCCGGTCGTCGGCGGCGGTGAAGTGGATGTTGCCGCTGATCCGGGCGTGGGCGTCGGCCCCGCCGAGGGCCTCCGGGGTGATCGACTCGCCGGTGGCCGCCTTGATGACGTTGGGGCCGGCGATGAACATCTGGCTGGTGCCGCGCACCATGATGACGAAGTCGGTCATGGCCGGACTGTAGGCGGCCCCGCCGGCGCAGGCGCCGGCGATGATGGAGAGCTGCGGGACGACGCCGCTGAGCAGGGTGTTAGCGTAGAAGATCCGGCCGTAGCCGCTCAGCGCGTCCACGCCCTCCTGGATCCGGGCGCCGCCGCTGTCGTTGATGCCGATGACGGGCGCCCCGCACTTGAGGGCGTCCGTCATGATGCTGACGATCTTGTGCGCGTGCATTTCGCCCACGGACCCGCCCGAGCAGGTGAAGTCCTGGGAGAACGCGAACACCAGCCGGCCGTTGATGGTGCCCGAGCCGGTGACGACCCCGTCGCACGGGATCTCCTGCTGCTCCATGCCGAACTGGACGCAGCGGTGAGCGATGAACGTCTTCGTTTCCACAAAGGTGTCCGGATCGAACAGGACGGCCAGTCGTTCGCGGGCCGTCAGCTTGCCGGCGGCATGCTGCTTGTCGATTCGGGCGGGGCCGCCGCCCGCCTGGATCCGGGCGATTTTTTCCTGCAGGGCGGCGATCTTGTGCTGGGTTGTGTCGTGGCTCATGGTCACCTCGTGTTCAGGCGGACGGCCGCCCGGGCCGCGGGCGGCGGACGCCGGCGGGACGGGTCAGGCGGCCTTCAGTACTGGTGCGTCATGAGCGCCAGGGTGCTGAGGTGCCGGTCGATCTCGTCGGGATGGACGCTGACGCTGGACGCCGCCAGGTTCCAGCCCTCGGGCAGGTGCTGGTAGATATCCATGATCCGCATCTTGTACTCGAAGGTTTTGTTCTGGGGGAGGTCGCCGCAGACCCGGGCGATGTAGCAGACGATGGCGGTGTCGCCGTAGAACGCGAAGTCCACGTCGGACAGTTCCCAGGTGGAGTAGTGCTGGTGTTCGATCACCCGCTCCACGTCATGGAGATACTGGTCGCGGTCGCGGATCACCTGGCGGGACCGGGCGATGAAACCCTTCCAGTTGGGCAGGTGGGTGCGGGCGAGCGCCTCGCGGTCGCGCTGGGCGAACGCCTGGAAAATCGAATCGATGTGGGCCAGAATCTCTTCGCAGTCCTTGGCATGGCTCTCGAGGGATTGGGACATCGTTGCCTCCGGCCAAAGTATGGAAAAAACATTATATAGGCAATGGTTTGTAAGCGTCAATCATGTTCACCCGGGCCGTGGAACACGGCGCGCGGGGCCACGGCGCTGTGCTATCATAATAGTCAGCCGTGGCGGTGCGGCGGTTGTCCGGGAAATGGTTACCTCCGTGGATTTGCCGTCCGCAACCGCCGCGGCGTTTTCGCCCCGGCCGGCGGCCGGAGTTGCGGCCGGCGACCGAAATGGGCTATAATCCGGCCATCTTCCGATTCGATCAAGGAACAACCCGTTATGAACACATTGCGTCTTTTGGCCATGGCCCTGGCCCTGCTCGGCGTCGTCGGAACCGCGCGGGGCGACGTGGTCCGCATTGTGCTGGACGGGGCGGTGGATCCGGTCCGTGCCGAGTTCATCGTCGCGGCGATGCAGGAGGCGGACCAGCAGAACGCCGCGCTCATCGTACTGGAAATGGACACGCCAGGCGGGCTCGGCGACTCGATGAAAGCCATCATCCGCGCGATCCTCAACGGCCGGACGCCGGTGGCGGCCTTCGTCACCCCGAGCGGCGCCCATGCCGCCTCGGCCGGCTTCTTCATCCTGGTGGCGGCCGACGTGGCGGCCATGGCGCCGGGGACCAACTCCGGCGCCGCCCACCCCATCATGGCTTTCGGCGGCGTGATGCCCATCCCGGAGGACGAGAAGACCAAGCCGATCTTCGAGAAGATCCAGAACGACATCCTGGCCTACCTGCGCGGCATCGTGCGCCAGCGGGGCCGCAACGAGGAGGCGGCGGTGGCCGCCGTCAAGCAGAACGCGTCCTACACCGCCGCGGAGGCGCTGGACGCGAAGCTGATCGACCTGGTGGCGAAGGACGAGGCGGAGCTGCTGAAACTGCTCGACGGCCGCACGGTGCGCAAATTCGACGGTCGCGAGGTGGTCCTGAAGTTGACCGGCCAGGCGGTGCGCACGGTGGAGATGTCGCTGCGCCAGCAGGTGCTGGCGTTCGTCTCCGATCCCAATGTGGCCATCATCCTGGCCCTGGTGGGCATCCTCGGCCTCTTCTTCGAGTTCTCCCATCCCGGCTTCTACGCGCCGGGGGTGGTGGGCGGCATCTGCCTGCTCCTGGCCCTGCTGGGCTTCTCGCTGCTGCCGCTGAACTATGTCGGCGTGCTGCTGATCATCGTGGCGGTGGGATTGTTCATCGCCGAGATCAAGGTGCAGGGCTTCGGCGTCCTGGGCATCGCCGGCATCGTCAGCCTGGTGCTGGGCTTCCTGATGCTGGTGGACAGCCCCGATCCCAACTTCGGCGTGGCCTGGTCGGTGGTGCTGGGCGTGGCGGTGCCGGTGGGGGTGCTGCTGCTGCTCCTGAGCCGCCTGGTCATCCGGGCGATGCGCCGACGGTCCGCCACCGGCCAGGAGGGCATGGCGGGCGTCGCGGGACGGAGCGTGACGGAGTTGGCGCCGGCAGGGCGGATTCACGCCCGTGGCGAGTACTGGAACGCGGTGTCGGCGTCCGGCGCCGCCATCCCGGCGGACACACCGGTGGTGGTGATCCGGGCCGAGGGACTGGTTCTGTACGTGGAGCCGCAGAATAAGAATACAACCCAAGGAGGTCAGTTATGATACCGGGTATGACGTTTACGACCGTTGCCGTCGTTTTCCTGTTCCTCTTCTTTCTGAATTGGATCAAGGTCATCCGGGAGTACGAGCGCGCGGTGATCTTCCGGCTCGGCAAGGTGCTGCCGGGCGCCAAGGGGCCGGGTCTGATCCTGGTGTTCGCCCCCATCGACAAGATGGTCAAGGTGGACCTGCGGACGATCACCCTCGACGTCCCGCCGCAGGACGTCATCACGAGGGACAACGTCTCGGTGAAGGTCAACGCGGTGGTCTACTACCGGGTGCTTGATGCGGTCAAGGCGGTGATCGATGTGGAAAACTACCTGTACGCCACATCCCAGTTGGCTCAGACCCACCTCCGTTCGGTCCTGGGCGAGGTGGAGCTGGACGACCTGTTGAGCAAGCGCGAGGCGTTGAACCTCCGCCTGCAGGAGATCCTGGACCGGGACACGGACCCGTGGGGAGTCAAGGTGTCGAAGGTCGAGGTCAAGTCGGTGGACCTGCCGCAGGAGATGCAGCGCGCCATGGCCAAGCAGGCCGAGGCCGAGCGCGAGAAGCGGGCCAAGATCATCCACGCCGACGGCGAGTTCCAGGCGTCCAAGACCCTGGCCAACGCCGCTGCTGAGCTGGAGAAGCAGAAGGTTGCGATTCTGCTGCGCTACCTCCAGACGTTGACCGAGATCGGCGTCGAGAAAAACACGACCATCGTCTTCCCGCTGCCCATGGAGCTTTTGGGCCACCTGATGAAGGATCGCTAGCGCGCCGGCCCTTGGTGGGCCGGCCCGGAGTGTGATATAAATTCGGGCAGCAGGTGGTGCCGGGTCCGCGCCGGCGGCGGCGCGGCAATTCTGCCGTGGGGAAAGCGCATGCGTGACAAGGACAACTCCAAGGAAAAGACGGTGGTCCTGAACAACCGGGACATCGTCCTGATGTTCGCCTTCTTCGTCGTGGTGCTGGTGGTGGTGTTCACCATCGGGCTCATGGTGGGCCGCTCCTTTACCGAACCGGTCGACGAGTCCGCCCTGGCGGGCCAGCCGGCGGGAGCGGGCGAGAAGGCCCCGGCGCCGGCCGGCGCGGAACCCAGTCCGGCCATCGAGGAGATCACGCTGCCGCCGCCGCGCGATGACACGACCCGGGCCGGCGTTCCGCCGACAGCTCAGCCGGCCACCCAGCCTGCCGCTGTCGCGACGCCGACCACCGCGCCGGCTGCGGCCGGCCCGAAGCCTGCGCCGGCGACGACGCCGGCGCCGACCAAGCCGGCCCCGCCGTCCGCGACACCGGCCGCGCCCGCCGTCGCGGGGACGACGTACTTCGTCGTCCAGGCCATGGCCACCCGGGATCTGGCCGAAGCCCGCCAGATGGTGGACCGGCTCAAGGGCAAGGGCTACGACGCCTTCGTCAAGATCGCCGACGCCGGCAGCTCCGACGGCATGCACCGCGTCCAGGTGGGCAAGTTCAAGGACCAGGCTCATGCCCGCGAACTGGTGACCCGCCTGAAGAAGGACGGCTTCGAGGCATTTCCCCGGAAAGTGACGGAGTGACGATGCAGCGGCAGCGCCTGCCGGATTGGCTTCGCAACGTCAGCGTGCACGGCGCCGCCACCCACGGCACCCGGCAGGTGTTGCGCCGGCACGGCCTGAACACCGTCTGCGAGGAGGCGCGCTGCCCCAACCGCGGCGAGTGTTTCTCCCGCCACACCGCCACCTTTCTGATTCTCGGCGACAGCTGCACCCGCGGCTGCGGCTTCTGCGCGGTGGACCACCGCCCGCCGCGCCCCCCCGACCCGGCCGAGCCGGCGGCGATCGCCCGCGCGGCGGCGGAACTGGACCTGCGCTACCTGGTCATCACCTCGGTCACGCGCGACGACCTCCCCGACGGCGGCGCCGGTCACTTCGCCGCGGTGATCCGCGCCGCCCGGGCGGCGCGGCCGGGTCTCCGGATCGAGGTGCTGGTCCCCGATTTCCAAGGCGACGCCGCGGCGGCGCGGACCGTGCTCGAGGCGGCGCCCGACGTCTTCAACCACAACGTGGAGACCGTGCCGCGGCTCTATCCGGCGGTCCGCCCGCAGGCCGACTACGCCCGGTCGCTCGCGGTGCTCCGGCAGGCCGCGGACTGGCGGCCGGCCGTCCCGGTCAAGAGCGGCCTCATGGTGGGTCTGGGCGAGGAACGGGACGAGGTGATGGCGGTGCTGGGCGACCTGCGCGCCGCCGGCGTGATGCTCGTGACCATCGGCCAGTACATGCAGCCCCGCCGCGGCAATCTGCCGGTGGTCCGGTACGTCCACCCTGACGAGTTCCGCGCTTACGAGCGCGACGCGATGGCCCTGGGCTTCCAGGGCGTCTTCGCCGGTCCGCTGGTGCGGAGTTCCTATCTGGCCGAACAGCTCTTCCGCCCCGACTCCGGCGGCGCCTGACGCGTCCGGCCAACCGCTTCGCAGGATGCCATCCATGCCCGATACCCAACCGACGCCGCCGCCGCCCGAACCGCCGACTCCCGCCGCGGCGCCGCCGGCGGGCCCCGAGCGCTGGTTGGATTACGCGCGCTACCCCCTGGGCACGGCGCTGTTCCTCATCCTGGCCTTTCCCCGCTTCGACGTCTGGCCGCTGGCCTGGGTGGCGCTGGTCCCGCTGCTCTACCACTTGGGCCGCTGCGCCTGCGGCCGGGCGGCGTTCCTGTCCGGCTTCACCGCCGGCGCCCTGTTCTTCCTCGGCCTGCTGTACTGGGTGCCGCGGGCGATGATGGCCTACGGCGGCGTCCACCCCGTGCTGGCGGGCGGGGTGTTCGTCCTCATGGCCGGCGTGCTGGCCCTGTTCGTCGGCGCCTTCGCCTGGGTGCAGTGGCGGATGTTCCGCCGATGGGGGTGGAAGGCGGCGCTGCTGGCCCCGTTTGTCTGGACGGCGCAGGAATACGCCCGCAATTACCTGGCGCTCACCGGCTTCCCGTGGGGGAACCTGGGAACCAGCCAGGCCTACTTCGGTTTCCTGATTCAGATCGCCGACACCACCGGCGTCTACGGCGTCTCCTTCCTGGTGGCGGCGATCAACACGGTCCTGCTGCTGGCGATGGTGCCCGACGTCCCGCGCAAGCTCAAGCTGTACTGGGCGGCGCTGGTGGGGATGGCGCTCTTCTATTGTTTCATCTACGCCGAGCTCCGCTACGCGACCTTCCCGGCGACGGCGGGCGAGCCGCTGGCGGTGGCCGGCATCCAGCCGAACATCCGCGACGAGGACACCCGGGAGCAGGTGGCGATCGTGCACCGGGTCGACTATCCCCGGTTGCTGGCCGACGTGATGGCGGCGGCACCGGCCACCCGCCTCGTGGTGTTTCCCGAAAGCCCCACACCCTACGCGTTCGACCGCGACCCCGCCTACCGCCAGCTCATGACCGGCATGGCGGCGGCCCATCGGGTCACCCTCTTGTTCAACGGCATTCGCTTCAGCGGCCGGACGTACTACAACGCCGTGTATGCCGTGGGGCCGGACGGGCGCCCGGGCGGGGCGTACGACAAGTCGCGGCTGGTGCCGTTCGCCGAGCACGTCCCGTTCCAGAACCTGTTCTTCTTCGCCCGGGCCATGAGCCAGGAGATCAGCGACTTCGCCCCGGGCGCGGGACCGGTGCCGCTGGAAGCGGCCGGCGTGCCGGTGGGCGTCTCGGTCTGCTACGAGGCGATCTTTCCCGAGTACCTGCGCGCGCTCACCGCGGCGGGCGCCCGGCTGCAGGTCAACGTCACCAACGACGCCTGGTTCGGCCGCACCGCCGCTCCCTGGCAGCACGTCCAGCACAGCCTGCTGCGGGCGGTGGAGAACCGCCGCTGGGTGGTCCGGGTTGCAAACTCGGGAATCAGTGTTATAATCGACCCCTTCGGGCGGGTCACGGCGCAAATCCCGCCCTTCGCGCGAGGCACGCTGACCGGGCAAGTGCACCCCCTGTCCCAACGGAGCCCCTACGTGGCGATCGGCGACGCGTTCGCCTGGCTCTGTGTGGCCGTCACGGCTCTCGGCGCGGGAATCCCCTGGCGCAGGAAACGATCCGATGAGCATCGCACTGGACGAAATCAAGACTGAGCTGAGCGGAATTGTGGGCCGCATCCGGGACGTCCGGGGGTATCTTTGACTTCGACGCCTGCGCCCGTGAATTGCAGGAGCTGGAAACCCAGGCGGCGGCGCCCGATTTCTGGAACGACCAGAACCGGGCCCAGGACGTCTTCCGCCGCACCCGCCATCTGAAAAACAACATCAAGCTGGTCGAGGGACTGGAGGCCATGGCCGCCGACGCCGGCGCCCTGGTGGAGCTGGCCGAAGAGGGCGAGGACGTGGCCGCCGACCTGCAGGAGCTCATGGCCAAGCTGGGCCTGCAGACCCAGGAGGCGGAGCTCCGCACCATCCTCAGCGGCGACTTCGACGACAAGAACGCGTTCCTGACCATCCACTCCGGCGCCGGCGGGACCGAGAGCCAGGACTGGGCGGAGATGCTGCTCCGCATGTACCTGCGCTACGCCGAAAAGAAGGGCTTCAGCACGCGCATGATCGACACCCAGCCCGGCGAGGAGGCCGGGATCAAGTCGGCCACCTTCCTGGCCGAGGGGGAGTACGCCTTCGGCTTCCTGAAGGCCGAGAGCGGCGTCCACCGGCTGGTCCGCATCTCCCCCTTCGACTCGGCCGCCCGGCGGCACACCTCGTTCGCGTCCGTGTTCGTGTATCCCGAGATCAGCGACGACATCGACGTGGCCATCGAGGAGAAGGACATCCGGGTGGACACCTTCTGCGCCTCCGGCCCCGGCGGGCAGGGCGTGAACACCACCTACTCGGCGGTGCGGATCACCCATTTCCCCACCGGCATCGTGGTGCAGTGCCAGAACGAGCGCAGCCAGATCCGCAACAAGGAAGTGGCCATGAAGGTGCTGCGCGCGCGCCTGTTCGAGCTGGAGCTGGAGAAGAAACGGGCCGAGATCGCCGAGCGGGAGAACGCCAAGAAGGACATCGCCTGGGGCAGCCAGATCCGCTCCTACACCCTCCAGCCGTACCGCCTGGTCAAGGATCACCGCACCAAGGTGGAGATCGGCAACGTGGACTCGGTGCTCGACGGCAACCTCGACGAGCTGATCAAGGCCTACCTGGTCCAGTTCCGCGGGAAATAGCCCGCCGCGGGCTTGCCGCCCCTTTCACCGCCGCGGCGCCTCGTCCGCTCGCAAGATCGGGCGAAATCACTCGTTAGCCAACAGTTCGAGTCTCAGCAGATCCACGACGGTCAGCCGGCCGTCGCCGTCCATCTCGCCGCCCGGCCAGGGCTGGTCCCACAGTCCGCCCGCCAGCACCTGGCGCAGGCGGGACACGTCGGCGCGGTTGACTTCCCCCTCGCCGGTCAGGTCCCCCGGCAGCGTGACGGGCGGGAAGGCGTATCCGGCGATCCCCTCGGAGATGTACCCGAACTGCAGGATGGCCGTTTGGACTTCCGCCCGGTCGGTGGTGTAGTGATGGTCCCCCTTGGCATGGTAGAGGCGGAAGACCGGGATGGCGCCCGGGGAACAGGCGGCAAGCAGGTGGCGGCAGGTGCCCTCGTCGATGTAACCCAGGACCATGGCTTGGGCCTTCTCCAGCGCGCTGATGGTGTAGAAGTGATCCTCCAGGCCGGGACTGTACAGGCGGAAGAGCGGCCGGGCGCCCGGCGCGTCGGCGGCGGGCGACTGCCAGGCGACGCGCTCGAACTCGTAGCCGGCCGG
>ERZ1645192.5303-NODE-5303-length-9991-cov-5.031904_pt1 | contig 9991 bp, 4 predicted proteins | sample MGYA00575354_ERZ1645192 | MGnify/ENA primary metagenome ERZ1645192 (study PRJEB40844, sample SAMN11349763) | freshwater sediment metagenome | isolation source: river sediment | host: Sediment | place: India: Faizupur Khadar , New Delhi | collected 2017-02-21 ...
CCTTCATATTTAATCAATATCTCAGACTCTTCAACAACTTCCTCCGTCAACGATGCATAGCCCGCAAAGTGATCGTAGACGAACGGAACATGCTGAATGATTTCCTGCAGACTTACCTGTGGTCTTAGCACGAGATTCGAAAGTTTGACTTTCTGCTGAATAGGTGCTGTACCCAGGATCTCGAGCAAAGGATTTACCTGATCAGGAGAAATGGATTGCTCGGAGAGAAAACGGATGGCTTTCTGAACAGCTTCCTGTTTAGCCAGTGCTGTGTTATACCTGTTCTCCCCGGCAAGCCCGAGCTGGTATGACAAAGGAGTTAGACGGATATCGGCATTATCCTGCCGCAACAATATCCTGTACTCAGCCCTGGAGGTAAACATGCGGTAGGGTTCATCAATGCCCTTGGTAATCAAATCATCGATCAGAACACCAATGTAGGCATCTGATCTTTTAAGGATAAAAGGGGCTTGGTCACGAATTGCCAGATGTGCATTGATTCCGGCCATCAATCCCTGAGCAGCAGCTTCCTCATATCCGGTTGTCCCGTTGATCTGCCCGGCAAAGAACAGATTTTTTACAAGGAGGGTTTCAAGTGAAAAGCCAAGCTGTTCAGGGGGGAAATAGTCGTACTCAATGGCATATCCCGGACGAAATATTCTGGCATTTTCAAAACCGGGAATCTTCTGCAATGCCTTGTATTGAATATAGTCGGGAAGAGAAGAGGAAAATCCATTCACATAATACTCCACTGTATCCCAACCCTCGGGTTCAACAAAAAGTTGATGACGGTCCTTGTCACTGAAGCGGTCAATTTTATCTTCAATCGAAGGACAATACCGGGGTCCACGGCCCTCTATCCTACCGGCAAACATCGGAGATTCATCGAAACCAAGACGAAGAATATCGTGAACTTCCGGGCTGGTATAAGTAAGGTAGCAGCTCCTCTGTTTCAGGAGCCGGGGCGTATCTGTATACGAAAACTTCCCGGGATCCTCGTCTCCCTTCTGCTCAACCATCCTTGAGAAATCAATTGATCGCCCATCAACCCTGACTGGTGTACCGGTTTTGAGCCGTGCAGATTTAAATCCCAGCGATACCAGGTTCTCGGTAAGTCCGGCAGAAGGTTTGTCACCCATGCGGCCTCCCCCGAAATTCTTTGTGCCAATGTGAATTATTCCGTTAAGGAAAGTCCCATTGGTTAGAATAACAGATCTGGCATGAATGGTCTGACCCATGGCGGTGTTTACCCCTACTACCCTGCCATTCTCTACAAGTAAACCTGTAACCGTATCCTGCCAGAAATCGAGGTTCGGGGTGGCTTCAAGCATCAGACGCCATTTTTCTGAAAACCGCATCCGGTCGCTTTGAGCCCTGGGACTCCACATGGCAGGGCCCTTGGATCTGTTGAGCATCCTGAACTGAATCATCGTATGGTCGGTTACAATTCCTGAGTAACCTCCCAAAGCATCAATTTCCCTGACAATCTGCCCTTTTGCAATACCTCCCATCGCGGGGTTGCACGACATCTGGGCAATGGTATTCATATTCATGGTAATCAGCAGCACAGAAGAGCCCATATTGGCTGCCGCTGCTGCTGCCTCACTTCCTGCATGACCAGCACCTACAACAATTACATCGTATTCTTTAAACATTTAATTCTGTTTCACGTGGAACAATCGAAATTCAGACACAGGCTGTACGTATCAAACAAAAAAAAGAGCCCGATGTTGTCTGACATCAGGCTGCAAAGTTAGCGATTAAATATTGTTCCGTAAGGCGACTATCAGGGCTTGATAGCCAGATATTGATCTTCTTTGCTTCGCATCTGTTTTTCCTCTTCAGCCGTCTTATCATTGTAGCCGCATAAATGTAGAATCCCATGGATGATCACCCTGGAAAGTTCCTCAGCAAAAGATCTTGAATAGGACAACGAATTCTCTTTTACCCGATCGATGCTGATAAAAATATCTCCGGATATCAGATTGCCATCGTTGTAATTGAATGTGATGATGTCAGTCAGTGTATCATGATCGAGATACTTCACATTCATTTCGTAAAGGGTATCGTCGTTGCAGAAGATGACGCTCAGCTCCCCTGGGATTTTTCCTTCGTGTACAATGGTATCTTCAATCCATTGTTTTGTTTTGCGTACACCTTTGTGACGGTAGCTGGTATTTTCAGAGAAAAAACTGATCCTTGGCTGATTCACTGTTATCAGGATTTGTAAGTGATGACTATTGTTAATCAAATAAACTTAAGTACTGGCCGCCTCAACGGTTTTTTCTGCACAAAACAGACTGACAGATCGGATCAATGAAAATGACGACTTCGTGCACAGACAAACAGGCTGAAGGTTGGTAAAGGATTTCTGACAAACATGACTGTTCTTAGTTTTTCGAGGCCGGGATGTTCATGAAATACTCGTTGACCATATTCTTGTAGTACGTTTTAAACGAAGGTGGCACACTCCTCAGCATTTCCGTTTCACTGTTCTGAAGCCCCTTTTTGCGGAAGAACTGTTCAGGGTCGGGCCGGAGTATGTCCTGACCCTGTTTCGACTCCCTCCTCTCTTCCTGCTCACGCTGCATCTCCGCTTTTTCAGATTCAAGCATTCTGGTCAATATTTCTTCCTGGCGACGCATGGTTTCCTGATTCAGAATTTTGTTCACCAGTTCCGTTTCAGATTTTTCCATCTCTTCAATCATCTTGTTCAGTCCTTTCTGATTCAGCGACCCCTCTTTCTGCAACTGATCACGGTATTCCTGCAATTGATTCCGGAGTGCCTGCTGCTGTGCTGCCATACGGGCCATCTGTTCACTCATCGAACCCTGTCCGGTTTTCCCCTTCTCCCCTTTTCCCTCTTTGAGACTTTTGCGGATAGCCTCCATCTGCTGATTGAGTTTCTCCTGCATCTGTCGCATCGATTTCATAGAGGAGGGTTTTCCCATTCCCGGGTTCGGACAACTTTTACCCGATTTTGATGAGGATTTCGAAGACATATTCTGCTGCATCTTTTTCATCGATTCCGCAAGCATCAGCGCCAGGTTGTTTACCGATGTCATCACAAACTGCTGCTTACCCCTGGCTGCCGGGATGGCACGGTTGTTCATTGAAACCATTACCTGCTCAAGGTTATCGTTGATGGAGGAAATTTCACGGTTGACAAAGGATTCAATCATGGGTTGACGCTTACTCAAAGCAGTGAGCGAATCTTCAACCATCTGAAGATTGTCGCCGATGGCTTTCTGCTGATCCACGATGCCCGAAAACTGCGGATCGTTCCGGTTTATACCATTTAACCTGTTGATGAGCTTTTCCTGGTCAAAGGAAATCCTTACGAGATTTTCAAGAATGGCCCTCAACGACTCTATGTCTTCACCCAACTCTTCTTCTTCCATTTCCTGTTGCATCTCAAACAGATCTTCACCCATTTCTTCCATTTTGTCTGAAGCATCTTCCTGAGATTTTGAGGCTTTTTTCATCTGCCCCTCTTTCAGATTTTTTTCAGAATCATTCAGGTCTTTCTGAATCGCTTCCTTCTGCTGCTCCGGAATTTTGAAGTTGTTGGGCTCTTCCAGTTTACTGTTCATCTCCTTAATGTCCTGCAGGTCTTTTTTAACCTGCTCAAACTGATCGTTGATCTTTTTCTGCTCTTCCGATAGTTTTTCCTTCTCTTCATTTCCGGCATTTTCAGTCTTTTCTGCCAGCTTCTTCTGCTCTTCCGACAGGTTCTTCAGCTTGTCGATGGTTTCCGACAGTTTTTTATCGAATTCAAGCTGCTTGAAAAGCTCCAGGTTCCTGTCGAGTGCCTTCTCCATGTCGTCAGCATTGAACTTCATTTTGTCCAGGACCTCATTCAGCTTGTCTTTGTCTAGCTCCTCCATCATTTTCTGCAGTTCTTCAAACATCGCCTTCAGTTCATCCGACATGATCTCATTGAAAAGCTTCTCCAGTTGCTGCTGTTTCTCCAGAATCGATTCATCAATCTCTGAATACTGATTCTCTTTCCGGTTGATTTTTTCATTCTGTTCATTCATCGCTTCAACCTGCTTCTGGAGATTCTTCTGACGGTCGAGCAGATCCTGCACTTGTTTCTTCTCCTGATAATTCAGACTTTTCTTGTCAAACAGCTTTTTATTCAGCTGACTGATTTCCTTCTGTATCCTGCGGGCTTCGTCAATCCCTTTTTCCAGCTCTGTTTTCACATTGTCCTGATTCTCCTCAACCATCTTTTCAATTTCTTCCCTCGTTGGGATTTTCAAGGACATTTTCTGAGAACGGGTCGATTTATAACCATTGATGGCATCGTTGTCCCATACAATAAAATAGTATTCAACCTGCTCACCGGGTTCCAGACCGGCACTGCCCAAATCATAATAGTAGTAAAACTGCTGCTGTGGATTTTCCTTTACCACATCAACAGGAAGTGTAAGCTCTGCAGAATTTTCAACCTCTGAAAGCTTTCTTGATAAACGGAATTCCATGTTTCGGAATCCGTAATCATCCTTTATCAACCCTCTGAAATATAGTCTGTTATCATAAACCGAATCTCTGAATTCTTCAACAGAGATCATCGGGGATAGATCTGGTATCACATTGATAAAGAATGACATAGAGTCATTGCTTTTCATATACTGGTTGGCAATACTAACAGAAACTTTTGAAGGTTGCATCAACCTAGTTGAGGTGGTCACCAGATTGGAGTTTTTCACTTCTATGGACTTTTTCGTATCTCCAAAACCAAAAACAAGGAAACGCGTATCTTTTGTGTAAAATTTCCAGTTAACCAGCGTACCCTGGGGAACGGTTATATCCCCTGTATTGGAGACAACCTCCTGTTTTCTGTTGGTATAAGCCGGATAATTGATCTCGGCATCGAAATTGAGAATGATGGGCCTGGGAAGAACAATCAGTTCATATTCACCTATATACCTGTCAGTTGCCAGAAAACGAAAATCAATATTCTTCTGTACTTTTTTAAATGTATAGGAATAGTTCAGTTTATCCTGAGCCTCCATCTGATATTCAATTCCATCGGCAACTACATATACCTGATCCGGTATTTCATTTCCGGTGACTTTTATCTTCAGTTCAAAGTCTTCCTGTTGAATAACCTTGAGATCATGATTTAAAACATTGATAGTGAACGGCATAGGTCTTGTGAAGAGTTCGGAGTGGTTGATCAGTCGTTTGCCGGGACCTGTAATGGCATTGGGTGATAGGAGCAGGAAAGAGAGTATTATCAATACGGGAGGAGCAGCATAAGCCAGGTACTTTTTATTCTCCCCGAAATTAATGGCAGAGGTGAAGGGAATGGGTTTAAGCCTTGCAGCCTTCTGGTTGATGCCGGCCATGATGAGTTCCTGTTGCCCGGGAATGTTGTCAGAAAGGGATTTAAGCTGAAGTGTATTCAACAGAACATCATGAACTTCACTGAAGTGTTTTCCGATAATACCGGCAGCCATCTCATGTGAGATACGTTTGCCGGCCTTATATAAACGAAGCAAGGGGATGATGATGAACCTGCCAAGTACAAAACCCGCTGCCATCAGGTAGGCGTAAAACATTACAGTTCTCACTGCAGGTGAAAACCAGGCCAGCGATTCAAGCTGGGTAAGAAGAATAAAAAAGGACCCCAGCAGGGCAATGCTGTATAAGCCACCCCTGATCAGTTGATTTTTATAGTACTTCCTGATGAAGGCATCCAGTTTATCTATAAGTAAGTTGTAGTTGTCGTTCATTGCAGTAATTCGGGTAACAGAGTTTGGATTTAACTTTTTAAGGTTCGGTCACTGATTATTAATCCGCACTTAAGTGAGGCCGGGAAGTGTCGCACTATGAAACAGCATTGTCTCCGGGAATGCATTTTCGTTATTTGGCATCAAAAACTTCAATGCCGCTCCAATCATCCGGAATTCCTTTCTGAATGTTGTTCCTGCATCGGTTAACATAGAAAGCAGCGACCGAATCCCGGTGATTGATCCTGAGAATGTCGCTGAAAACATTTTGTGCCTCTTCAAAACGTTTGTTTTTATAATGGTCTATTCCACTGTTAAACAACGATTTGGTTTCGATTTTCAGCTGTTTTATCTCTTCAGGATCTCCGTCAATCAGTTCGAACACATACACGGCTTCTTTTTTCCCCTTCACACGGGCTATATCGAGGAAACGGAAATTGAACCTTGAAGGGTCTTCGAGTTTGATGAGGGTATCTTCGCTGATGATGATCGACGATCTGTATATTTTCGATAAACCCTCGAGCCTCGATGCGAGGTTTACGGCATCAGAAATTACTGTACCATCCATGCGCCCCTCCCCTCCTACAACACCGAGCATGAGGTTTCCCGTGTGAATCCCGATACCTGAATCAATGGTTGGTTTGCCCTGGTCTATCCGGTCGAGGTTGAAAAGATTCAGCGCATGACGCATTTCTATGGCTGCATCTATGGCATCGTCCACCTTTTCGTGAAACAAAGCCATGATGGAATCCCCGATGAACTTGTCGATGAAACCGTTGTTCCTGCGGATCACCGGCTCCATATACCCCAGGTAGTGATTGATGAAATCAAAGTTTTCTTTCGGACTCATGTCTTCAGACAGTTCAGTAAACCCGCGGATATCTGAAAACATAACAGTCATCTCTTTCTGAATCTGATCCCCCAACTGGATGTCGACAAAGTTTTCTTTACCCAGAAACTCCAGAAACTGGCTGGGGACAAAACGACTGTAAGCTTCATTCATCTGCGATATCCTGAAAATATACTCCCTCAGCCGCGTGGTCATGAGATTGTATCCTTCAGACATCACCCCTATTTCATCGTTTGTTCTCACAATGGTGTAGTTGTCGAGCATGCCCTCCCCCGTTTTGCGCATGCTCTGAACCAGTTCATTCACCGGCCTGACAATATCTGCTGTAGACCAGGAAACGAAAAACAGAATGTAAATAAACGATACAATAATCCCGCTGAAAATTCCTCCGAACATCAGGGTGTTGTCGAATGCACTGATGTAATAAAGCTTGGAATATCCCGCGGCATTGGTATGGTCAATGTCAGGGCCTATGATGTACGATAACTTACCAAGCAATAAGTTTAACTCTTTCTGGCTCAGCTCGCCCATATCTTTCAGGGGGGTGAGGCTCAGGATCAGGTACAGCAGAACAATGGTCAGCGGCAACAGGGTTGTCATCGCACTGGCGATATACAGGCGGTTTCTGATCTTCCCCGTATTTCTTCCGAAAATACGTTTCTGGAGTTCATCGCGGGTGTATATATGTTCAATATACCGTATGTGAACCAGGTGTTTCTGCCAGAAGTAGATAAACAACACCGTTAGCAGGGATGCAACCAGGGAGATAAACAGGTAGTTTGAATACATCCGCTTGCCGATTTCATCGGTAAATGCATCGGGTGAAAGAATATGGTATACCATTATTCCATGAACAACAGTAAAAGCGATCAAAACGATACCGCTGTTGATGACAGGGGTATAAAGAAGGAACCGCCGGCAGTAACGGTACAAACGGGGAGAGATGGTTTTCCCCCTGCGTCTTCGCCTGAAATAACGTTTGTAAGGAAGATTGAAGGCAAATCCGGCCAGGGTACTGAAGAAAATAACGTAGTTGAAAAAAGATGCAATAGAATCAGAAAAGGCATTTGATGTGCCTTTTTTATTGGAATTATCCGCCACAACAGTCCCTTTTTTTGCGGATGAATCAGAGGTCAGGGTGTCAAAAGTCAGTGCAAGACTGTCTGCAATGGCCTCGATGCTGTCGTTGTAATTTTTCCGCGAATTATATCCGGCATTGAATCCCTTTTTGAATTCTTCTGCCACCGAACCATCTGAATTGCTTTGAATGGTATCATTTTGTTGTACTTCAACCTTGAAACCACCCTTTTCCTTGAGTTCCGGGAAGCTTTTCAAAAGCATGAAAGCCAGTACCGGAAATACCAGCATAAAATAAAGCATTACAGGAAAAAGAAATATCCTGCCAATGCGGTATGTCGGAATTTTTAGTTTTTGCTTGGGTTTTGCCTTCATGAATACTGTTTGAAAAGGTAAGTACCTTTAAACTAACGCAACAGACAACACAAAGTTACATTAAATTGTGAAGTTGTTTGTCTTAAAAATTTATAAGCTCCGGGATTCAACTGCAGATATCTGAATTCTTTACGGGCAGGTGCTTTTACTATCTTTGCAGCAAATCCAGAAGAAGATGAATGAAGTCAGAGTAAGGTTTGCCCCCAGTCCTACAGGACCATTGCATATTGGTGGCGTGCGCACAGCATTGTACAACTACCTGTTTGCGAAAAAAAATCACGGGAAGTTTATTCTCCGGATTGAAGATACCGACCAGACCCGTTTTGTACCCGGAGCCGAGGATTATATTGTTGAATCACTGAAATGGTGTGGAATTGACTTTGACGAAGGGGTGCACATCGGAGGACCTTACGCCCCTTACAGACAAAGTGACAGAAAAGAAATCTACCACCAGTATGCTTTGTCACTGCTTGAAAAAGGCTATGCCTATTATGCCTTTGATTCAGCCGAAGACCTGGAAAACCTGAGAAAGGAAAGCGAGAAACGAAAAGAAACATTTCAATACGGCCCGTTGAGCCGCATGGCCTTAAAGAACTCGCTGACCCTAGATAAAGAAGAGGTTACAAGTCTTTTGGATACTGGTCAGCCTTTCGTAATCCGCATTAAAATCCCCGAGCATGAAACCATTGTGGTCAACGATCTCATCAGGGGTGAAGTGAAGGTGGAGTCTGGCCTGCTCGATGATAAAGTCCTTTTTAAGTCGGATGGTATGCCAACCTACCATCTCGCCAATGTGGTTGACGATTACCTGATGAAGATCACCCATGTAATCCGTGGCGAAGAATGGTTACCCTCTGCCCCGCTGCATGCCTTGCTTTACCGCTATCTGGGCTGGGAATCAGTGATGCCGGCCTTTGCGCACCTGCCACTGCTCTTAAAACCGGATGGCAATGGTAAACTCAGTAAAAGAGATGGCGACCGGCTGGGTTTCCCTGTATTTCCGCTCAGGTGGACAGATCCGAAGACCGGGGATATTTCTTCAGGCTATCGTGAAAGTGGCTACCTTCCCGAGGCGTTCATCAACATGCTGGCCCTGCTTGGATGGAATCCCGGAACCGAACAGGAGATCCTCAGCATGGCCGAACTGATCGAACTCTTCTCGATCGATCGTGTTGGAAAATCGGGATCAAAATTCGATCCGGAAAAAGCCCGGTGGATCAACCACCAATACCTCGCGTCTGCTCCCGACGAAACCATCGCTGATTTACTGGAAAAGATTATCGCCCATGAAGAGATTCAGGCCGAGCGGAGTAAACTTCTGCAGATCAGTGGTTTGATCAAAGACAGGGCAAACCTGATTCCCGATTTGTGGCAGCAGTCATGGTTCTTTTTCCGCTCACCGGAGAAGTATGATGAAATTGTAACTCAGAAATTCTGGAAACCCGAAACACCCGGATTCCTGATGAATATAGCCGCTATGCTGGAGGGACTCGGGGAGTTTGATGCGGTAACCGTGGAGTCTTCGCTGAAGCAGTTTATCCAGGAACAGGGACTACCAATGGGCCAGGTGATGAATACATTGCGGCTGGTTCTTGTCGGTGGCAGTTTTGGACCCGGAGTGGCTGCAATCATCGCGGTCCTGGGAAAAGAAGAAGCCAGCCGCCGCATACATCATGCACTTGACATCATCGGGAAATAGAGTTGTTGTTTACTGAGCTTTAATGTATTATAAATAATCGTATATGGTTGGGGATAATCTGCTTTTTCAGCGACTGGATGAACTGGGCATATCTTTTGACTATTATGAGCATCCACCGGCTCCGACCATTGAAATCGCGGCCAATTACTGGAAAGACATTGAGGAAACGACCCATTGTAAGAACCTATTTTTCAGAAATCACAAGGGCAACAGGCATTATCTGGTTGTTTTTGATTACCGGCAGACATT
>ERZ1645192.5304-NODE-5304-length-9990-cov-8.914343_pt1 | contig 9990 bp, 10 predicted proteins | sample MGYA00575354_ERZ1645192 | MGnify/ENA primary metagenome ERZ1645192 (study PRJEB40844, sample SAMN11349763) | freshwater sediment metagenome | isolation source: river sediment | host: Sediment | place: India: Faizupur Khadar , New Delhi | collected 2017-02-21 ...
TGGTCGAGGCCGACGAATACGACACCGCCTTCTTCGACAAGCGCAGCAAGTTCGTCCACTACCGCCCGCTGGTCGCGATCCTCAACAACCTGGAATTCGACCACGCCGACATCTTCCCCGACGTCGCCGCGATCCAGCGCCAGTTCCACCACCTGGTGCGCACCGTGCCGCGGCGCGGCCGGCTGCTGGTGAACGGCCACGACCACCACCTGCGCGAGGTACTCGCGATGGGCTGCTGGACGCCGGTGGAGCGCTTCGGCTTCGATGCGTCGTTCGAATGGTGCGCGCGCAAGCTGCGCGACGACGGCAGCGCGTTCGCGGTCGTGCACGGCGGACGCGAGGTCGGCATCGTCGAATGGCCGCTGCTCGGCGACCACAACGTGCTCAACGGGCTGGCCGCGCTGGCCGCCTGCGCGGCGGTCGGCGTCGACGTCGCGGGCATCCTGCCGGCGCTGGCGCGGTTCCGCAGCGTCAAGCGGCGGATGGAGGTGGTCGGCACGCATGCCGGCATCACCGTGTACGACGACTTCGCCCACCATCCCACCGCGATCGCGACGACCCTGGCCGGGCTGCGCGCGAAGGTCGGCGATGCGCGGATCGTGGTCGCGATGGAGCCGCGCAGCAATTCGATGCGCCTGGGCGCGCATGCCGATGCGCTGGCGCCGTCGCTGGACGTCGCCGACGCGGTGGTCTTCCTCGCGCGGCCGGAATTGCCCTGGGATGCCGACAAGGTGATCGCGGCGATCCGCGGCGACGCGCAGGCGGTGGCCGATGCCGATGCGCTGGTGGCCCGCTTGCGGGCATTGGCGCGCGCCGGCGACCACGTGGTGTTCATGTCCAACGGCGGTTTCGATGGCGCCCCGCGGCGTTTCCTCGCCGCCCTGCGGGATGGCTGAGTCGCGTTCGCTGCCGTTGTTCCCGCTGCGCACCGTGCTGGTGCCCGGCGCGGCGCTGGACCTGCGGATCTTCGAGCGTCGCTACCTCGACATGGTCCGCGACTGCGGGCGACAGGGCAGCGGCTTCGGCGTGTGCCTGCTGGTGGACGGCGACGAGGTCGGCGCACCGGCCACGCCCGCCGCGTATGGCACCGAAGCGGTGATCGAGGATTTCGGGACCACCCCCGACGGGCTGCTCTCGCTGCGCGTGCGCGGACGCCGGCGCTTCCATGCCGCCGCTACCCGCGTGCGCGACAGCGGCCTGCTGGTGGCGGACGTGGCATGGCGCGAAGACCTCGCGCCCTCGCCTCGGCTGCGCCCCGAACACGCGCTGCTGGCCGAGCTGCTGCGCCGGATCCTGGTGCAGGTCGGCGATGTCGCGCTGGCGGGCGGCGGCGATCCCGCCCCGGCGCTGTTCGAAGACGCGGCATGGGTGGGATGGCGCCTCGCGGAACTGCTGCCGCTCGACCTGGCCCAGCGCCAGCGCCTGCTGCAGCTCGACGATCCCCACGAGCGCCTGCAACGCCTGCTCGATGGCATCGCCGAGGCCGCCGGGCCCGGCTGACCGGCGCGATCAGGGCGGGTCGAGCCGGACCTGCAACGGTGCGTCGGGGCCACGCAGGCTGGCCGCCAGCACGCGCACGTCATCCGGCAGGGCATGCGTGTGCGGGACCGGCAGCCACAGCGTGAGCAGGTCCAGGTGCCGGCGCGCCTGCATCCGTTCGTGCCGCGCGACCCACAGCGGCGTCCCGCTCGCCAGCCGCACCGGCGCCTGCCAGATGCGCAGCACCTCGAGCGTGTCGGGGCGCTCGCCGGGGCGCCGCAGCAGCAGGGTTTCCGGGCGCGCATCCAGGGCCACCGGCAGCACCGGTTGCCGCGCCAGCGGCGTGTCCTCGTCCAGCAGGCCGATCACCCGGGTCCAGTCCGCCGCCGGCTGCGCGCGCCAACCGGCGGCTTCCAGCCGGCGTCGCAGCAGGGCGAGGTCGCCGCGCACCTGCAGGTCGAAGTGGTGCGGATCGTCGATGCCGCGCGCCTCCCATTGCGCGTCGGCGATGACCCGCGACGGCGGCGGCGGTTCGAAGCGGGCGAGCAGGCCGTCCATGCTGCGCGGGGCATGCCACAGCGCCACCAGCACGAAGCTGCCGTAGAACGTCCATGCCAGCGGCCGCATCCAGAACGAGCGCGCGCTGCGCCGGCGGTAGGCGATGCCGAGCACCAGCAGCCAGACCACGCCGAGCAGCACGCCACCGGTGAGGTCGCTCAGCCAGTGGGCGCCGAGGTAGAGCCGCGCGAAGCCCACCAGCGCGGTGGCGATGCCGGCCAGCAGGTAGGGCCACACGCGCTGGCGGCCCGGCAGCTCGCGGGCGATCAGCACCGCGAAGAAGCCGAACACCACCGTGGTCATGGTCACCGCCACCGACGGGAAGCCGAAGCCGGCCACCGCGGTCGGTGGACGCGGCATGTCGGCCACCGCGTCCAGCCCGGTGGTCAGCAGCAGGCCCACGGCGATCGCCGCGGCCCAGTGGATCGCGGCCATCCAGCGCTTGCGCCACAGCAGCCAGGCCATCGCCGCCAACGCCGGCAGCCCGAGTACCGGCGCGCTGCCGATCGCCGCCATCGCCGCCATCAGGCGGTCGGCCAGCGGGTTGCGCAGCGCGAACATGAAGGCGTGGACCTCGTGGTCGAGCAGCGAAGGCCCGCCGCGCAGCAACAGGGACGCGCTGAACCATGCCCATAGCCACGCCACCGCGAACAGGCAGACCGCGAGCAGCAGCAGCGAGGCGGATTCCGGCCGGCGCGGGTCGATCACCGCGGCGGTGTAGCGGCCAAGTCGCGGATGCGCGCGGGTCCAGCGCAGCGCGCGCGCGAGCAGGTTGTCGGCGTGGTTGGCGAACCAGCGCCAGGTGTAGAGCACCAGCGCCCAGGCCAGCGCCAGCGCGGCGAACAGCCCGAGCAGCACCAGCGCGAGCTTGTCGGCGACTGCGGCCACCGCGTCGTAGGAGGCGCCGAAGATCCAGCCGGGGGCGAGGAAGGCGCCCGCCCAGGCCAGCGCGGCGAAGGCGCTGGCGGGCACGTAGCGCCGCAACGGCATGTGCAGCATGCCGGCCACCGCGGGCACGAACGGACGCACCGCGCCGATGAAGCGGGCGGTGACGATGCCCTTGCTGCCGTGCCGGCGGAACAGGGTTTCGCCGCGTTCCAGCAGGGCCGGGTAGCGCTTGAACAGCCAGAGGTCGCGCATCGCCGGGCCCCAGCGCCGGCCGATCCAGTAGCTCAGGGCGTCGCCGGCGAAGGCGCCCGCCGCCGCGCAGACCACCGCGTACGGGCCGTTGATGTGGCCGAGGCCGATCAGCGCGCCCACCGCGAACAGCAGCGGCAGCGCCGGGATCACGATGCCGACCACCGCCAGCGCATCGCAGAACGCCACCAGGAACACCAGCAGCCCCGCGGCCTGGGGATGCGCGCCGATCCAGGCCACCGTGTTGTCGAACCAGGCGCTGTGCATCGCCGGAGTATACGGGGGCGGGATTACACTTCCGCCCTCCCCACACGCGGTCGCGGCGCATGTCGAACCTCTCCGGCAAGACCCTGTTCATCACCGGCGCGTCGCGCGGGATCGGCCTTGCGATCGCGCTGCGCGCGGCCCGCGACGGCGCCAACATCGCGATCGCCGCGAAGTCGGCGGTGCCCAATCCCAAGTTGCCCGGCACCATCCACGACGCGGCGCGCGCGGTCGAGGCCGCCGGCGGTCGCGCGCTGCCGCTGAAGTGCGACATCCGCGAGGAAGACGACGTGCGCGCGGCGGTCGCGGCGACCGTGGATGCCTTCGGCGGCATCGACATCCTGGTCAACAACGCCAGCGCGATCTGGTTGCGCGGCACGCTGGACACGCCAATGAAGCGCTTCGACCTGATGCAGCAGGTCAACAGCCGGGGCAGTTTCCTGTGCGCGCAGGCCTGCCTGCCGCACCTGCTGCAGGCGCCGAACCCGCACATCCTCACGCTGGCGCCGCCGCCGTCGCTGGCGCCGAAATGGTGGGGCCCGCATACCGGCTACACGCTGGCGAAGATGGGCATGAGCTTCGTGACACTGGGCCTGGCCGCCGAGTTCGGCCCGCGGGGCGTGGCCGTCAATGCGCTGTGGCCGCGCACGGTGATCGCCACCGACGCGATCAACATGATTCCCGGCGTCGACGCGGCCATGTGCCGCCGGCCGGAGATCATGGGCGACGCCGCGCATGCGGTGCTGGTGCGCCCGGCGGCCGGTTTCCACGGCCATTTCCTGATCGACGAGGACGTGCTGCGCGAGGCCGGCGTGCCCGACTTCGCCGGCTACGCGGTCGATCCCGCGCTGCCACTGCTTCCCGATCTGTTCCTCGACTGAATCCCTGCGGCCGCGTGCGGCCGTCGCCACGGAGCTTCCCGCATGAAATACCTGCACACCATGGTCCGCGTCCGCGACCTCGAGGCCTCGCTGCGCTTCTACTGCGAGGGCCTCGGCCTAAAGGAAATGCGGCGCATGGAGAACGCGACCGGGCGCTACACGCTGGTGTTCCTCGCCGCCGACGAAACCCCGTCCGCCGAGGTCGAACTGACTTACAACTGGCCCGACGCCGACGGCAACACCGAGGACTACGGCAGTGCGCGCAACTTCGGCCACCTCGCGTTCCGCGTGTCCGACGTCTATGCGACCTGCACGCGCCTGCAGGCGATGGGCTACACCATCCATCGCCCGCCGCGCGACGGCCACATGGCCTTCGTGCGCTCGCCTGACCTCGTCTCGATCGAACTCCTGCAGGACGGCCACCTGCCGCCACGGGAGCCCTGGGCCTCGATGCCCAACACCGGAAGCTGGTAACCCATGACCACCGAGACCTTGCTGGGCTACGGCCGCGATTACTACCTGCCGGTCTACAAGCCGCGCGAACTGGTGCTGGCGCGCGGGCAGGGCGCACGCGTGTGGGATGCCGACGGCCGCGACTACCTCGATTTCGGCGCGGGCATCGCGGTGTGCAGCCTGGGCCATTGCGATCCCGACCTCGTGGCCGCGCTGGTCGCCCAGGCCGGCACGCTGTGGCATACCAGCAACGTGTTCTACAGCGAGCCGCCGCTGCGCCTGGCGCAGGAGCTGGTGGCGGCTTCGCGCTTCGCCGAGCGCGTGTTCCTGTGCAACTCGGGGGCGGAGGCCAACGAAGCGGCGATCAAGCTGGTGCGCAAGTGGGCCGCGGCGCAGGGGCGTGCGCCGGCGCAGCGCACCATCGTCACCTTCCGCGGGAGTTTCCACGGCCGCACGCTGGCCGCGGTCACCGCCACCGCGCAACCGAAGTACCAGGAAGGCTACGAGCCGCTGCCGGGCGGGTTCCGCTACGTCGACTTCAATGATCTGGGCCAGCTCGAGGCGGCAATGGCCGGTGGCGATGTCGCCGCGGTGATGCTGGAGCCGGTGCAGGGCGAGGGCGGGGTGATGCCGGCGGCGCCCGGTTTCCTGCCGGCGGTGCGCGCGCTGTGCGATCGCCACGACGCGCTGCTGGTGCTGGACGAGATCCAGTGCGGCATGGGGCGCACCGGCGCCCTGTTCGCGCACTGGCAGGATGCGGTGGTGCCCGACATCGTCACCCTCGCCAAGGCGCTCGGCGGCGGCTTCCCGATCGGCGCGATGCTGGCCGGTCCGCGTGTCGCGCAGGCGATGCAGTTCGGCGCGCATGGCACCACCTTCGGCGGGAACCCGCTGGCGGCGTCCGTCGCGCGCGTGGCGCTGCACAAGCTCGGATCGGAGGCGATCGCCGGCAACGTCGCCCGGCAGGCGGCGGCGTTGCGCGACGGGATCGCGGCGATCGACCGCGACCTGGGCCTGTTCGCGGAAGTCCGCGGCCGCGGGTTGATGCTCGGTGCGGTGCTGGCGCCCGCCCATGCCGGCAAGGCCGGGGCCATCCTCGACCTCGCCGCGGCGCATGGCCTGTTGCTGCTGCAGGCCGGGCCCGACGTGCTGCGCTTCGTGCCGGCCCTCAACATCACCGACGACGAGGTGGCCGAGGGCTTGCGCCGGCTGCGCGATGCGTTGGCGGCGTACGCGGCGGGCTGAGCCTCAGCCCAGCGCCTGCGCGAAGTCGGCGACCAGGTCGCCGGCATCCTCCAGCCCCACCGAGATCCGCAGCAGGTCCTGCGGCGAGCGCGGGTGCGCGCCTTCCACCGACGCGCGGTGCTCCACCAGCGATTCGCAGCCGCCCAGCGAGGTGGCGTTGGTGAACACGCGGAGGCGGCCGGCCACCGCCAGCGCGGCATCCCGACCGCCATGCAGCTGGATGCTGAGCATCGCGCCGAAGTCGCGCATCTGCCGCGCGGCGATCGCGTGGCCCGGATGCGACGGGAGGCCCGGCCAGTTCACCCGCGCGACCCGCGGATGGGTCGACAGGAACGTGGCGACGGCGCGGGCGTTCGCGCAATGCATCGCCATCCGCGCGCCCAGCGAACGGCAGCCGCGCAGCGTCAGCCATGCGCTGAACGGCGCCATCACGCCACCGGTGACATGCAGGCGATGCGCGACCCGCTGCGCGAGGGCATCGTTGCGGGCGAACACCAGCGCGCCGCCGAGCACGTCGCTATGCCCGCCGAAGTACTTGGTGGTCGAATGCATGACGATGTCCGCGCCGAGCGCCAGCGGTCGCTGCAGCAGCGGCGTGGCGAAGGTGTTGTCGGCCACCACCACCGCGCCGGCCGCGTGCCCGAGCGCCGCCAGTGCGGCGATGTCGCAGACCTTGAGCAGCGGGTTCGAGGGCGTCTCGATCCACAGCATCGCCAGCGGCTGCGCGCAGGCCGCGCGCACGGCGTCGAGGTCGGCCATGTCCACCTCGATGGGGACGATGCAGCGCTCCGGCAGGAACTCGGCGAACAGCATGCGCAGCCCGGTGTAGCAATCGTCCGGGAACAGCACGCGTGCACCGGCCGGCAGCGATTCCAGCAAGGTCGACATCGCCGCCATGCCCGAGGCGAAGGTCATCGCCTCTTCGCCGCCTTCCAGCGCCTTCAGCGCCTCGCGTAGGCGGTCGTTGGTCGGGTTGCCTTCGCGCTGGTACTCGTAGCCGGCCAGGCGCTCGCCGGCGGGGCCGTGGCGGAAGGTGGTGGCCAGGTGGATCGGTGGCGCAACGGCGCCGGTCGCCGCGTCCGGCTCATGACCGGCATGCACCGCGAGGGTGCCCGGCTGGTGCGTGCTCATGCGGCGCTCCCGATGGCCTGGAACGCGGCTTCCGCGGCGCGGAGCGTCTCGGCGATGGTGGCATCGTCATGCGCGGAAGAGACGAATCCGGCCTCGAACGCCGACGGCGCGAGGTACACGCCGCGTGCCAGCATCGCGTGGAAGAAGCGGTTGAACGCGGCGGTGTCGCAGGCCATCGCCTGCGCATACGTGTCGACCTGTCCGGCGCTGAAGAACAACCCGAACATGCCGCCGACGCGCTGCGTGGTGAACGGGATGCCAGCGGCGCGCGCCGCGGCTTCCAGGCCGTCGCAGAGGGCGTTCGTCTTCGCCTCGAGGGCGTCATGGAAGCCGGGTGCCTGGACCAGCTCCAGCATCGCCAGGCCCGCGGCCATCGCCACCGGGTTGCCGCTCAACGTGCCGGCCTGGTAGATCGGGCCCGCGGGTGCGATCTGCTGCATCAGGTCGCGGCGACCGCCGTAGGCGCCCACCGGCATCCCGCCGCCGATGACCTTGCCGAAGGTCGACAGATCCGGGGTCACGCCGTAGCGCGCCTGCGCACCGCCCAGCGCGACGCGGAAGCCGGTCATCACCTCGTCGAAGATCAGCACCGCGCCATGCCGCGTGCACAGGTCGCGCAGGTGTTGCAGATAGCCCGGGCGCGGCGGCAGGCAGTTGGCATTGCCGACCACCGGCTCGACGATCAGGCCGGCGATGTCGTCGCCGCATTCGTCGAACAGCTGCGTCGCGGCCTCGAAGTCGTTGTAGGGCAGGGTCAGGGTGAGGTCGGCCAGCGCCTTCGGCACGCCGGGCGAGGTTGGCACGCCGAAGGTCAGCGCGCCACTGCCGGCCTTGACCAGGAAGCTGTCGCCATGGCCGTGGTAGCAGCCCTCGAACTTGACGATGCGGCTGCGCCCGGTCGCGCCGCGCGCGAGGCGGATCGCCGACAGCGTGGCCTCGGTGCCGGAGTTCACCATGCGCACCATCTCGCAGCTCGGGATCAGCCGGGTGATGGCTTCGGCCATCGTGACTTCCAGCGGGTTCGGGGTGCCGAAGCTCAGGCCGTTGCGGGCGGTCTCGATCACCGCCTCCAGCACCTTCGGATGGTTGTGGCCGACGATCATCGGCCCCCACGAACCGACGTAGTCGATGTAGCGGTTGCCATCGGCATCGAACAGGTACGGGCCGTCCGCGCGCTGCACGAAGAAAGGCTCGCCTCCCACGGATTTGAAGGCGCGCACCGGCGAGTTCACGCCGCCGGGCATCAGCGCCTGGGCGCGGGTGAAGAGGTCATGCGAGCGGACGGTGTTCATGCGGGCGTGGGGTCCTTGAAGCAGGAAAGATAGGCGCGTGCGGCGGCGGCCGGATCGGCCGCATCGAACACGCCGCTGATCACCGCCAGTAGGTCGGCGCCGGCGGCGACCAATGGGCCGCCATTTTCCGGGGTGATCCCGCCGATTGCCACGCGCGGCAGGCCCAGGGCGGCGCTGTCGCGCAGCAGTTGCAGGGACGCGCGGCGGGCATGCGGCTTGGTCGGCGACGGGAAGAACGCGCCGAAGGCGAGGTAGTCGGCGCCTTCGCTGGCGAGCCTGCGCGCGCGCGCGAGGTCGTCGTAGCAGGAGACGCCGATGATCGCGGCATCGCCCAGCAGGCGGCGGGCGTCGTCGACCGAGGCGTCGTCTTCGCCGAGGTGCACGCCGTCGGCATCGAGCTCGCGCGCCAGGCCCGGATCGTCGTTGACGATGAAGGCGACATCCGCCTCCCGGCAGGCCTCGCGCAGGTGCTGCCCGGCGGCCATCAGCACATGTCGATCGAGGCCCTTGGCGCGCAGCTGCACGCAGGACGCGAACGGCAGCAGCGGCAGGGTGCGCGCGAGCAGCCGTTCCCCGTCGTGCTCGTCGGGCGTGAGCAGGTACAGGCCGCGAGGGAGCTGGCGTCGGGTCATGTCGCTTCCGCAAGGCGGCGCCGGATGGGAGAATCGCGCCACGTCCCCGCATTATCCCCCCGATGACCGATCCCGCAGCCGCCGAGTCTCCCTACCGCACCTGGATGTGCGTGGTGTGCGGGTTCGTCTACGACGAAGCGCTGGGATTGCCCGAGGACGGCATCGCCCCCGGGACCCGCTGGGAGGATGTCCCGGACACCTGGACCTGCCCCGATTGCGGGGTCGGCAAGGACGACTTCGAGCCGATGCAGGCCTGAGCCTGCGCCACGCCCCGCTTCATTTCGCAGGCGGGATGCCCGGGCCGAAGCGCAGTTCGGCGCCGTCCTTGAGCTGCAGTCGGGCGGCCTCGCCGGCGTTCAACTCCAGCACGTAGCGCGCCGGCGCATCGCTGGGGTACGAGGGGCAGCCATCGCCGAGCGAGCACGGCGGGACGTCGCGCTGCTGCGCGACCAGCTTGCGCTCGTCGTCGAAGTACAGGATGTCCAGCGGGATCTTGGTGTTCTTCATCCAGTAGGCCTGCGGCTCCTCGGCGTCGTGGATGAAGAGCATCCCGTGGCCGGTCGGCAACGCATCGCGGAACATCAGCCCACGGGCGCGCTCCGCGTCGTCGTCGGCGATCTCGATCGCGTAGCGCTGGTTGCCGAGTTCGACCCATGGTTGGCGCGCGCCGGCGCATGCCGAAAGCGACCATGCGATGGCGACGATCAATGCAGGGCGAAGACGCATCCGATGGCTCCGTATGAAAGGCGGCACCTTGCGCGCGCTGCACGGATCGCGTCAAGGCGTCAAGACTTCCCAAGCCTGATCTTGGCGGGCATGATGCGCGCCCTTCCCGAGGCAACGCCGGTCGGCAAGCTGAAGGAAAGCAAAAATGATCATCACGGGGTGTTGACGTTCTTCAAAACCCTTGTATGATGT
>ERZ1645192.5306-NODE-5306-length-9989-cov-4.837930_pt1 | contig 9989 bp, 8 predicted proteins | sample MGYA00575354_ERZ1645192 | MGnify/ENA primary metagenome ERZ1645192 (study PRJEB40844, sample SAMN11349763) | freshwater sediment metagenome | isolation source: river sediment | host: Sediment | place: India: Faizupur Khadar , New Delhi | collected 2017-02-21 ...
ATCTCTCCCTAAAGTTGCGCACTCTTTTCTGTATCTCTCAAGAAGGCTTTTCCCGCCATCGATCTCCATCACGGCAAGAATATCCGCGAAGCGATCCAAAAGCGTAGCCGCCAAGACTCCACGGTGAACCCCGCCGGTCATATCATTTAAAAAAGCTGCTTGGGAAAGGACAGCCGCCGCCTCTCGGTTGTTTTCAAGAGACGGAGACGTTATATTAATTCCTATTCCTGTGCAACAGTCACGGATACGATCAGACTCACTGGATGCTTCTGAAAGAATACCGCACACCTTTCTATTCTCCCAGAGGAGATCGTTTGGCCATTTGAGCGCAAGCCTTACGGAACATGTTTTTTCCACTGCGTCTTTCACAGCAAGCCCGGCGGCGAGATTGACAAGTTGTAGTCTTCCGGGAAGAAGACGAGGTTTAAAAAAGAACGAGAGAAAAAGACCGCTTCCGTGCGGAGAAATCCAGCTTCTGTCTCTTCTTCCTCTCCCCTGTGTCTGTTCTTCGGAAATGACGACGACATTCTCCGTTCCGCTCTGGCGGCCATGTTGTTTTGCACTTACCTGTGTTGAGGAAAGCGTTTCATAGAGGTAGATTTCCGTTTTAGAAAAAACCGTATTATTCATGAGCGCGCCAATATACGAGGGAGCAAGATCATAGCGAGGCAATTCACGAAGGATATATCCTTTTTGAGGGATGGACTCTATTGAAAAGCCTTCTTCAACGAGGCTGCGAATACTCTTCCAGACGCTCTGCCGGGAACATGAGAGCAGCCCGGCGAGAGTACCTCCTGAAATGACTTCGCCACCTGTGTTCATGAGAATACGGCAGAGGTCCACGGTTCCGGGGCGCGCTTTCATCATTTCCTTTGTTCTTCCTCCTTTGGCATGCCTCGAAATGATATAATAAAAAATCGTTCAATACAATGATCGTCACCACTAAGGAGGAGAAAGCATGGCGCTCACGCCGAATGCGACAGTTTTGGAGGAACTGAGGATTTTACGTAAAGATCTTCAGGACAGTCTTTGACCTCGATTCAATAAGACAGAAAAAAGAGGAACTTGAAGCGCGTACAACTGCTCCGGATTTCTGGACAAAAGAGGAAAGCCGTGAAGTATCCCGTGATATCGCACGTTTACAGCGCAGCCTGGATTCCTGGGATCAGGCGGAGCACATGTTTAGCGACCTCGAAACTCTTGATGAGATGCTCTCGGAAGATGATGACGATGAGTTACAGAGGGAATTTACGCAGACGGCGGATGCGCTTCGGAAATTTGTCGATAAAGAGCAGATGGTGCTGCTTCTTTCCGAGGAGTATGACAGCAGCAACGCAATACTCACAGTACATGCCGGATCCGGCGGGCTCGATTCTCAGGATTGGGCCGAGATGCTTTTGCGCCTTTACCTTCGATGGTCTGAAAGAGAAGGCTTTTCCGCGAAAGTGCTTGATATCCTTCAGGACGAGGAGGCTGGCATTAAAAGCGCAACCGTACTTGTGCAGGGAGAGTATGCTTACGGGTACTTAAAAGCGGAAAAGGGAGTCCACCGATTAGTACGAATATCTCCATTCGATGCCGCAAAGAGACGACATACCAGCTTTGCATCGGTTGATGTCGCTCCCGAATTGGCTGAGGATGTTCCCGTGGAAATCCGCCCGGAAGACCTCAAAGTCGATACGTTCCGGGCAAGCGGAGCCGGCGGTCAGTATGTCAACAGGACGGATTCGGCGGTCCGTATTACACATATTCCCACCGGGATCGTCGTTGGGTGTCAGAACGAAAGATCCCAGCACATGAATCGTCAGGTTGCGATGCAGGTCCTTCGGAGCCGTCTCTTTGAAAAGGCGACTCAGGAGCGCCAGCAAGAACTTCTCTCGATTCAGGGAGAGAAGAAGGAGATAAGCTGGGGGAGCCAGATACGTTCCTATGTTCTGCATCCTTATACTATTGTGAAGGATCATCGGACCGGCTTTGAGGTCGGAAATGTTCACTCCGTGCTTGATGGAGACATTGACGGGTTCATTATGAGCTTCCTCAGATGGAAGCGACAAAAGTAATAAAATTTACTCGGGAGGATCGCCGCCCATGAACTTATTTCGCCTACTGATATGCGCGCTTGTTCTTCTTCTCGCTCCTGCGGAGCAGTCCGAAGCGTCGCGGTTTACTCCCTCCGTCCCGGTGCTGGGGGTAGAAAATCTTCGCCCCGGAATGAAGGGGTACGCGCTTACCGTCGTTTCCGGCAGAGAGATCGTGCGCTTCCCTGTTGAAATTGTAAGCGTGATCCCGGGAAAAGGAAGCCCTAAACACCTGATAATGATTAAGGCTTCCGGCTCTGTAATCGCGGCGACAGGCGGAATTGCCGCAGGCATGAGCGGCAGTCCCGTATTTATCAACGACAAGCTGATCGGGGCGATTGGATATGGCTGGAATTTCAGTGAACACACGCTCGGATTGGTCACATCTTTCAACGATATGGCAAGCATCTGGAGTTGGCCGGAAAAAATCGTGTCCATTCCTCCAGCCCCGGCACTTGATGATGCAGATAAGAAAAAAGATCAGGAAGACGAGAGTCAGGCAGGTCAAGAAGCGGATAACGGAAAGGAAGACAAAGAAGAGGATAAACTTGTAGTACCGGTAGCCGCAGAGCAGCTCTCCTCGCCTCTCTTTATCAATGGTATCAGCACTCGCAAGGCCCTTGAAACTGCCGCCCTTCTCGGAAGGGACAATTTTATTCCGGGCGGCGGATTCACCGATGCTGTTCCGGTCGAGATGAACGCCACAATGCTGCCCGGGGACGCCATTACAGTGCTTCTGGCATGGGGAGATGTAACCATCGGTGCTACCGGCACATTAACAGCTGTGGCGCCTGACGGAAGGTTTATCGCCTTCGCTCACCCTTTCCTCGGGAGAGGGGCTGTAAACTATCCTGTGGCAAGGGCATACATCCATAAAGTAATCCCCAGTTTAGAGTCTCCGTTTAAAGTAGGGAGCCCGCTGCAAATTGTCGGGACGGTTACTCAGGACAGACCGCAGGGAATAGGGGGAAGAATCGGATATTTTACGCCTTCCATTTCAGCAACTCTCGATTTTACAGATGCTGAACGGAATATAAAAGAAAGGAAGCGTTTTCACGTCGTTCCGGATCCTTTCATAGGCGCAAAGCTGACTGCGGGAGTCTTTACCGGGCTGATCGACGATCTGTGGGGACGAAAGGGACAAGGTACGGCGACCCTCACCCTTAATGTGCAGGGAAGAGGGTTGATAAGCGGATGGACGAGGACAAATATGTTCTTTTCAGACAGCGATCTTGCAGCGGCCGCTTTAAAAGAGACAAGCGAGCTGCTCGACGTTGTGTTCTTGAACCCTTTTGCCGAAGTGTATCCCCTGGGGATAACTGTAACTACCGAATTCTCCCCGATGCCGAAGCTTATGTATATAGAAGGCGTGAATCTCAAAGGAGAATCGTTCTCCTCCGGAGAAACTGTCGAAGTTGAAGTTCTTATTCGCCCTTACAGGAAGAAACAGGTAAAGAAATCATTTACGATTACCATCCCGAAGGATGCTTCCGGTATCTGTGAAATTCTTGTTCGAGGCGGCGGGATAGAACCGCTGAACCAATCGGCAATAGTCCAAGGCTGGAAAACCATTGAAAATTTCCGTCAGCTTTTCACCGAGATGTCCGCACTTGAGACGAACAATGAACTTATCATCGAATTTAATTACGAGAAACGGTCAAAAGACGGAAAAGGCCGTTCCGATGAAGACGAGCCTGTTTCAAAAGAAGAACAAGAGCTTCTGAGCGAGCTGAAACAGCGCCGTTTAAAAGATGGGACGCTTCAGATATTCAAATCGGAATTTGTCGTCGAGGGGCTTCTTCGAAAACTGATCACTGTCACGCCCGGCAACTCATCGCAATCAGACGAGCCGGAAACGGAGAGTTAATCAGATGTTTATCACATTCGAAGGTATTGACGGATGCGGAAAAACAACGCAAGCTGCACTCCTTGCCAATTTCCTTGAGGGAAAATACCGGGGAAACCGGCGCGTAGTATGGACAAGAGAACCCGGAGGGTGGGACGGCGGCTCGTGGATACGGGAACGCATTTTGGAAGGAGATTTTTCTCATCCAATGAGCGAGTTGTTTCTCTTTCTTGTGGACCGTTGCGAGCACGTTCGCAAGGAGATTCTGCCCGTACTTGAGGGCGGCGGCGTCGTTATTTGCGAACGGTACACAGACTCTACACTGGCATACCAATCCTGGGGAAGAGGAATTCCGTCGGAAAAGGTAGAGACGCTGTTCGAATGGTGTTCTTTCCCGAGGCCGCATAAGACATTCTGGCTTGATGTCCCTGTAAAAACTGCGATGGAGAGAGTTTGCCTCCGCGGAGGACGCGACCGTTTCGAGGCGGAAGGGTATTCGTTTCTTGAGAGGGTTCGCGAGGGCTTTTCTTCCCTGGCCAAGAGAGAGCCTCAAAGGATTTGCACGGTCGAGGCTTCTTCAGAACCGCAAGCTCTTGCGTCAAGAATTCTCTCTCTTGTGGAGGTGTCTTTGTCCCGTTGAGGGTAAAAAAAACTTCCAAAGAAACACTAAGCGGAGGAGAATTTTCCAAAACATCGAAAAGAAGCGGGCAGTTGCCTTCTCGTGAATCGACTGCTTCCGTTTTTTCGGCTTCTCTTGAGGATGCTGAAATCCGCGATCTTTTGGATCGCCTTGACATTATCGGAAGAAAACTTTCTATTTTCCCTGCGGAGGCGCTCCTTATTCAGTACCGTAAACTTGTTTCCGAGCTGGTGCGACGGGCAGTAGCCGGTTTACGTGTACGGCGGGATATGAAATGGCGTAGAGGGGATAAGAATTTCTTCGTTATTGTGGAAAAGACAGACTCCATGCTTGATGAATTGGAATCTGTTTTCGCTCGGGAAGGAGAGCGAACCAGGATGTTGCAATTAATGGAGGAGATCAAGGGATGTCTGTTTTCTCTTCTGTTCTGAACACGGAAGGAATCTCCGAGCAGCGCGGCGCTTCATGGAAGGACTCTTCGGCATGGAAACGTTTGCTGTTTTTGGCATCAAGAGGAGCCTTCCCTCACTCGTGCGCAGTAGTGATCGACGAGAACCTCCATATGCACGCAGCGCTCGGAATTGTTCGCGTGCTGCTCTGTAGTAACGGTTCGGGAGATGATGATTGCAGGGTCTGTTCAGCCTGGTCCGGCGAGAGGCATCCGGATCTTTTGTATTGCGGCGCTCCCTCAAAACCTCCTTCTATTGACGAGTGTCGTGAGATAATCGATGCAATGGCGTATCGTCCGGTGGTATCATCAAAAAGAGTTGCTGTTGTTTTTTCTGCAGACAGAATGATGCTTCCTGCGGCAAACAGTCTGTTAAAACTGGCAGAAGAACCGCCGGAGTATGTTCATATGCTTTTTTTACTTACGGACGAGAAACTCTTTCTGCCCACTCTGAGAAGCCGTTCGTGGAGTGTTTCTCTTCCTGTGCCTCGTTCGGGTGAGAGCATGCCGCCGCCGCAAACAGAGGAAGAGTGGATTCGGTGGATTGAAAAAAATGCCAAGTCTGAAGTCGACGAGCTGATTGTGCTCTTTGCTCCATGGATATCCTATGAAGTAGAACGGGGAGCGTATGACAAGGCGGCAGCGCTAGAGCGAATACGCCTTTTGATCCAGACGAAACGTCTTTCCCGAACCATGGTTCTCGACCTTATTGTATTGGCTCTCAAGGAGGGTATTGTTTTTGAGCATTCATTTGGCGATCTTTGGTAAACCTCGATATCTTGGGCTTCTCAACATAGAAGCCCCTTTCCCTTCCAAGGGAACCTGGCTCGTTGTCGAAACGATGAGAGGTTCTGAACTGGCGCTTCTTGGCGGTCCCCTCTCGGACGAACAAGAAGCGCGTTACCGGGCTTCTTGTAATGACGATGCCTCTGACGGTCAGGTCAAGGGAGGCGAACCGATTCTCCAGGAAATCTCGCTCGTACGGACGGCGCTGGATGAAGATCTTGCAGCTGCTGAACTCGAACGGGAAGAAGAAAACGAAGTCCTTATCAGGGCGAGAAAACTGCTTCGTAATCATAACCTCTCTATGAAGCTTGTTGACGTTGAATATCTTCTTGACAAGAAGAAACTCTTTTTCTATTTTACGTCCGAACAAAGAGTTGACTTCCGTGCGTATGTCCGGGATCTTGCGAAAGAATTCAAAACCCGTATCGAACTCCGTCAGATAGGCGTGCGCGACGAGGCAAAAACAGTGAAAGGGATCGCGCCGTGCGGCAGAGAATGTTGCTGCAGCCACTGGCTTCACAGGTTCACACCAATCTGCATAAAGATGGTAAAGGAGCAGAATCTCGCTCTGAATCCGACGAAAATATCGGGCATCTGCGGAAGGCTGATGTGTTGCATGTCCTATGAGCACACATCGTACAGCAGCCTCTGGAAAACGCTCCCGAATCCGGGTGCAAAAATCCGCACTCCCGCCGGCAATTATATCGTTGAGGGAGTTGAGCTCTCATCCAACTCCGTACGCGTACGCCGTCCGGACGGGGGAAGCCTTCTCATCGTAATTGAAGATTTTCCGCGTTTCAAAGAGACTGTCTTAGAAGGGAAGGAATGGGAGGACTCTACTCGTACGCCCCGTGATTTCTCATCGGCGAAGTCTCTTTTTGACAGCCCGGCGTCAAAAGGCACACGTTCATTCTCAGACGACTCGTCCCGCACTCCTCGCAAGAGAGCAGCTGAATCCGGCGGGCATGAGAAAGTGCAGGAACAAGGCTCTCTCGCAAAAGAGAAAAAAACGGAAGGCAAACCTGCGGTTTCCGGAACAGAAAAGAACAAACGAGAAAAAGAGAAAAAGCTTCAGGAAAGTCTTCTTGCACCTGAAGAGGTAGCCAAACCGGCGAAAAAAAAGAGACGAAGAAAGAAACCTTCAGCTTCCGGCGACAACAAAACCACACCGGTTGGAACCCAACAGCCGCGTCAACAGGAACGCGGAGACGGAAAACAAACAGAGTCAAAATACTCGGAAGAAGCCTCTTCCGGTGGTCGACCGTCCAGGAAACATGCGTCGCCTGAGCTTAACCAGAGCAATTTATCGGCAGAGAAAACCGATGGAGCTCCCCATTCTCCTGAGAATACTACCGCCCCTTCCGCCAGACGGTCTTCGAGTTCCAGAAGAAGACGTTCCGGAAAAGGCGGAGGAAACAGAGACACACACGAGCAAAATAAGTCTCCGGAACAAAAAACTGAAGGATCCGAATCAAAGAACGCTTCCTCGGGCGGAGCGCAACAAAAACGACAGAAAAACAAACCGCACCCCCGCCCTAAAGAAGAATCTGGAGAATCCCGCAAAGAAAAGGGGCCGGAATAACGGCTGCACGTCCCGAGGAGGAGGCCTGACAGTACATGTCTTTCTTTGAAAAGCTCAAAAAAAGTCTGCAGGGAGTACGCAAAAAATGGAGCAGCGGACTCTCCGGAATTTTTTCGGGCAGCGCAATAGATGAGGAGTTCTGGGATCGTCTCGAAGAAGTCCTTATCTCAGGAGATGTAGGCGTCACGCTCTCACTGCGTCTGATTGAGGATTTGAAAAAAGAGGCGCGTGCACGCGGCGCCAAGACGCCGGAAGAGCTTTTTCAATTCTTCGCGGACATCTTAGGAGCTCGCCTTTCTGCTGTTCCTCTGATGGGACAGCCGGTAACGCCGGACAAAAATTCGTTGACCATAGTCATTCTTGTCGGCGTCAATGGAAGCGGGAAAACCACAACAGCAGGTAAACTCGCTTCCCAATGGACGAAAGAAGGCTTCCGAGTTGTCTTTGCGGCTGCCGACACGTTTCGTGCCGCCGCGATTGATCAATTAAAAGTATGGGGGGAGCGTTCGGGAGTACGCGTCATCGCGCAACAACAAGGGAGCGATGCAGCCGCAGTAGCCTTTGACGCACTCTCTGCCGCAAAATCGAGCCGTGCGCACGTTCTTCTTGTCGATACTGCCGGACGTCTTCACTCGAAACATAACCTTATGGAAGAACTCGGAAAGATTTACAGAGTGCTCGAAAAGGAACGGGGCGACGCTCCTCTCGAAACGCTGCTCGTACTGGATGCCGTGATGGGACAGAACGGACTGGCTCAGGCGCAGACGTTCAATAAAATTCTGCCTCTTTCAGGCGTTGTCCTCTCCAAGTACGACAATACAGCGAAAGGCGGCATTCTCCTTGCTATAGCGGAGGAGTTAAAAATGCCGGTACGGTATGTAGGCCTTGGAGAAGGGGAAGACGACCTTCGTCCATTCGATATCCATGATTTTATTTCAGCGCTTCTGGAGGGAGATAAAAATGCCGGACGAGAATAGAGCAGAAGTGCGATACAACACTACGCTCGAATCTCCTCTGTCGTCGCTTCTTCGCTCCCTCTATCTGCACGGAGTTGAGCATTGCGCGCTTGCGACATCTCAAGGTTTTTCACTCTACTCGAAGGATCAGATTGTCTCTCTTCTTGAAAGAGGAAACGCCGATACAAAAGTCGGCGATGCAATCGCGTTGCTTTCATCAAACGGTTTCGCCTGCCTCGCTGAACAGCGTCTAATGGAACCTTTAACTCCGGTTTTACTGGTTACTGACAGGGGTGTTGAGCTCGTTCCCGCGGGAAAAATTCCGCAACCTTCCCCCAAACAAGAATGCACAGCTCCGGACGAGGGAACAACGGACTCAGGCCTCCCATGCTGGTGGACAATACCGCTTCCTCTCGCTTTCTTAACGGGGAAAAAACCGGTTTTAAACCCTGCTGCCGACAAACTCCTCGACGGGTTTACACTGCCTTCTTTCGCCCGGAAAAAAAAGCACCCCACTGAGTTCCTCATCGAGCTCGGCAGCAAATCAACGAAAAAGCGAAATACTATCTCAAGGCATTTTCTGTTCACTGAGGTAAAGGACTCTTTTTTCCTGATCCAGGAGGTTACGGAAGATCTGCAGAGTGCGGAACAAATGGCATGGCTTGCTTCCATCGGCCAAGCATTTCTTTCCGATCTCAAGTGCAAAGGAATACCGGTCCGGCAGATTCGTTCGCCCGAATATACAGCCGAAGAAGAGAACGGAAGGCGCCTGGCGTGCATATGGGAGGAAAAACTTCTTGGATATGTCTGTATCGACAACGGACAAACCGAGTAGGAACACCGCGTACTTCTATCCTGTGAAGTTGATCGTCGGGGTTCTCTACCCCGACGAAGCTCTTTGGACGTGGACAAAGAATGCGTTGGCAGCCCTGTGGGGATCTCCCGAAGATGAAAGCGCTCCGTACCTTTTTTCTTCGCTCACTGATTATTACGCCGACATAGCTCCGGTTTTGTTTCGACGTTTTCTCTCGTTCCAAACTCTCCGGGATGCAGGAGAGCTGCAGGAATGGAAAATTTCCGCATGTGAGACGGAGAAGAGGAGCGGGACGCCGAGAAAAGTGAACGTCGATCCCGGGTATGTGAACGGAGCGAGACTCGTTCTTGCCTCTACGAAAGACCATGCGCACAGAATCTATATCGGCGGGGGGATCCATGCGGAGGTGACGTTGCGATACAGGCGAAAGCGATGGACGCCCTTCGATTACACCTTCCCCGATTTTGCGGACGGACGTTACAACGATTTCCTCTCGCTTGTACGGAAACGCTGGCTCGATGAAATGACTGCGAGGAGGCTGCGGAATGATTGACAGATATACAACCAAAGAAATGAATGCTATTTGGAGCGAGGAGAACAAGTTCAGGACATGGCTCGAAGTTGAACTCGCCGTATGCAAAGTGTGGAACGAACGCGGCGTTATCCCGTCTGAAGCGTACGACGAAATATGCGCGAAAGCGGATTTTCGTATTGAACGGATCAACGAGATCGAAGAACAGGTACAACACGACGTCATTGCTTTCGTCTCAGCCGTTGCGGAGACCGTCGGGAAGAACGGCCGCTATATTCATCTAGGACTGACGAGCAGCGATGTCACC